>QWCE01000055.1_pt1 | contig 189901 bp, 153 predicted proteins | sample 1972531 | NCBI WGS metagenome assembly QWCE01 (sample SAMN09866716, study PRJNA288562) | Human gut metagenome isolate term4_stool, whole genome shotgun sequencing... | reverse complement strand
ATACTATCTTAGCCATTGCTATAATGTTTGTTTTTTTGCAACGGTAAGATAATTCTTTTTACCGAAATAAACAATAGCAAAAGGGGCTATCCGACTTTTTGGACAGCCCCTTTATACCTAAGGAAACAGAAGGGTTATTTGATGATTTCAACCATGGCACAACGATTCCATTTGTTGTTGTTTTTGTAGTAAGGTTTTTCTTTACCTACATATTCGATAACCATCCGGTTAGAATTGATGCCGTAATCTTTTTTCAACATATTGGCGACAGCCTCGGCTCTTTCTTGTGAAATCCGGAGATTTACATTGATCGGACCGAATTTATCGGCATAACCTACGATGCGGATTTTGACATCCGGGTTGTTTTTCATGAAAGTTCCGATATTGTAGATCAACGGGTCATAAATATCCTGAACCACGGCGCTATTGAATTTGAACGGGATGGTAGAGGGGATAGATTCTACGATTTCTACATTTTTCGTTTCAACCGGTCTAACCACTTCTTTCTCGATAACTTTGATCTCTGGCGGACGGTTCTGTAACTGAGTCACTTGATTAGCTAATACCAGGTTGGCGGCAGCCATTTCGTCGATGACAGCTTGTTTCGGTGCGGTACGGAAACCTCTGCCTTTGAAATAATAGGTAACCCCTGCAGTAAGTCCACCCAGCCCATCGTTCGGGAAACCACCGGTTTCTACCATCTTATCGTTGAAGATCATGCCCTGGAATTCGATGTTGGCATCGAATCTTTCAGAAATCTTGTATTTGGCTTGAATACCGCCATGGATGGTGAAAGATTGCTGATGTTTCCGGGTCATACCTCCGACACCGAAGAAAGGAACGATATCGAATTTACGGTCGGGGTTGTATTTCGCGAAGAAATTTATCAATCCCATCATAAAGTCGATGTTCATGTGCATATAATGCATGTGTAACATACTTCCGGCATTATCGGTGAAACCGTGTAATGCTCCGCCACCGCCTTGTAACCGTAATCCCCACCAGGGGTTGAACATTTTACCTACAGCCAACTCAGGCATAAAAGTAATCGTGTTTTTAAATTTTGCCTGTGAGGAATGTTCGGCAAAGAAAGCATTCGCTCCAAAATTTGCAGAAACAAACCAGTTATGCCAGAATGGGTTGGCTTCAAATGAGGTTTTGTATCCCGGAAGACGTTGTTCTATAATGACTTCCTCGACTTGCGCCTGGGCCTTTGTTATTCCACATAGACCAGCAACCAAAACAATTAACATTAATCCTTTTTTCATAACATTTTTATAATTAAGTAACTTATAATATTGACATTACATTTCGTTTGTTGTTATTATCTTTTGATTTAAAATAATAGAGGTGTCAATGAACTTGTATTTTAATGTCAAAACTTACCGGAATAACGTAGTTTGGGGGGAGGACGTTTCAAAATAGGGTCAATAAAATGTGAGTTTTTATGATTTTTAACCTTTTACTTTTAAGCTTTACATATTTTTTTTATCTTTGAACTCCGATCGTATTTCTTCCGGGGAGTATGGTCGGAGGAGGATGATTGCTTATTTTTAATCAGATACATATAAAACAAAAGTGGACCCGTCCACAGACAAAAATTGACGAACATGTTAAACATTGCATTATTTGGTCCTCCGGGAGCAGGAAAAGGTACTCAGGCAAAAAAGATTGTAGAGAAATATAATCTGGCCCATCTTTCGACAGGAGATATGATCCGCAAGGAAATTGCGGAAGGAACCGAGTTAGGTAAAATAGCGGAAGAGATTATCGCAAGGGGCGAATTGTTGTCTGATGAATTTGTGGTGAGACTGATCGAAAATAGTATGGCTCAGCATCGGGGAGTGAACGGATTCCTGTTCGATGGTTTTCCCCGTACTGTGGCTCAGGCTGAGATTCTCGACCGGATGTTGGAAAAGGAAGGTACTCCTTTGAAAGGATTGATCTGTATCCATGTCCCTTTCGAAGAATTAAAACGCCGGATGCTCGAACGGGCTAAAATCGAAGGACGGGCTGACGATAACGAAGAGGCGATTGCTAAACGGTTCCGGGAATATAATGATAAAACCGTCCACGTGGCTAATCATTATAAGAAGAAGGGAGTGCATATCGATGTCGAAGGAAATTGTCCGGTAGAGGAAGTGTTCAATGCTATTACGAAAGCGATAGAGGAAATGAAATAAGGTAGATCGGCTTGGTTTCGATCGGAATCCTTTAGAAATGAATCGGCGGAACTCGGGTCGGGAGTCAGTGTTTATCCCGAACGAAGTTCCGCCGATCAGTAAAGTGCCGGTCACGAAAGAACATTATTTTTTCAGTCCTTTTCTTTCCAATAGCGGTTCGATGCCGGGTTCTTTGCCCCGGAATTGTTTATAAAGTTTCATCGGATCGTCCGAACCTCCCCGGGAGAGTATATTTTCCCGGAAAGCTTTGGCTTTCTCCGGATTGAAAATATCTCCGGTTTCCTTGAATGCAGCAAAAGCATCTGCATCCAACACTTCTGCCCAGGTGTAGGCATAGTAGCCTGCCGAATAACCTCCGTTGAAAATATGTCCGAAATAAGGACTGCGGTAGCGGACGGTGATTTCAGGTATTAAACCGATCTTATCCAGTACTTCTTTTTCGAATTTTTCCGCATCGATCGGATCGCTGTTTTGAATAGTGTGGTACGCCATATCCAATAGGGCGGCCGACATAAATTCCGTCACAACGAAACCCTGATTGAAATGACTGCTGTTTTGAATTTTATCGATTAACTCCTGGGGCATCGGTTCACCGGTTTGCCAATGGTGGGTATAGATTTTTAAAACTTCGGGATCTCCGGCCCAGTTTTCCATCACCTGGGAAGGCAATTCGACAAAATCGCGGGCAACCGAGGTGCCTGCCACACTGGGGTAAGTACATTCGGATAGTAGTCCGTGTAAAGCATGCCCGAACTCATGGAATAGGGTACAGGCTTCATCGAAAGTAAGCAAGGCGGGCATATCTCCGGCCGGTTTGGTGAAATTGCAGACATTGGTAATGACCGGACTGGAATTCAATAATTTAGATTGCGGGCGGAAAGCGTCCATCCAGGCGCCGCTGCTTTTACCGGCCCGTGGAAAATAATCGGCATAATATATTCCGATGTGTTTACCGTCGGCATCTTTGACTTCGAATGCCAGGGCTTCGGGGTGGGGAAGAGGAAGGTTGTCGAGTTGTTCGAAAGTCAGGCCATATAACTTGTTGGCTACATAAAAAGCACCTTTACGGACTTCTTCCAGCGGAAAATATTGGCTGATTTCGGTTTCGTTCAACCCGTATTTCTCTTTTTTCAATTTTTCAGCATAATAGCGCCAGTCCCAGGGAGCTAGTTTGAACCGTCCTCCGGTTTTATCGATCATTTTCTGTAGTTCCCGGGCTTCTTGCCTGGAGATCGGTAATGCCGCTTCCCAAATTCGATTACATAATCGATATACGTTCTCCGAATTTTTAGCCATATTATCGTCGAGGACATAGCTGGCATAGTCGGGGAAGCCTAACAGCCGGGCTTTTTGTACCCGTAAAGAAACCATTTTGCTGATGTTGGCCCAATTGTTGTATGCATTGTCCTGACTGCCCCGGTCGATATAGGCTTTGTAGATCTGTTCGCGCAGATTACGGTTGTCTGCATATTGCAGGAAAGGCATAATACTGGGATTCTGTAAAGTGAATACCCATTTCCCTTCCAAACCGTTTTCTTTCGCTGTCTCGGCAGCAGCAGCGATGACACCTTGCGGGAGCCCGCTCAGGTCTTTTTCATTATCGATCACCAACCGGTAGGTATTCGTTTCATGCAATTGGTTGGCTCCGAATTTCAAACTCAGTAAAGCCAGTTCACTATTGATTTTTTTGAATTTTTCCTTGTCTTCTGCCGAAAGATTGGCACCACCACGAACAAAGTTGTTGTAATATTTTTTCAATACCATTTTTTGTTCCGTAGTCAGATTTTCTTTGTCCTGGTTATCGTATACCGTTTTGATCCGGGCAAATAGCTCGGCGTTCAGATTTATACCGTCCGTATGAGCCGTGATTTCGGGCATAATCTCCTCTGCAATGGCATTGATCGAATCGTTCGTATTGGCTTCCCGGAGATTGAAAAACACATAAGATACCTTGTTTAACAACTGCCCCGATTTTTCCATGGCCTCGATGGTATTGGCAAAAGTGGGAGCTTCCGGATTTTTCAGGATGGCCTGAATTTCTGCTTCCTGTTCTTTTATCCCTTCCCGGAAAGCCGGAAGGTAATGACGATTCTGAATTTTGTCGAAAGGAGGCACTTCGAAAGGAGTATCGAATGGGATTAAAAACGGATTGTCCGTAACCGGTTGGGGGTGATTGCAGGATTGCACCACTATTCCTGCAAAACAAATGACATACATAATTTTTTTCATAAAAGTGAGGTAAAATTGTTTTTGATCTTTACACACAAAGATAGCTATTTAATAGGCTAAAGTGCAAATAAACGGATAAATATAGTAAAAACGGGGACTGCGGACAGTTATTGTTCCCAGTTTGAGGCAGGTATAAATCCATGACGGGGAAATTATTCGAACTTTTTTTGTAAGACATTTGCTTATCTGAAAAAAATGTATTTCCTTTGCATCCTGTTTGGAAAGCGTTTATAAAAAATACTGAGAGATGTCAAGAGTTTGTCAAATAACCGGAAAAAGAGCAATGGGTGGAAACCATGTATCTCACTCTAAAAGAAGAGTAAAGAGAACATTCTCGATCAACCTGTTCAAGAGAAATTTTTATTGGCCAGAAGAAGACAGATGGATTCGCCTGAATGTTTCAGCCGATGGTCTTCGTTTGATTAATAAAAGAGGTTTAAATGCATGTTTAAAAGATGCTACTGCTGCTGGATTAATTAAAACTATTTAAAATCACTGACGATGGCAAAGAAAAGCAAAGGAAACAGAGTGCAGGTGATTCTTGAATGTACTGAACAAAAAGAATCCGGCGTGCCAGGAATGTCCCGGTACATCACTACCAAGAATAGAAAGAATACTCCTGAAAGATTGGAACTGAAAAAGTACAATCCGTATTTGAAAAGAGTAACGTTACACCGTGAAATAAAATAATTGAACTATGGCAAAGAAAACCGTTGCAACATTGAAAACCGGAGATGGTCGTGGTTATGCAAAAGTAATCAAAATGGTTAAATCTCCGAAAACTGGTGCCTATATGTTCAAAGAACAAATGGTTACCACCGATCAGGTAAAAGAAGTATTGAAGAAATAAGATGTTTCTTTTATATAAAAGAAAAGCGCTTTATCAAAAAGCGCTTTTTTATTTGCCTTACGTTTATATAAACGTTCATGTATAAGGTAGGCCGATAGTTACAAGAGGAATGGTTGCCTGTGTTATTTTAGCAGGCTTGTATTCATGCGGGAAACATGATGTTTATAAGGGGATGGGCAAGACAAGGTGGAATTTTTGAACTGCCTTTGAAAGGATTTTATGAGGCAGTTCTTTTTTTGAGATTACGGATAGAATGTTAAAAAATACTAATATTCGGTTTTTCTATTTATATATAAATATATGTTTATATATTTGTACTGTGAAATGACAGAGAATAGGACACTTTATAAACTTTAGACGGCTTTATGGGAACACAATGTTTTACGAAAGAAGAGCTTGAACATATCGCTTATGCCTTGAAAGCGGTAGCACATCCGAATCGGTTGGCTATCATTTGTCTGTTGTCCAGGAACGAGGAATTGAATGTTTCGGAAATCTGTGAACAGATGGCTTGTAGCCAGGCGTTGATTTCCCATCATTTGACGGATATGTATGCAAAAGGTATTCTTCAAATCCGGCGTGAAGGACGTAACGCCTATTACCGTCTGGCCGACGATCGGGTGACTAACGTGATGCGTTGTATGATGAAGGCTGGAGGTTGAGAAACCGGAAGCTATTTTTTTATTTATTATATAAATGTATGTTTGAATATTTAATTATAAAAAGGAGGTTCTTATGGAAAAATTTGAAGACTTTATAAATAGTGAGACACCGGTATTGGTGGACTATTTTGCGGCCTGGTGTGGTCCGTGTAAAATGATGCATCCGATATTGGATGAATTGAAAGAGCGTTTGGGGGATAAAGTCCGGATTTTGAAGATAGATGTAGACGTTCCTGCCAATCGTCAAAGTGTTTACGCTTATCAGATCCAGTCTGTACCGACTTTGATGCTTTTCAAAAAAGGACGGATGTTGTGGCGCCAGAGTGGGGTAGTCAGAGTCCCTCGATTGGAAGAAATAATCAAACCCTATTTAGCCTCTTAAATTACCGGACATGAAGTATATGATTATCGGCGGAGTTGCCGGTGGTGCGTCTACGGCGGCTCGTTTGAGAAGATTGGATGAACAGGCTGAAATAATACTGTTTGAAAAAGGAGAATACATTTCATATGCGAACTGTGGATTACCTTATTATATCGGTGGGGTGATCGAAGAAAGAGAGCGTTTATTTGTACAGACTCCCGAAAGTTTCAAAGCCCGTTTTAATATCGAAGTTCGGATAAAATCGGAAGTAAAAGCGATCGAGCCTGAAAATAAACAGGTCGTTATAAAAGATTGGGCTACAGGAAAGACATATCGGGAGTCGTTCGATAAATTGGTATTGTCACCGGGCGCCGAGCCGGTACTTCCACCTTGGGAAGGGATTCGGACCGAAGGTATTTTTACCCTCCGGAATGTGGCTGATACAGATCGGATCAAAGCGTGGGCCGGCCGTCAGGAAGTGAAGAAAGCCGTTGTCGTCGGAGCTGGTTTTATCGGACTGGAGATGGCGGAAAATCTTCATGAGCTGGGTATACAAGTGACTGTTGTCGAGATGGCGGATCAGGTGATGACACCTGTCGATTTCGAGATTGCCGCAGTAGTTCATCAGCAGTTTAAAGATCGAAAAGTGGGGTTATTGCTTCAGGAAGCGGTGGCTGCTTTCTGCAAAACAGAGAACGGATTGCAAGTAGAATTGAAAAGTGGTAAAGCCTTACAGGCCGATTTGGTCATATTGTCTATCGGCGTGCGTCCCGATAACCGTTTGGCTAAAGAGGCCGGATTGAAGATCGGGGAAACCGGTGGTATTTGGGTGAATGAATATTTGCAGACTTCCCATCCGGATATCTATGCCGTAGGAGATGCGATCGAATTCCCCCATCCTGTAAGTGGGCGTCCGTCGCTTTCTTTTTTGGCTGGTCCGGCAAATAAACAAGGACGGATATGTGCCGAAAATATCGTGGATGGAAATATACGGCCTTACAAGGGAGCTATCGGGACAGCGATCGCTAAAGTGTTTGATCTGACGGTCGGGGCAACCGGATTGTCGGCGCGGGTACTTGAACGGTTGGGAATAACCTGGCAGGAAGCTATCGTTCATGCCGGTTCGCATGCCGGTTATTATCCGGGAAGTATTCCGATGACTTTGAAGATTAATTTTTCCCCGGAAGATGGAAAATTACTGGGAGCTCAGGTGGTTGGGATAGACGGAGCGGATAAACGCCTGGAAATGTTGGCTGCAGTCATTCGTACCGGTGGTTCGGTTCAGGACTTGATGGAATTGGATCAGGCTTATGCACCACCTTTTTCCTCGGCGAAAGACCCGGTGAATATGTTGGGATTTGTAGCCGATAACAGGATGCGGGGCAAAGTGAAAATGATCGGTTGGAAAGAGTTGGAAGCGTGGGATAAGAATACCCTGACTTTAGTGAATGTATGTTCGGAAGAGGAATGTGAGCTGAATACGATCGAAGGGGCCGTCAATATTCCTTTGAATGAATTACGTGAACGTCTGGGAGAACTTCCGAAAGGGCGTCCTGTGGTCGTGTTCTGTGCCGTAGGATTAAGAGGATATATAGCTGCCCGAATCCTGATGCAAAGAGGGTATGAAGTTTACAATCTGAGCGGTGGTTTAAAGACGTATAAAGCGGTTACCGTCCGGCAGAGCAATGAGATTTTACCGGAGACTTTACAGAAAGAACAGAGTCGGTCGGGTGGAGGAGGCCGACACCTGACCGTGGATGCTTGCGGATTGCAGTGTCCGGGACCTGTGATGAAACTGAAAAGTGAAATGGAGGGTTTGAAGATCGGGGAGAGGCTCGAGATTACAGCTACCGATCCCGGTTTTGTCAGGGATGTCGGGTCATGGGCTAAAATGACCGGCAATCGGTTGGTGCAGGTGGTACAGGAAAAAGGAATCATTACGGCTACCCTGGAAAAAGGAGAAGGAGGACAGGGAGGCGGGAAGGATGGTGTTTCCGCTGACGGAAAGACCATTGTCGTTTTTAGTGATGACTTGGATAGGGCGTTGGCTTCGTTCGTGATAGCCGATGGGGCAGCTTCTGCCGGACGTAAAGTGACGTTGTTTTTTACCTTTTGGGGATTGAATGTGATCAAGCGGAAAGCTACTGTACCGGTAAAGAAAGATATGGCTGGAAAGCTGTTCGGTATGATGTTGCCTTCGGGGAGTCGTAAGCTGGCTTTGTCCAAACTGAACTTGGGAGGGATCGGTTCACGGATGATGCGGGGAATGATGAAAAATAAAAAGATAGATTCTCTGGAGACTCTGATGGAGCAAGCGAAAGCGAATGGGGTAGAGTTTATCGCCTGCCGGATGTCGATGGAGGTTATGGGAATAAAAGCCGAAGAATTATTGGACGGAGTGAAAATCGGAGGTGTGGCTACCTATCTCGAAAGAGCCGAGCAAGCCAATATCAATCTTTTCATTTGAAATTCCGTCCCTGAATCCGAAAAAAAGAGATTAGCATTTGCTAATCTCTTTTTAGTAGCGGGGGCCCGACTCGAACGAACGACCTTTGGGTTATGAGCCCAACGAGCTACCACTGCTCCACCCCGCAATCCCGGTCAATACTTTCTGTATTGCGGGAGCAAAGATAGCTCTTTATTTCTTTCATACAAATTTTTCACTATATATTTTGGAACTCCGAAGCTTCCCCGTTTGCTGGATGTCCCGGGTTGATTCATCGGGGAAATACGGCAGGATGCATTTGGGTGGGGGAGAATGAGACGAGGGGACAAGTAATTCATTTTACGGTATATGAAATCCGGTTGACGAACGGATGGGACGGGCTCAAAGCCGGGGAGAAATAATTACGGTTGAAATTGTCGAGCCTTAAAAGAAGAACTCCGGGACGGACCTTTCGTCCCATTTCCGGACGAAAGGTCCGTCCCGGAATCCGAAAAAAAAGAGATTAGCATTTGCTAATCTCTTCTTAGTAGCGGGGGCCCGACTCGAACGAACGACCTTTGGGTTATGAGCCCAACGAGCTACCACTGCTCCACCCCGCAATCTTGGTCAATACTTTCTGTATTGCGAGTGCAAAGGTAGTGTTTATTTTTTATAATCCAAATATTCGGGAAGAAAAATTATTCTTAGTTTTTGTTAAAATCGGATTTTGTGCTGTAATTTTGTATACATTTGCATGAAAATCGGTGAGTTATCCAAATAATGAAAGTATGATGTATCGGTTGAAAGGGTTAATATATGGGGTAATTTCCTCTGCAACATTCGGTTTGATTCCGCTTTTTGCACTTCCGGCGATTCGTAATGGGATCGGTGTGGATTCGGTAATGTTTTATCGGTTCGGTATTTCGGCTTTGGTATTGGGGCTTTGGTTGGTTATCCGGCGGTACGATCTGCGGATATCGGGACGGGAATTGTTCACTCTGGCCGGATTGGGTATTTTTTATGCTATGACCGCTTTGTTGCTGACTACTTCTTATTTGTATATTCCGAGTGGTATTGCAACGACGATTCATTTTCTTTATCCGGTGGTTGTGACGACCGTTATGATCCTCTTTTTTAAAGACAAGGTTTCTGTTCCGGTCATCGGAGCTACTTTGATGGCTATCTTAGGGGTATATCTGCTGAGTAATAACGGGACTGCCGGAACGGTGAGTCTGAAAGGGTTGTTGCTGGTTTTGACAACGGTCGTTACTTATGCCCTTTATATTGTGGGTGTAAACAAATCCTGTGTACACCGGATGGATGGTTTGAAGCTCACTTTTTATGTGCTTTTGGCAGGGGCTATGGTGTTCGGTTTGAATTTATCGGTGAAGGGAGTACCTTTAGATCCGATTCCGGATTGGGAAACAGGAGTATATTTGTTATTATTGGCTTTGATTCCGACATTGGTTTCCGATTTTACGTTAATCTTATCGGTACAGCATGTCGGCTCGACGACTACGGCTGTATTGGGATGTATGGAACCGTTGACTGCCGTATGTATGGGTGTCTGGTTTCTGCACGAAAGCCTGGGCTTTTGGCAATTGGCAGGGATTGTGATTATTTTGTCGGCGGTATCGGTTGTCATTCTGGCCAATAGTAAAGACGGATTCAGGCCTCGGCGTTTGATTCCTTTGAAATTGCGGAAAGCGGTTCGATGGATAAAGCCAATCAATTTCAGTCATTAAATATTGCTCTTATGGTTACTTTAAAAAGAATTACGCAGGCGGAAGATGAAGCTTTCCGGAAATTAACAGCCCTTTATACCGAAGCCTTTCCGGTAGAAGAAAGGCGGGAGATCGGTCAGCTCGGAGAGTTGCTGCATACCGAACCTGCCATGTATTTCAATGCAGTGGAATGTGACGGTCAGCTTGCCGGGTTGTTTGTTTATTGGGATTTCGGAAGTTTTTATTACCTCGAACATTTGGCTGTTTTTGCTGAAATGCGGAATAAAAAGATCGGACAACAGATTCTGGATTGGGTGAAAGAACAGCTGCAAGGGGTGAGATTACTCGAAGTAGAGCCTGCAGAAACGGAGATGGCTACCCGGAGAATCCATTATTATGAGCGGAACGGTTACCGGATTTTAGACCGGAATTATTTACAACCTCCTTATGTGAAAGGGGGGAAAGATTTTCCGCTCTGGGTGATGGGGAACGGGAGCGGACAGTCGGCAGAAGTATTGAACCGGCAAATACAGACCATCAAAGACAAGGTATATTACCGTCTGTAATATTTATTTTTACAACATACCGGAAAGTAGAAAAATACCTGAGATCGAATCATTATCTTTGACTTCAAGATAAGGGTAAAACAAGGTCAACGGCATCGGAAAAGTCAACTGACTGTTTGGATGTCGTTGACCTTTTGTTTTGGTCTTTTGAGAATTATATAATACACTTTTTATGTTATTAAAAACGTTGAAAATCGGTAATCTTTCTATTCAGGTGCCGATTATACAGGGAGGCATGGGAGTTGGAATCTCCCTTTCAGGTCTGGCCTCTGCTGTTGCAAATGAAGGTGGGGTCGGAGTGATTTCTGCTGCAGGACTTGGGATAATTTATAAGAATTTGTCCAAAAATTATCTGGAAGCGAGTATATTGGGACTGAAAGAAGAGCTGAGCAAAGCCCGTCAGAAAACCCAGGGAGTCATTGGAGTAAATATTATGGTGGCTCTTTCGAACTTTGCCGATCTGGTCAGGACGGCGATTGCCGAGAAAGCCGATATTATTTTTGCCGGCGCGGGAATGCCGCTGAATTTACCCTCCTTTCTGCAAAAAGACAGTACCACTAAATTAGTACCGATCGTTTCTTCGGGGCGGGCTGCCAAGCTGATCTGTGAGAAATGGAAAAGTATTTACAATTATTTGCCGGATGCTTTGGTGGTAGAAGGTCCGAAAGCCGGAGGACATCTGGGATTCAAAAATGAGCAGATCGATGACGAACATTATCAACTGGAAACCATTTTACCCGAAGTGATTCAGGAAGCTCATGAGATAGAAGAAAAATACGGCCGTAAGATTCCGGTGATCGCTGCCGGTGGGATTTATTCCGGCGACGACATCCGAAAAATCATGGAGTTGGGAGCCGACGGCGTACAAATGGGTACCCGTTTTGTGACCACCGAAGAATGTGATGCTTCGGATGTTTTCAAACAAACTTACCTGAATGCACACGAAGAAGATATTCAAATCATAAAAAGTCCGGTAGGGATGCCGGGAAGGGCGATTTTCAGTAATTTTATCCAAAAGATCAAAGAGGGGAAAAAACAACCGAAAGTGTGCCCTTTCAATTGTATTAAAACCTGTGATATCAGTAAGAGTCCGTATTGTATCATTACGGCCTTGTACAACGCTTTCCGGGGAAATATGGAAAATGGTTATGCCTTTGCCGGAGCCAATGCATTCAAGGCTACGAAAATTATGTCTGTGAAAGAAACTTTCCGTTCGTTGCTGGAAGAATTCAACCGCACAAAATAAACCGTATTTTTGCTGGATTTCTTAAATATTTACCTATATTTGAAAAGATCAAAATTACTTTCAAAATAGGTAAATAGTAGAACATATGGATCAAGATAAAGCCCAGCAATCGATCGATACGCTATCGGAAAAAGTGAATGGAGTAGTCAGAAGTGTGCGGGTGAGCTGTAGTCCTGAAAATGATTACCGGGGGGAGAAAGACTATCGTTCTGTATTCGGCGTACAGGAAATAGAATGTTTGTATGTGGATACGGAAGTATTGAATAAACAGTTTGAAGGTGAACCCTGGGAGGGGAAGATGACTGTCCGTTTGTTTCGCCTGGAGAACGGCAAAGGACAGTGCTTGTCTGTGAAAGAGAGCGGAATAAAAGTAGAGCGTCAGGATGCTTTGCCGGTGTATGAAGAGCGGATAGACCGCGCAGATTTACCGGAACAGGCCTGGAAACAGGGGATATATCGTATCTTGGCGGATATCGACGGAGTGGCCGGACAATCGGAAGATCTGTATATCGTCCCGGGGGAGGGGAAACCCGAAAAATATTTTCGCATCCTGCATGCCGGTCTGGACCGTTTTTGTGAAGAAACCGAGTCCGAGGCTCAGAAACGTCCTCATTCTTTCCGGATGTTCGATGCCACCCGATTGAAAAATATCCGTTTCTTCCTGATGGCCCAAAACCTGCTGGGGGGAGAGTGGGTATATGAATTCGTTATCCGGGTGGTAGACCGTAGGGGGAGTATCAAAGCCATGCAGATCGTAAAATCCGCCCAATATATCAAGGATCAGGCCGGGAATAGTATTCTTTGTTTTGCTGTCGATCTGGGGAGTCAGGAAGATTTCGTCACTCCGGGAGAATATACCGTGATGGTTTCCTGTTTCGGACAGACGGTCCTGAAGATGGGCTATGGAATAGGTCATAAAGATATTCCTTATGATTTCGAGCAGGAGATACTGGCCGATGGTGGAGAAGTGGCCGTGAAGCAAAAGCTGAATCCGGTATACACCGCTAAAGATAAAGATGAAATCCTCGACCGTTTGTATCGTTTGGTGGGGTTGCGTAAAGTGAAAGAAGAGATAACCCGGATCATAGAGTACGTCGAATTTATCCGTCTCCGGCGGGAGAATGGCTTTAGCGATACTTTTCCTCAATTGCATCTGATCTTTACCGGATATCCCGGTACCGGTAAAAATACCGTGGCGGAGATGGTGGGAGAATTGTATCAGAAATTAGGGCTTTTGAGTCACGGCCGGGTGAATCATTACAGCCGTCGTGATTTGGTGCGTGAAGGCACTGCTGCAGAAGAGCAATTGGTTCGGCAGGCCCTGAAAAACAGTATGGGGGGGATTCTGTTTGTCGATCAGGCCGGAGATTTATTTCATCCCGAAGATCCGAACGATCGGGGGGTGATCGCTTTAGGAATATTGTACGGTATACTGACCAGGGAAAAACCGGAAGTTTTGGTTGTTCTTTCCGATATCGATGAAGAGATGACTGTTTTGCTGGAAGCTTTTCCCGATTTGCAGAAGCTTTTTCCGCGCCGGCTTTGTTTCGAAAATTATAGTCCAGAGGAATTGATGGAAATCGCCCGGATCAAACTGGAAAAACTGCAATTCCGTTTTACTCCGGGAGCAGAAGAGAAATTTTATAAACAGTTGAAAATAGCTTGCCGGGCCAATGAGGTGGATTTTACCAACGGACGTTACATCGACGAACAGCTCGAACAGGCTTCGGCCCGGATGTCGGCCCGTCTGATGGCGAACCGCTGCGGAGAGTATAAGAAGGAGGACCTGATGCTGATTACGGAGGAAGATATCGTAACTTTACCCGAGGGAGACCCTGGCAAAGCATTGGAAAAACTCAAGGCGATGATCGGTCTGGGGGCATTGAAACAAAGTATTGTACAACATCTGAGTTACGTATATTTTATCCGGGAAAGGCAAAAACATGGTTTCGACGATACCCTTCCTCCCCTGAATATGATCTTTAGCGGTAATCCCGGTACAGGGAAGATGACTGTCGCTAAGATGATGGGAGAAATTTATCATTCGGTGGGTATTCTGTTGCGTCCGAATGTGACGGTACAGGACGGACGTCAGCTCACCGGAGATGGAGGGCTGACTCCCCAACAGGGGGCCGAAGTGTTGATGAACGGTGCGGCCGGAGGTATTCTATATATCGACCATGCCGATGTATTGCCCCGGAGTGAATGGGGATTGGCCCTGTTCGAAGCTTTATTGTCGAATTTATCGACCGAGGAATGCGGGGATACGATCGTGGTTTTAGGCGGATATCCCGAAAGAGTCGATAAGATGCTGGAGATGAATCCCGCTTTAAAGAATTATTTTCCTTATGTATTTTCGTTCAACGATTATACGCCCGAAGAACTGATGCAGATCGCTGAAAATAAACTGAAAGAAAAAGCTTATGTATTTCATCCCAAGGCACGGGAAGTATTCGGTGAGCTGATCCGGAAAGCTTATGAAAACAGAGATAAGAATTTCGGTAATGCGCTTTTCGTTGAAAAAGTCGTGGCAGCGGCTATTCGTCATATGTCCGAACGGACGATGAAAATCCGTCAGGAACGGGAGCTGACCCGTCAGGAGATGACTACCATCCGCAAAGACGATATACCGGTCGATAGTTTTGAACTTCCAAAATTGGAAAGGGATGTATTCGATGAAGAGGAGATCGGCCGGGCATTGGAAGAGCTGGATAAAATGGTCGGACAAACGGGAATAAAAAAACAGATCCGTGATTTTGTAGAGCTGGCGCGTCATTATAGCCACGAGGGGGTAAAATTGAGCAGCCGGATGTCCCTGCAATGGTGTTTGACCGGTAATTCGGCCATGGGAAAGGGAACGGTAGCCCGGATCATCGCCCGTCTTTACAAAGCCATGGGGATCGTCGATAAGGGACAGGTATTCGATTTTAAGGTGGAAAGAATGATCGGACTGATGGAAGACGAGGCTCAGCGTAGTATCGGGGAAGCATTGGTGAAATCCAGCGGAGGTATCTTGCTTTTCGATGAAGATTCACCCAAATTGAACGAAGCTGTCGGCTTCCGTGAAAGAGTACGTGCTCTCCTGATGAATCAGATGGCCGAACATCCCGGAAGTTATATTATCATCTATGCAGAACCCCGGAACAGGGTATCGGGCATCAACGGAGACGCCGAACACATGTCGGATTTGGTCAATGTACTGGTCTTCGAAGATTATACGAAAGAAGAGTTGATGATTATTCTGAAACGTCGTCTGGAGAAAGAACGAATGAAAATGACAGCGACAGCCCGTCAGTATATGACTGTTTTTATCGGTTCGCTGGTTGCGACCGAGGAACGCAGTCATGCCAGTTCGCGCCTGATGCGGATCGTAGCCGATCTGATTGTCCGCAATTGTCTGCAACGGATGGCAAAGAGTAACCGGACGAGTACAGTAAAAGAGGTGATTTCTGTTCAAAAACAGGATGTGGCTATGTTTACCGAAGCTTTTGTGGCAGGAGTAATGAACGAACGGAAAAGAATCGGATTCATTTGAATCGGGCAGATAAGAAAGTAGAACGATATAAAGAGATTGGAAATGAAAAAGCAAATGATATTGTGGACTTGTATGCTGTTATTGGTATTGGCAGGATGTAAGAAGGACGATGTGCAGTATACAGACCGGTATGAACTGAAAGGAAAGGTAGAAAAAGGACCTTTTGTCAGAGGATCGGAGGTTACGGTTTATGAATTGAGCGAACGGCTTGAACGGACCGGAATCAGTTATACGAAGACCGTACAGGACGATCAGGGAAATTTCGATTTCGGTATTTTGGATATCCGGTCTCCTTATGTAGAAATTGTGGCGACAGGAGCTTTTTATAATGAGCTGACCGGCGAACAGACCTCCGGATCGTTGAGTTTGCGTTCGATTGCAGATCTTTCGAATCAGAAATCGGTGAATGTGAATGTATTCACTCATCTGGAAACCCGACGATTATTGGAGTTGAACGGTGGAGAAAAGCGCTTTAAAGCCGTCAGTCAGCAGGCACATGGAGAAGTGTTGAAGGCCTTCGGGTTGCAGAGATTCGAGATGGATGAGGTGAATACCTATTCACTGACAGATGGAATCAAAGGAGCGGGTAGTTTGTTGGTGGTGTCGGCTTCTCTGTTGAAGGATAAAACCGAGACCCGGTTTGCGGAATATTTGGAAGGGTTGTGTGAAAAGTTGAAGGAAACCGGTACGCTTCCGGACGATACGAAGGAAGAAATCCGTAAAAATGCAGTGAGTATCGATTGGACAAAGGTTGCTGAAGGATTAGTTGCAAAGTATAAGGAAACCGGTCTGGAAATTACTGTGCCCGATTTGAGTTATTTTATCGACTGGGACGGCGATGGAGAAGCCGGAAATGAATTCGGAGGGATCGTAGGCGATAAAAAATTGAAATTCAAGACCGATACTTTACGGGTAAGTCAGGATGGGGGAGAATATGCTGTAGATATCCTGGCTAATTTATCTTATGATTTTACTTATCCCGGTATGGAAGAAGAAGTGCCGAAATCCGGGGTGGAGGTAGATAAATTATTCCAGTTCAAGTCAGAGGAAATGGATTATACAGTGACGCTCGATAAGGTGCAGGGGCAGCTTAAACTGACGGTACAGCCGGCAAAAGGATATTGGATCCGGGATGAACGCATTACTTTGTACAGCCTGGATGGTGAAGTAAGCGCCACCCTGCTGATTACTCAGGACGGAGATATGAATAAGTTCGAAGTACCTGAAGGAGTCGAAGAAGCGGTGAGCGGCATATTGGGGAGTATCCGTGAAGCCTGTGATTATATGTATACGATAGAGGCTTATTATACGCAATGTTTCCCGGAACCACAAAACAAGTGGCAGAAATATTACCGGCATGAAAAAAGTGTCATGGCCGATATAGACTTGAAGCGGGCCTGGGAGGTGGCTTATAAAGCTATTGCCAGTGCCAATAATGGGTATGATATCCTGGAGAAGGAAAAAATGGGTAACCTCTGTTCGCCTCAGTTTAAGTTGTTGCGTTCGATCATGTATTATCCGCTGATCGTATTGTGGGGAAACATTCCTTATCCGGAACATTTTTCGACGGCGGCGGCACCCCGGTTGACAGAGCAAAAAGCTTACGAGAAGTTGGCTGCGGATCTGGAGGAGATCCATCGGCTGATACTGGACTGGAGAAGTGCTGAATATCAGGATTACATCGGTATCGGTGAACTGATGCTGGGAAAAGTGTATATGCAATTGGGAAGATACAATGAAGCGAAAAGGGGCTTGGAGATATTTTTGAAGAATGAAGGGTATGCCTTTAATGCCAGCCGCAAAGAGGCCTTGAATAGCGGTTCTAAAGAACTGGTATTCGGGTTGGATCTGCTGGATTATCCTTCGGTATATACCAGTGAGATTGCAGATCACCGATATTTACCTGTCGGTAGCTATACCGAGGCTTTGTTATTGCTGGCCGAATGTACGAATCGTATCGGTGACCGGGCGAAAGCTATGGATTATCTGAATCAGGTCCGGAAAAACTACCGTTTGTCTGAAGCGACAGATTTCGACCAACAGTTGAAAGCTACCTGGAAAGAATTGTTGAAGGGGGAATTCGCTTATTTCGCTTTTTTAAAACGGAACGATCTGTGTGAAAAAGAACTCGGAATCGAAGCCTGGCAAAAGCTCTTGCCATTCCCTGAGTCGGAAGTCGGTTTAGGTGGGGCAGAACAGAATCCGGGGTATTGATCGTTTTATAGTTGCAACGGTTACAGCAGGTAGATTTGTTTGCTGAAACCGTTGTAATCGTTGCCTCCTTTTAACTATTAAAGAAGTAGAATTATTCCGCTCTTTATTCGTCTTCGGTGTTCGTGTTCGGGGAACCGGTCGCCTAACTATCCATAATCCGATAGAGGTGAGCCGGTATTTTATTCTATAAAATTTTTCTAATTCTTCCTTTGCCAGGTCGTGTTAATGTGAGATGCAGGGTTTTATGCCGGAGGACCATTGGAGCAGGAACGAGTGTCCGGTTAGGGTTTCCGAACGCCCGACCGGTGGTGTTTGATGGAAACGTAACGTAAAGTTTTTTGTGTAGTGAGGAGTTCCGCCGGTCAGTGAAGGAAAGCCTTACCGGACCGGTCCGGGCGACCGGGTCTGACGACACAGAACCCGAAATCGGAATAGAAAGAAAAAATTAATTCTACCATAAATTTGGAGTGACGGAGAATTAGAGTTTACTTTACTTTTCTCCATTGTTTGGCAAACTTTTATTTCCCTGTAACTAAAAACGGTGCAATGTTTTAAAACTAAACATTACACCGTTTTAACTATTTTCACCATTTTAAGAAACTATGTTTTATAAAACTATTTCTTTTGGTGTTGTCAAGGAATTATTTTCCGAGCATTTCGCAAATTTCGTTGTATACAAACTCTCCGGTAAAGCCGAACTTTTCGTCCAGTACTTTGGCCGGGGCAGAATATCCGAAGTGATTTACGCCGTGGATTTTGCCGTTACATCCGACCAATCCTTCCAGAGTTACCGATAAACCGGCGGTCAGGCCGAAATGAGGCGTAGAGGCCGGAATGACTTCTTCCTGGTAAGCGGTCGGCTGCTGACGGAATAAACCTTCCGAAATAGCCGATACAACCTGTGAAGCGATACCTTTTCTTTCGAGTAACAACTTGGCGGCATCGATCAGGGTGGCCACTTCCGATCCGGATGCGATTAGGATCACTTTGGGATTTTCACCGTTTTTCTGTACGATGTAAGCTCCTTTTTCTGCTTTTAAAGCTTCGGTATAACGGTCGGTTACGGCCGGCAGATCGTTGATATTCTGACGGGACAATACGAGAGCCGTCGGAGTTTCGGTATTTTCCATCGCCATTTTCCAGGCCACCGAAGTTTCGGCTGCATCGGCCGGACGTAAAGCCAGCATGCTCATTTTTCCGGCGTGGTTCTGCATTTTTTCCAGCAGACGCAACTGGGCTTCGTGCTCGATCGGCTGGTGGGTAGGACCGTCTTCACCGACCCGGAAGGCATCGTGGGTCCAGATGTATTTAACCGGCATCTGCATCAGAGCCGATAAACGGAAAGCCGGCTTCATATAATCGGAGAATACAAAGAAGGTTGCGCAGGCAACATGAATACCGCCATGAAGGGCGATACCGTTACAGATTGCAGCCATAGTCAACTCGGCAACTCCGGCTTGCAGGAATTTACCGCTGAAATCTCCTTTCACTAGGTTGCGGGCTCCTCCTTTGATAAAACCGTCTGTCTTATCTGAATTGGAAAGGTCGGCAGAGCTGACGATCATATTTTCAACTTCCTGTGCCAGTGTAACCAATACATCGGCTGAAGCCTGACGGGTTGCTATATTGGCTTTGTGTGCAATAGCTTTATAATCGATAGCAGGCGCTTCTCCCGACATAAACCGATGGAATTTGGCTGCTAATTCCGGGTTGGCTTTTTCCCAGGCAGCTTGTTCGGCTTTTTTCTGTTTGGCCTGAGCCCGTTTCTCTTCCAGTACCTGCGCATAATATTCCTGTACATCCGGGAAGATAACGAATGGATTCTGAGGATCTCCGCCCAGGTTAGCCACCGTATTTTCAAAAGAAGCTCCGGCAGCGCTCAGCGGTTGTCCGTGAGTTGATACTTTGTTGGAGAAATCTTCTTCGTTGGCACCGACAGCTCCTTTCCCCATCAGGGTGTGTCCGATGATGAGTGTAGGACGTTCTTTTTCTTCCTGTGCCACTTTCAGGGCCTGACGGATTTCTGCTGCATCGTTGCCGTCGATGGTGATGACCTGCCATCCCCAGGCTTCATATTTTTTGGCTGTATCTTCGTGGGTTACTTCATCCACTTTGGTAGAAAGCTGGATATTATTCGAGTCATAGAACATGATCAGGTTAGCGAGTCCGAGTGTACCGGCAATACGTCCTGCACCTTGGGAGATCTCTTCCTGAATGCCACCGTCCGAGATGAAAGCATAGGTCTTGTGGGCCATCCATTCACCGAAACGGGCTACCAGAAAACGTTCGGCGATAGCTGCTCCGACGGCCATGGCATGTCCCTGACCCAGAGGACCTGAAGTATTCTCTACACCCCGTTTTACGTCTACTTCGGGATGACCGGGAGTGATGCTGCCCCATTGACGGAAGTTTTTCAGATCTTCCATGCTATATTTACCAATCAGGCTCAACGTTGCATAAAGCATCGGTGACATATGACCCGGGTCCAGGAAAAACCGATCCCGGTTTACCCACTCGCCATCGTCCGGATCGAAATTCAGAAATTCAGAATATAGCACGTTGATGTAATCGGCACCACCCATCGCTCCTCCGGGGTGACCTGATTTTGCTTTTTCAACCATTGAGGCTGCCAGAATTCGGATGTTGTCCGCCGCTCTGTTGGTAGTTGTATTCATGATATAAATTTAAAATAGATTTTTGGTTTTTTGCAAATTTATAAATAATCTTTTGAAAAATAAAAGTAAAAATTACACTTAATTTTACTTTTCTTCTTCCGTTTAGAGATTCAGCTCTTTAAACTGGTGTTCCCACCAAGCCGGTTGATCTTTCAGATATTTGGCGAAGTAGGAGAGAATCGTATTGTTCCACAGGATACGCTGATTGTAATCGACCACGGCATGATCGGCATCTTTAACCAATACTAATTCGACATCTTTACCCAATAATTTCAGAGCAGTATAAAATTGTATACTTTCGTTTGTCGGTACATTGACATCTTTTGTACCGTGGATTAACAGGATAGGCACTTTCACCTGATCGGCATTGAAAAGGGGACTTTGGTCGACATAGATATCCTTACGGTTCCAGGGGAAAGCGTGTGCCGAAGCGTTGGTACTGTAGCCGTAACCCCAATATCCGCCTCCCCAATAGCTAGAGATAGAGGAAATGCCGGCATGTGAGATAGCACAGGCGAAAATATCGGTTCGGGTGGTAAGGTATTCGGTGGTAAAACCTCCGTAAGAAGCTCCCATACAACCAATCTTAGAAGCATCGATAAACGGATGGGCTTTGGCAAATGCTTTGGTCGAGGCGATAATTTCGTCGGCTGTGATTTTACCCCAATTGTTTTGGTGGCGGGCAGAAAATTCCTGTCCGTATCCGATGGTTCCGGAAGGTTGAAGCACATATACGACATAACCGTTGGCCGTATAGAGGTTGAAAGGCCAGCGTCCGCCGAAACTACGGGAGACGGGGGTCGTTCCGCCGTAGTAATAAACGATCAGCGGATATTTTTTGGCCGGATCGAAATCGGCAGGCAGATAATAACGTCCGTCGATCACCGTACCTTTCTTATACTTATAGTCCCAGTCTTTCATCTCTCCGAAAACAATATTCCGGTATTGCTCTTCGTTGGGATCCGCCCAGAGAGCCGCTTGATTATCGGTTAGGTTCAAGGTATAGATCCGGGGAGGATAATCGGTGTTCGAAGCGGTATACATCATTCGGTCGGCATGGCTGGCAAAACTGGTCCGGAGAATCATGTCTCCCGGGCATTCGATCCGGGTGAATTTACCGTCGGCATAGCAATACAGATGTACGAAATCGGCATCGGTCGTTTTTATATAGATATTACCGTTTTTATGCCAGGTCATTTCTTCCACCGAAGGATTGAAATCGCGGGTGATCGCGTCCACTTTTTTAGTGGCCAGGTCATAAATATACAATTGGGTATCGTATTGGTTGGCAATCTGATTTTTCCCGATGTTTTCTCCCAGTTTACCGAAGGCCGAAGGGCCGCCGCTGATCAGCAGTTTTTTGCCATCGGGAGAGAAAGTACAGGATATGGAATAAAGCCGGTCCTTCCAAAGGGTATCCAGTTGTTGGGTGGTGATATCCATCAGATAAATATCTTGTTTGTTATAGGGATATTCCGTATAAGCCGGGCGTGAAGTGGAGATCAGTAATTTTTTACCGTCTGCACTGATATCCATAAGCGAAGTGCTCAGATTTCCCCAGGTGAGCCGGGAATGGAGGCCGGTAGCGAAATCGTACTTACACAGATAACTCCGGTTACGGAAATAGTCCTGCCGATCTTGTATGCCGTCCAGTTTACGCAATTCCCATTTGGGATCGCTGTAGTTTTCATTGGCATAATAGATCAGATAAGAACGATCGGGTGACCAGATGCAGCTCTGAATTTGCCGGTCTTCTTTGATCAGACGGGTTTGTAGTTGTTTTTCCAGGTCGTAACTATATAAAGATTGTCCGTTGCCTTCTGCTTGCAGGAAAGAAAGTTTGTCCTGATCGGGAATCCATTGCAGATTACGTACGTTATTGCCATAAAAGGTATAGACGATTTCTTTGTCGGCGATCCGGTATACGTAGGTATTGTTACTGCTTCGGCCATCTACGGTATTGGTGATCCCGACAAGGGCATATTTTCCGGTGGGGGAGACAGACAGATGGGATACTTGTTTACCGTTGAGCACATCGTAAATATTCTTGCCTCGTTGCGGGGACAGAGAGAAACCGAAAGGGAGCTGTTCGTAGGCTTTGTCGGCTTTAAAATTAGCATACAATACATTGCCTCCCTGAGTGGCCGTTTTTACGATAATCGTGTGTTTTCCTGGAATCCAATCGCCGTGAACGATTTTTTCTACGGGTTTATTATCCGCAGAACCGGCTTTTTTTACTCCATCGATATAGACTTCGGCCTGACCGAATAGCCGGAAATGAAAACTTCCGCTCATCCATTCGGAATTGCTGAAATAGACCGCGTAATAATTTAGCGTCGGTTGATCTGTTTTTTCACCGGCTGTTACGGTATCCCGGTTCATCGGGGCCACCGTCCACCGGAGCCGGTGAAAATGATTCTCCTTTGAATCGGCATCGGGAACCAGGCTGCCGATATTTACTCCGGAGTAATCGGTGAGCATGGCATCTGTAAATACCTGGTCTTTGACATTTTTTACATGGCTCAAGGCCGGCTTCTCCATTTTTATAGGTGTCAGGCTCAGCCACTCCTTGATATCCTGTGCGTTGGCAGTCAAGGACCCTGCAATGAATAATGAGAGTAAAAATCCTTTGTTTTTCATCGATGATAAGGTTTATCAGGTTTTAGCTTTTTAACATTTTTTCTTTCTGCGAAGGTATCGCTTTTTGATTGAAAAGAAAGTTAATGTCTAGTTAAACCCGGAGTAACTTAATCGTTCTTTTACCGTACAAGTCAGAAAACTTTAAGTTATGCGAATATTGATTTGTCTGTTAGCCTTAGCGGTGACCCTGACCTGTTGTAAGTCGAATAAAAGAATGATACGATCGGAGGTAGGGTATGTATCTACCCAACCGGTAGAAGTTGCTGTACAGGAGAAAGTACAGGATACCTTGATCGTGGAAGAAGAACCGGTGACGGTGAAAAAGGAGAAAGTCGGTTTGACGGACGGTGCCGATTTGATGCGGTATTGTATTATTGTCGGGAGTTTTATTTACCGGCAGAATGCGATCAACTTGCGGTCGGACCTGATGCGCCGCGGATTTTTGGGTTGTTCGATTATGCAGAATAGTGAAGGGATGTACCGCGTTAGTGCGGTTTGTGACGATACTCACGCCGATGCTGCCCGGGAGCTTATCCGTATCCGTAGACAATATCCGCAGTTTCGGGATGCATGGCTCCTGGAGGTCAAAGAGGACTAGTCTTCGAGCATCGAATCGTGGCGGTTGACTCTCACCACTCCTTCCAGATGTTTTAGTCTGGAAATCAATTGGGACAGGTGTTCGGTATTATCGATCAGGACAGTGATATTACCATCGAATACCCCCTCGGCGGCATTGATCGAAATGGCCCGCAAGGTAGCATGCGGATCTTTGGCGATCAATTCGGTAATTTTGTTGATGATATTACCGTCCTCTTTGCCTGTCAGATTCAGGACGGTTTGATAAGAAGTGGCTCCATCGTTGGTCCAGCGGGTCTTGACGATCCGGTAAGGATAACGGCGAACCAGCTCCAGGGCATTTTTACACTGGCGGCGGTGTACTTTAATCCCTTCGCCGATGGATACGAAACCGATGATATCGTCTCCGTATACCGGATTACAGCAACGGGCGAACTTATACTCTACATTATCCACATTTTTATCGATCAGCAGTACATCTTCATCGATTTTTTTTGGACGTACCACTTTGATATCTTTAGGCGGAACGACAGGGGCCGGCTTTTCTTCCACCTGCGTCAATATCTCTTTGATTTCGGAAGGATCGTGCTTGCCGATAGCGATGCCGTGGTAAAGGTCGAGAGCGAACTTGTATTTGTAGTGCTGCATCAGTTTGCGGATCACTTCGTCGTTGAATTCGATTTTCCAGTTTTTCAGACGGCGCATCAGTGTTTCCTTGCCGATATCGGCCTGGTGGTTGATTTCTTCATTCAGGTATTGACGGATTTTATTCCGGGCTTTCGAAGTGACTGTAAAACTCAGCCAGTCGGCTTTCGGTTGCTGGTTGGCGGCAGTGATAATAGAAACCTGATCTCCGTTTTTCAAAACATATTTCAGGGTTTCATTCCGGTGATTGACAATACCTCCAACACACTTGCTCCCGATATTGGTGTGAATAGCGTACGCAAAATCCAATAAGGTGGCTCCTGCCTGTAACGTTATTAAATCTCCTTTGGGAGTAAATACATGTACCTCTTTATCCTGGAGGTTGATTTTCATATCATCCAGTAATTCCAGCGCATTCTCATTATTGCTTTCCAGGATTTCGCGCAATTCGTTCAGCCAGTTTTCGATAATCGAATCCGAAGATCCCCCTTTGTATTTCCAGTGGGCAGCGAATCCTTTCTCGGCAATCTCATCCATACGTTCCGTCCGGATCTGTACTTCTACCCAGCGTTTGCCAGGCCCCAGCACGGTGGTCTGCAACGATTCGTATCCGTTGGATTTGGGTACAGAAATCCAGTCCCGGAGACGCTGGGGATTAGGCGTATACTTATCGGTTACGATAGAATATACCCGCCAACAGTCGGGCTTCTCATTTTCGCCGACACTGTCGATAATGAAACGTACAGCAAAAATGTCGAAAATTTCTTCAAATTCAACCTGGCTTTTCCGCATCTTATTTAAGATCGAGGCAATCGTCTTCGTGCGGTATTTCATTTTAAATTTGATACCTCTCCGGTTCATTTCTTCGGCAATCGGAGCGATAAATTCGGCAATGTAAGCCTCCCGGGCGGTTTTCGATTCCTTCAATTTTTGTTCGATCTCCCGGTAGATTTGGGGATTGGCATAGCGGAGAGCTGTGTCTTCCATCTCCGATTTGATATTGTACAATCCCAATCGATGGGCAAAAGGGATGTAAATATAGCTGGTTTCCATGGCCAGCTGTTTTTGTCCGGCCTCCGAAAGCTGCGCAGCCTGCCGTAAAGCATAGAGTTTTTCGGCCAGGAAGATCAGCTGTACGCGGATATCTTCGGCAAAACTGAGCAATAATTTTCTGAAATTCTCCGAGTTTACAATCCGCTGGGTGGCATAAATGTGGCTGATATCCTTCAGTCCTTTGATGATTTGCTCTACTTTTTCCCCGAACATCTCCCGGATTTGCTCCAGGGTGATCATTTCTTTTTCCACTGTTTTGTGGAGCATGGCACAAATGATAGAAGTCCGGCCTAAGCCGATTTCCTGGGTAATGATCAGCGTAATATCCAAAATACGGACGATCTCCTGATAGTTTAATTCCGAAGCTTCGGTTTCGTTTTGGATGGCTATCTTAAAGGCTTTACGGATCAACCGGATGTCTTCGCTCGAAATCAGGTTCCGGCAGGATTTTAACACAGCCGTATATTTACTCAATATGATCGGACGATAGGTTTGTTCTGTCATTGCGTTCATAAGTGAATCTTGTTAGAAGGTGTCGCTTTTTTCTGTTTGTAAAAATAGCGATTCTTTTGAAGATTATCGATCCGGCAATTCTATTTTTGTGTAAAAGTTTGTTGAAAAGTGTGTGTAAAGAATAAGTGTACAGAAATATGAAATCAGAAATGAACTGCTGTAATCTGCTACCATGCTGTTATCCCGGAAAATCCGGAAAATCTTTATCGGGCCGCTTGGAAAATAATACGTTGAAGTATAAACAGGAAAGGCCGGTTTAAAATTACGAGGATATGCTTGAAATCAATTTTTTATGTATATTTACGACGATCAAACGTGGGATTATTTTGAACCGTATACAACTTTTTGGAAAGGATAAAAATATAAAATATGACAACAAAAGAGAGATATGAAGGCGTATTGGGGTGGTTTGCCGGGAAAATGCCGGTAGCCGAGAGTGAATTGAAGTATAACGACCCTTTCGAATTGATCGTGGCGGTGATTCTGTCCGCCCAGTGTACCGACAAACGGGTGAACATGACGACTCCGGCTTTATTCGAACGCTTTCCCGATGCAAAGGCCATGGCTGCCGGGACAGTGGAGGATATCTATCATTTGATCAAATCAATTTCCTATCCGAATAACAAAGCTAAGCATCTGCATGAAATGGCCCAAAAACTGGAAAGGGATTTTCAGGGAAAAGTGCCTGAGGATATGGAGTTATTACAAACGCTTCCCGGTGTGGGGCGTAAGACGGCCAATGTTGTGATGGCAGTGGCATTCCACAAACCGGCCATGCCTGTGGATACGCATGTTTTCCGGGTATCTAACCGGATCGGGTTGGTGAATAACACAAAAACGCCTTTGGAAACTGAGAAACAGTTGGTAAAAAATATTCCGGCGGAGATCTTGTCGACGGCTCATCATTGGCTGATTTTGCACGGACGTTATGTTTGTCTGGCCCGGAAACCGAAGTGTGAAGAATGTGGAATCCGGCAATGGTGCCGTTTTTTTCAGAGTAGACGGTGAAGGGGGAACGGGGAATGGAGAAAGGAAACCTCCCTTCTCCTTTTTCCTTTCTCCTACATTTACTTGTAATATATAGCTGCCCAGGCTCCGGATTTCACTTTGCCGACACCCGATGGCGGACAGGTATCGCTGTACAGTGTAAAAGGAAAATTGAAAATCATCGATTTCTGGGCTTCGTGGTGCGGACCTTGCCGGATGGAGAATCCCAATATGGTGAAACTATACGATGATTTTAAAGACAAGGGCCTTGCTGTGATTAGTGTATCGCTTGACGAACGTAAAGCCGCCTGGACGCAAGCGATCCAAAAGGACGGTATGCCGTGGGTACACGTGTCCGACTTAAAAGGCTGGAAAAGCGAAGTGGTGAAGTTGTACAATGTAGATTCCGTACCGTGTATTCTGGTACTTGATGAGAATAACCGGATTCTGGCCAAGAACATCCGGGCGGAAAAATTGCGGGCCTTTGTGGAAGAGCGGCTGGGAAAATAGGTTTGGGTCGTTATATATTACGATGGAGTTCATACCTGTTTTTTATTATAAGCCGGTTTCGATAGGAAAATCTGTAGGAATTATTTTTCTTACAGATTTTCTATATATGTTTATCCTAAAAATGTAGAATTATTCCGATCCTTGTTCGTCTTCGGTATTCGTGTTCGGGGACCATTGGAGCTCTGTCGAGTGTTGTCTTGCTTTTTCTGAACGTCCGACCGGTGGTGTCTGACGAGCTTGCGAGGAGTTCCGTCGGTCAGTGAAAGAAAAAGCCAGATGACCGACAGAAGCGACCGCGTCCCCGAACACGAATACCTTCGACTCCCGTCATCACTGCCTGGCAAGCTAAACCGGACCTGAAAACCATAAATTTCAACGAAAAAATATTTTCCGGTAAAGTAACCCAACTATCCATAATCCGATAGAGGTGAGCCGATATTTTATTCTATAAAATTTTTCTAATTCTTCCTTTGCCAGGTCGTGTTAACGTGAGATGCAGGGTTTTATGGCGGAAGACCATTGGAGCAGGAACGAGTGTCCGGTTAGGGTTTCCGAACGCCCGACCGGTGGTGTCTGACGAACGCAGTGAGGAGTTCCGCCGGTCAGTGAAGGAAAGCCTTACCGGACCGGTCCTGGCGAACCGGTCTGACGGCACAAAACCCGGAATCGGAATAGAAAGAAAAAATTATACCTAGAATTATTCTGGTACTTGTTTGTCTCCCGTGACCCGGTCGCTTCCGCCGGTCAGTGAAGGAATCTTTACGGTAAATGCTCCCTTTCAGCAAAAGATTTACTCGATGATATGCATTCCCGTCAGTTCGGAAAAATGACGCAAGAGGATAACTTTTATTTCAGATAAATCGACCGGATGTCCTAATTCCTTTTCCATGGAAGTCACTCCTTTGTCGACAAATCCGCAAGGATGGATATAATTGAAATAATTCAGATCGGTATTCACATTTAAGGCAAAACCGTGCATCGTGACATATCTGGAACATTTCACACCGATGGCACAAATTTTACGGGCCCGGGGGGTATCCGGTTCGAGCCATACTCCGGTTGCTCCCGCCAAACGGAAGCCCTGAATACCGAAAGAGGCGATCGTGCGGATCACAACCTCTTCCAGCCGGTCTACATAATCTTTTACCCCTAACCCGAAACTCTCCAGATCGATCACCGGATAAACCACCAGTTGCCCAGGACCGTGAAAAGTAATATCTCCTCCCCGGTCGACTTTTATAAATTCGGCATGCTTAGCCCGAAGCTGTATCGCGCTGATCAGCATATTCGCTTCATTACCGCTTTTTCCCAAAGTATAAACAGGGTCGTGTTCTACAAAAAGCAAGTGGTTTTCGGGAATTTTATTCCCTGCCTTCTCCGCTTTCACTTTCTCCAGCAGCCGTTCCTGCAATTCCCAGACTTCCCGGTATCCTTTTTGTCCCAAATCTGCAAATACCGTTTTTTTCTTCTCTTCCATACCCTTGCCGGTTTTCACTTTTTGATATGTCTTTCCGCATGATAACTGGATCTGACCAACGGGCCGCTTTCTACAAAGGTAAATCCTTTCCTGAGCCCGATCTCTTTATACTCTTCAAACACTTCGGGCCGGATGTATTCTTTAACTTCGGTATTTTTAGCCGTAGGTTGCAGATATTGTCCGATCGTCATGACCTGACATCCAACATTTCTCAAATCATCCATGGTCTCGAGAATCTCTTCCCTGGTTTCACCTAACCCCAGCATAATTCCCGATTTAGCCACACACTGACTAGCAGCGATTTGTCCGATCACTTTCAAAGAAACTTCATAAGTTGCCCTACTCCGGACACTATCGGACAAACGTCTCACCGTCTCCAGATTATGCGATATCACTTCAGGTCCGGCATCGATAACCTGCTGTACCAAATCCGTCCGTCCCTGGAAATCAGGAATCAATACCTCCATCGTCGTATCCGGATTTTCTTTCCGGATAGCCCGGATCACCTTTACCCAATGCGAAGCACCCAAATCCTCCACATCGTCCCGATCGACCGAAGTGATCACTGCGTGCTTCAAACCGAGTAACCGAATCGACCGGGCTACATGTTCAGGTTCCTGAGGATCCAAAGGAGCAGGATGCCCTGTCGTCACATTACAAAACTTACAGGCCCGGGTACATATATTCCCCCCGATCATAAAAGTAGCCGTTCCGCACCCCCAGCACTCTCCCTGGTTAGGACACCTCCCGCTTGTACAAATCGTATTCAGATGATGCCCCCGGATCGTGTTCAGTACATCGACAGAAAGCTGTCCCATCGGCAATTTGATCTTCAACCATTCCGGTTTTCTTCTGGTATTTTCCATTTCTAAAGTAAATCGTATTCGATTGCAAAAATAAAAAAGAAAAACGTAAAAGCCGGGAGATACATAAAAAAAGAGCGCATATCCTTATGCGCTCTTCGCTAACTAACCCTTAAAACTGTGAATTAAAAATGTGGTTATTCCCGTTTAATACCACTTAGTTGTTGTCCATGATGGAATATTTTGTTGTTGTTTTCATTTATAAGATGCAACAACTAGAGATTGGTTGCGTCGGAAATATTATTTTTTTTCAAAAATATTATCGACAGCTAAAAAAGAAAGGCAGTTATATACATATTTACCGGGACGTGACTTCCTGTTATACCCGGGTGAAAGATGTCCCGGTGACACCCCTCAAACCGGTATCCGTTACCTATGGGTATTTGAGTGTATTCAATAACTTGAAATGGGAACCTGTCGCTTATGCCGGACCTCGGGAAGGACGGTTCCTTTTTTAAGATGTCGGGTATAGAGTGTTTATTACGTAACGATGGCAATAGTGTATATCCTGGCCATCGGTATGAATTGAATTATCATGACGGCTCGGGATGGTGTTGCCACCGATCTGGCTCCCTTACGCTTTACAGATCGGGTAGCGATGAAATCCTCTGCCTTGCCTGCAGTTGAATTGATTCCTGAGTGGGATAAGGCGATAGAGTCGGGGCATAGCGGTGTCCGTTTAATTGAAATGCCTCTTCAGGCGAATATTTTCAGTTTGTATGTAGAGAGCGTAATTAAGTCGGGTAAATTGCTTTATCAGAAGCGAGCCTTTATGCGCCGTCGTCTGATAGTAGCCTGTCGTTGCTGTGGAGAGACTGATGTGTTTGTGAAACATTACCCCCGTCCCTTTGTTTCCTACTACCAGGCATTATGACGATGGGACGGTTGTATCATTTTATGGGTGCAGGGTGATCAGAGGGGAGATTGTCGCTATGATTCCTGTGGTAATCAATCCGATATAGATCGTGAGGCGGGTATGGGCGATCTCTTTCGGGTGTTCGATCAGATAACGGTTGTGTTCGTCGTATTTCAATAATCCGGCGATTTTCTTTTGGCGAAGGGTATAGCGTAGTAAATAATAGAAGATCAGCGCACCACTCAGCCCGACGAACATACCTGCCAATAAGTCGCCCGGGTAATGTACACCTAAATAGATGCGGGTATAACAATTCAGGACGGCCCAACATAGAATGAAAATACTTAACCAACGTTGTCTGAAGAAAAAAAGCAGGAAGAAGGCTAACCCGAAGGAATTGGAGGCATGACAGGAAGGGAACCCATAACTGCCTCCCCGTTTCCCGTTTACGATATGAACAAATTCGGATAAAGGATTGTTGAGATTCGAAGGACGCAAACGCTCGACTGCGGGACGTATCCAGGTGGCACATAGCTGATCGGCATAGGTGATGGTTAAAGCAATGGCGACGGCCGTGAGTAAAGTCACATATACATTAAAATTTTTGCAGAGTATATAGAGAATCGTAGCGTACATCGGGATCCAGATAAATCTTCCGGTAAAAAGCCACATAAAACTATCCCAATAGGGAGAATGTAAGCCGTTCAGTGTTAACAACAGCTGTTGGTCTAATTGCTGTAAAGTTTCAAGCATAAGATTTGTTTTTTCATGTAAACGTACCCCGGAATATATAGTTCACTGAAAAAAGGAACGTTTAAATTGGTTGAAAGAATAGCTATCTCCGGCGTAAAGGTATTATTTTTCCCGAAATTTAAAGTAATAATTTTCAAAAGATTACGACTTTGACCTGCTCTCCTTATAGAAGTCGTTGAAAACCAAGTAAAAATGTTCGTTTTTGAGTTTATCAAAGTGTGTAAACTTTATGTGTTCGGTGCAGAAGATTTCATAAATAACTTACAAACTGAAAGCTTCTAAACGAAGAGTACCGTTCAACGGTTACAAAAGTTGTTGTAATTCAAGGAGATCAGAAATTGGGGTTGACTGTTTTAACTGGGAACAGTGGTTTTCCGGCCTAATCCCTGGGAATCGTGAACCAGAAAGTCGATCCTTTCTCCGGTTCCGATTCTACTCCGATTTTTCCGTTGAATTTGTCGATGATAGTAGAACAGATCGATAGGCCTAATCCTGTTCCCTGGATGAAATTGTTTAATTTGACAAAGCGACGGAAGACACTGGCTTGTTGATCTTTCGGAATACCGATTCCGGTATCTTCTACATAAAAGTAAATATCTTTTTCCCGGAGTCGGTAGCCGAAAAAAATGTGGCCTTGTCGGGTGAATTTCAACGCATTGTTCAGGAAATTAGAAATCACCTGATTGAGGCGTATACGGTCGATTTTGATTGCATACTCTTCAGCCTGTTCTGGTATGAATTTAATTTCGATACCGGTTTTGGCTTTTAGTTGAAAGACGGATTCGATTTCCTGAAAAAATTGATTCAGTTCCACTGTGTTTTCCGTAAAATCCATCACACCGGCTTCAATCTTGGAGATGTCCAAAATGTCGTTGATCAGTTGCAGCAAAAGGTCGTTGTTGACAGAGATAATCCGGGTATACTCGGCCTTATCTTCTTCGCTGAAGTCCATTTCGCTGGCCAGTAGATTTGAAAAACCGACAATGGCATTGAGCGGAGTTCTGATTTCGTGACTCATATTGGCAATAAAAGCGGATTTCAACCGATCCGATTCTTCTGCTTTGGCTTTTGCCTGAATCAAATTCGCTTCGATCTTTTTCAGATTATCGATATCTGCACTCAGAAAGACCAGTTCGACTTGTTCGCCGGAAGCATGAGGATCACGAAGAGAGGCATGATATTTATACCAATGCCATTCGTTGTTCTGGCGGATGCGGACATGTCTGCCGAAAGTATGGGCTTGCCCCTGAGCAGCTTCGTCGATAAATTGTAATAATGCTGTCCGGTCTTCCGGATGCATATATCGGTAAGTATCGATCACTTGTGTGATATCCCGGGTGGTTTCTCCTAAATTGATAAACCACTGATCGGTAGCAAATCCCTGGCGAGTAGATACGTTCCATTGAGCTACTCCGATATGGGCCTGGATCGAAGCAAAACTGAAAAGTGATTCGAGTTCCGCTACCCGTCGTTTGGATTGGGTATTTCGTTTTTCACTGCGGAAATGTTCGATGCCTATACATAAAATTTGGGCCAGGGTTTGCAAATAGATTTTATCTTGCTGGCTGCAAGGGCGGACTTGCCGGACGTAGTCGACCCCGACATATCCCCACAATTGGTTGTTCACATGAAGGGGGGCGACGAACATAGAGATAATTCCTTGCTCCAGCAGGAGGTGGCGTTCTTTTTCGAATTTGATTTTTTGTGTCACGCGCAGGTCTTCGGTGATCAATAGCTTATCTTCCTGCATCTGACTATACAACCACGGAATATCCTCGTTGGGAATATGCTGAAGATATTCGATTTGAGGGGGGACCGTATCGGCACAAATTTCATATGTATTCTTGCTGGTATTGTGTTGCATATCGAACTCGAAAATATAAGCCCGGTCTGCTTCCAGTTCTTTCAACATCCTTTGCAGAATTTTTTCCACGGACTCCTTTTCATTTTTAGCTTCCAGGAAAACCCGTAAGGCTGCGGATAAATGTTCCTGGTTATTCATGGAAGTATCGATTTCACTTTGTGTTTTGTCCAATTTTTTCCGATAAAAAACAAATCGTAATGAAGTGAAAATGACCAGATAAATGAGAATACCGCCCCCCAGGCTACCACCGCACAACAACAGGAGTGTCCGGTGTTTAGTCCAAAAGGTCGGAGGCCGATTATAGAAATAGAGCCGGGAGGTGTTACAATTGCCGATGTTTAAATGATTGGCTTCCAATAGAGTTTCATTGATATGTACACCGAGGGATTGAGTATTGCTCTGGAGGGGAATAGCTTTAGCCGGTACTCCGCCGAGAACCCGGAGGGCCAGCTCCGACAATAAAACCCCGTAATCGAAACTTTCAGCATAATATCCTCCGATATAATCGATATTGTTATTCCCCCAATCCGTGACAGAGAATACGGGAGTCGGAGCCAATTGGCAAATATTATGGTGTACTTTTTCATGATCGTATAAGTACCCCTCTGCATCCTGCATCCAGCCAGTCAGTAATATACCGGTATTCGGCGAAAGATGCTGCAAACGTTCATATAGCGTGTTGGTCGAAAGGAAACGGCCGTCCAGAAAAGTGAATTTCAGATCGGAAGGATATTCCTGAAGGTATTTTTTTACCAGAAGGGTAGAATAAATCCCGAAAAACTGGCAATCTCCGATAACGGCGATTTCTTGTAAATCAGGACGTAAAGCCTGCATGAGCTGTATGTTTTGCGGGATGTATATATCTTCGGTAATTCCGGTGGCATTATAAGATCGGCATAAATCTTGGGTAAGCTGAAAGTTATGGGCAGACAATCGGGTAGGGTGAAGGTATTCACTCAGGTCTAAACTATATTTTTTTACTCCGACTAGTAGAACATCTACATTTTTCCAGGAGTCCTGACGTGTATACCGATAGGCCATCCAGGCGGCATCCGCGATGAGGATAACCATTTTGGGGGGATGTAACCGATGATTGTTCAAAATGAAACGGGTACTTTGAATCCAGATTTCCGGTGAAGCAAACAAATCGGTATTTAAATATTCGCTATATACCGGGTAGGGGCAATCGTTTTTTTTTAATTCTTGACGGAATGAGGCCTCGAGCGTTTTTGCCCAGCTTGAATTACTATTGTATGAACTGATTAATAAAATATAATCTTCCCTTTCTCCTTTTACTTGAGTAGGTAAAATTATACCTGTAATTACAATCAGAATAACCAATAGGCTTTGCATGCCGTTCGTGTGTTTTTCCTCACAAAGATAGGTTTTTATTTCGAGCCTGATTATGATTTCCCGGAACTTTACATTATAAATCAACTAAGAAATCGATACCTTATAGAAAACTGTTCCGACCGGGTAACCCAGGTATCCGTCTGCCGATAGGATGACTTGTTCTGATGACACAAAAACCGAACTCGGAATAGAAAGAAAAAAATATACCTGCCTTTTACTGGAACAATAGAGAGAAAAATAAGTGGTTGATTATTCGTATGATATGATAATGGTGAATATTTTATTTCAAAAATAATCGAAAAATGGTAACCTCGGGTTGGTTTTGCCCGTAGAAGAGGGTGTAAATGATGATTGAATTTATGATTTTATTTTAGCTGTTATTTAGATTAAGATTATTTAGCACACACCACGAGGGAGAGGAAGCTTATCAACAAGCTGATTTTCGGAAAAGTTCTTTATATTTTGGAAAGTGATCTACGGGAATAATACACCACGCACATATACACCACACAGACGCACGCACATATAATAACATCTTTTCATTAATCCCACTATTTTCCGATATAAAGAATCTACGAAAATGTCTCCCTTTTTTTATTTTATTTACCTTTTACTTAAAACCTTTTATTTCCTGTTTGTTGTTTTTTCCTTAACTTTGCAAGTTATTTGTAAGGATTGAAAAAATGAAAGAATTTCAGGAAGAAGAGGGACAGATTGTCATTTACGGTGCACGTGAGCATAATCTGAAAAATATAGATTTGACTATTCCGCGGAATAGTCTGACTGTCATTACCGGATTGAGCGGGAGTGGGAAATCGTCTCTGGCTTTCGATACGATATATGCAGAAGGACAGCGTAGGTATATGGAGACTTTTTCGGCCTATGCCCGTCAGTTTCTGGGAGGGATGGAACGTCCGGACGTCGATAAAATTACAGGATTGAGTCCGGTTATTTCTATCGAACAAAAAACGACTAATAAGAATCCCCGTTCGACAGTAGGTACGACGACCGAAGTTTATGACTTTTTGCGTTTGCTTTTCGCACGTGCCGGCGAGGCTTATTCTTATGTTACAGGGAGCCGGATGGTGAAATATACGGATGAGAAGATCATCGAATTGATTCAGAAAGATTTCGCTGGAAAAAAGATTCTGCTTTTAGCACCGGTAGTGAAAGGACGGAAAGGAAATTACAAAGAGCTTTTCGAAAATTTACGGAAGAAAGGATTCATTTCGGCACGGGTAGACGGGGAGATCCGTGAAATCGGACTCGGTATGAGTGTGGATCGGTATAAAATCCATGATATCGAGATTGTGATCGATAAGATGATTGTCGACCATATCGATTTGAAACGCCTGAAAAGCTCGGTGGCTACCGCCATGAAAAACGGTAAAGGGGTGATGATGGTTAAACCGTTGGATCGTGGGGATATTAAATACTATAGCCGGCATCTGATGTGTCCGGATACCGGGATTTCTTACCGGGATCCTGCTCCTCATTCTTTCTCTTTTAATTCCCCTCACGGAGCTTGTCCCAAATGTAAAGGGTTGGGGTATGTGAATGCGGCCGATATCGATAAGATCATTCCTAATAATGCGCTTTCGATTTATGAAGGAGGGATCGAACCGCTGGGAAAATATAAAAATAGCATTCTTTTTTGGCAAATAGAGACGGTGTTGAAAAAACATGGCTATGAATTGCATACTCCGATCCGGGAGCTTTCGGAAGAGGCTTTGACGGATATCCTGTATGGTTATCCCGGACAAATCCGGTTAGAGAATACAGCTTTGGGTGTCTCTTCCAATTCGCTTTATAATTTCGAAGGTATTATCAAGTATGTCACTATGCAGGAGGAGAATAGCACTTCGAAAAAAGCGAATAAATGGGCCGAACAGTTTATTTCGGTTGTAAAATGTGACGTATGTAACGGGCAGCGCCTGAATCAGGAAGCTTTGAATTTCCGGATTGCCGGTAAAAATATTGCTGAACTGGCTTCTATGGAACTGAGCGATTTGTATGAATGGGTATGTACCACCGAAGCACAGCTCGAAGACAAACAACGGCAGATTGCCGGAGAGATATTTAAAGAAATCCGTACCCGGTTGAAGTTCCTTTTGGATGTGGGCTTGGAATACTTGTCTTTGAATCGTCAATCTATGACCTTGTCCGGCGGGGAATCGCAGCGGATACGTTTGGCTACTCAAATCGGTTCACAGTTGGTAAATGTGTTGTATATTCTGGATGAACCGAGTATCGGCTTGCACCAAAAAGACAACCGGCGGCTGATCCATTCCCTGCAACAATTGAGGGATAATGGAAATTCGGTGATCGTAGTGGAACATGACCGGGAGATGATGGAAAGTGCGGATTATATTGTCGATATGGGCCCAAAAGCCGGTAGGAAAGGGGGAGAAGTTACCGCTATCGGTACGATCGACGATATTAAAAAGAGCGATAGTCTGACAGCTCAATATCTGAATGGTACCAAAAAAATACAGATACCCGAAAAAAGAAGGGAAGGAAACGGAAAATTCCTGACCTTGAAAGGATGTACGGGGAATAACCTGAAAAAAGTAGATGTAAGCATTCCTTTAGGGATGTTGGTATGTGTGACGGGAGTCAGTGGAAGTGGCAAGTCGTCGTTGATCAACGGGACTTTGCATCCGATCCTGACCGAAAAGTTCTATCGCGCGATTACCTCGCCTCTTCCTTATAAAGCTATCGGGGGAATCGAACATATCGATAAAGTAGTGGTGGTGGATCAAAGTCCTTTGGGCCGTACCCCCCGTTCGAATCCGGCGACCTATACCGGTATCTTTACCGATATACGTAAGATTTTCGAGAAGTTGCCGGAAGCTCAGATTCGCGGATATGGAGCCGGACGTTTTTCATTCAATATTCCCGGCGGACGTTGTGAAGAGTGTAAGGGAGCCGGAGTGAAGACGATAGAGATGAATTTCCTGCCGGATGTGTATGTGCATTGTGAAGCTTGCGATGGAAAGAGATATAATAAAGAGACCCTGGAAGTGAGGTATCGCGGAAAATCGATCGGCGATGTGCTGAATATGACGATCAATCAGGCAGTCGAGTTTTTCGAAAATGTCTCTTTCTTGCAACAAAAGCTGAAGGTGCTTCAGGATGTGGGATTAGGCTATGTGAAACTGGGCCAGCAATGTACGACTTTGAGCGGTGGAGAATCACAACGAATCAAGTTGGCGGCTGAACTGGCAAAGAAAGATACCGGTAAGACACTTTATATTCTCGACGAACCGACAACGGGATTGCATTTCGAGGATATCAATATACTGTTGGAGGTTATACAGAAACTGGTGAATAAAGGAAATTCTGTCATCGTTATCGAGCATAACCTCGATGTTATTAAAGTGGCCGATTATCTGATCGACATGGGACCTGGAGGGGGGAAAGAAGGAGGAAAGATCGTGGCTACAGGTACACCCGAAGAGGTAGCTGAATGCAAAAAATCGGAGACCGGTAAATTTCTGCGGGAAGAGTTGAAAAGGTAAAAGGCTAAAGGCTATAAGCTAAAGGCTAAAAGCTAAAGGCTATAAGCATATATTTCGAACTGCCTATAGCTTTTAGCTTATAGCCTTTAGCTTTTAGCTTATAGCCTATAGCTTTTAGCTTATAGCCTATAGTTTTTAGCTTATAGCCTTTTACTTTTTAAATGATTCCCAGTACGTTCAGGAGGATCAGGAATATACAGATAGGGGCTATATATTTGAGAATAAAAGTATAGAGCCGGAAGAAGCGGGTTTTCAAACTGCCGTTGTTGCTGATTTCACTGTAGAGGATGCTTTTATCCAGGTACCATCCGGCAAAGATACAAATCAGAATACCTCCCAAAGGAAGTAATATATTCGAACACAGATAATCACAGGCATCGAAAAGGCTCATTCCGAAAATTTGTACATGGCGGAGGGGTCCGAATGAGAGAGTATTGAAACTACCGATACAAGTGATGACCAGCGTGGCGATTACCGTAGCCCAGGGGCGTTTCAGTTTCTTTTCTTCAACAAGATAGGCTACCGGCACTTCCAGTAAAGATATGGCGGAAGTCAGGGCGGCGAAAGTGAGCAGGATGAAAAAAAGGATCGCCCAAATTTCACCTGCAGGCAGTCCCTGAAATACTTTAGGGAGAGTCAGGAAAACCAATCCCGGACCGGCTTGTGGATCGATATGAAAAGAAAATACGGCCGGCAGAATAGCGATACCCGCTAAAATGGCAACCAGGGTATCGGTGATAATTACTTTCAGGGAGATACCGGTCAGATTGTCGTTTTTAGGAATATAAGAAGCATAAGTCAGCAGAATACCCATCCCCACAGAAAGTGAGAAAAAAGCCTGACCTAAAGCGGATAAAATACTATCGGCGGTGAGCTCGGACAGTTTGGGAAAGAATAAGAATCTCAAGCCTTCTGCCGAACCGCTTAAAGTCATAGAATTAATACTCAACGCAATAATGATGATAAACAGTAGGGGCATCATCAGTTTGGAATACCTTTCTATCCCTTTTTGCACCCCTCCCATGATAATCGCTCCGGTAAGGAACATAAAACCGATATGCCAAAGGAGTGCTTTGTAAGGATGGGAAATGAAATTGGTGAAAATGGAATTTATATCTTCTGCACTTTGCCCGTGAAAGGAGGTACTTATCGACAACCACACATATTCGAGCGTCCAGCCGGAAACCGTTCCATAAAATGAAAGGATCAGAGTGGCTGCAATAATCGAGAGGAGACCGAACAAAAACCACTTCGTGCCCGGTGCCAATACGCGGAAAGTACCGAGTGCATTTTGTTGGGAACGACGTCCTAAAGAAAATTCGGCCAACATCACCGGTAAGCCTATGGCTATGGTAAAGAATATATAGACGAGTAAAAAAGCTCCTCCGCCGTTTGTACCTGCCACATAGGGAAATTTCCAGATATTTCCTAAACCGACTGCCGAACCTGCTAAAGCTGCTATAGCCCCGAATTTGGATTTAAAACCGATTCTATGGTTTGAATGGTGCATATCAGATCTATTTTTGACTGTAAAAATAAAACAATTCTTGTTCCCAGTTAACTTTGCAATAAAGTTTAACAGATTGAATAATAATGTTTTTGAATTCAATTTGATTTACTTTCAATTTGAAATTGAATTTTCTTATCATGTAACGATTCTGAAGTAGAAAAGTTGATGCGAGCTACTTTTCCGGTTAATAGTTGCAATGGTTGCAAAAGTTTCAGAAATTAAGCCTAACCGCTGCCGTGTTTTAGTCCAATTAATATTTCTTCGATAAAAAAATTGAAAACCACTTGTGTGTTACTATGGAGTAACATATATTTGTGACTGAACGGTAACATATATAAAAACAGTAAGAAAATGAAAATAGAAAAAGACAGGGAAACTACAGAAAAGCGTTTGCTTACGGCAGTCGGTGAAATCATAGAGGAAAGCGGACTTGAGTCTTTAGGGGTAAATGCCGTAGCACAAAGGGCCGGAGTATCAAAGATGTTGATATACCGCTATTTCGGATCATTGGAAGATTTGATAGCCCAATATATCATGCAGCGAGATTATTGGGTAAATATTCCGACAGAGATTCCCGGGAAGAATGAACTAAACGCATTTGTTAAAGATATGTTCCGGGAACAAATTCGGCAGTTAAGGGAGGATAAAATGCTGATACGCCTATACCGTTGGGAATTGTCTGTCAATAATCCGATAGTAGAACAAATAAGGCGGAAGCGAGAGGAAAACGGGATTAAATTGATTGAATTTATTAGTCGTATTTCCGGTGTTCCTTTTTCTCAAATTCAGTTTTTGGCAACAATGATTAGTAGTTCTATTACCTATTTAGCAATGTTCGGGGATGTCGGAAAAGTTTATAATGGTTACGATTTTAAGACCGATGATAGTTGGGAACAGTTAGAAAAAGGAATTAATTTGATTGTTGATAAATGGATATGATATATAAAAAATATAATAAGTTTAGTAATCATGGTTTTAGGAAATATAAATATACATGCTCAAAATCCCGATTTCCTGTTTATGGTAGAGTATGCCATTAAAGCACCGTCAGGGCATAACACCCAACCGTGGCTTTTCAGGATCAACGAAAATAGCATCGAAATACATCCTAATTTTGACAGGGCGTTGCCTGTTGTTGATTTTGATAACCGAGAATTGTTTATCAGCTTGGGATGCGCTTTGGAAAACCTTTGTATAACCGCTTTAGAAAAAGGTTATGATTATGATGTTGAATTAACGAAGACGGGGATTATAACTGTTTACCTCTCCTCTCCGGATACCTCTGGATATAATTCGTTATTTCAGCAAATTCCGTTAAGACAAACAAACCGTAGTATATACAACGGAAAACAAATACCGGAAGAAAATATTGCTGAATTAAGAGAAGTTATAAATGATGAAAATATCAATATTCGTTTTTACAAACATGGAACTCCTGAATTCGATGCCATAAGGAATTATATCGAACAGGGCAATCGGATTCAAATGCAGGACAAAGCATTTAAAAAGGAATTGAAAGAATGGATGCGTTTTAATAGGAAACACAGCGAAAAAACAAATGACGGTTTAAGCTACCTTGTTTTCGGTGCCCCTAATCTACCCAGGTTTATTTCAAAGTCTATTATTGGCCAAGCTGTAAATGAATGGTCGCAGGTAAAAGGGGATAACAAGAAAATCGCATCCGCTTCACATTTGGTTTTATTTACAACGCAAAACGATAATATTCCCGAATGGATTGATCTCGGACGAAACCTGCAACGTTTCCTGCTAAAATCTACTGAACTGAACATTATTCATTCTTACTTTAATCAACCGAATGAAGTACGGGAATTATCTGTAAAAATGGCTGAATCCCTCGGTTTAGCCGGGGAATACCCTACAATACTATTACGAATGGGTTATGGTGAAACGATGCCATATTCGAAAAGAATAAACGTAAATAAAGTTCTTATAAACAATTGATAAAAACACTGCGAGAATGATAAATAAGTGTAGATATGTATATCACTGTCTTCCTGTAAATTTAAGTTTGACATTTATTTTTACTATAAGCAAAACGGCGGACAAATGGTAGCGGAAAACGATTTATGATGTCTGTAAAGTACCCGTCGTAAACAGATGTACAATGTAAGATAAAATCCCTAAAAATAGGTATTGCCGGGTAATTTCAAGCCCTGTACTTTTACAAAAATAAAGACAGAAACATCGTTCATTATTAATGCAAGTGCTGAAAGAAGACATACGGGGGCGTATTTTGGCGGTTGCCAAACTGCAATTCGGGCAGAAAGGTTATTCCAAAACTTCCATGCGCGAAATAGCCGAGTTGGCAGGTGTTGGCGTGGGAAACATCTACAACTACTTTACGGGCAAGGATGAACTGTTTGGCGAGGTGGTTCGTCCGGTGATGCATGCACTGGAGGCAATGTTACAGGAGCATCACGGTATACGGGGTGAAGATGTGATGAGGATGAAGTCGGAAAAGTATCTGAAAGCCTGTATAGACGAATATGTTTCGCTTATTGACGAGCATCGTACCCTGCTGGAGATTCTGTTGTTTCGCGCACAAGGCTCTTTGTTGGAACATTTTCGTGAAAGCTACACCGACCGCTCCACGGAATTGGTCAAGGCATGGTTCGCATCCATGCAGCGGAAATACCCTGAAATCAATACGACGGTGTCCGATTTCATCATCCACCTGCATACGGTATGGATGTTCACCATGTTTGAGGAATTGCTGATGCATTCAGTACCCAAACAAGAAATGGAAGCCATCCTGCACGATTACATCTTATTTGAAATCCAAGGCTGGAGGGCAATCATCAAGATATGAGAGACAGAAAACGTACATACGGGCAACCGGCCATATCACAATGGCTGGGAAGGAGGAAAGCTTTACGGAGGTTTCCTCCTTTTTTTATGAACAATTCTGAATATCGTTCACTATTAAATAATAAAAAATATGAAACAGAAACACGAGTTTAAGAGCATTGTGGCGGAAACACTGCTCATTCCGCTATACATGCGGGCAAAGGAGAGCCGCCGGGAACGTCCCATTCTGAACGACAAGGCGGCTGAGTGTCTGGCAGACAGTCTGGAATACGACTATTCCCGCTTCGATGGAGCAAAGCTGAGTGAGGTAGGCTGCGTGGTGCGTGGATGGTATTTCGACCGTGCCGTGCGGCGGTTCATCGGGACACATGCCCGTCCGGTGGTCGTGAACGTGGGCTGTGGGCTGGATACCCGCTTCCAGCGTATCGGTGGCGGGAAAGCCGTTTTCTACGATATGGACTTACCGGAAGTCATCGCGTTGCGCCGTGAACTGATACCCGAACAGCCGGGTAATGCTTATATCGCAGCGTCTTTGTTGGAAACCGGTTGGATGGACGATTTGCTCCGGCGACACCCCGATGCAGAGTTCATCTTCATCGTGGAAGGCGTGCTGATGTACTTTTACGAGAAGCAGGTGAGGTCTTTCCTGCACGCCGTGGTAAGCCGTTTCGGAGGGGGCGAACTGTGGTTCGACGTATGTGGCACGATGATGAGCCGGCACGGTGTGAAACCTGATTCGCTCCGCAAACACGAGGCGCAAATCCGTTCAGGCATAAATGACGGCCACCGGGTAGAGCAATGGGAACCTGCCTTGCAACTCATCGAACAAGCCAATTACATGAAGTTCTTCCGCCCGCGCTGGGGTTTCTTCTTCGGACAGATACTGGGACGGCTGACCCGGCTGTGCTACCGGTTCAGCTCGTTGTTGGGCTATAGAATCCTGAAGGGATGAGAAAGTCTGTTTGCTTGCTTTACGTAAAAATGATTTAAATCCATTATGAAAGCTAAGAAAAAAGAAGGATTGTCCTGCCTGTTCGAGATTGCAGGGCAAAAGAAAGGGCTGCTTGTATTGGCAGGCTTACTGTCTGCCGGTAGTGCAGTATGTATGCTTGTGCCCTATTGGGCCATCTATGAAATCTTGAAAGAACTGTTGTCGCACGGCGGAAATCCTCCTGGTGCAGACGGGGAAGCCGTGATACGGTGGGGATGGACGGCATTCGGCGGACTGGTTGGCGGACTGGTATTGCTGTATGCTGCCCTGATGTCCTCCCATGTCGCTGCTTTCCGTATCCTGTACGGCTTGCGCGTCCGTCTGTCCGAACATATCGGTAAACTCCCGCTGGGGTATCTGAGCAACACTTCCACCGGAGCCATCAAAAAAACGATGGAACAGAATGTCGAGAAGATAGAAGGTTTTATCGCCCACACTATCCCGGATTTGGTGAATGTGGTGGCTACAGTGGCAGTGATGCTCGCTGTTTTCTTCTCGCTGGATGTGTGGCTGGCCTTGGTGTGTCTGGTTGTCGTGGTGCTCAGCCTGTTCCTGCAATTCTCCAATTTTATGGGGAAAAGGGCAAAGGAGTTCATGGCCACCTATTACGACGTGCAGGAAAAGATGAGTGCATCCGCTGTGCAATATGTGCGGGGAATGCCCGTGGTGAAGATTTTCGGACAGAGTGTCCGCTCGTTTCGTCAGTTCAACGCCGAGATTCAGGCCTACAAGATCTTTGCCTTGAAGTGTTGCGACACATACCAGAACGGGATGATAGCTTTTACCGTCCTGCTCAATTCACTGGTGACGTTCATTCTTCCTATGGGTATTTTGTTGATACAAGCCAATCCGCAGTCGCTTTCGTTGGCGGCGGTGTGGCTATTTTTCATCATCATGGGACCTGGCATGACTTCGCCAGTCTATAAGTTGACGTTTTTGGGAGGCAACACGCGCGACATCAACGAAGGGGTAAGCCGCATCAACTGTATATTGGAAAAGAAACCTGTGCCGGAACCGGAGCATCCGCAGGTGCCTGCCGCTTACGGTGTGGAATTCCGCCATGTGTCGTTCTCTTATGAAAATACAGAGCAAGGAACACGGACGAAAGCCCTGCATGATGTCAGTTTTATCGCACCACAAGGGAAAATTACTGCTCTTGTAGGCCCTTCCGGGAGTGGCAAATCAACAATAGCCAACTTGATACCCCGTTTTGGGGATGTGGAACAAGGGGAAATATGCATAGGTGGCGTGGACATCCGCCGGATTGCCACGGCTAAACTGATGGACATGGTGTCATTCGTATTCCAAGACACCTTTTTGTTTTATGACACCCTGTATGAGAACATAACCGTCGGTTCTCCTGTTGCCACTAAAGAAAAGGTTATAGCCGCAGCCAAGGCCGCCCAATGTCATGACTTCATTGAGAAACTGTCACAAGGTTACGAAACAAGGATTGGTGACAAAGGCGTGTTTCTCTCCGGTGGTGAAGCACAACGGATATGTGTGGCACGTGCCATATTGAAGAATGCACCGATATTAGTGTTGGACGAAGCCACTGCTTTTGCCGATCCGGAGAACGAACACAAAATGCAGATGGCTTTACAATCGTTGATAAAGAACAAGACGGTTATTGTGATAGCCCATCGCCTTTCCTCCATTGTTTCCGCCCATCAGATAGTCGTCATGAAGGAAGGGCGTATTGTACAATGTGGGATACATGATGTGTTGTCGACCGCAGAAGGGGTTTATAAGAATATGTGGGATGCCTATACGAATGCTTACCAGTGGACGTTGAACAAAAATTGAAAAAACAGAGAAGAATCATGAAAGAAAAGAACTTATTGAGCAGAATTTTACAAAACATAAGTTGTCCCGCAGGGATTTTGGGGACGGATGATTTTACGGGGAATGAATTGCTTTCACACACCTTTGGCTTATCGTGGATACATATTATAGCACATAAATGAAAGGATTTAAGATATGGATGCAATCGATAATATTACAATAGGCCATACGGAACGGCTTTACAAGCCCGTGGGCTATACCATGCTTACCAATCTGGTTAACATCGTGCCGTTCTGCCTTTCCATTGAAGCGGTACGTATTATTTTCGGCGCGTTTGACGGGAGCGGACAGCCGCTTGACACAACTCGCCTGTGGTACATATTCGGTATAATGGCTGTTTATATGCTGGTCATGTCTTTGGCGGAACGGGCTTCTTACCGAGCCAATTTCAGGGGAGCATACGAAATGAGTGCTTTGGGGCGTTTGGCACTGGCGGAACACCTGCGGAAACTTTCATTGGGTTTTTTGTCCAGACGTGACCCCGGCGATTTGTCTTCCATGCTCATTACGGACTTCATGTTGGCAGAAACCGGAATTTCGCACCACTTGCCTCAATTGATGGGGGCTGTGGTTATGCCTGTGCTGGCTTTTGTTTCGTTGGTCTGGATAGATTGGAGGATGGCGGTCAGTATGTTTGCCGCCTTGCCGCTCGCCCTGCTCGTTCTGTGGGCAAGCACAAGCGCACAGAAAAAATTAAGTGGCAGGCAAATCCAAGCGAAAATCAATGCCGGGAACCGATTGGAAGAATACCTGCAAGGCATCCGGGTAATGAAAGCCTACAATCTGTTGGGCGACCGCTTCATCCGGCTGCGTGATGCCTTTGCTGAACTTCGCCGGGCCTGTATCCGTCAGGAGGCCTTATTAGGGCCGTTCGTCCTGTTGAGTATCACGTTAGTTCGTGCCGGACTGACGATGATGGTACTGTGGGAAAAGCACGGTGATGAAGCTTTGTGCCCGTTTCTACGATCCACAGCAAGGACACCTCTTTTTCAACGGTGTTCCGATGGATGAAATAGCACCTGAAAGCCTGATGAGCCACATCTCTATGGTTTTTCAAGATGTCTATCTGTTTCAGGATACGATACGCAACAATATCCGCTTCGGTAAAACCGATGCAATGGATGAAGAAATCATCGCTGCCGCCAAGAAAGCCTGTTGCCACGATTTCATAATGCGCTTGCCGCAGGGATACGACACGATGGTAGGCGAAGGTGGTTGTACACTTTCTGGTGGGGAAAAGCAACGTATATCCATCGCACGTGCTATGCTGAAAGACGCACAAATCATTTTGCTGGACGAAGCGACCGCCTCGCTTGACCCTGAAAATGAAGTGGAGATACAGAAAGCCATCGGCACGCTTATCAAAGGCCGTACAGTCATAGCCATTGCCCATAGACTCAAAACCATCAAGAAAGCAGACCGGATAATCGTCTTAGATAATGGACAGATAAAGGAAGAAGGAACGCATGATGAACTTATCCGACAAGAAGGACTTTATTCTCATTTGTGGAATATCCAAGAAAGTATCTCAGGGTGGAAACTATAAGATGATATTGTGCAATGGTCCTGTAGTGCTGACGGAAGATGCCGGGTTTTGTGCCGGAAGACCGTTTAATAGTCACAACGGTTACAACAGTAGCAGAAGTTGGGCCTAACCGTTGTAACCTTGGTCGTTCTTTCAACTTTTGTAAAAACGCAAAGGCCTGAGTTCAGTGTCATTTAGAACTCAGGCCTCGGCTTTGGGGCGTTTCGTATTTATTGTACCGTTTTGAAAAGTATCGGTTTACGGGTCCGGTCGGTCCATTCCGTTATCAAAGAACGGAAAGCCGGATATTCGGCCGGCGTTATGAGTTGCTTTTTGATTTGAAGGGCTAGCTCGATGTGGAGACTAGAACCTTCGGAAGTCAGCGTTATTTTGAAACTACCGATAGGGTTATCGATTTTCTTTTCTTGAATCGGTGTACAAAGAGTCAGATTTTCAGGAAGCTGGATATCATAAGAATAATTTTCGTCTACCGAAGCCGGTAAATATAAATTCTTTGACCGGGAAGTGTTGTAATAGGCATAGGATTTTCCCGTTATTCCTTTATAACAGACAGGAAGATAAAAAAAGTAATAATTTTCTTCCTGCTTCAATCCCGCTTTTCCTTTACCGGAAATAGTCGTCGTTTTTTCACCCGGAGTGACAGTATATTCCCGAATACCGGGTAGTAAGGTACCGGCGTAGTTGGAAGTATAGGGAATCAATAGATTATTGAGGGTAGCTTTGATGTCCATATCGGCTTCTTGTTGGGGAGTGATGACGATCGAAGCCTGATAACCGATCGAAGCGATAGGGGGATCAGGAAGCGATTTCTTCCCTTCGGCTAAATCGACAAGGAAAGTGCAGTCTGTTGCAGCCGGATCGGCATTTTGGACGCTCAACCGATAAGGTCGTCCGTCAGCCTCGGCTAATATGACAAATTCCCGGATTGCATTCAGACCGCAGTTGTCTGTTTCCGAAGGGATGGAATAAGCGGCTGCAGGTACTGCCTTTATTCCGGCAACCCGTAATAAGTTGGTCATCAAATTAACCTTTTCTATACCAGTTCCATAAGCTGTCCGGATCACTTCGGCCGAAGGACGGAATCGGAAACCGGTTTCAGAGAGGGAGAGCGGACAATCGCTCAGCTCCGTTTGAATATATTGTTGGATACGGGTTATTTTTTCTGAATTCGACTGACATCCCTCGGTTATGAGTTGTACTAACTCCTGTATCTGTGGGGTGGGAGCCGGATCGAATTGCCGGTAAAGGTTTTGTAAAGCCTGTGCAGCTGTGGGATAAGTGGTAAACAGAATTCCGGCCAGATCACCGTTCTGTAAACCGGTACCCTGTTCTCTCGATCGGGCCGGTAGATTGCGGAATGTCCATTTCAGTTGCTGCCTGTCTTGTCGTTGCGATTTTTGGGGTTGCGCTTTTAGCTGAAGAAGGGCATAATGCGGAATAACGGAGGCCGGTAAATTGAAGGTCAGGCTGTATTCCTTTATCGGTGAACTTTCTTCTAATGGTTTGCATACATCGATTGCCGGGAGATACCCTGCCTTGGAAATAACCGAATAATCCAGATAGATCGTAGCTCCTAATTCAAGTCCTGTATGTACGATGACCATTTCTTTCAACCGATTATAGGCCGGAGCATCCGCTGCACCGGCAGGCAATACTTCGACAAAGGCATTGTCCGGAGTTTGGATCGTCGTTCCATCCTTTTGTTTTACGTAGGCACTATGTATCTTTAATTCCTGAAAATCGGGATTATAAGTGATAAAAGTCTGGCCATAAGTAGAGTTCATCGCTGTATGGGTAAAGAGGGTCAGCTCTTTGTAATAACGATATTCCTGGCTACCGTCCTGATGTAAAGTCCAGGTTTCTGCTAATTTCCGGAATTCCGCTTCGGAAGGGATGGCTGACAAAGAACCGGAGAAAAGGAGGAATATCCAAAAAAACAGGTTTTTTATAGTATTTGTTTTCATATCGGATCTGATCGGATTTATTTATTAATAATCAGGTGATTGCCAAAAGCTTTATGAGCATTTACGGCAGTACGGAAACCGTTCCAATCCCCGGCTTCATATACTCTTTTTTTCAAGGCCAGTTTTTGGTGTATATCGATTTTATTGTTTTCTTGCCGGATATAGCCTTCAAAATCGGCTGCCGGGCTCTTCCGGTTATCTTCGACGGATTGCACCAGACGATATCCCTGAGGTAACTGAATCGTCTCGTCCAGTTCCACCAAACGGGAACAGCCGTCTTTAAATCCATACTGACGTTCCGGAATATCTGTGTCGATCCGGAGGTATGAGCGAACCTGGTCGTAAAGTCCGTGCATAGTCAAAGGAACCAGCGCCATTTCGTCGTTGCCGATGATTGCATAATCGGGAATTTCATACCAGAATGTGATTTTGATCGGGGCTGCCTGATAGTCTTTGGGATTTTTACCCCAGTCTACTTTCAATAGTTTGGCTTTGGGAGAAATACTCAGCAATTGGCTTTCCATCGAATTTTTCCAGTCGCTTTGCCAGCCGGTAGTGAATATCCGGCGTATATTCAGGTCGGATTGGCCTTCGGCTGTGAGGGTGAATTGTCCGGTTAGTTTACCGTTTTTGTCCAGTTTATTATTGGCTTTGATGCGAAAATAATGGTTTTCGGGAGCGGAAACAGGCGTAATACAAAGATCCGAACCTTCCGGTACACCGGGGAGGTAGTTTTGCTGTTGTTCGGCACTGCTCCAAAGTTCCCGGCAGAAGGGCACCCAGGTCGGGTCTAAAGGCATATAGGTACCGTTGCTTAATTTTACCACTGCAACACAATGGTTGAAATGGTCGGCGGGTATACTTTCCACCCGACTTCCGGCCATAGTCATGGCCGGATAGGCTTCGAAACCTGCCATTCGCAGAAATGAAATCAGACTGCCGGCAATGTCTTTACATACACCGCAACGGTCTGTATAATTCATTTTCGTATTGTGCAGGGTAAACCCTTCTCCTTTTCCCATCGTGATTCCGGCATAGCGGATATTATCGGCAACCCAGTGGGTTAATACGGCGATTTTTTCCATTTCGGTTTTCTTGCCCCGGATGAGCTCATTCACTTTTTGCCGGGCTTCGGGGAGAGGGGCGAAGCTGCCGTAATCTTCGTTGGTTTTATGAAACCAAAGGGATTTATCTTTCCAATGTGGCGTGGAGGACATCATTAATTTGGGAGCGGCATCGTACAGATCGACCATATTGGGTTCACGACGTACGGGCATCATATTATTTTTGGCAAAAGTATAAACTTTACGATCGTTTTCATAACGCATAGAAGAAGCACATTCGCCTTGGTAGAATTGGAATTGCATCTCTTTCTCCCGGGGGAGAGTAACGGAATATACCTTGCGCATGGTCGGGTCGTCACACCAGAAAGGAACAATATCATAAAACTGCCCCCGCATAGGAGGAACGAACCGTTCTTCGTCCGGTTGATCGGTCAGCAGGGCATAGGTGAACCCTTTTTTATGTATTTCGTATTCGATGATATCTCCTGGGTCAAGCCGGCCCAGTTCCAGCATGATTTGCCGGGCTCCCCAATAGATCATCCGTGCCGGAGCCGTATAATCCAGTGTTTTACCGACATCTACCGGACGAACTTCTCCGTTTGCTTTGTAAATATTCACCCGATGAAATTCGGCAAAAGCAGTCAGGGGATCGTAATCGTATTTCAGTACCCGGTTAGCCAAAGCTCCCGACCGGTTCTGCACCAGAATAACCTTGTTGATCGTAAAGGTACCTGTCCCGCTGGGAGCTACAGAAACGGCGGTACTGTCCAATAGGATGATTTGTCTGGCAGAAGCCAGCTCCCCTCGCTTTTGGGCTTGTTGTTGCAAAGCCCGCCAACTTTGTCCCTGAACCGGAAACAAAGCCGGCAGGAGCAGGAGTACACTTAAAAATATTTTGTTCATAAGCTGGAAATTTGGTTAACACATTTTTCCAAAAATAGTAATCTTTTTTTGGTTTTTGAAAAAATAGTTCCGAAAGTACGATTGAAATTTGAGTTAATGCCTGCTTCTGTTTGCGATAGGGGTATAAAAAATTACCGGATGAAAAGTAATCGTTCTTTTCATCCGGTAAAATCAGGGCAGACCGGTCGTTTATCTGATCTCAGCGCTTAACTGATGTTTGTAGGTTCCCATCAGTTTATTCATGATCTTATCGATCTGTTTGTCGGTAAGTGTTTTTTCATCGTCCTGCAATGTGAAGCTGATCGCATAAGATTTTTTACCGGCTCCCAGTTTTTCACCTTCGTAAACGTCGAATAAGGTCACTGATTTCAATAGTTTTTTTTCTGTCCGGAAAGCAATGTCACGCACCTCTTTAAAACTGATTTTTTTGTCGAGTAGTAAGGCCAGGTCGCGTTTAACCGCCGGGAACTTAGGCATGGGAGTAAAGGTGATCGTGTGGTTTTTAATCGCTTTCAGTATATTTTCCCAGGAAAACTCGGCGTAATAAACCTCCTGTTCGATATCGTTCGGTTTCAAAACTTTATGACTCAGCATACCGATTGTGACGATGTGCTTACCGTTTTGTGTATAGCTTATCCCTTCGCGGTAAATATCGGCACTACATTCTTCTAAAGTCAGTATTTCGGTTTTGAATCCCAAACGGATCAGGATCATCTCGGCATAACTCTTGAGATTGAAGAAATCGGTCTTTTGTTCTTTACTGTTCCAGGAAGCCTGGATTTTATCACCCGTAATGAAAAGGGCCAGTTTATCTTCTTCTTTGTATTGTTTCAGGTGATTTTCGCCTTCTTTTTTGTGGAAGGTATAAGCTTTTCCGAATTCGAAGAGACGTAAATTGCTGTTTTTGCGGTTAATATTATAGGCGATCGTCTCCAGCCCTCCGAATAGCAGGCTTTGCCGCATAGCGCTCAGGTCTGAGCTGAGCGGATTGAACAACATAACCGTTTCTTCGGGACGATAAGTCTCCAGATGCTCGTAATAAGAAGCTTTGGTCAATGAGTTGTTCATGATTTCATTAAAACCGTTGGCGGCCAATAAATCTGCAATTTTATTTTTCAATTGGAAATCATCCGGTTTTTCGCTGTAACTCAGAGTAGAGTTTACTTTAGCCGGAACTTCGATATTGTTGAAGCCGTATATTCTTAAAATATCCTCGATCACGTCTGCTTCGCGGCGAACATCCACCCGATAAGGGGGGATCTGCAACGAAAGCCCTTCGGTATTTTCTTTTACAATCTTTATTTCCAGAGCATTCAGGATTTTTTTGATCGTATCTTGTCCGATTTTTTTGCCGATCAGACGATCGATGTGGGCATACTTTACTTCGACTTCGAAATCGGCTACCGGATTCGGGTAGATGTCGATGATTTCGGACGTAATCTTTCCGCCACCCAGTTCTTTGATCAATAAGGCAGCCCGTTTGAGGGCATAAATAACGATGTTCGGATCGGTGCCTCTTTCAAAACGGAAAGAAGCGTCGGTATTCAGCCCATGACGACGTGCTGTCTTCCGTACGAATACCGGATCGAAACAGGCACTTTCGAGGAATACATTGGTCGTAGCTTCGGTGATACCGCTTTCCAATCCACCGAATACTCCGGCAATACACATCGGTTCTTCGGTATTACATACCATCAGGTCGTTCTCGTTCAGTTCACGTTCGACACCGTCGAGTGTTGTGAATCTGGTACCTGTCGGAAAACTACGGACGATCACTTTATTTCCTTTGATTTTATCTTTATCGAAAGAGTGCAGGGGTTGTCCCAGCTCGAAAAGAATGAAATTCGTAATATCTACCACATTGTTGATCGGGTGTAAACCGATGGCTTTCAAACGCGTTTGCAACCACTCGGGAGATTCCTGAACTTTAACTCCTTCGATACATACTCCGGCATATCGGGGACAAGCTTCCGGACGCTGCACTTCGATCGAGATTCCGGCAGTATTGCTGTCGGCTGCAAAGTGAGCTACGGAAGGAAGGGTATAATGAATCTCCTGGGTTTGCTGTAAATAGGCAGCTAAATCGCGGGCTACTCCAAGGTGAGAAGCGCCGTCTACCCGGTTGGGAGTAATATCGATCTCGATGGTGTAATCGGTTGTAATGTGATAATATTCGGCAGCTGGCATACCTACCCGGGCATCCGACGGAAGTACGATAATTCCCGCATGATCATGACCGATACCGATTTCATCTTCGGCACAAATCATTCCTTCGGATTCCTGTCCTCTGATTTTTGATTTTTTGATGGTAAATTCTTTGTCTCCATCGTAAAGCACCGTCCCGATGGTGGCCACTACCACTTTTTGTCCGGCAGCTACATTAGGAGCTCCGCAAACAATGGGGGTAAGGCGTCCGTCTCCTAAATCTACCGTTGTCAGGTGTAAATGATCGGAATCCGGATGGGCTTCACAGGTTTTTACTTCACCGATCACCAGACCTCTCAAACCACCCCGGATAGATTCGAATTTTTCATATCCGCCCACTTCGAGCCCGATACTGGTCAATATTTCGCAGACTTTTTCAACACTCAAATCTATTTTCAGGTATTCTTTCAGCCAATTTAAAGATATATTCATAGTTTTTGATTTTCTGATAGTTTATACTCCTGTTTTGGGAATACAGCTGTTTTATTTGATTTGTAACATTTTCTCGATAGGGGCCCAGGCTCTCTGACGGATATCTTCAGCCACTTCGACTACGTATTGCTCTTTCTCCAAAGCTTCCAGAACCGATTCCAGCGTTACTTTTTTCATTTGTCCACAAATGGTTTTAGGATGAACCGGAATAAATTCTTTGTCCGGATTATCGTTTTTCAGTTTATGGATGGTTTCTATTTCTGTGGCAATGATAAATTGCTTTTTGTCCGACCGGCTTGCATGTCTGATCATTCCTGCCGTCGAGTACATATAAGCTTGAGGAAGATTTAAAATGGCCTCGTCGTGCGAACAGTGGCTTTCGGGGTGAATGAGGATATCTGCCTGAGGATAGTCCCGGCTTTTTTCCAGGATCATGTCGGTGGTGATGCGTTCGTGTACACAACAATCTCCATGCCAGAGTTCCATTTCCCGTCCGGTAACTTTCCTGATCCAGGCTCCCAGGTTTTTGTCCGGTACAAACAAGATCTTATGATCTGGAGGAATGCTTTGTACGACTTTCAGGGCATTGGCCGAAGTGCAGCAAATATCCGTCCAGGCCTTCACTTCGGCTGTCGTGTTGACGTAACTTACAATAATCCCGTCAGGATTGGCTTTTTTCCATTCCCGCAATTCATAACCGGTAATGCTTTCAGCCAGTGAACATCCGGCTCCTGAAGCCGGAATCAGGATCTTTTTGTCCGGAGAAATGATCGCTGCGGTCTCGGCCATAAAATGCACACCGCAAAAAACGATAATCCGGGCATCCGTTTTCCCGGCTTCCTGGGATAATCCCAGTGAATCCCCCAGATAGTCTGCTATATCCTGAACCTCCGGACGAGTATAGTAATGTGCCAGAATAACGGCATTTTTTTCTTTTTTTAGTTGCCGGATTCTGTCAATAATCTCTGTATTCGTCATAATATATTAATTTTCTGCTTCAAAGATAACAAAGAAAGATAAAAAGGTGAAATTATTTAATCTTCATTTCTTCCTGAATTTTTTTACTCTCCCGTTTTAGAATGAGCGTGGAAAATTTAGATTTTAAAATACTGATGGATATTTTTTCGTTTACACTCAATTCCTCTTTAAACTGTTCGTAATATTTTTCTGTATAATCGTTGAACCGGGCCTGTATTTTTTCCCATTCAGGATCGGACAGGGTGGTACAGTTTTTTTCTGTTTGGGTGATAAACTTTTCGAAGTCTTTTAAATAGCTGTCTTTGTTCATACTACATCGACAGAAAATCAATACAAGACATCCGATGATAAATAATTTGAGTGCTGATTTCATGAAATTAGTTTTTTTGAATATTCATACTGATGTCCAAAGCCGTTACGGAGTGAGTTAAGGCACCGACGCTGATAAAGTCGACTCCGGTGGCTGCCACTTCTTTTAAACGGGGAATACTCATATTTCCGGAAGCTTCGGTTTTGGCCTGTCCGTGAATGATTTTCACCGCTTCGGCCATCTCGGCGTTACTCATATTGTCCAGCATGATAATATCGGCATGCGTAGCGAGGGCTTCGCGCACTTCGGCCAGATTGGTCGTTTCTACTTCGATTTTGATACCGGCCGGAATATGGGCTCTGACCGCATTGACCGCATTGGTAATTCCTCCGGCCACCTTAATGTGGTTGTCTTTGATCATGGCCATATCGTATAATCCCATCCGGTGGTTGGTCGCTCCTCCGTCTTTAACGGCCATTTTGTCCAATACCCGTAGGCCCGGAGCTGTTTTCCGGGTGTCCAGTAATTGGGTGTGAGTACCGGCTAATTCTTCGACGTATCTGGCCGTTTCCGTAGCGATGCCCGACATGCGTTGCAAGATGTTCAGCGAAAGCCTTTCTCCTAATAAGAGGCAACGGTAGCTGGCTTCGATACGCAGGATAATATCGCCTTTTTTTACCCGATCCCCGTCTTTTACTTTGGTGTCCCAAAGGATGTCTTTCTCGAATTTTTCATACACCCGTTTGGCTATCGCCAGTCCGGAAATTACACCGTCGGCTTTCATTTTCATTTCTGCAACGGCCCGGGAATGAGCCGGGATGATGGAGTTGGTCGTTACATCTCCGGTAGCGATGTCTTCCTCTATGGCGAGGTCGATCAGGCGGTCGATTAATTGGTCGTATTGTGTCATTTTATAGTGATTTTCAGTTTAAAGACTTTTTAGTATTGACAGGTAGGGTACGGAGGTCTTTTTCTTTCTGTTGTACGATATGAAAAAGATAGGAAGCATCGCTACAGGGATAATCTTCCCGGAAATGTCCTCCACGGCTTTCCTGACGGTAAAGGGCAGAACAGATAATCAACCTGGCAACTGTGATCAGGTTACGGCAAATCAGGGTATTATATTCGTTTATTTCCCGGGGCAGATTGTCTTCCAGACTTTCCAATTCGTTCAATCCCTGTTTCAGTTTTTCTGCATTCCGGATGATGCCGGCATAATCGGTCATTATCCGCGAAATCTCTTTTTTCAGATGGACATAAAGCGCAGCATAATTGTCATTGCAATGATAGATCGGTTTGAATACCTGGGTAGGAGAGGTTTTCAGATTTTTCCGCGAAGCCTCGATGGCCCGTTTCCCGAATACCAGACATTCGATCAACGAGTTGGAGGCGAGCCGATTGGCTCCCATGATTCCCGAAGAGGCCAGTTCGCCGCAGATAAACAGACGTTTGATGTTGGTCTGTCCATGGGTGTCCGTCCTCACTCCCCCTACCATATAATGTGCTGCCGGTGCTACGGGGATCCGGTCGCACATATCGATACCCAATTCCTGGCATTTTTCATAAATATTCGGAAAGCGGTGTTTCACCACCTGAGGATCGAGGTGTTTGAGGGACAACCAGACGTACTCCTGATCGTATTTCAGCATCTGGCGGTAAATAGATTGAGCGACGATATCCCGGGGGGCCAGTTCGGCCAATTCGTGAATCGCCGGCATAAAGCGTTCTCCGTTTTGATCGATCAGATAAGCCCCTTCGCCCCGGACTGCCTCACTGATTAGAAATGCCTCTTCCGATTCGGTATAGATGGCCGAAGGATGAAATTGAATGAATTCCATATCGGCGATTTCACAACCTGCATTAAAAGCCAGAGCAAGTCCGTCTCCGATCGTGGTATGCGGATTGGTGGTCCGTTTGTAAATAGCCGAAGTGCCTCCTAAAGTGAGGAAGGTGTTGTCGGCATAAAACAGTTCTTCGCTTTCTGTCACTAAATTCCAGGCCCGTACGCCGTAACATTCCTGATTTTCCTGAAGGATACCGATCACGGAATGATTTTCGAAAATATCTATCTTCGGATTATTGATGACTTTGCTGATCATAAAACTGGTCACCATACGTCCTGTCGCGTCACCGCCGGCATGAAGAATTCTTTTCCGGTGATGTCCGCCTTCCAACCCCAAGGCGAGGCTGCCGTCTTCCATATCGAAATGCATACCTGCCTCTATGAGTTCATGTATCCGTTGCGGACCTTCGTTCACTAAAATATCGACAGCTGGGTAATCGCAAAGCCCGCGTCCGGCAATAATCGTGTCCTCGAAGTGAAGTGCAGGAGCATCGTCTTCGTCTGTAACGGCGGCGATTCCACCCTGTGCAAAATAAGAGTTGCTCTCTGTAATACCGGATTTGGTCAGCAAAGCAACTTTTCCATAAGCGGCAGCGTGATAGGCCGTGTAAAGCCCTGCCAATCCACTCCCTGCTATAATATAATCGTAATGGCGCATCTTCAAAAAATGTAAATTAGTGCGAAAGTACCATTTTTTTGGAAATAGGGGAGAAATTTTTCAATTATTTTATCGTACTTTTGTGCAAAACCAAATCAATAAAAAGAATGATTACGAAAAATAAGATGGTATCCGTAAGTTACGAATTAAGAACGGAACAAAACGGAGAGTTACTCGAAGCAGCAGGTGCAGACCGGCCCTTGGATTTTATCTGTGGACAAGGGCAGACTTTAGAATATTTTGAAATGAACCTTCTGGATAAAAATGAAGGGGATAAATTCGATTTCAGCATTCCGGCAGCCCATGCTTATGGACTGGTGAACGAAGATATGATTGTGGATTTACCCCAGGAAATATTTAAAGATGTAGAAGCTGAAGAGATGGTGGTCGGCCATGTTTTACCGATGATGGATAGTGTCGGAAGACGTTTGCAGGGCAAGATCCTGTCTATCGGTGACGAGGAAGTACGTATCGATTTTAATCATCCCCTGGCCGGTAAAGATTTGTTTTTCAAGGGTGAGATATTAGGTGTCCGTGATGCAACGGATGAAGAACTGGAAGCTTTACATTCGCATAAATGCGGGGGGTGTAGTGGCTGTGGTTCTGAAGGAGGTTGCGGATCCCACGACGAGGGCTGCGGATGCGGAGGATGTCACTAAATATATAAGGAATACTTTCTACTTTTTATGTCCGGTAATTCTATAGGAAAATTTTTTCGGCTGATGTCGTTCGGAGAGTCACACGGTAGTGCTGTTGGAGGGGTTATCGACGGTTGTCCGGCAGGAATCGCCTTGTCTGCTGATTTTATTCAAGGTGAGTTGAACCGGCGGCGGCCCGGTCAGTCGGAGGTTTCTACCCCCCGGAAAGAAGAAGACACCGTAGAGATTCTTTCCGGAATATTTGAAGGAAAATCTACCGGCATGCCGATCGGATTTCTGGTGAGAAATCAGAATCAGAATAGTAAGGATTATAATCATCTGAAAGATTTATACCGTCCTTCTCATGCCGATTATACCTGGGAAAAGAAATACGGTATCCGGGATTATCGGGGAGGCGGACGTTCGTCGGCCCGGGAACACATTGCCCGAGTCGTTGCCGGGGCTGTTGCCAAACAGGTGTTGGCCGGTTACGGGATAAGCATTCGGGCATATACTTCACAAGTCGGACCGATTGCTGTTACCCGGCCTTATCAGGAGTTGCCCTTGGAGCGGGCAGAAGATAACATCGTACGTTGTCCTGACGCCGGGATTGCTGAAGAAATGATTGCATTGATCCGGCAGCTGCGGGATGAAGGGGATAGTGTCGGTGGAATAGTCAGTTGTGTGATTCAGGGGGTACCTGCCGGGTTAGGCGAACCGGTGTTCGACCGTTTTCAGGCAAGACTGGCGCATGCAATGATGAGTATCAACGCAACCAAAGGTTTTGAATACGGAAGCGGATTTGCAGCAGCCTCTATGCAGGGAAGCGGGCATAACGATTCTTTTGTCATGAAAGGAAGTGAAGTACACACGGCGACGAATCGCTCGGGAGGTATACAGGGGGGCGTGACGAACGGAGAAGATATCTATTTCCGGGTAGCTTTCAAGCCGGTCGCCACTATTATGAAACGTCAGGAAACGGTGACACGTGATGGGAAAGAAGTTACTCTGGAAGCACACGGACGCCATGATCCTTGTGTTATTCCCCGCGCTGTGCCTGTAGTCGAAGCTATGGCGGCTATCGTTGTTTTGGATATGCTGCTCGAGGCCCGGACCGATTGGGGCCGTTGATTTATTTTTGAAGAAAAATCTTTCCGATTGTTTGATTTTAGAAAAAAGTTTTTCATCTTTGCTCCGTTGAAAAGAACAAAATATGAATTTATTACTGACAAATAAAGCATGGTGGTGGCGCCTTTCGGGAATAAACCGGTGGGACGCACGCTTTATGATGTCTGGTCAGTAATATCAGTGAAGGAACTGTATTATCAGCATATGGAGGCTATCGGAACACCGGTAGCCTTTTTTGTTTTTTGTCCTTAATGAAAATTCCAAAAGTAAATCATATGAAAAATTTTAATGTAAACGACCAGGGGTTTTACGGTAGGTTTGGTGGTGCTTATGTTCCTGAAATTTTACATGCGAATGTAGAAAAATTACGTGAATGTTATTTGCGGGAAATGGAAGATGAGTCTTTTCAGCAGGAGTTCAGGCTATTGTTAAGGGATTATGTCGGTCGTCCCAGTCCGCTTTATTATGCCCGTCGGCTGAGTGAAAAGTACGGTACCCGGATTTATCTCAAGCGCGAGGATCTGAATCATACCGGAGCCCACAAGATCAACAATACGATCGGTCAGATTCTATTGGCCCGGCGTATGGGAAAGAAGAGGATCATTGCCGAAACCGGAGCCGGGCGGCACGGAGTAGCGACGGCTACTGTATGTGCCCTGATGAATATGGAATGTATCGTTTATATGGGAGCGACCGATGTGGTCCGGCAACAACCTAATGTTGAAAAAATGGAGATGTTGGGAGCGAAGGTGGTAGCTGTTGAAAGTGGCAATAAAACGCTGAAAGATGCCACCAACGAAGCGATCCGCGACTGGTGTTGTAACCCCGCGGATACTTATTATATCATCGGGTCGACAGTGGGACCTCACCCTTATCCGGATATGGTGGCTCGTTTTCAGTCGGTGATCAGCGAAGAGATCAGAAAGCAATTGTTGGAAAAAGAAGGAAGGGAAGAACCCGATTATGTAATAGCCTGCGTGGGAGGAGGAAGTAATGCTGCCGGGGCTTTCTACCATTTTCTGCATTCTCCCGAAGTTGGGTTGATTGCTGCCGAGGCTGCCGGAAAAGGTTTGGGAAGCGGAGAGTCGGCAGCTACGATCCATTTGGGAAAAGAAGGTATTATCCATGGAAGCCGTACGTTGGTGATGCAAACGGACGACGGACAGATTGTCGAACCCTATTCTGTTTCTGCCGGACTGGATTATCCGGGAATCGGCCCTTTACATGCATTTCTGGCAGAAGAAAAACGCGCTGAAGTATTGGCTGTTACGGACGAAGAAGCGTTGAATGCCGCTTTTTGCCTGACAGAAATGGAAGGTATCATCCCGGCTTTGGAATCGGCCCATGCCCTGGCAGTTCTGGAACAAAAAACATTCCGGCCGGAAGAGATCGTTGTCATTAATTTGTCCGGTCGGGGTGATAAAGATATGCAGACCTACAAAAGGATGAATAAATTTTTACACTTATGAAATATAGAATTAAAACAATCACCCGTATTCTTCCGGCCGACTTGCAGACTCCTGTGGGAATTTACCTGAAGGTACGCGACTTATTTCCACAATCGGCTTTGCTGGAAAGTTCGGATTATCATACGACTCAAAATAGTTTTTCTTTTATCGGCGTGGAACCGATGGCCGATTTTTCGGTAACGAAGGAACAGATCGTACGTCGTTTTCCCGATGGCCGGCAACTGACGGATGCTCTTACAGAAGGCGTGGATGTTATCGAAATCCTGAAAGATTATATCGCTTCGTTCGAGACCGAAACAAACCTGACCGGGATCAACGGTTTTTTCGGATATACGGCCTATGATGCCGTGCGTTATTTTGAAGCTGTCCGTATCCGGAAGAAAGAAGAGAAGTTTGCTGAAATACCTGATATGATATATATATTATACCGGTATATTATTGTAGTCGATCATTTTAAAAATCAGATGACGATCGTTGAAAATTTACCGGAAGGGCAGCATTCCCATATGCCGGAACTTATCGATGTCATTCAAAACAATAATATGGCTCGGTATGGTTTCGAGGCGTTGGACGATACCGGTTCTCCGATTAGCGACGAGCAGTATATGGAAATGGTGAAAAGGGGTATTCGGCATACCCAAAGGGGAGACGTATTTCAGATTGTACTCTCGCGTCGTTTCAGCCGTGGATTTCGGGGAGATGATTTTAATGTATACCGGGCCTTGCGGTGTATAAATCCTTCTCCATATCTGTATTATTTTGATTTCGGCCATTTTCGCATTTTCGGTTCCTCTCCCGAGACTCATCTGCGTGTTGCCGGAGGTAAAGCTTATATCGATCCGATAGCCGGTACTTTCCGCCGCACAGGAGACGATATCCGGGATTCGGAATTGGCCCGTAAATTATTGGAAGATGAGAAAGAAAATGCCGAACATATCATGTTGGTCGACCTGGCACGTAATGATCTGAGCCGCGGGGCTGGTCAGGTAAAGATCGAGTTCTTGCGTCAGATCCAATATTATTCGCATGTGATTCATATGGTGTCGAGAGTGAGTGCTTGCGTTTCCGAAAATACCGATGTTTTGCGGCTCTTTGCGGATACTTTTCCTGCCGGTACGCTCAGCGGTGCTCCCAAAGTCAGGGCGATGCAACTGATCGATGACATAGAACCTCATAGTCGCGGGATTTATGGGGGCTGTATCGGCTATATCGGTTTTCAGGGAGAATTGAACCAGGCCATTACGATCCGGAGCTTTCTGAGTTACGGTAACCGGCTTTATGCTCAGGCCGGAGCGGGGATTGTAGCGCACTCTTCGCCTGAAAGTGAATTGCAGGAATTGAATAATAAATTGGGGGCTTTGATGAAAGCGGTGGAAATGAGTGAAAAGGTTAAAAATTGAACTTATGGAAAAAATATTGATACTCGACAACTACGATTCGTTTACTTATAATATTGTTCATCTCTTACATGAATTGGGAACCGAAGTGGATATAGCCAGAAATGACCGGATTTCGGTGGAGGAAGCCGGCCGATACAACCGGATTATTTTGTCTCCGGGGCCGGGAATTCCAAGTGAAGCCGGAATATTACCCGAAGTTGTGAAGCGTTATGCGGCTGAAAAATCAATCCTGGGGATTTGTCTGGGTGAACAGGCCATCGGGGAGTGTTTCGGCGCTGAATTGGAGAATCTGCCGGAAGTTTTTCACGGTATTTGTACACCGGTGCGGGTGATTGCCGAAGAAAAGATGTTCTCCGGTCTGGGTGAAAGTTTTGATGTAGGCAGGTATCATTCCTGGGTGGTAAGTCGGAAAAATCTGCCTCAATGTCTTACAGTTACCGCTGAGGATGCTGCAGGCAGAATTATGGCCCTGTCTCATAAAAGCTATGATGTTCGCGGACTTCAGTTTCATCCGGAATCGATTTTGACTCCTATGGGGAAAATGATGATGGCGAATTGGTTGCATGCTTGAAGTAAAGGGAATGTATATGATATATTGATTACTATGAAAGAACTGTTATATAAAATGTTCGGGCACAAAAGCCTCTCTAAAGAAGAAGCTAAACAAGTCTTGTTGAACATTTCCGACGGCCGGTATAACGACAGCCAGTTGTCGGCTTTTATGACCGTTTTTCTGATGCGTAGTATTACGACGGAAGAATTGGCCGGGTTTAGGGAAGCCATTCTCGAACGGAGGGTGATCGTGGATTTGGATTGTCATGATGCGATCGATATTGTCGGTACGGGAGGGGATGGAAAAAATACGTTCAATATTTCTACGGCGGCTTGTTTTGTGGTGGCCGGAGCAGGCTACCGGGTTGTAAAACACGGAAATTACGGTGCCAGTTCGGTGAGTGGGGCTTCGAATGTACTGGAACAACATGGGGTGAAATTTACAGGACACTCCGGTCGGTTACAGCAATCGCTGGAAGAAAGCGGGGTCGCTTATTTGCATGCACCGTTTTTTAGCCCTGCCTTGAAAAGTGTAGGACCGGTACGACGTGCTTTAGGAGTACGTACCTTTTTCAATATGTTGGGGCCTTTGGTCAATCCGGTACTCCCACGCTACCAGTTATTGGGAGTATATAACCTGAAACTGGCCCGTTTGTATAACTATATGTATCAGCAGAGCGGAGTGAATTACACGATAGTACATTCGCTGGACGGGTATGATGAAGTTTCGCTGACCTCTCCTTTTAAAGCGCTGAATAATCGGGGTGAGGGCATTTATTTGCCGGAAGAGATCGGATTCGGTCGGGTGGCGGAAGAGGAATTGTCGGGAGGAAATACGGTGACCGAAGCTGCGGCGATTTTTGACCGGGTTTTAGCTAACGAGGCTACCCGGGGACAAGAAGACTGTGTGATTGCCAATGCTGCTTTTGCAATCCGTACCCTGAGGCCCGGAATAGCTTTGCCGGATGCTATTGCAGAAGCGCGTGAGGCGCTGGAGAGCGGGAGGGCACTGAGGGCGTTCCGTAAATTTGTAGAACTTAATGAAAAATGATATGTCAGTTTTAAACCGGATATTGAAAACAAAACAGGAAGAAGTGACTGAGCGGAAAAACAGGATTTCCGAAAGGGATCTGATGAGTACGCTTTTAGCTGGGAGACAACGGTTATCGATGCGAAAGGCCTTGGAGGAATCGGCAACAGGGATCATTGCAGAATTTAAACGGAAGTCTCCTTCCGGAGGATTTATTCATGAGGCAGCCGGAGTGCAGGAGGTGGTCGGCGGATATGTACGGAATGGTGCTGCGGCTTGTTCGGTGTTGACGGATACGGATTATTTCGGAGGATCGTTATTGGATCTCGCTATGGCCAGGAGGGTTTCGGATATTCCCTTATTGCGTAAGGATTTTATCGTCGATTCCTATCAACTGGCCGAAGCGGTGGCTTATGGAGCCGATGCCGTTTTGTTGATTGCTGCAGCTTTGTCGCCGGCACAGTGCCGGGAATTGGCCGATGCCGCTCATGGACTGGGATTGGAAATACTATTGGAAATACATCGGGAAGAAGAGTTGGAATATGTCTCCCCGGAAATGGATATGGTGGGGATCAACAATCGGAATCTGACTACTTTCGAGACGGATATTTATACTTCTTTCCGGTTAGCTTCACAAGTCCCGGTTGCTTGTCTGAAAGTGGCCGAGAGTGGAATTCGTGCCATGGAGACAGTCGTCGCGTTACGCAGATTGGGATTCAGAGGATTTCTGATCGGTGAACATTTTATGCGGGAAGCACAACCGGCTCAGGCTTTAAAAAATTTTGTCGGATATGCTGATTAAAATTTGTGGCATGAAGGAACCCGGGAATGTGACGGAAGTCGCTGCTTTACATCCCGATATGTTGGGTTTTATTTTTTATAAAGCCTCACCGCGTTATGCCGGTGATTTGTCTCCCCGGGCTTTGGAACGTTTACCTGCAGCTATCGGGAAAGTAGGAGTTTTTGTGAATGCAGAAACCGGGTTTATCGAAAATATAGTACGAAGGTATAGGATGGATACGATTCAACTGCATGGGGATGAACCCCCTGAAATGGGTCACTATTTTGTACGGAAAGGCTACCGGGTAATAAAAGCTTTCGGTATAGAAGAGGCCGGTGATTTTCAACGGACTTTGCCTTATGAATCGGCTTGTCAGTTGTTTTTGTTCGATACCCGGAGCAGACAGTTTGGAGGGACCGGGAAATCGTTCGACTGGAATTTATTGAACCGGTACGAGGGGAGTGTACCTTTTTTCTTAAGTGGAGGAATTGCCTGGGAAAATAGAGAAGAGATCGGAAAAATCAAACATCCGAAGCTTGCCGGACTCGATTTGAACAGTCGGTTCGAAACGGCTCCCGGAATGAAAAATATCCATTTATTGTCTCGTTTTTTAGCTGAACTACCTTAATTTTTTTAGTTATGAATCGGATTACAGAGTTGTTTCAAAGAAAAGATAGAAATCTTTTGTCCGTGTATTTTACTGCCGGTTATCCGGTTTTGGAAGATACGGTCGAAATCATACAGATGTTAGAAAACCGGGGAGTCGATCTGGTGGAAATCGGGATTCCTTTTTCCGATCCTATGGCCGATGGGGTAGTCATCCAGCAAAGTAGTACACAGGCACTGAAAAATGGCATGACGTTGCCTGTATTACTCGAGCAGTTGACTAGTATACGAAGTCGGGTTGAATTGCCTTTGCTATTGATGGGATATTTGAATCCGATGTTGCGGTACGGTATAGAAAACCTTTTTCGAAAAGGGATGGAAATCGGGATCGATGGAATGATTATTCCGGATTTGCCGTTTCAGGAATACCTGGAGTCGGTTAAACCGCTTTGTGAAAAATATGATATTCCGGTGATTATGTTGATTACCCCCGAAACTTCGGATGAAAGGATCCGTCTGATAGACGAATATTGTGGCGGTTTTATCTATATGGTCTCTTCGGCTTCGACGACCGGAGTGAAAGATCGGTTTACAGCCGGACAGATTGAATATTTCCAAAGAATAGACCGTTTGAATTTGAAAAATAAACGTTTGATCGGTTTCGGCATATCTAATGGCGAGAGCTTGTCGACCGTTTGCCGTTATAGTAGCGGAGCTATTATCGGAAGCTTATTTGTAAAATTACTGGGAACGGAGCCTACGGTGGAGGAAGCTGTCGATCACTTGTTAAAAATAGCTCACAGGGACGGGCTATAGCCTGCTGCCCGCGTCCCCGTGAGCTAAGAGCTAAAAAAAAGTTGAAGAAAGGGGAGAAATCTCTGGGATTTTTCTTATTTTTGAAAAAATTTAAATTCTTGAAAATTATGGCAAGTATTAGAAGATTAAAGAAAGACATCGATTGTTTGACTTTTGCTGTTGTTGACGATAGCTTAAATTGTCTGGCTGTAGGTAAAAGTATGGATGATATCAGCGAAATAGTACAGCATATTATAGATTCCAGAAATGATTTAAGACAACGTGTAAATGCTGGAAAACAAGTGGCGAAAGCAGATAGAAAAGGATATTACAGGACTATCGGAAAGGATTTGATTGCTTCTGTAGACGGTGCATTTACAAAATTAAGCGATTTGGTAAAGCAGGCTTAAGCTGTTCGTAGAGAAAAGAATAAAAGGAGAATGCGATGAAGGCATCCTCCTTTTATTGTTCTTTAATGAAAAATAGTTTTTCAGATCATGGAGGTATTGGAACTTGCGGGTATTGGTGAAATAAAGGTCCGGCGGAGTGCGAATATCAAGTATTTGCGTATTCGGATGGCTCCGGGGCGTGGGGTTTGGGTGAGTGTTCCTTTCGGCGTGAGCCGGAAACAGGTGGAGAAATTTCTGGAAGAGAATCGGGAGTGGATTCTCAAAAACCGGAAAGATATGAAAGTTTATGAGGAAGACACCGGAGTCGGTTTGGGAATAGGGGCGGAAATTAAGACGAAGTTGCATGTGCTGAGGATTGTGGAGACCGAGGAACCGAAGCCTTCTTATCGGCTTGAACAGGAAAAAATAACCCTGTTTATTCCTAAAAAAGTCGATTTCAGTAAAGTAGAGAAAATCGTTCAGCAGTTTTTGCTGGAAATCTATACGATGGAATGCCGTCGATATTTGCCGCAGCGGATCAGAAACTATGCCGAAAAATTCGGATTTCGTTACGGACGGGTTACGTTCAGGAACAATATTTCCAATTGGGGTAGTTGTTCTTTTGACAATAATATCAGTCTCAATATCAAGTTGATGAAGCTACCGGATGAAATTATCGATTATGTGATCTTGCATGAGTTATGCCATACGGTAGAGAAGAATCATTCGGCTGCATTTTGGAAGTTGGTCGGCAAAGTATGTCCGGCTTATCCGACTTTAAGGGCCAGGCTGAGGAAATATAATACCCGGATTTAATCTGGACGGAGAGTCGTTTTGGCGAATCGGCTATTTTTACTATTTTCGTTACCCCTAAAGGGATATTAAATTTTTAAATGTTATGATGCAGGAAAAACTTAAAGAAATCAGGGATCTTCTCACAGAAGTGAAGTATCCCGGTACTTCTAAAAATATTGTGGAACTGGATATGGTGCAAAATATCCGGATCGAGGGAGAGAAAGTGTTGTTTCGGCTGGTGTTTCAGAAAGCCGGCGATCCGTTTGTCGGGTCGGTGAAGAAAAAAGCGGAAGCCCTGATAAAAGAAAAAACTTCTTATACGGAGGTAGAGATCGAAAACCTGTTTGTTCAGGATTTGGAGAGACCGTTGTCCCTGGAAAAGGTAAAAAATATAATCGCTGTTTCCTCGGGTAAAGGAGGAGTAGGAAAATCTACCGTGGCGGCCAATTTAGCGGTTGCTTTGGCTGCTGAAGGATATAAAGTGGGTTTGGTGGATGCGGATATTTTCGGTCCTTCTATTCCGAAAATGTTCGGTTGCGAAGAGGCTCAGCCCTATATGGAGCAGATCGACGGAAAGGATTTCATTGTGCCGGTAGAGAAATATGGCGTAAAATTGTTATCTATCGGTTTCTTTGTCGATCCGGCTTCTGCCACTGTCTGGCGGGGGCCGATGGCTTCCAATGCATTGAAACAGATGGTGGAGCAAGGTTTTTGGGACGAATTGGATTATATGCTGATCGACCTTCCGCCGGGAACCAGCGATATTCATTTGACTTTGGTACAAACTGTCGCCCTGACAGGAGCTATTGTAGTCAGTACACCTCAGCAGGTGGCTTTGGCCGATGCAATCAAAGGAATCAATATGTTCGAGTCGCCGGGTATACAGGTGCCCGTGCTAGGCCTGGTGGAAAATATGGCCTGGTTTACTCCGGCTGAATTGCCCGATCATAAATATTATATTTTCGGACGGGAAGGGGCGAAACAACTGGCCGAACAAAGAGGTCTCCGGTTGTTGGGCGAAATACCTGTTGTACAGACTATTTGTGATGGAGGCGATGCAGGTAAACCTGTAGCTTTGAATGCCGATTCGATTACGGGAACAGCGTTCAGGCAGTTGGCGGATGAAGTTGTGAAAGCCGTAGAGGAAAATCACGACCCGGCAAAAAGAGTGAGAGTCACCAGACAATAGGACAGCATGTCTAAATGAAATATTCTTCTTATATATTAACGGGGATGATGGTGGTGCTGTGCGGTTGTTCGGTGAAGAGAAACAATTTCTTTTCACGTAACTATCACCAGTTGACTACCCGTTATAACGTATATTTTAACGGTGACCAGGCTTTGAAGTCCGGGATAAAGCATATGGAAAACAGGCATAAGGAGGATTATACCCACCTTTTGCCTGTTTTCGTATCTAATGACGAACAGACGCGTAGTATTTGCAGCTCCGATATGGACTACGTGATCGAAAAGGCGGCTAAAGCGATCGATAAACATTCGATCACGGCTAAACCCAGGCGGAGAAAGAATAAAGATTCCAAAAATTATCAGACCTTCCGAAAGAAAAAAGAATTTAATAACCAGTTGGATAAATGCTATCTGTTATTGGGGAAAGCTTATTTCTATAAGAAGAAATACACGATGGCCAATAACACTTTTCGTTTTATACAAAGGCAATATGCCGAAGACGAGGCCTTGATGACCGAGGTGTCGATCTGGTTATTCCGGAGCCTGACGGAAATGGGACGCTACGAAGAGGCTGCCCGGATCATGGACCGGCTCGACGGGAGCACATTAAAGCGGAAACAACGGGAGATGGTTGCTGCGGCGAGAACCGATTTCTATGTGCGTCAAGGTATGTACGAACAAGCGATTCCTGAGGCAGAAAGATTGGTCAGGACTTGTAAAAGCATAAAACGTAAACCGCGCTACAATTTTTTGTTGTCTCAATTATATGTAAAAGAAAATCAGGATGGGGCTGCTAAACTGGCATTGAAAAAAGCTACCCGGTTCAATTTCAATTATGAAATGGTCTTCAATGCCCGGATCGGTATGGCTTTAGCCTATCAGGAAGGAGATGCGGCCGTAGAAAAGAAATTGAAGAAAATGTTGCGGGATTCCCGGAACGAGGAATTTCAGGATCGGATTTATTATGCTTTGGCCAATATCGAAAATAAACGTGGAAATGAGGAAGGAGCGGCCGGTTTGTATTGGAAATCCGTGCATGCCTCTGTAGATAACGATAATCAGCAGGCTTTGTCTTTTGTAAAATTAGGGGATTATTATTTCAAAAACAAGGCCTATGTGCAGGCACAGAGTTGTTACGATTCTTGTTTGCTTGTCATGGATTCGCGTTATGAAGATTATGAAAAACTAAAATCTTTACTGACCGATCTGACCGAATTGGTTACGAATCTGAGAATTATACAAACGCAGGATAGTTTGCAGCGGATAGCGGTGTTACCGGAAGAAGAGAGAAACCGCTTGATCGACGATAAAATCACTGCGATTAAAGAGCAGGAAAATACTCGCAAAGAACAGGAACGAAGGGAGCAGGCCGAGCGTAATTTTTATCGCCGTAACGATATGCTTAGCCGGGGAGATGCTTTTTCACAGGGTAACCGCGGAGGGGATTGGTATTTTTATAATCCCGTGACGATTGCTCTGGGGAAAAATGATTTTAAGCGGAAATGGGGACGGCGTAAGCTGGAAGACAATTGGCGCAGACGAAACAAAGCAAGTATCGGTTTGGCAGACGAAACCGGCGAAGAATTAGCAGAGATGACGGGAGGGGAAAGGGAAGTGAAAGATGTAAAGAGCAGGGAGTATTATTTGCAGGATCTCCCCCTGACACCGGAAATGCTGCAGGCATCTGAAAAACAGATCGAAGAAGCTTATTATAAAGCCGGCGAAATTTATTTGTACCGTTTGAATGATCCGGAAAAGGCTTTAGAGTGTTTCGATGCTTATATTCAGCGTTTTAAAAATACCGCTAATCTGCCGATGGTCTATTATCTGGCTTCCACGACCGCTCTCAAGGCAGGTAAGGCGGCAGAGGCTGAAAGATATAAAACAGAGCTGACCGCTCTTTTCCCTGAAAGTGATTTCGCCCGGGGACTACAAGACCCGAACTATTTCCGTCAGGTCGAAGATGTGCTGAAAGTGGTAGAGAAAAAGTATCAGGAAGCTTACCGATATTACCAAAAAGTTTATTACCACGAAGCAGCACAAATTTGTGACAGAATCCTGAAAGCGTACCCGGATAATAAATTGAAAGCAAATGTGCTGTTTCTGAAAGCGATGTGTGTTGTAAATACCGGTTCTCCCCAGGAGGCGAAGAACGCTTTGGAAGAGGTAATCGCAGCCCGTCCCGGAAAAGAGATCCTGCAGGTGACTAGCGACATTCTGGCTTCTTTAGCGGTAGGAGAAAAACCTGTTCGGTATTCCGAAGCGGAAATGGCTCAGGTCCGTTCTTTACAGGCGAACCGCAATTGGCAATTCGATGAAGAAGTACTGGCTGGTCGTAGCCGGAAAGAAGAAACAACTTATAAAATCGAGAAAGAAAAAGAACAATGGGTGGTATTGTTTTTGCCACAGGAATTTACAACCGTTCAGGAAACCAGATTTAAAGCGCGTTTGAAGTTTATTCATGCTGCCGAAATGGCCGAAGGGAAAAGTTATGAAATGAAAAAAGAAGAGCTCGGGTACAAAAAAGAGGTGCTGGTTGTTCGTCGGTTCGGACAGTATTCGGAAGCTTCCGAATATTTGTATAAAATAGCTACGGATAAGTTTTTGTTGAAGATTCTGGGAAACGAAAGTTACCGGATGTTCGCTATATCGCCGGACAACTTCTCTATCCTGAAGCGATTGAATAATATCGATCAGTATGTCGATTTCTTTACCGAGAATTATTTTGAGGATCGTTACCAAGGTGAGAAAATTGTAGGGAAATGGGGGACTGCTGCCCATGTCTTTAACAATGAAGAACAAGAGAATCATCATTTTGTTTTGGCTGTTCCTTTCCGGGAAGTCAATACGAAACGCATTGTAGAAGCTTTGCAGGAAGTGGATCCTGCATTTACATTCGAAAAAGGGGATTATAACCGGGATCTGGAATTGATAGTGGTCAAGCATATCGGTAATAAGAAACAGGCGTTGGACTATATGTCGGCAGTCCTGAAAAATAAGAAATTGTTCGATTTGCTGGCCGGGGTAGATTATGAAGTATTCCTGATCACTCCCCATAATCTCAAAGCTATGCAGGAAAATGAATACCTGGAAGAATACCTGAAATTTTTCGATGATCATTATCTGAAAAGTGCGGGAGCTATCGGGGTTGAAGATGGGGATTATATTTACAATAAGAGCGTAGCACACAAGTTCGTTTTGTTCTATCCCAATACGATCGATCCCTACCGGCTGAAAACAATTTTCGAAGAATTCAATTTTGCAGGACTGACTTTGAACAATTTGAAGTTCGATGAAGAACACGATTGTATGGTGGTGTCCGGTTTCAATAACAAAGAAGAAGCGATGCGTTATTTCACGACAGTCATCGGTAACCGGAAATTATTCAAATCGCTGAGAAATGTCGATTATACGAATTTCATTATTACTGAAGTGAATTTGCAGACATTGACCGGCAAAAAGAATATAGAGGTTTATCTTGAATTTTTTAAGAAATATTATTTGAACTAATGGATTTAGAAGCCTATGAAATGGACAATCAATCATCTCGAAGATCTGAATAAAGTGGCGGCAGAATTTTTGGATTATGTCGGAGACAAAACTATTTTTGCTTTGTACGGACCGATGGGAGTAGGGAAGACTACTTTTGTAAAGGCCGTCGCAGCCTGTCTGGGGGTAACCGACGATGTGAGTTCCCCGACTTTTGCCCTGGTCAACGAGTATCAGACAAAAAATGGGAAATCCCTATATCATTTTGATTTTTATCGCGTAAACCATATAGCTGAAGCGCTTGATTTCGGTTATGAAGAGTATTTTTTCAGTGGAGACCGTTGTTTTATCGAATGGCCTGAAAAAATAGACGAGCTGCTTCCAGAAGGTATCGTCGATTGTTATTTTACTGAAAATCCGGATGGAAGTCGTGAATTGAAGGTGGAAATTTAACTTTTAAGACTATGGACAACACAGGCAGAATGTCGGGAACGATTAATAAGCAATGGTTTCTTTATCAGGAAAAAGAAGTTTTTCAGGATAAAAGGCAGAAGAAATTGATTCTGGGGATACCGAACGAGCTGGAGAAAGGGGAGAACCGGATTTGTCTCACTCCCGAATCTGTTCATATCCTGGTTTCTATGGGACATGAAGTGTTGATCCAGCGTGGGGCCGGTAATAATGCCTATTACGGTGACACGGAATATGCCGATGCCGGTGCTATGATCGTAGAGACTTTAGGTGAAGTGTATACTGCCGACGTTGTGCTTAAGGCGACTTCTGTTTCTGCCGGGGATACGGTTTATATGCACGACCGGCAAGTGATTCTTTCCCCTCTGAAACTCTGTGACATGCGGAAGGATGCCATTACCGAAATGATGCAGAAAAAAGTGACGGCAGTCGGTTTCGATATTTTGAAAGACGGAGAGGGGTATTATCCGGTGGTCCGGATTATGAGTGAGATTGCCGGTAATTCGGCCATCATGATAGCCAGTGAATATCTTAATAATTCGCGGGGAGGTAAAGGGATTGTTTTGGGAGGTATCAGTGGGATTACGCCGGCGGAAATCGTTATTCTGGGAGCAGGCACCTTGGGTGAATTCGCTGCCCGTGCAGCCTTAGGCCTGGGAGCGACCGTGAAAATCTTCGATCATTCGGTCGAGCGTCTCCGGAAGCTGAACGAGGTTTTGGGACAGCGGGTATTTACCTCTGTTTTTCATAAACCGGTATTGGATAAAGCGTTGGCTTCGGCCGATGTGCTTATCGGAGCTATGCGTTGTTTCGATAACGGAGAGAATACCGTTGTTTCGGAAGCCCAGGTGAGGTTGATGAAAAGAGGAGCGGTGATCGTGGATATGTCTATCGATCATGGCGGATGTATCGAGACAGCGGGTCCGACGACTCACGAAAAACCGGTGTATACTTATGAAGGAGTAATCCATTACTGTGTTCCGAACGTATTGTCGCGGGTAGCCCGGACTGCTTCGATCGCTTATAGTAATGTTTTCTTACCTATGCTTCAGCATATTGCCAGGCAAGGAGGATTTACCAATGCCATCCGGATGGATGCAGGGTTAAGGGAAGGGGTTTATCTTTATAACGGAATTTTGACTAAGAATGTGATTGCGGATAAGTTGGGCTTGATAGCCAGAGATATAAATTTATTGATCGCTGCTTTGTAAAATCGGGGCAGATGCCGGTTAGTTGGATGTGGTTATGAAATTTTTTCTGATTATTTGTGGTGTGCTCGTCGGAATGATGGGCTGTTCTTCAAAATATTATATGAGGAGAGGGGATCGTATGGCGGAGACCGGACGATTTTATAAGGCCGGATCGAAATACGAAAAGGCTTATCATAAAACAAAATCCAAAGATTTTCAGGCACTTGCAGCGATAAAGGCTGGGCAGGTAAATCAAAATGTAAATCGGCTGAAAGAAGCTTACAACTGGTTGAGAAAAGCCGAAAGAGCCAATCCGCAAATGCCTGAAATCTATCTGAAAGTGGCTCAGCTTGCGGTGATGAACGACGATACCGCTACGGCGAGGGAATATTATCGTAAACAAGAAGCATTGTTCGGTGATGGAAAAGGAAACGATGGCCTTTATTATCTGGAACAAGTGGATAACGATCTGAGAGAACAAGGGCGTTACCGGATAGCTTTGAAGCGGGAGTTTAACTCCAGGTACAGCGATTTCGCTCCGGTGTATGTGCCGGGGGATACGACCCGGGTTTTATTGGCTTCTACGCGCAAACCCGATCCGAGAAAAAAGAGAATAAAGACAGACCCGGTTACCGGCGAAGGGTATAGCCATATCTACGGGACGAGGTATGTGCAGGAAATCAGATCTACGGATAAACAAGGTAAAGTGAAGGTAAAGCGTTTTAAGGAACCACGATGGTTGCAACCGGAATTGCAGAAAGATTCTATTTATTCCAACCGGAGTGAAGGAGTCATGTGCTTTGCTCCCGATGGGCGTACACTTTATTTCACCTCTTCACGTATGATCAAAGAGAGCCAGGTAGGTACCCGTATTTATAAAGTAATCCGGCAAGCCGCTAATTCCGGGGAGGAAACCGAAAAAAAAGAATGGGGTAGCGTTTCTTTAGCCGGTATTTGCGGGGATTCTGTTTCTATCGGACATCCGGCATTGACTCCTGACGGATTACGGTTGTATTTTGTCACCGATCAGCTGCCCGGAGGGTTCGGAGGAAAAGATATCTGGTATGTGGACAGGCTGGAGGAAAAATGGGGGCAACCTCAGAATGCAGGCGAATTGATCAATACGGCCGGGGACGAGATGTTTCCTTATGTGAGAGAGAATGGAGAGTTTTATTTTGCTTCTAACGGGCATTATGGTTTTGGGGGATTGGATTTGTATAAAGTGGGGAATGTAGCTGGAAAGGAGGTTATCATTCATTTGCCTGCACCCTTAAATTCTTTTGCAGATGATTTCGGTATTGCCTTTAAACCGGGAACGGAGGACGGTTTGCTTACTTCGGGACGAAGCGGTCGAAACGATCATATTTATCGTTTTAGTTTTATACCGCAACAATTGAAAATCAATTTATTGACAGTCAATACAGTGACCGAACTTCCGATAGCCAAAGTAAATGTTACGGTTACTGCCGATAATGGAGAAGTCTCTTATTTAGAGACGGATTCACTGGGAAGGGCAGAAATGGAAGTCGTTTCTGATTGTGAGTATGTATTTGTCACCGACCATCCCCGTTTCCTGAAAGGGAAGGGACTGGTATCGACTTATCGGGAAAAAGCCGACCGGCTTTATGAATTACAGATCGGGATGCAGCCGATAGAAAAACCGATCGTCATACCTAATATCTATTTTGATGTGGCTAAATGGGAGTTACGTCCGGAGGCACGACAGAATCTGGAAGAATTATTGACTATTCTGGAGGATAATCCGAATATAACGATAGAGTTGTCCGCTCATACGGATATGGTGGGAAACGACGAAGCTAATCGGATTTTATCCGAGCACCGGGCTCGGGCTGTGGTCGATTATTTGATCGGGAAAGGGGTGTATTGGGACCGGCTTGAAGCGAAAGGATACGGGGAAACTCAACCCCGCCAAATCAATGAAAAGGATGCCCGTGAATATCCGTTCTTTAAAGTCGGGGAGGTATTGAACGAAAGGTTTTTCGGCCGTTTGAGAGGAGAGCAACGGGAAACGGCCTTGCAATTGAATCGGAGAATCGAGTTTAAAGTATTGCGTACGAATTATAAGCCGGGACCGAACTCTTTATTCAATCCGAACCAGATGGCTGTTGCTGCTGAAGAAGGAACTAAAAAAATCGGAGAGACTCAGTTGAGGGAATTAAGGGCGGTAAAAGGCCGTTTTTTTACTTTGCAGTTGGGCGTATTTAAAAATGTACCTGCTGTCCTCAATCAGTTTCGGGTAGTGTTTACAGAGAAATTAAGCCATGGGGTTGTGCGTTATTGTACCGGTGTATACGATACCCGTGAAGAAGCACAACAAGCTGCTGCAGCTTTAAAACAAAAAGGGATCGGGTATCTGATTAAAGAATTCGAATTCAGCCATTGAACTATTTCAAAAAAGTCTTTCGTAACCGGTAATCGGGCTATTGCGGTTGTGTACTGTTCTTCGGAGGGCTCGGATTATTGATTGCATTTATATTGGAATATAAGTATTCCCGGAAAAAATAAATCCTTTCCTGTTTAAAGGAGCCACGTGAAAGCGTGGTTTTTTTTTATATAGGAATAATATAGTCCAAAGTAGATAGAATAAAATTTTAGCTAAAATGAATAAATTGTATAATTCATTTGCTTTTTTATCTAAAAATAGTTATTACCTTTGTTTCGGTACAAAGAGTTGTACCCAAGTTTGTAATAACATGATGTAAAGTTTAATCTTTTTCAATAGGAAGTCGGCAAAACTTTTACGAAATAAGAAAGATGAACTGTATGTCGCGTAGAGATATGTGAGCGATACGTTTATCCTCTTATTTCTGGGACTGCCGACTCCACTATTGAGAGGTAGACTATCGGTCACTTCTATATCTTGGAGTGTGGGCATACAATGAAAAAGGTGAAACATGAAAAAAGTATTAATCTGTCTAATCTACTTGCAGAGGGATTATTGACAGTGGTGTGTGAAAAGAATGATCTGGTGTGGACAGTTCCTTTCTCAGTAGAGCTTCATGCGCAAATTGTAAAAGAATTATTGTCGAAATTTAAGATTTCGGATAGCTGAAAAATCGATAAAAAATGCTGTTTGTTTGAGGTTTTTAGGGGGATTTTTTGTATATTTGTAACATGAAAAAGATATCGAAAAACACAGTTTTTATCACTCCGGTACGTCCTACCGAACGAAAATTTATCCTTGATTCTATGATAGCTTCTTTCCGTATAGAAGGGATTTTTATTCCGGAAGCAAAAGTTCAGGCTATTTATGCCCGGGTAAATGAAAAACTCAAAAAATAGTTTCTATAATTCTTTGCATCGGGAGATAATTTTTTTCGCTGACCCGCTGTACGGCAACGACGTAGTCCCTGAAATGTATTTTATCGAACCTTAATCCTTCATAGCCTTGTTTGCGTACCATTAGATTCGCCAGGATACGGGCCGTCCGGCCATTTCCTTCCCGAAAAGGATGGATGAAAAGCAATTCTCCGTGGACGATGGCTACATCTTTGGCTAAAGAAGCCTTATCGGGATAAGTATCGGGTAATTTTTTCAGAATTTCATCTTCAAAAAATTGCATGCTCTGTGGTATAAACAGAGCAGAAGGGAAGAGGAATCCTCCTTTCGACATATTGACCGTCCGGTATCTTCCTGCAAAGGTGTAGAGTTCTTTCAGAGCCAGTTTATGTATATTGCGGATATATTGACAGTCGAAACGAGTGGCGGTAGTCAGTGTTTCGGTCAGCATGATTTCAGCTAACAGGAATCCTTCGAATTCTGCTTCTGCAATCTCCCCGGGACGGGTTAAACCGAGCCGGTTAGGCAGACATTGGCTTTCTTCTTCATTTGTCGTATACTTGCTCATGACAAAATAGCTGAATAGACTGCTGTAAATATAAGTATTTTTCAGGACTTATTTTTCAGATGCTTATCTTTATAACCGCTTATACTTTATTTCCCCGAATTTTGTTTTATCGAACTGCCGAATAGGAGATCATAGACAAAGGAGAGAAGCGGGTTATTCTAAAAATCCGTTTCAAAGACCCGGTGTTAAGACACCTCGTGTCGGAAATAAATCTGTATCTTTGTACAAATAAAACGATCGAACGATGAAATCAGATTATATTCCGGCCCCGATAGATGTCAGCGATATACAACTACCTTCGGAATTATGCGAATTGGCCGAGATCATTGCAAAAAATGTACATGAAGTATGGGCTGCAGGCCGTTTGGCCGAAGGATGGAAATATGGTTCCGAAAGAAATGATATGCTTCGTACCCATCCCGGTTTGGTGCCTTATGAGGAATTGTCCGAAACGGAAAAAGATTACGACCGCCGGACAGCCATGGAGACTTTAAAATTGATTCAGAAAATCGGCTTCGGGATAAAAAAAGTGAAAAACTAAACGTTTTTCACTTCGACACCGATTCTTTTATATTCTTTGGTTAGGATATCTGCAAATTGTTCGATATCCAGTTTCTTGGCGATGATTTTTTTTTCCTTATCCAGGAGATACATGACCGGAGTAGAATCGATGTGATAGTATACCCTGAAATTAGTTTGATTCTGAGGATCCCAACAGTTGATGAAATCGAATAGTTCATGTTCGGTAACAAAATTTTCCCATTTTTCTTTATCGTTCTGAGTGTGTACGGCAAATACTTTGAAACCATAAGGTTTGAATTTATCCAGTAATCCTGTTTTGACCTGAGGTACCTGTTTTTTACAATGTCCGCAATCGGCTTCCCAGAAAAGCAATAACGTAAAGGGGGCTTCGGTTTCATATAGACTGACCCAATCGCCGTCCATAGTCGGCAGCTTCAATTCCTGCGCTTTCAGGCCGATCAGATTATATTGCGTAAGGATCACTTCCCGTTCGATATTTTCGAGGGTCTTTTTGTCTACCCAGTCGGCCTCGCCTGTCAGGTAATATTTTTTTGCCAGATATACAAAGGCGGCGTCCATTCCCATATACTTGTTCGATAGGGCATAATTGAAACAATAGCTTACCAGATAGCGGAACATGGCTTTACAACCTCTCGATTTTTCAATGATATTCACCGATTCTTTATAGACACTATCCGGAATCATCAATACTCTGGTATTGAAGAATTCGTCGAGCTTACTTTTGAAAATAGGAGTGCGGATTAAAGTACTGTCCTGAAAATTAGTATTGTCCCAATAATGTGCCTTTGAAAAGAGGTATTCTTTTTTTTGTATTTCAAAATCCCGGTTGGGGGTATTTTCAGGTATTTCTTTTGAAAAATCAGGAGTAGGAACGGAGAGTGTAAAATTGGCGAAGGTAGCTAAAGCCGAGTTCGGAAATTGTTTGCAAAGTCCGGCGATATGATCACGGACTTCCTTATCGATCTGATCGAATCGGGCGGAATATTTCTTTTTTGCTTCGGGGCTTGTTTTTGCCGGATCTTTTTCCATGGCTTCTTTGATCTGCCGGCTTTTTTGGGTTGCCGAAGTCATTACTTTTTGAAAACCCAGAAAAGCTGTATTTTCAGGCGAACCTTCAAAACGGATTTTATCTATGACCTGGAGGGTATCGGTTGTGATGGAAAAATTTTGGTTATCCCCGATCATAATATCGAAATAATTACTGGGGGAGAAAAGGAGAATATACATTCCCCGTGCCAGTTTTTTATTGTTTTTCTGGAAATATCCCGTACCGTTGCTATTGATTTGGGCCGTATCTACAGCGTAAACTTTTCCCTCGAAATAATTGGCGAGGATAACTTGTTTATTAGACATTTGTGGAATATTCACCTGGATTTTATATCCCTGTGCAAACGAACCGACGGACTGAAAGCACAGTCCGCATACCAAAAGTAAGAATAAATTTTTCATATTCATCGAATTATACACACACCTAAATACCCTTTCGGGCTATACTTAGTTCTTGAAATAATCGGCGATCACCTTGTCGGCTGCTTCAAAGCCCAACCGGGAAGCGATCTCCAGGTCTTTTAAAGCTTCCTCGGATTGGTAGAGTGCCATTTTAGCAATGGCCCGGTTATAATAGGAACGGGCACTCGAAGGATCGATATCGATCGCTTCGGTGTAATCCCTGACCGCTGCTTCTAGTTGGCCTTGTTTCTGCAATACTACTCCCCGATTGAAATACAGAGCACTGGAATTCAAACCGAATTCTTTTGCCTTCGCAACTTCTAAATCGACATTTTTTCCGAGGCGCAGGGCTTCGTTATAATCTTTTAAAGCCCCTTCGAGATCGTTCATCCTGAACCGGGCTATTCCCCGGTAATGGTAAGCCTGGATAAAATCGGGACGCAGGCTGATCGTCTGGGAATAGTCCTGAATGGCATTGGCATAAATACCCAGATTTTCATAAAGAATACCCCGGTTAAAATAAGCATCTGCATGATCCGGATAATTGGCTATGACATAGTTGAAATCTGCTAAAGCTTCTTTGTAACGGCGGGTATTGGCATACGAAATAGCCCGGTTGTAATAAACCGGAAACCAGGTATTGTTTATACTCAGAGCGTTGTCGAACTCGGTAATCGCTTGCTCATACAGGTTTTGTTTCATATATTCCAGTCCACGCTTATTAGCCTGTTTCACTTTACTGTTACAGGCTGTCAGGAAAATTACTACTATAAGCAATAATTGATATCTCATTGGAATATGATTTTCTATACACTATTCGGGCAGATGCCCAACGATTTGACAAAGTTAACGAATCGTCCTGAATAATTAAAACATTGATTCTATTTTTCTCTCTCTTTTCCATATAATTTCGGGATTAGATCCGCCCGATGGATTCTACGGAGCAGGGTCATGATCTGTTCCCGGAATTCTCTTTTATACCAAAAGAAAAACATGTTTTGTTGTTTTTTTTCTTTTTCTGATTTTGCTGTGTCGATTTTTTGCAGCGAATAGGGGTGATAACCGGAATAGTAAATGGTGGTCGCCACAGTCATCGGCGTGGGGGTAAAGTCTTGCACCTGTTCGAGTTTAAAATCCAGAGCTTTTGTGGCTACAGCTAATTCCGCCATATCTTCGGGGCGGCAACCCGGATGAGAGGAGATAAAATAAGGAATGATTTGTTCGTTCAAACGGTGTTTTCGGTTAATCTCATCGAAAATCGATTTCAGTTGCTGGAACAAACCGAAAGCAGGTTTGCGCATCAAACCTAACACTGTAGGAGAACAATGTTCGGGAGCAACTTTGAAACGTCCGGATACGTGGTGACGAATGACAGTCTCAAGATATCGTCTATTCGTTTTATCAACTTCTTTATTTCCTGTATCACTTAAACACAAATCATACCGGATCCCGGAACCGATAAAGCAATGTTTGATGCCGGGAACCTGACGGGCCTCTTCGTAAATTCGTAATAAGGGTCCGTGGTCTGTATTCAGGTTTTTACATACGGTCGGATAGGCGCAGGAAGCCCGTTTACACAACCGGCAAATTTCCTCATTTTTACCTTTCATGTGATACATATTGGCCGAGGGGCCTCCCAGGTCGGTAACGGTACCTTTAAAGTCGGGCATGGCGGTGATTTGTTCCAACTCTTGCCGTATCGATTCAGGAGAGCGCGAAACAATGAATTTTCCTTGATGGGCAGAGATGGTGCAAAAAGCACATCCCCCGAAGCATCCCCGGTGCAAAGTCACGGAATGCCGGATCATATTATAGGCCGGAATTTCTTTCCCTTTGTAACGGGGGTGAGGCAGACGGGTGAACGGTAAAGCATAGACGGCATCGAGTTCCCGGGTAGTCGGCGGAGGATAAGGAGGATTGACAATCACTTGCCGGTTATCTACGGGCTGAATCAGACGGGCCGCTTCGATACTGTTCGATTCTTCTTCGATATACCGGAAATTTTCGGCATGGTGTTTTTTATTACTCAGACAAGATTCGTGGGAGTGTAGAATGATCGTTCGCCACTTTTTATTGGTCGCGACAGTTTCATCACCGGCTCTCAGGACGGCGGTCTGTGGTATGTTGGTCAGATTGCGGAAGGGAATTCCTTTTTGCATCAACCGGCAAATATCGGTCAACGGTTTTTCTCCCATACCGTAGATCAGCATATCGGCTCCACTATCGATCAGGATAGAGGGTTGTAAGGTATCCTTCCAGTAATCGTAATGGCTGAGACGGCGTAAAGAAGCTTCGATTCCTCCGATAATCACCGGGGTATCGGGATATAGTTTTTTCAGGATACGGGTATAAACGATCGAAGGCATATCGGGACGTGCACCTGCCCGTCCATCCGGGGTATAGGCATCGTCCGACCTCCGGCGTCTGGCAGCAGTATAATGGTTGACCATCGAATCCATACTTCCGGCACTGACACCGAAGAACAGACGGGGAGTACCTAGTTTTCGGAAATCCCTTAAATCATCCTGCCAGTTGGGTTGAGGCACCAAAGCGACTTTCAGTCCCAGAGATTCCAGTAATCTTCCTACGACAGCTCCTCCGAAAGAAGGATGGTCGACATAGGCATCTCCTGAGAACAGGATGACATCCGGAACATCCCAGCCTCGTTCCTTTACTTCTCTGACAGAAGTTGGAAGCCATTGTAATGTTTGCGTCGTATTCATTCATTTGAGATATTGCGCAAAGATAACTAATTTTTGTACCTTTGCCCTCCCCAAAGTTGAAAACCTCGGTGACCGAAGAGCGTCTTTGGGTATTTTTAGATGTTTTTGACGATATGAAAAAAGTAAATATTATCAGTCTGGGGTGTTCGAAGAATCTGGTCGATACCGAAATGCTGTTGAAACAACTGGATCAGGCAGGCTATGATACTGAAACCGATGTAGAAAATTCGGATGCAGAGGTGGTTATTGTGAATACCTGTGGATTTATCGGGGATGCGAAAGAAGAATCGGTAAATACCATTTTGGAACAAGTGGAACGGAAGAAAGAAGGGATTGTAGAACAAGTATATGTGATCGGTTGTTTATCACAACGTTATGGAGCAGAACTTCAAGAAGAAATTCCAGAGGTTGATGCTTTTTTCGGTAAGTTCGATTGGAAAGGGGTATTGGAGCGGATGGGTGAACATTTCGACGAGCGGATCCGTAATCAACGGGTTTTAACTACACCGGACCATTATGCTTATCTGAAAATTTCGGAAGGATGTAACCGCACTTGCTCTTATTGTGCTATACCGATCATGACCGGAAAACACAAGTCCAGGGATTTTGAAGAATTGCTGGAAGAATGCCGGGCATTGGTAAAGGGGGGAGTCAAGGAAATTTTGGTGGTCGCTCAGGACTTGACTTATTACGGTATAGATTTGTATGGAAAAAATCGGTTGGCAGAACTGATCGGGCGGATTGCAGATATAGAGGGCCTGGAATGGATTAAGCTGCATTATGCTTACCCGGCCGGATTTCCGTTAGAATTGTTAACGGTGATGCGTGAACGTCCTAATGTATGCAAATACCTGGATATCGCCCTGCAACATTGTAGTGATCATATGCTGCAACAGATGCGAAGAGGCATATCTAAGAAACAAACCATAGAACTGATACGTAAAATCCGGCAGGAAGTACCTGGGATATTTATCCGTACGACTCTAATGACCGGACATCCCGGGGAGACTGCCGAAGACTTTGAGGAACTTTGTGAATTTGTCCGGGAAATGAGGTTCGAACGCTTGGGAGTATTCCCTTATTCACATGAAGACGACACCTGGTGTGACCGGCATTATCAGGATGATGTTCCCGAAGAAATCAAGAGGGAACGGGCCGGGCGAATCATGCAGATACAAGCCGGTATAGCCGAAGAGATCGGGCGTTCACAAATCGGACAGGTTGTGAAGGTACTTATCGACCGGCAGGAAGAGGAGTATTATGTCGGGCGTACCGAACACGATTCTCCTGAAGTAGACCCCGAGGTTTTGATTCCTGGTGAGAGAACTTTGCAAGTCGGTGAATTTTACCGGATGGTGATTACCGGGGCAGACGAATACGATTTATTTGCTGAAATCAGGGAAGAAGAATAGTTTGCACTGTATAATTATAATAAAAAACGGAAAACAATGAAAGAAATGAAATTAATGTTGTTGGTGCTGCTGGTTGCGGTAACCGGATGTAAAAGTAGTGACAATTCACTGACTTTGTTAAGAGCCAAAGAATGGCAATTGAAGTCGATGACTGAAAATGGAAAGGAAGTAAAGAATCCTCAGCAAATTCCGACTCTGGTATTTAGCGATAGTAGTGCGGTATATGGTTCTGCAGGATGTAATCGTTTCTTCGGAACTTATGAAGTTGGGGAAAAAGGGAAAATGACCTTTAAGACCGGAGGGGCTACCATGATGTTTTGCCCGGATATGCCTTTCGAAGATGCTTATTTAAAGGCATTGAACAAGGTAGAGCAGTATATGGTAACGGATCAGGAGTTGCAGCTTAAAGGAAAAGATCAACTGCTCATCGTGTATGTACCTGTCGATACCACCCAACGCATCGGAGTGGCCGAGGACGATCACGGATGTAATGCAGCTGCAGGTTATACCTGGTCGGAAGTAAAACAGAATTGTATCCGTTTGTTCGAAGACGGCGTGCAGTTGGTGTCTGAAACGGATAAATCCAGTTCTTCGGCTGCTTATGTCGTTTTTGCTGCCGATTCGTTAAAAGCAGAAGTATATGTTCCCGGGCATGATAATCATCCGGTGCTCGACCGCCGTACTCTTCCTGCAGGAGGATATGTCTGGAACCAGGAAGATGACGACACTTACAATGTACGCCGGCTCGACGGGAAATGGGTGATCGAACAACGGGGGAAGGTACTGTATAAACAAGCTGACAAATAATATCGATAACTTAAAAGAGTCCTCATTGCCGGGGACTCTTTTTTTGGGAACTTATGAAGTTATTTAAATCTAGGTTTATTTCGTTAATAATTCGTCTTCGGTGATCGGAATTGTCGAACCGGTCGCTTCTGTCGGTCGTCTAACTTTTTCTATCACTGACCGGCGGAACTCCTCACTTCGCAAAAAACTTTACGTTACGTTTCCGTCAGACACCACCGGTCGGGTGTTCAGAAAAAGCAAGACGACACTCGCCAGAGTTCCAATGGTCTCCAATCCCGATCACCTCCGACTAACGTTATCACTGAATTGCAGCCCAGTCTTAATTTAAGAAAGATTATTCTCACTGGAAATAATCCGGATGGTCCGTCTTCCTGCTGCTGCAAATTTCCGGTTGTATTTTCTTTGCCGGTTAGCTCTGATGTCAGATGAAGGGGGGATACCGGAAGCTCGTGGGAGTAGTGAGTAATTACACTGACGACGGTATTGACAGGAGCTTATTCATTTACTGCGATTCGGATCGGTTTTTACAAAGGGAATCAAAACTTATTGAAAAAATGGCTTAAAAATAAATAACAGATAATTTGAAAATAGTTTGCTAAATTTTGTGGAAATGCTATTTTTGTATCAGTCATATTTTCAATTATAAAAAATAAGTCATATGAGTAAGAAAGAGAAAAGTATTGAACTGTTGAATAAAGCAGTAAACGATGAGTTATTGGCTGTACACCAAATATATGTATTTTCATTTCCGGTGTGATGATATGGGATTCGATCTGGTTTCCAATTTATTCAAACGGATCGCTATCCAGGAGATGATGCACGTTGAACAATTGGCCGAACGTATTTTATTCCTCAAGGGAGAAGTAGAAATGAAAGTGGCCGGAGAAGTGAGAAAGCTGACCGAGGTAAAAGATATGTTGGAACAGGCGGTGAAGATGGAAATGAATAGTGTAGACGATTACAACAAATGGGCCAACGAATGTGCCGCCAATGCAGATTCTGTATCTAAAAAATTATTCGAGACACTGACTGCCGAAGAAGAAGTTCATCAGGATCAGTTTGAAACCGAGCTGGATAATCTGGAGAAATTCGGAGATCATTATTTGGCCTTACAATCTATAGAACGTAGTAAGAGCGTAGCTACCGGTACTCCGGCAGAATAACGTCCCCAGACGTTTGATAACGAACGATAAATAACAAATCGGGATTGTAAGTATTTGTTATTTATCGTTTTTTTATTCACTATAATCTATTTTACTTATGTTAAATCAATTATTTTGGATTGTACCGATTTGTTCGGTAATCGCCTTGTTATTTGCCTGGTTTTTCTTCAAAGGGATGATGAAGGAATCGGAAGGCAATGAGACCATGAAACGGATTGCCGGCCATGTCCGCAAAGGGGCGATGGCTTATCTGAGACAGCAGTATAAGATTGTTGGGCTCGTATTCCTGGTCTTGTGTCTGTTTTTTGCCTGGATGGCTTATGGTCCGGGATTGCAGAACGGTTGGGTATGGTTTGCCTTTTTGACCGGTGGTTTTTTTTCCGGATTGGCCGGTTTTATCGGAATGAAAACAGCCACTTATGCTTCGGCCCGAACGGCGAATGCGGCCAGCCGGAGCATGAACGACGGTTTGAAAGTGGCTTTCCGTTCGGGAGCTGTAATGGGTTTGGTGGTAGTCGGACTGGCTTTGCTGGATATTTCTTTGTGGTGGCTGGTACTGGATTGCTTTGTCGAAGAAGCCAGTGCTACCCACAAAGCAGTGATGATTACGACTACCATGCTGACTTTCGGTATGGGGGCTTCTACCCAAGCCTTATTTGCCCGTGTCGGGGGCGGTATTTTTACTAAAGCGGCTGATGTCGGAGCCGATCTGGTCGGGAAAGTAGAAGCCGGAATTCCCGAAGACGATCCCCGTAATCCTGCAACTATTGCAGACAACGTCGGAGATAATGTGGGAGATGTCGCCGGTATGGGAGCCGATTTGTATGAGTCCTATTGTGGTTCGGTGTTGGCTACTGCTGCGCTGGGGGCTGCTGCTTTTATCACTGTGCCGGAATTACAATTCAATGCAATCCTGGCTCCGATGTTGATTGCCGCTTTCGGCGTGATCCTTTCGTTGTTGGGTATATTTATGGTAAAAACCAAGGAAGGGGCATCTCAGTTGCAATTGCTGAGGGCATTGGACCGGGGAATCAATACCAGTTCCGTGCTGATTGTGGCTGCCAGTTTTCTGGTGATTCATCTGCTGGGCCTGAGTTATTGGATTTGCGGCTCGGTGATTACAGGCTTGCTGACCGGTATCGTAATCGGAAAGGCGACGGAATATTACACTTCACATGCTTACAAACCGACTCAGGATATAGCTAAAAGTTCGGAGACGGGTCCTGCTACCGTGATTATCAAAGGGATCGGAACCGGAATGATTTCGACGGCAATACCCGTAATTACGATTGTGGTCGGTATCATATTGGCTTATTTATTTGCTGCACAATTCGATATGACCGATATGTCGATGGGATTGTATGGGGTAGGAATTGCTGCTGTGGGGATGCTTTCGACTTTGGGCATCACTTTAGCGACGGATGCTTACGGTCCTATAGCCGATAATGCCGGTGGAAATGCTGAAATGAGCGAACTGGGAGCCGAAGTCCGGCAGCGGACAGATGCATTGGATGCCTTGGGAAATACGACCGCAGCGACCGGAAAAGGATTCGCTATCGGTTCGGCTGCGTTGACGGGTTTGGCTTTACTGGCTTCGTATATTGAAGAAATCAAAATCGGTTTGATCCGTTTAGGACATACGACACTCGAGGTCGGGGGGAAAGTGGTCGATACAGCTTCGGCAGGTTTGAAAGATATGATGACTTATTACGATGTGAATCTGATGAACCCGAAAGTGTTGGCCGGCGTATTTATCGGTTCGATGATGGCCTTTTTATTTTGTGGGTTGACGATGAATGCGGTGGGGCGCGCGGCGCAGAAAATGGTCAACGAAGTGAGACGACAATTCCGCGAAATTAAAGGGATTATGGAAGGAAAAGCCGAGCCCGATTATGCCCGTTGCGTAGAGATCTCTACCCGTGGAGCACAGCGTGAAATGGTCTTTCCGTCTTTGCTGGCTATTATTATTCCGATCGTTGTCGGATTGATATTCGGTGTGGCCGGTGTAATGGGACTTTTAGCCGGAGGATTGGGAGCCGGATTCGTTTTGGCGGTTTTCATGGCTAATTCCGGAGGAGCTTGGGACAATGCCAAGAAATATGTCGAAGAAGGTCATCTGGGAGGTAAAGGTTCCGAATGTCATAAGGCAACGGTAATCGGGGATACGGTTGGAGATCCGTTCAAAGATACTTCCGGGCCGAGCCTGAATATCCTGATTAAACTTATGAGCATGGTTGCCATTGTAATGGCAGGTGTAACTTGTATGTTCAGTCTGTTGTAGATGCAGAAAGATACGATACTTTCAAGCATTGAAAATTTTCTATATATTATCTGCTTAATATTTTTATGGGATAGAAAACTCTTTAGAACTACTTTGGGTAAAATAGGGATTATTGCTAATGTCTGCTTGAAGAATTAAAATGATAAGTCGAGATAGTCATCCCTTAAAAAGTATATTTCAGCGAGGCCGTTTTCTCTCTAAGTGTCTCGCTGATTTTTTCTATAAACCAACAAGTCTCCCTCATGTTTTTTTGAAGTTATATACTATGTCTAACAAGTTTTGACATGCACCCCAAAAGTTTTGTGTCCAACTTTTAGGGTGCATGTCAGATATGTCTGACAGGGGTATTTGTATGTTGGAATCAAGGGAGCTGGTTTATTTTGGTACAAAGGAGAAGATTCGCTTGTTTTTTGGGGGTGCAGCTTATGTTAGATTTTCCAAGATGAGATTGAGATTTACGTTTGCCATTATAAAGCATAATTTTGATATACTACCTATTCAATATATGGAAACTTGCATGCTATATATTCTATAAATCAGTAAAGAAATGCTATTTAAGTAATGACTAATTAGAAAAGACTAAAGAATGGATAATGATAATACAAAACAATAAATTTAAAGTTCAATCTTTTCAGCTTACATGTAACCACCCATGAGTATTTGCATTGCTTATTATTTTACACCTATAATAATGATTTATCCTCGTTCAATATATCTAACATATCAATTATATCCTTTTTCATTTTATCAGTATGAACAGATCTAATTTTAGGGCAAAAATTGGTAATACGGTTAGCTAGACATCGAAATTTTGCGTATTGTTTATTATCATAATAGAAAATAGCCAATAAATACAAAGGAGTGAGTCTGCTAGGAACCATTGCAAATGCTTTTTTATAATATTGTTCTGCTTTGTATGCATTACCCAGACTTGCATAGAGCTCTGCCAACAATAGTGCAAAATCAGGGTTATTGCTAATTGTATGTCCTTTTTTTAATATCTCAATGCTTCTTATATAATTCATCTTATTTTTTAAAAAAATGGCATAATCAAGCAAAAACCTGTCATTGTTTGCAAGACGATCATAGTTATCCAGAAAGTCACTTTCTTTTCTTATCTCGAATATGCACATTTCGGAACGATGTTTGCTTTTCTCCCATCTCATTGTGGTATTCACTGTAGCGAGATAATCAGGTAATCGTAATGTCGTAAAAATGAACATAGATGATAACATCAATAACGTAAATTTACACGGTATAACACCTCTATCTGAATTCTCTCTTAAAGACATTAAAACTACCAATACAATTATAATGGGAATCAAATGTAGTGGATAAGAAGTACATGAAATTATTAATATAGAGATAATACCATAAGCAAATATTCGATTATTGCCAGATAGCTGTTTTTTAATTATAAAAAACAAAATGAAAATGAAAAAAAGTAATCCGATAATACCTGTTTCATAAATGATATTTAAATATTCATTGAAAGCGTAATAAGGAGTATCTGCATATTTAACCCAATTTGACTCAAAACCATGTTTTGCATAGAATTTTTCTTGTGCTATGATATATTGTTTGGAAAATGTACCAATACCAGTACCAGTAACCATTGGGCTGTCCAATTCACACAAGGATACTTGCCAAATGTGGAATCTGCCGTTAACTGACTCTGGTCGAATATAATAGCCTGTTGCCATAATAATTAAGATGGCTAATACCCCTATAGCAAGTAAAGCTTTTTTGTGTCTTAAATAATTAATTCTGTTCCTAATACGCCTTGTCGTTAAAATGAATATTGCAATGGGAATGCCGAATCCCAACAAAGCACTTCGACTCCCAGATAATACTAGCATAATAATGATAAAAATTGATGCTATCAGACTTAAGTAATAGGATGCTTGAAAAAGCATTGCTGTTTTGTCGTATTGAGTATCTTGCTTTCGATATACGGCAAATAAAGAATAATTGGAGATAATATGCAAAACCATAATAACTCCAAGTACAGCGAGAAAAATTCCAAAAGGACCCGGATTAAGAAAAGTACCTGTTACCGAAAATGAAGTGTGCCTTGAATCTAATATACCTAAGAATTGTCCTGTTCCAACTAGTGACTGGAAGATTTCAGTAACAGCCAACAAACAGATCAAAATATACTTTACATGGAAACAATGTAATATAATGCGAAATGCAAAATATAGAACGAAAAATAACTGTACGGAATATATATCAGATTTGTCGGATAGTGCATTATTATATTCATTCATAAAAATGAAATATAGATAAGCAACAAATATGGATACGTCGATTATATCGAACTTATGTTTTCTAACATATGCAATTAATAAAGCCTCGCATAGTAAGGTTGTGCTAGCTATACCTAGTAGAAAATGCTGATGATTCAATTCTTCTCCTTGATAAGTAAACATTATACAATATAATGTCACACTTCCATAAGTTGAAAGGATATTCAAAAGCCCTTTGATGCCACATGTCTTCATCTTTAATTTGTAGTTTCTGGGTAGAAGATAACAATGACAGAAACAATATTTTCGAAATAATTCTCTCCATTGCTCGCGTCAAAGCTCTTGTCGTAATAGACAAGCCCTTCATTATATAAAAACTCCAGACTTTTCTTCAGGCTGATTTCGTCTGGAATTGACTTGTTACGATTGATTGCAGATGCTACTAACTCTGAATGCAGTTTTTTGAAAGAACGTGGCTTATCATTGGTCCTATACAATATTTCCACTTCCAAAGAGTCTGTACTCCAAGATAAAGATTTGATATTCTTGTTATTGATATATTCTTTGTATGATATTTTATTTTGGTCGCGTTCGATTCTGTATGTGTGTTTATTTGTCAAATAATATTTTTCGATTTGATGAAAACTATTCCATTGAATATTGTTGATTAGACGAACGAATTCAAATATTTTCCATTGGTCTTTCCGGTTAAAAGTATTACGTAAAATAATATGTGACAATTTGTATAAGTTCCATATAGGATCATCTTCATTAATTTCTTTATAATACACGCTGGAGGAGTTGACGGTTAGCGGTATAGTAACGTGTCGAAACATCTTGTAATCTAAGAAAAATCTTAAAAATCGCAAATTGGAACAAGCCTCGATTATATCTTCCGTGGTTTCCTCTGGGAGACCTGTCAAAACATTAACCCCACCTAATATTACTTTATGGAAATTTGCGAATTTTACATATAATAAATTACTCGAAAATGTATTTTTTTTGTTGATTTTTTTTAATAAAATACTACTTGCGCTTTCATAGCCTATTTGGGCATATATAATGCCAGCATCGAACATTTTTTTAATTGTTACATAATCCAGATCTTTAGTTATTATTTCAGCTAATACTATTTGAAAACGTGGAAATTCATTTTTAATCTCAATAAAGCTATCTAAAAGAAGATGAAAACGTTCCATATCTTTCCCGATTAGATCATTGTCCAGGAATTGAAATTCGAAAATTTCATATGTATTGATCATATATTTGATCTCTTGTGTTATTTTGTCTATCGCTTTTAAACGGTATTTGTAATCCGTATTGAGATAACAAAAGTGACATTTGTTCCAATGACAGCCACGACTTCCTTCTATGGTTATATAAACAGGACTATCGACATTCAGTTTTTTCCTTGTCTCAAAAAAATCAGAATAATCAGGGAACAATACCAAATCAGTCATATTTAAATATTGATTATTCCGTTTATTCGATACTAAAATCTCATTATTACTTTTATATGCGATGTTGCTTACCTGCTGAAGAGTGGTAATATCATTTGTTCGTTCGAGATAACGTAACAATTCGAGTAAAGGAGTTTCACCTTCTCCCCAAATAGCATAATCGAACTGAGTAAATTTATTTAAATATGTTATTGCGTTATCTTTGGTATTAATTCCACCCACAATAATAGGGATAGTTGGATCGATTTTTTTGATTTTTTCGGCGATAATTGACGCAAATAACCATTGATCCATTTTCATGGCAAATCCCCAGCACAGCACTTCAGAAAAATCTATTGAGGACAACAAATCATCTATTGTTTTTTCCATTTGCTTGTATGCAGACTCCATATAGCGGGCGTAAAAATCCGGTTCTGATGTTAAATGTCTCGGGTTGATACTTTGTAAAATTACTTTAATTTCATTATATATATGTTGATCATTATTTCGGAAGGCTATATAGTTTAAATACAAGAGCATATTGTACATTTCGTCACACGCTTTTAAATTGGAGAATAAAAAATCGTGCTGAAGAGTAAAAAAATATAGATTCCAGTATAATATTGAAACTTTGTAGTCGTGCTTCTCAAGCCATGCTTTCAGTATAGAATGAGCAGGCGAAGGAATATTGATTTGAACAGGCGGAGACCAATTAAGTATAATTCTTTTTGGCATAGCAAATAATATTAGTTCGTAAAATGAGGATAATATCAGTAAAGTAACATCTATGTTTGATGCAATACTACAAAATGTAAATGATGGATGCAAGTGTAATCATGAATTATTTTATTTTAGACAAAATTTCATAAAAATATTTATGTGGCTTACGAATAGGATCACATCCTGAAAACTAATTGAATACTATGCAGATAAACTGATTCTGGGTGCTGTAGCCATTATAATGTTTGTCCGAACCGGATTTTTTCGCGATTTCCTAATGTTTTTTGGGAAATTTGGGCAGTTATTTGAGTGAAAGAAGTTGAATTTGCTATGTGAAATAGGCGAGTTGTTACCTTAGCTTTTTTAGTTTATACTTCCTATTTTGTTTTTTTCGAATTTATTTAAGACAATATTGCGTCAGTTCTGATAAATAGTTACTATATATTTTGTAAATTTAAAAATATTGTATAACTTTGAATATATTTGAATATATTTGATTATTTTTTGGTCTTTAAAGAATTAAACTATGATAGATTTGAAAAATTATGTGAATTGTGCTCCGAGTGTTTTAACGATTGCACCGACTTATAGATGTACTGCAGCCTGTAAAGAGTGTTGTTTTAGATGTACGCCCCAAGTTAAACAAATTTTAGAAACTGATAAAATTTTGCAATATATAGATGAAGCTGTGGAAGCCTTTCCCTCTCTGAAAATTATGGTTTTGACGGGTGGAGAGTGTTTTTTGGTTGCGGATGATATTCCTCGAATGATATTACGTGCGAAATCTCATGAGCTGATGTCTCGTGTTGTGTCTAATGGGTTTTGGGCGACTTCTTATGAGGCTGCCATAAAAAAATTGGCTCCTCTTGTGAATGCAGGTTTAACAGAATTAAATATTAGTACAGGAGACAATCATCAGGTGTATGTACCTTTTGAGAATGTAGTGAATGGATTGAGGGCGGCTTATGAACTTGGGATTAGGTCAATGGCTGTTTCCGTTGAGTCTCCGCCGAATGCCAAATTTACTTCTGACATTATTAAGAATCACCCTTTTTTATCTTCGTTGATAAATAAAGGTGTGTTATTTGTGATAGATGCTTCTTGGATGAGATTTAGCACTGAAGAGAGTGTGTACAATGGAGCAAAATCATTTTTCTTGGAGAATTTCGAGACACACAAGCCTTGTAAATATATTTACGATAACATTGTTATTAATCCTTATTCTCAGATGCTTGCTTGTTGTGGACTTACAGTGGAATATAATAAATATCTTAAATTAGGAGAGATCGGTAACGGAAATTCTATTTCGGATTTATATTATAATCAATTTTCGGATTTGTTTAAATTTTGGTTGCATGTTGATGGCCCTGCCGTTATTTATGACAAGGTTGCTAATATTCGTAAAATGGAGAAAAAAATATTCCCGCATGAATGTGAATATTGTATTGAGTTAATGCGGGACGAAAGTAATCACGAGGTTATGAGAACACTTTTGAAAACCGAATTGCCAGGAATTCTTTTTAGGCATTTGATAAGAAATGCTTCATTGAAAATTAATAATTAAAATTTGACTCTTATGAAAACACCTAAACCAATTGTTGTAAAATCTGTTTCGGGAGCTGTTGCCGCAAGTATTTTAGTTTCGTCGTGTTTGCCTGGTTACGATTTTGATGATAGTTATTACGGTCCGCATGCAGATAATCTCACTCATGGGGAATCATTTTTTGAACTTAGTGAGAGTAATCTGTCCGAAGAGTTTTTTCACAAATTAAAAGCCATACAACAAATTGTTGAAACTGTTCTTATTGACAAAAAAGAGGCGAGACAATTCGCAAATAACCCTACTGAGTATGTTGCGTCCAAAGAAATACACTTTAATGTGGTGCTTCATGAAGCTGAACGTAGATTGTTGTTTGCGTTTGCTGATGACGATATCTTGAAGGCTGTTAAAATGAAAAATATTGAGACATTTTTAGCTTTGTGCTCAGAGAAAGGATATATCGGTGTTATTAATGAAGAGAACAAACCTGAGAATATTCGAGCGATGTTTAAGACCGATGAAGATTATGAGGAATTTATGCATCTAATTGAAAATCTTGATGGGTATAATCCTACAACGCGAGCTGTAGCTGGAGTTCCTGTCGTAGTAGTAGCTGGTGCGCTAATTTTTGTTGGAGCTGCTGTAATATATGCAGCTGCAGCTGGGATTACAGTTGGAGCTGGTACTGTTGCTGCGTATGAAACAGGAGTTGCTGTAAATCAGGCCGTATATGTTAATTCCGAGACAAGTGTGCGAAGTTCAGCGATGGAAGTCAATGAACCGGTGTTGAGAATATGGACAGAGAACAATGGTTTAATAAGTAGCGATGCTTTCTACACGGAGATGATTGATAAGCAAGTGAACTTGCTTATGGAGTTGATCGAAAAGGAGTTTCCTATTTCTGTTTCTGCATTGGATGCTGTTAGGGATATACTGAAAATTCAATTGGAGGGTTATTATGGGCTTCGAAAGTAATAGTATTTCCATTCCGTTTCATTGGAGCGGCGGGATATTGGCAATAACGATTGTCGTTTCGATTATTTTGGTCGGTACAGGATTTTATATAGCATCGTTAAATTGGCCGACTGTGATGCTGTGGTTGAAGTATTTATTGATAATTGTTTTCTTTATTGCTATTATTGTCGGTGTAGGCTATATGCCGATACGCTTAAAAGCGGATAATGGAAAAATAATGGTAAAAAACTTATTCGGTTCGCCCCAAATACTGTTGAGCGAGGTGGTAGAGGTAGTCCGGATTTCGAAGTCCGATATAAACGGTTCTATAAAAACTTTCGGGAGTGATGGTTTTTTTGGATATATAGGGCGGTTTAGGAATAATAAATTAGGCAATTATTCAATGTATGTAACGGATATGAATAACTTGATTCTGGTTCGTACTGGTAATAAGAAATATGTTTTCAGTTGTTCGCGTCCCCAGGAGTTTGTCGAATTCGTCAATTTGCAATTAAAACGGTGATACGCCGTTTTAATTGTTTGTGCCTTCTTTTCTATCAAAAATTCTAAGGTTATTCGTTGGAAAATGATTATATTTGCATGTTTTGTGAAAAAATCAATTAAACTATAATATGAGCGAAGAGATAGAGAAAAACGAAAGAGAGTATTCCGCCGATAGTATTCAGGTACTGGAAGGTTTGGAGGCAGTGAGGATGCGTCCCTCCATGTATATCGGAGACGTTAATGTCAAAGGGTTGCACCATTTGGTTTATGAGGTCGTAGATAACTCTATAGACGAAGCTTTGGCTGGATTTTGTGATCATATTCAGGTAACTATAAACGAAGATAACTCGATCTCTGTGAGAGATAACGGTCGGGGTATTCCGACAGCACGCCATTCCAAAGAGAATAAATCGGCTCTGGAAGTGGTTATGACCGTATTGCATGCCGGAGGTAAGTTCGATAAAGATTCTTATAAAGTGTCCGGTGGTTTGCACGGGGTAGGTGTTTCTTGCGTCAATGCGCTTTCTACAACTTTAATTGCAGAAATTCACCGGGAAGGAAAAATCTGGAGACAGGAATATCACAAAGGGATTCCTGCCGGAGATGTACAGGTGGTAGGAGATACCGATCGCACCGGGACTACGATTACTTTCTTGCCGGATGATACGATTTTTTATGTTACCGAGTATAAATACGATATCTTGTCGGCCCGGTTGCGGGAGTTGGCTTATTTGAACAAAGGGATTCGTTTATCGTTGACCGATAAACGGGAGATCGATCCGGAGACCAATGCTCCCCGGCATGAAGTGTTCTTTTCTCAACACGGTTTGAGTGAATTTGTCGAATACCTCGATAATACCCGGGAAAAACTGATCGAAGATACGATCGATATCGCGACAGAAAAGAATGGAATCCCTGTGGAGGTCGCTTTGCATTATAATACGGGTTTTTCAGAGAATGTATTTTCTTATGTCAATAATATCAATACGATAGAAGGAGGTACTCACCTGACCGGTTTCAAACGGGGCTTGACGACGACCCTGAAAGCTTATGCCGAGAGTCACGGAATGCTTTCAAAACTGAAATTCGATATCAATAGCGATGATTTCCGCGAAGGATTGACGGCTGTGATTTCGGTGAAAGTGGCAGAACCGCAGTTTGAAGGTCAGACTAAAACGAAATTGGGGAATACAGAAGTCGGTACGGCTGTTTCACAAGCTGTATCTACCGTTCTGGAAAACTATCTCGAAGAAAACCCGAGAGAAGCTAAGGCAATTGTGGATAAGGTCATTCTGGCAGCCACTGCGCGTCATGCAGCCCGTAAAGCCCGTGATCTTGTGCAGCGTAAAACTGTATTGAGTGGCTCCGGTTTGCCCGGTAAACTGGCCGACTGTTCGGATAATGATCCGGCAAAATGTGAAATCTTCCTGGTCGAGGGAGATTCAGCAGGGGGTACGGCAAAACAGGGACGTGACCGTCGTTACCAGGCTATTTTACCCTTGCGGGGAAAAATCCTGAATGTAGAGAAGGCTATGATGCACCGGGTATATGAAAGCGATGAAATAAAAATAATTTTCCAGGCTCTGGGGATTACGATCGGTACTCAGGAAGACTCCAAAGCCGTTAACCTGGAAAAATTGCGTTACCATAAGATTGTGATCATGGCCGATGCCGATGTCGATGGTGCACATATCGCTACTTTGATTATGACTTTGTTCTTCCGTTTTATGCGTCCGGTGATCGAGAACGGATATCTGTATATCGCAACGCCTCCTTTATATTCTGTGAAGAAAGGAAATAAAGAACAACGGTATTGCTGGACAGATAAAGAACTGGAACAGTTGGTAAATGAAATGAGCAACGGTAAAGGGGATGCCGGGTTGCATATCCAGCGTTACAAAGGTTTGGGTGAGATGAGTAAAGAGCAGTTGTGGGAAACGACCATGTCACCGGAGAACCGGATATTGCGTCAGGTATCTATCGAAAATGCTGCCGATGCCGACCGGATCTTCTCGATGTTGATGGGAGACGATGTGCCGCCCAGACGGCAATTTATCGAACAAAATGCAACCTATGCAACTATCGATGCTTAAAGCAGAAAGAAGTCAGAACGAATTGTTATTACTTCGGTAGAGATGAGCGGACCTTCGGTACTGATGGAAAATGCAGTCAGCACCGAAGGTCCGCTAAGTTTAGTGTAAGATAAAATAGTTCCCAATAAATTAAAATGAGAGTAGCTGTATTTTGTGCTTCTGCCAATGAGGTGGAGCCATGTTATTTTAGAGAAGCCGGCCGATTAGGAAAAAGGATCGGAGAATTAGGGTGGCAATTGATTTATGGAGGCACGAACATCGGGTTGATGCGGGAAGTTGCCGATGCTACGATTCGGCAAGGAGGCGAAGTAACCGGGATTATACCGGAGTGTATCCGTGACCGTGGTGTCGCTGCCGGCGGATTGAAACAATTGATCGTCGCTCCCGATATGAAGGAACGTAAACACCTGCTGCGGGAACATGCGGATGCTTTTATCGCTCTGCCCGGTGGTTGGGGGACTTTAGAAGAAATAACCGAAGTCATTACCCTGAAACAATTGGGTCAGCACAATAAACCGATCGTTTTTTTAAATACCGCCGGATATTATAAGCTGTTTTTCGAATTTATCGAGCACAGCCGTAAAGCAAAATTTATTTCCTCTGCTTACGATCACCTTTATTATATAGCCGATGCTGTAGAGCCGGCCTTAGATTATATTCAAAAATACCAGCCTATCCCACAGGTAAAAAAATATTAGATGTTTAATAATTTGGAAAGAACTGATATTTTATATAATTTTAGTGCATTATAGTTGCGTGGGAATAAAAAGTTTTCAAAATAAACCATTGTAGGGATTACAACGGTATTTTAATTCGTTTAGTTTAGTTTAGTTTAGCTAAAAGGGGGATATACCCCCTTTTTTATCGGGCTTCTGTTTCGTCCAGTAATCCCCGTCCGGCTTTTACAATTTCATTCGTGTCTTTGAGTAAAGCCACTGCTTTGTCCAATACTCCGTTGATAAATGCTCCGCTCTTCGGCGAGCTATAGGTTTTAGAGATTTCGATATATTCATCCAAAGTCACTTTCACCGGAATGGAAGGAAAATGTTTTAATTCGGAAATCGCACATGACATGATCAGTTTGTCCATTTCCGAGATACGGTCCAACTCCCAATTATAGGTAAACTTATCGATGATCTCCATATTGGCGTTATATTCATAAAATGCTTTACGCATCAATGTCCTTGCATATTCGAAATCTTCGTCTTTTTTATAAATCGGGTATAAAATATCGTCTTCTTCTCTCATTTTTTCCTGAAGATGCCAGAGTGTTTTATATACAATGCTGAGTACCAGTTCAAAATCATCGTTCCAGAAGATACTCTTTTCTTCCATCGTTTGATAAAACATCTCGTCCTGTATGATCAGTTCTGAAAATAAATCGAGTACGATCTGTTTGTGCTGCTCGAAAGAGGGCGATTTCTGGTGCATGTATTTCTGATATTTGGACCACTCGATCAGTTTATTGTAGAAATACAATACCGTTTCCTGATTATCGTTCCAACTAATCAGGTTGTTTGTAATATAGTACTGGAATTTTTTGTTATTTTCCAAGATATTGAAAACCGGATTATCGATGAAGCGGGTATTCGGATTCAGATCGACATTAGAAGCGAACCGGCGGTTACGTGCTGTATCTATTTTTTGAAAAGCTTTTCGGCGGACTTCAGTGATTAGTAACAAAGTTTCGTAGTACAAATCTGTACTTTTAGACATACTTTTCAGTAGATCGCGTTCAATCTCGGCGAGAGTAGCACTTTCTTTTTTGCTGTAAGCGTAGAGCAGTTGCAATACTTTTATTCGGATCAATCTTCTGCTTGTCATTTTTATGAAGAACTATAAATATTATGTCGATTTTGACGGCGCAAAAGTATGAAATAAAATGAAGAATGAAAAATCGGGAATGAAAAATTATTAGTATCGGGAGAAAACTTTATATTTGTACTATGATATCATTCTATTTATGTTAAAACAACGTCTCTTCTATTTCTGTTTATTTATTCTTATGAGCTATTTTGTTACGGCTCAAGAGTTAAGATGTAATATTTCCGTTTCTTCGCAAAAAATACAAGGGACGAACCGGGAGCTTTTTACCAATATGCAGCGGGATATGTACGAATTCCTGAATAATAAACGTTGGTCGGAAAATATTTTTCAATACGATGAACGAATCGAATGCAGTATACAGATCACCCTGGATGAACAGATAGGGAGCGACCAGTTCCGGGGATCGATGCAAGTACGGGTGAGCCGGCCGGTGTACAACTCTTCCTATAGTACGGTGTTATTGAATTTCAGGGATAACGACATCGATTACATATACCGGGAATTCGAGCCACTGGAGTATAGTGAGACCGGACAAAATTCCAATCTGGTGAACCTGCTGGCTTTTTATGCCAATATCATTTTGGGGATTGACTATGATAGTTTTTCGCTGATGGGAGGAAACGACTTTTTTAACCGGGCAGAGACCATTGTCGCCCGCTGTCAGAATGCTAAGGAATCCGGCTGGAAGTCTTTTGAAAACCGTCGCAATCGCTATTGGTTGATCAATAATTTGCAGGACCGCAGTTATGCTTCTGTCCGGGAATGTATTTATAAGTATCATCGGTTGGGGCTGGATGTGATGTCGGATAACCTGACCGACGGACGTTTGGCTATTCTGGAAGCTCTGGGTTTGTTACAGAAGGCCCATCGGATAAAACCCAATTCCTACTTGATGCAGGTGTTTTTCGATGCCAAAGCCGATGAAATCGTGCATATTTTCAAGCCTGCTTTTACCGATGAGAGGAAAAGAATTTTTAATATTGTCTCAGAAGTAAATCCTGCAAATAGTTCGAAGTATAATGCTTTGATTCAGGAAAAAACGAATTGATAGTAAATAAAAAACGATGATTGAAAATATCAGTATAAATAATTATGCCCTGATCGATCACACGCATATCGAATTGGAAAAAGGATTTTCGGTGATCACCGGTGAGACTGGTGCCGGAAAGTCTATTCTATTGGGAGCAATCGGTCTGACCTTGGGGCAGAGGGCCGATTCGTCGGCTATCATGGATAAAACCAAAAAGTGTATTGTAGAGATAGAATACAATATTGCCGGATATGCTTTAAAAGAATGGTTCGACGAGAACGACCTCGACTATTCAGAACAGGTTATGGTCAGGAGGGAGTTGACTGCAGAAGGAAAATCACGTTGTTTTATCAACGATACCCCGGTAAATAATAAGTTGTTGAAAGATTTCGGTACTTATATGATAGATATCCATTCCCAACATCAGTCTTTGTTGTTGGGACATCCTGAATATCAGACCGATATATTGGATGCATTTTGTGGTAATCGTGAACTGTCGGAACTTTACCAGGCAGACTTCAGGGAGCGTCAACAATTGAAATCTGCTTTGAAGCAGTTGAAAGACAGGGCTGCCGATGCCGAAAAGGAAAGTGATTATCTGCAATTTCAGTTTAATCAGTTGGAGAGTGCACGCTTACAGCTAGGGGAGAAGGAAGCACTTGAAGAAGAGTTGGAATTACTGACTCATGCAGAAAATATCAAATCGGCCTTAAGTGGGTTATCCTGGAATCTGCGGGATACCGAGCAGTCTGTCATTCAAGTATTGAAAGGAAGCCGCAATGCCATCTCCGCACTAGAGAATGCTTTTAAGGAAGCCGGCGAATACCGGGAGCGGCTGGATTCTGTGATTATCGAGTTGAACGATCTGGCCGACGAGGCCGAACGCAGAGCAGAAAGTGTGGAATATAATGCCGGGCGTATCGAGAAAATCAATCAGCGTTTGAATACCATTTACGATTTGTTGTTCAAATATAAAGCCGAGTCGGTAGAAGAGCTCGTAACATTGAGGGAACAAATCCGGGAAAAATTGAAAAAGGTAGAAGGAGGGTCGGAAGAAATAGAGCGACAGGAAAAGAAACTACAGGAGACTGAAAAACGAATGTTGCAGCTGGCCGGTAAAATCCACGAAATGCGGGTGAGTATGGAGGGGAAGTTGTGTGCGACTATGAAAAAACTACTGGTCGGACTGGGAATCAAACATGCCGAGTTTCAGGTCGGGATCACGGCGGTAGATGAGTTTACCCGGACAGGCCGGGATGAAGTAAAGTTTTTGTTCTCGGCCAATAAGAACCAACAGCCGGGAGAAATTGCCCGGGTCGCTTCCGGAGGAGAAATTTCCAGGGTAATGCTGGCATTGAAATATGTGCTTTCCGGAGCAAAACAATTACCGGTGATTATTCTGGATGAAATAGATACCGGATTGTCCGGGGAAGTAGCCCACCGGATGGCGTTGATTATGCGCGAGATGGCCGGGCGAATGCAGGTGATCAGTATTTCCCATCTGCCTCAGATCGCGGCTGCCGGCAATTGTCATTTTAAAGTATATAAAGAAGATCGCGGTGAAACGACGATCTCTGGAATCAGGAAATTGACACCAGAGGAACGGGTACAGGAGATTGCCGGCATGATCAGCGGGCAGGAAATTACACCGGCAGCCATAGAAACAGCTAAAATTCTGCTCTCGGCAAAAGCAGGCAATTGAGCTTCGGAAATTTTTTGTATTTTTGCAGGCCGGTTCTGAACGTATTTTATATGTTCGGAGTTTACTATTTATGAAGAATATCGTAAATAGGAAGATTATTCATTAAAATAAAAAGAATGGCTTACAATTTATTAAAAGGAAAGAAGGGAATTATTTTCGGTGCCCTGAATGAGATGTCTATTGCCTGGCAAGTGGCGGAGAAATGTATAGAAGAAGGGGCTGAAATCGTATTGACGAATACTCCGCTATCGATTCGGATGGGAGATATACAGGATTTTGCGGCGAAACATCAGATCCCGCTCATTCCGGCGGATGCTACGAGCGTGGAGGATTTGACCCATCTTTTTCAGGAATCGATGACACATTTCGGTGGGAAGGTGGATTTTATCTTACATTCGATCGGTATGTCTTTGAATGTAAGAAAAAAACGTCCTTATGACGATCTGGATTACGATTTTTTGCAAAAGACGTTGGATATATCCGCAATTTCTTTCCATAAAGTGCTGCAAACGGCCAAAAAACTGGACGCCATCAATGAGTGGGGATCGGTGGTCGCTTTGTCTTATGTGGCAGCTCAGCGTACGATGTTCGAATACAACGACATGGCCGATGCAAAAGCTATGCTGGAATCGATAGCCCGTAGCTTCGGATATATTTATGGACGGGAAAAACGCATCCGGGTGAATACGATTTCCCAGTCACCGACAATGACTACAGCGGGGAGCGGAATCAAAGGTTTCGATTCGCTGGTAGACTTTGCCGACCGGATGTCGCCCCTTGGAAATGCTACTGCAGAAGAATGTGCCAATTATTGCGTTTGCCTGTTTTCCGACCTTACCCGGAAGATTACGATGCAGAATCTTTACCACGATGGAGGATTTTCGAGTATGGGTATGAGTTATAGGGCTATGCACCAGTATAATAAGAGTTTTGATAACGAAGATAAAAAATAGGGGAACTTTTTGCAGTTTGTCTTAAAAAAGGGTAATTTTCCGTCTTCAATTTAAAAATCCGGAATATGTATTTATTCTTTGACACAGAGACGACAGGATTACCTAAACGGTGGAATGCACCTGTAACAGACTTGGAAAATTGGCCCAGATTAGTACAATTGGCCTGGATCATGTACGATGACCGGGGAAACATGCTCGAGAGCCGGGATGTCATAGTAAAGCCCGAAGGATTTACTATTCCTCCGGAAGCTTCGCGGGTGCATGGGATCACGACTTTGGTGGCACGTGAAAAGGGGGAACCTTTACAAGAAGTGATGGAGCAATTTGCCCGAAAGATCGATGAAGCGACAGCTTTGGTTGGGCATAATATCAGCTTCGACGAATGTATTGTCGGGGCTGAATTCGAGCGTTTGCGAATGATGACGACCCTGTTCCTGAAGCCGAAATATTGTACGATGAAACTTTCTACAGATTATTGTAAGCTTCCCGGGAAAAAAGGATTCAAATCTCCCCGGTTGGCGGAATTACACCAAGTATTGTTCGGCAGTGGTTTTGACAATGCGCATAATGCATTGGCAGATGTGGAGGCTACAGCCCGTTGCTTTTGGGAACTGAAAAATAGAAAAGTCATCAAGTAGACAGAACCGGAAAAATGAAGCGGTCAGTAAAAGGGAGATAGAGGTTGAATTATTGATTATGGCAAAAAAATCGGATTTTAATACGAGTAGAAGCGTAAAAGATTTGCAGGCGGAATATGGGAAAATGCCCCCACAGGCCGTCGATTTGGAAGAAGCAGTATTGGGAGCCCTGATGTTGGAACGGGATGCTTTTTCTATCGTCGGGGATTTATTGGAACCGGATGCTTTTTATAAGGATGCGCATCAAAAGATATTCCGGGCCATTCATAAGTTGTTCCTGAACGATGACCCGGTGGATTTGCTCACGGTGAGCGAGGCATTGAAGCAAAGTGGGGAACTGGAACAGGTCGGGGGGTATTATTATTTGTCCCAGCTGACGACCCGGGTAGCTTCGGCCGCCCACATCGAATTCCATGCAAAGATCATTGTTCAGAAATATTTGCAGCGTAAACTGATCGGGGTCTGTACAGAATTGCAGGAGATGGCCTATGATGAAGCGACCGATGTTTCTGATTTGATGGATAAGGCTCAGAAAGCTGTATTCGATATTGCCGACGGTAATATTAAAAAAGATACGGCCGAGATAGCTCCGATCATCGACGAAGCGATAAAAGGTATTCAGGCTGCTGCCGAAAAGCCGGACGGGATCAGTGGACTTCCTTCGGGCTTTAATGCTTTGGATGCGGTGACTTCCGGTTGGCAGCCTTCGGATTTAGTGATCATTGCCGCCCGTCCTGCTATGGGTAAGACGGCTTTTGTGCTTTCTATGGCCCGGAATATGGCGGTGAAACACCACCAGGCTGTCGCTATTTTCTCTTTGGAAATGTCGGCCGTGCAGTTGGTGAATCGTTTGATCGCCAGTGAGACCGAATTGAGTGCCGAGAAATTGAAAACAGGGCGTCTCACCGACGAAGAATGGCAGCAATTGCACAGCCGGATCAAGGCTTTGGTGGAGGCTCCCATCCTGGTGGACGATACCCCGGCTTTGTCTATCTTCGAATTGCGGGCCAAGTGCCGGCGATTGAAACAGAAATATGGAATAAAAGTATTGATTATCGACTATCTGCAGTTGATGACCGCCGGTGCCGATATGCGGGGAAACCGGGAACAGGAAGTGAGTTTGATTTCAAGGCAGCTGAAAATTATTGCCAAGGAATTGAGTATTCCTGTTATGGCTTTGTCCCAGTTGAACCGTGGGGTAGAATCCCGGCCGGATAAAAAACCGATGTTGTCCGATCTGCGTGAATCCGGATCTATCGAGCAGGATGCGGATATGGTTATGTTTATCCATCGTCCTGAAAAATATGGGATAACCGTCGATAATGAAGGAAACTCTCTGTTGGGGATTGCGACGATTATTATTGCCAAGCACCGTAGTGGTGCTGTCGGCGAGGTGAATTTGCGTTTCCGGGCCGAATTGACACAATTCTGTGACCTCGATACGACTTCGCCTTTTGCTTCAAGTACTTCGACCGGAGAGATCGTTACCCAAACGTTCAGTTCGAAGATGAACGATGAACCTGTGCCTGCATTGGATCAGGGATTCGAAGGTATGAGGGATAGTTTCGATAATAATGCTCCTTTTTAAATCGGATCATGAAGAGGCTGCTGCTTATCGGTTGTTTTTGCCTGATGGGATGGATCAGTCTGGCGAATCATATTCTGATTCCGATGGATAATACACAGAGCAATCATTTGAAAGCTTATGGAGTTGTTTATCATACGCTGAAAAAAGGATTGGAAGTGCAGTGGTTGCTCAATTACCGGGGAGGAAGTTTTATACTGCCTTTTGATGCGGACGGACGAACGGAATGTCTGTTGAAAGGAGTGGGCTTCGAAGTGATTCCTCCGGCAAGGCTGAATGCGATCCTGGCTGAGATAGCTTCACCGGAGGTAAATGCAGATGCGGTTAAACTGGAGAAAGCGCCGAAGATTGCCGTTTACTCCCCGAAGGAAAAGAAACCCTGGGATGATGCGGTGACTTTGGCTTTAACCTATGCAGAAATTCCTTATGATGTCGTTTATGATTCGGAAATACTGGACGGATGTCTGAAAGAGTACGATTGGTTGCACCTGCATCATGAAGATTTTACAGGGCAGATGGGAAAATTCTACCGGAATTATCGGCATATGGATTGGTATAAAGCCGAAGAAACAACTAATAAACAAACGGCCCGTAAATATGGTTTTTCAAAAATTTCCGAATTGAAGAAAGCGGTTGTCCGGACGATCCGCGATTATGTGTCTGCCGGAGGGTTTATGTTTGCGATGTGTTCGGCTACCGATACTTTCGATATTGCTTTGGCTGCGATGGAGGTAGATATTTGTGATGTCATGTTCGACGGTGATCCGGTAGAGCCCGGCGCACAGGAAAAGCTCGATTATTCGAAGACATTTGCCTTCAAAGATTTTAAATTGCAGTTGAATCCGAATATTTATGAATACTCGGATATCGATGTCACAGACACCCGAAAAGTAACCGAACGGGATGATTATTTCCTGTTGTTTGAATTTTCTGCCAAGTGGGATCCTGTGCCGACGATGTTGTGCCAAAATCATATGAACATGATTAAAGGGTTTATGGGACAGACTACCGCATATAACCGGAAACTGATCAAATCGAATGTCCTGATTATGGGAGAAAATAAGGCTGCCGGAGAAGTCAGGTATATCCATGGGGAATACGGGAAAGGTACCTGGTCATTTTTGGGCGGACATGATCCCGAAGATTATCAACACTTTGTAGGTGATCCTGTAACCGAATTGGATTTACATCGACAGTCTGCCGGATATCGGTTGATTTTGAATAATATATTGTTTCCCGCTGCCCGTAAAAAACAACATAAGACATAAGAGCGGGTAACCGTTTAAGAAATAACGAGATGATGAAAGCAAAATTGATTTTTTTACTGAAGTATTACTTGTTTTGGGTCGTTATATCCATTGTGGCAAAAATCATGTTTTTATTCTATCAATGGTCCGATACGACTCATTTGTCCGCTGCTGACTTTTGGCATATTTTAGCCGGAGGAATCCGTTTGGATTTATCTTTGAGCGGTTATATCCTGATGCTTTCTTCAGTAATCCTGATTTGTTCGGTCTTCGTCGGGGAAAAGATTATCCGGGCCGTATTTGCCGGTTTGACGCTGTCGTTACTTCTCTTTTTTTGGGGAGTTGTTGTGGTCGATCTGGAATTATTTAAGAACTGGGGATTCCACATCGATACGACTCCGCTGATGTATCTGAAAACCCCGAAAGAAGCGATGGCTTCTACGCCTTTGTGGCTGAACTTATGTCTTACCTTGCTTATGCTGGGATGTGTCGTTTTATCCTTTTGGGTATTCCGTCGTTATGTTTTGAAAGGGTTGCGATATAAAAGGGGAAATTATTGGGGGATTCCCGTATTTCTGCTGATCGGTGGTGCTATGATTTTACCGGTAAGAGGGGGAGTGAACCTGGCTCCGTTGAATAGTAGTGCTGTGTTTTATCATGCTGAGAATATGTATGCCAATCAGGCTGCTGTAAATGCGGTTTGGAATTTTATTTACGAGCTGATGCACATGAAAAATCTGGATAAAAAATATAATTATTTGCCGGAACAGGAGGTGGCACAAGTGGTAGATAGCCTGATGCATACAGGAACCGATTATCCTCGTTTGCTGAAAACAGAACGTCCGAATATCGTATTTTTACTTTTGGAGAGTTTTACGGCGAATGCAGTCGAAGTTTTAGGGGGGATTCCCGGAGTGACGCCGAATTTGAATCAGCTGGCCAAAGAGGGAGTACTGTTTACGAATATTTATGCTACGGGGTCGCGTTCCGACCGCGGAATGGTCGCTGCAATCAGTGCCGTTCCTTCACATCCTGCCGTTGCTATGATCAAGTATCCCAATAAAATCATGGAACGTCCGAGGTTTCCGAAAGATCTCGAAGAAGCCGGGTATTCGACCCGTTATTATTATGCCGGGGATATCGATTTCGGTAGTTTCCGTTCTTTAGTCACCATGAGCTTTCAGGGGATGGTGACCGAAGATGACTTTTCCGGTGAAGCTATGGCCAATCGTTTCAAATGGGGGGTACACGATCAATATATGTTCGAACGACTTTATGAGGATATTGCCAAGGCCCGGCAACCTTTCATGTACATGGCTTTTAATATGAGCAGCCACGAACCTTTCAATGTCCCCGGCGAAGTTGCGATACCCGGCGACGACACAGAGCATAAATTCCTCAATGCCATTCATTATAGCGATGCTTGCATCGGAGAATTTATCCGGAAATGTAAAGCTTCGGGGTTATGGGACAATACGCTTTTCATCCTGATGGCAGACCATGGGACACGTCATATCCGGCATGTGGATCCTTCTACTCCGGCAGCTTATCACATCCCCCTGATATTGTCAGGAGGGGCATTGAATGTGCAGGATACCGTGGTGACGACCATCGGGTCACAAACAGATATGGTGGCTACGGTTTTGGCCCAATTGGGTATGGATCATTCCGGATACAAGTTCAGCCGTAATTTATTGGCCGATCAGGTGATTCCTTTTGCTTTCTTTTCTTATCCCAATGGAGCCGGTGTAGTGACCGAAAAAGGGTCTACTTATTTCAGTTTACAGAGCCAGACTTTTGTCGAGAAAGACAGTGTAAAAGAAGATGGCCGCTTGCTGAAAGCCTATCTGCAAGCGATCAATGAGGATTTTAACCGCCAGTAGATCATTTGCTTCCCGGAATCCCTTTGTATTTGATCGCCAGTAAGGTGAGGTCGTCCGATTGATTGCCCTGACCGATGTGGCTATGGATATCCTCGAGAAGTGCCTGAATGATAAAAGCAGGTGTTTTCACTGTTTGTGCTTCCACACATCTGATCATTTTATCCTGACCGTAGAACTGTCCCGACTGATTTTCCGTATCGGTGATGCCATCGGTATAAAATAACAAGGTTGTATTTTTATTGAAAGTATAGATATGTTCTGAAAATTCATGTTCCTCGAGTACACCGATCGGAACATCGGGGTATTTATTCAGAAAACTGGTCTGTCCATTGTGATGTATGATCAATGGATAAGGATGACCGGCATTGGTAAATGTCATGATTCCGGTATTGATATCTATAATCCCGATAAAGATCGTGGTGTATATATCGTCGTCGGCATCGTCACACATATGTTTGTTGATCAGATTGCAGATTTGTGCTGTAGAAGTGTTATTGCTGGCGATATAGCAGAATAGTTTACTGATGGAGGCCATGTATAAGGCGGCCGGAGTGCCTTTGCCCGCTACATCTCCGATGGCAAAGTAAAGTTGGTTGCCCAGCTGAAAATATTCGTAAAAGTCTCCGCCTACTTCACGGCATTGCCGTAAGTCTGCTGCCAATTCGATATTAGGAGGAAGAAGGATAGGGCGGGGAAGAAAACGTTGTTGAATACGGCGAGCCAGACGCATCTCAGAATTGTACTGTTCTTTCTCGGCCGTAGTGATTTTCAGCCGTTCTATATAGTTCACCAGGTTTTGTTGCAGATAATGAAAAGAATCGTATAAGTCATAAATTTCTTTACAAGATTTCGGGGTAGGAAGTACGATATCGAACTGTCCTTCCGCAACACGACGGGTGGAATAAGCCAACTCGAGTAAAGGAGAGGATAAACGCTTGACAATGTTAACGATACCGATAAACAGGCAGAGTAATCCCAACCCCATAGAAAGGAATAACATGAAATAAAGTTTACCGGATGAATATAAGATCTCGTTATAGGGACAGATGATACCTATTTGCCAATCCATAGGAGAAAAAGGGGTGTAATAGAGGTAGTGTTTTTGTTTGTCCAATTCCACGGTGGTCGCACAGGTTTCCCCTCTCGATATACTCCGGTGGATAAAGCTGGCTTTGGGACCTGTGAGGTGGCTGATCAGATTTTGTTTCCCACTCGGCGATGGAGCCGGATGAGCAATGTAATTTCCTTCCCGATCGACGACAAATAAATTTCCGGATCTGAACAACTTATAGCTGCCGATCAGAGCATTCAGATTCTTCAAGGGAAAGTCTACTTTCAAAATACCACAGGGCTGATGCTGGCTGTTGTGGATCAGATGGCATAAAGCGATGGTCTTGCAGTGGTTTACTTCGGAATAAATCCAATATCCGTTATTGGGTGCCGACTTGATGATTTTAGCTGAGTCCGGATGACAATAGTTGCAACAAGGATCGGGTTGAGTGAAATGGATTTTCTCATCTGCTGTACGGTAAGCATTGATATGAATGAAATCGGCTACTTCCGGATTTTTCAGATCGTAATGGACCGAACTTCCGATGAGTGTCTTATAACTTCTCAGAATTCGGATGGGTAAATCAGGGATATTTTTATAATTCAGTTCTCCCTGCATATCGGTTACATTTTGCGGAATGCTTTCGATTCTTGCAATTTCACGTTCGAAGATGATCAAGGCATTATTGGCGATTGCTTTTGCCTGGCTGTAAGCATTGTTGTTGATAAATTGTTCCAGTGAATTGACCAGAGCCAGAGAGATTAAGAAAAATACGACGAATAAAACAAGGATTAAGTAAATAATCAATTGTTTTGAAAAACTGATGTTCTGACTTATTTTCATAGATGATAAAGAGGCACTTAGGGAGAAGTTAGCTAGCGGTTTGGGTGCAGGATGAATTCGGTGATCACAGGTCTCAAACCGATTCTACCGGGAAACCCAAGATAACCTTGTCCGCGACTGACATATAAATATTGATTTTGATGCCGGTATAATCCGTCGTATTCCGGATAAATATATTGTGCCGGACTCCATTCGTTTTTTCCGATCTTGATTCCGAATTGCATAGCATGGGTATGACCGGAAAGGGTCAGGGCTATCCGGGGTACTTGTAATACTTCACCTCTCCAGTGTGACGGGTCATGGGATAAAAGGATGATGCAAGCTTGCCCGGGGAGAGAATCTATAGCGACATCCAATTTCCCGTAACGGGGAAAAGGGGGATTGCCCCAATTCTCGACCCCCACAAGCCAAAGCGTGTCCCTGCCTTCGACGATGGGAATACGGTCATTGTTCAACATATGAAATCCCATCGACTTCATATTTTCAAAAAATTGGTTCAGGTTGTTCCGTTTGTCCGTTTCAGTAGGCCAACGGGTATAATCGCCGTAATCATGATTCCCGGTAATGGCATATTTACCGTAAGAAGCTTTCATTTCTTGAAATAGAGTGATCCAGGGGGACATTTCTGCTGCGAAATTATTGACCATATCTCCTGTAAATACAATGATGTCCGGTTGTAAACGATTGACTTCCCCGACTAATTTCCGCATACCGGGGTAACTTTCTCCGAAACTTCCCAAGTGGATATCCGAAAGTTGTACAATCTTGAAATGATCGAATTCGGCCGGCAAATTTTCCAAAGTCAGATTTACGGTTTCAATTTTATAATTATAACGCCCTAGAGTAAGACTATATAGTAGAATCAGGAAAAGTGCTCCTGCCAGGATACCCGAAAATAAACGGATCAGTTTGGATATCCTCTGACAACATCTCCGTAATAACAGACCGATTCCGTTGAAAACGGTATAAATGAGTTTCGGTGTATAGAATAAAAATAACAGACCGATCAGTTTTTCTATCCAAAAATAACTGTCGGGACCTTTTAAGCGGGATACGCTGTACTGAAAAAGAATTAAGGTACAGGTGAAAAAGAGAGTATGTAATCCATATAATAGAATTTGCCACTTTTTATTCAAATATTGTTTCAATTGAATCCAGAATATGGTATCTGTCAATAGAATAAAAATGAGGCCTGCTATAAATATTAAATTACTACTCCGCATATAATTTTTAAATTATAATATCATAAATATGATATAATGTTTAATGGCTAAGACATACATTTATGTCAGGAATGATTATACGCATTCCTGACAAAATAGTAAACCTTAGAAGTTTTTAAAATAAACCGGTGATATGACCTTGTTCGTCGATATCGATATTCTCGGCAGCCGGTTTCTCGGGAAGTCCCGGCATTCGCATGATTTCCCCTGTAATCGGTATGACAAAACCTGCTCCGGCGGCAATTTCTATTTGGCGGACGGTAACGACAAAATCTTTCGGCCGACCTAGTAATTTAGGATTATCGGACAGTGATTTTTGTGTTTTGGCTATACAAACCGGGAGTTTATCCAATCCCAGAGCGATGATTTTTTTCAAATCGCTTTTGGCTTGTGCTGTATAATCGATAGCTGCAGCTCCATAGATTTCTTTGGCGATGGTTTCTATTTTCTTTTCGATATCCCAGCTCCATTCGTAGAGCGGTTTTAGTTTGCATACGCATTGTTCGGCTACTTTGGCTGCCAGGATTGCCAGTTTCTCAGCTCCTTCACCTCCCTTGGCCCAAACTTCCGCTACTTCCATGGGCACGCCCAGTTCTTTGCATTTGTCTGCAACAATTTGTATCTCAGCATCTGTATCGGTGACAAATTTGTTCAAAGCAACGATGGGGCAAATATTGAATTTCTTCATATTTTCAACATGCTTTTCCAAATTTTCGATTCCTTTTCTCAATGCTGCCGTATTCTCTTCTTTCAGATTTTCGACTTTCACGCCTCCATGGTATTTCAGCGCCCGGATCGTGGCGACCAGAACGACGGCGCTCGGATTCAGACCGGCTTTGACACACTTGATATCGAAGAATTTTTCTGCACCCAGGTCAAAACCGAAACCAGCCTCCGTGACGACAAAATCTGAAAGCGAAAGTCCCATCTTCGTTGCCAGTACGGAATTCGTTCCCTGAGCAATATTGGCAAACGGACCTCCATGAATGATGGCGGGATTCCCTTCGATGGTTTGCACCAGATTGGGTTTGATCGCGTCTTTCAATAAAGCGGCCATCGCTCCATGAGCTTTCAGGTCACGGGCATATAAAGGACGTTTATCATAGGTATAACCGATGAAAATATTTCCCAACCGTTCTTTCAGATCCATGAAACTTTCCGATAAGCAAAGGATCGCCATAATCTCTGACGCTGCCGTAATATCGAAACCGGTCTCCCGTGGGATACCGGATGATGTACCTCCCAAACCGACGATAATGTGCCGCAGAGAACGATCGTTCATATCCATTACCCGTTTCCAGGTCACAGTCCGGGGATCTAACCCCAGGGAAGAAGTTTTACTTTGGATGTTATTATCGATCAGGGCTGCCAACAAGTTATGGGCTTTCTCGATGGCATTGAAGTCACCTGTAAAATGGAGATTGATATCTTCCATCGGTAACACCTGTGAGTAACCGCCTCCTGTTGCACCACCTTTGATACCGAATACAGGTCCTAAAGAAGGTTCACGCAAAACAACCGTTGTCTTTTTACCGATCCGGTTCAGCCCTTCGGTCAATCCGATCGATATGGTCGTTTTCCCCTCGCCGGCCGGAGTCGGGGAGATGGCCGATACCAAAATCAGATGCTTGCCTTGCATCCGGGCGGGCTGAATCAGGTCGAGGGGGAGTTTGGCTTTATATTTACCATATAGTTCTATCACTTCCGGATCTATGCCTAATTTTTTTGCAGTTTCCGTGATCGGTTTCAGTTTTACGGTACTTGCAATCTCTATGTCTGTCATGTTTTTAATTGTTTGTTGGTTATTGGTTGGTTTTATATTAGTTAAGCGTAAATTCTGTACTCCCTATCAGTTCGTTGTCGCTGAATAATTCTGCAACGTATTTTCCTTTGACCAGACTTCCGTCGTTAGGCCAGTATATCGCCATTTCGAGCCGGTCACCTTCATAATTGATTTCCCGTTTGGCGGAGTAGGTCAGAGAAACATTCTGATATTTAAAGAATGATTTTTCGCTAAAGGCGATCACTTTGTCATCCGGACGTTTCAGACGCAGATAAATCACCCGGTCGCCCCGTTTGGCCGTTACATTTTTCGTGATCACAAATTCCGCTTTCAGGTTGTAACATTTTTTCCAGTTCGTTTCCTTATCTCTTTTATTTACGGGATATACGACGAAGTTTTCTGTCCGGAGGGCACTGGCCTGGGCGATCACTTCTTTCATGTCCTTTTGCTGATTTTCAAGTTTCTGATTCCGTTCCCTGACCCAATTCATTTGTTTGCGTACTTCCGTATTTTCTTTTGCCAGTTTTTGATTCAGCTGATTGAGAGAATCTATCTGTACCACATAACTTCTCAATACATTTTTTAATGTACCGATTTCTTTTTTATAACGATTGATTTCTGCATAAGAGTTATCGCGGAATTTCTTCATCTGATCCATTAAGGTAAGGATCTTTTCCTGTTCTAATTGCAGTTTTTCATTCAGGGTATCATTACTGGTTTTCAGATCATCGTAATTATGGCTCAGATCGGTAAGCTCCTGTTCCAATAATTGCTTTTCCTCATGAATGGCGGCGATATGTTTTTTATTTTCGGATCTTTCAACTAAAAAGAAAATGAATAATAAAATAAGAACTACCGACAAACAACCGATAACGATCATTAACATTTTGTCTTTCTTGTCCTTGATGATAGAATTTTCTTCCATAATTTAATACATTATTGTTTTTATTCGTTTTTATCTCCTGACTTCCGCAAAGGTAGGAAAAATAAAAGTAAAAGGAGAAATGTTAAAACTAAAAGCATGGCGATAAGGAGAGCATAAATTTGGATTTTACAATTTTTTAACGTATTATTGTATAGTCCTAAATCATCAGCATATGCGAGAAGAATTTTTACATTATCTCTGGGCGAATGCTTTGTTCAGAAGTAATGAGTTTGTAACCATTTCCGGTCATGCTGTGGAGGTATTGAAAGTCGGGCTGTTGAACCGGGATGCAGGGCCGGATTTTTTCAATGCCAGAATCCGGTTGGATGGAGTAGAGTGGGGCGGTAATGTCGAGGTACATTTGCGTAATAGCGATTGGAACAGGCATGGTCATCAAGTGGACGCAGCTTACGACAACGTGATTCTGTCTGTTGTCCTGGAGGCCGATGTCCGTATTTATAACAGCAAGGGACGCGAAATCGATACGATAGTTCTGGATTATGCCGATCGATTGTATGAGGAGTATCTTTATATGCTGGGCGGACAACTGAAACCCGGCTGCCGGCGGAAAATAGAAAAAATCGACAAGAGTAGCTTTTATCTGATGTTGCCGGCACTGGCTATCGAGCGGTTGATGAGAAAATGCCGGGAAATCGAGGGAATACTTGAATTGACCCGGAATGATTGGGAAGAATGCCTCTTTCGCCTGATCTGTAAGTATTGGACCGGTAATGTCAATGCAGAGCCCTTTTATCAATTGTCGCTTCGCTTGCCTTATCGGATATTACTCAGGTATGCGGATAAACAAACCGTTTTAGAGGCTTTATTGTTGGGATGTGCCGGGCTGTTGGAAGATGGTGCGGAAGATGAATATGTGGCTGTATTGAAAAAGGAATTCCTGTATTACCGGAATAAACACGATTTACAATCCATGCCTTCCGGACAATGGAAGTTTATGCGGATCCGGCCGGATGTTTTTCCGACTGTCCGTTTAGCTTTGCTGGCTTCGTTGATCCGTGATTACAGGACTTTGGCCTCCCGTATTTTAGATGCGACTTCATTGAAGGAACTGATGGGGCTATTCGAAGTAAATGTTTCTGCTTACTGGAACCGGCATTATCGTCCGGGTATTATCGCTCCCGAACGACCTAAAAAATTGGGAGAACAGGTGCGGAAAACACTGGTTATTAATGCAGTGATCCCTTTTGTTTTTTGGTATGGAAAACAAAGAGAGGAAAGAAAATATACCGAAAAAGCGCTGAGATGGCTGGAAGAATGTTCCCCTGAAAACAATTATATCGTGAGGGCCTGGCAAGAATTGGGATTTCGCTTCGATTCAGCTTTACAAACACAGGCCATTATAGAACTAACCCGGGAATATTGCGAGTGCCATCGTTGTCTGCAATGCAAATTAGGGCGGGAAATTTTAAAGATATGCTGATCTGAAATCCTGTCAGGGGATTAACTCGATCGCTTCCTGACGCAGGATTAAGGGGAGATTGATTTCTCTTTTTTCCAGGCTGATCAGCCATTCTTCTACTTCTTCCGGACGAAGGGTGTAAAGAATATCCCTGAATACTTCGATCTGTTCGTCGGTATAGGCTTCCGGAGCAATTTGCCGGTAAACATCCAGTTCTTCATCATCGAAGTAATCTATTTGGGGACTGGCTTTTTTCAATCCTTTTTCACATATCGCATGAGCTCCGCAGCAATCTGCCGGAGGAGCGACAATGGTCTCCGGGTCTTCACTATGGCGGCGTTTATGAATAAAAGTAAACAGGGCGACTAAAATCAGCAGCCCTGTTAATCCCGATAGAATATAGATCATTGTGTAGATCTGTTATTTTAATAGTTCTTTTTTTAATAAGTTCACCTGATTGGTCAGTTTTTTGATTTCTGCGTCGGCGTCGGCTTTTGTTTTTCTGATCCAATTCAGTTTTTTTGTCATTTCCTCGTTGTCTGCTTTCAGTTTTTCAACTTCTCCGTTTTGAGCTTGCAGGTTATTGGTAGCACTTTCCAGCTGTGCTTTGATTTTCTGATTCTCAAATTCCAGATTGGTTTGTACTTCGGTCAGCTGACGACGCAACTGATCCCGTTCATTGCTCACTTTTTGCAGACTGCTTTCCAATGACGATATTTGCTCGCTGGTAGATTGAGTAGTAGTTTTGATCTGATCGGCAACATTACTCAATTCGGATTTCAACTCCACTTGTTTGCTTTCCAAAGAGCGTAATTTGGTATACAGTTGGTCGATCGTTTTATCTTTTACAGCATTATTTTCAGTCAGTTTGTACCGAATGGTATTGAAATCGTCCTTTGCTAGTTGCAATTGATCTTCCAACTGTTTTTTATCGCGCTTCAGATCGAGCAGATTCCGATCGACTTCTCTTTTTGCTCTGGCTAATTCTTCGAATTTCTTCTTAGAGACGCAAGACACGGATAAAGATGAAATAATCATAAATCCACTCAGGTATAAAATCGTTTTTCTCATATGAAGTGACTCTAATTATTTATTGACACATTTTGGTTTTAAGCATTATAATTGCTTACTTTGGGGCAAATATATAAAATAAAATAGAAACGTAACGTAAAATAAGCTTGAATTACTAAATGTACTGATGATTATGGCCAGGAAATTTCTTTTATTATTGCTATTGATATGTGGAGGCTTGTGTATGGGGCAGGCTCAGGAAGATGGAAAAATTGTATTGAAGGGAGTGGTACAGGATGCCCGGACTAACGAACCTATACCTTTTGTCAACATCGGTTTGTTGGGAACGGTAGCAGGGGTTGCTTCGGATGTAGACGGACGATTCGAATTGGTCATCCCGGATCGGTATGCAACCCATGTCCTGCGTCTCTCGGCTATCGGTTATGCTTCAAAGGATATCAAAGTATATGAAATACAAAATAAACCCGACCTCAAAATCCTGTTGCAGCCGAAAACTTATGGGATCGGGGAGGTAGATGTATACGGACAATTGCTGATTTATAAGAAAATGCTGCAAAATGTCGTTTCCAACATCAACAAGAATTATATTTCTAAACCTTATAATTACGAAGGTTACTTTAAATATAGCCGGCAGGTCGACGGACAGGAAAAAGTAAAAGAGGCGACGGTAACGATCTATGATGCTCAGGGATACCATCGGGAAGATGTTGCCTCGGCTTTTAAAGAATTGAATTATAAATTCAATCAGGTCCGTAGAAATTCCGAAGTGACTTCGGTGTGGGACGGCCTGACCTATTTCGATGATATTCTGACAGCAGATATCGTCAGGAATACCCGTAATGTATTGGATATCGTCAATTCCCGTGATTATAAACTGAAAAGTAAAGGTAAGCTGGTCTATGAAGGTGATTCGGTTCAGGTGATCAGCTACCAGGCTACTCATCCTTCTATTTCAACAACCGGTGATCCGGCAGTGCAGACCTATAGCGGAGAGATTTATGTCAATCTGAAAGATCTGGCAGTCTTAAAGAATGTCGTCAACCTGACTTCCCGCGATTTTAATGGATTAGGCCGGAATCTGGTTACGATCAATGAAAAACCGAAAAGCGACGTGAAAATGACAATCACCACAACCTATAAGAAATTGAAATCGGTTTACTTTCTAAGTGGTGTTCAGGTGGAATATTCCTATAAAGAAGAGGGGAAAGAGGTGAAAGGGACGATGGAGTATATCACTACCCGTGTAAACAGGACTTCTCCTACAGTTATTGAAGGCCGGATTTATTACGAGGATATCGAGGCTAACGAAGAATTTTGGAATCGCTATTCGGTCTATTTTGAAGAATAAAATGGAGAGAAAATAAAACGTGCCTTCGTGTTCGGGGGCCCGGTCGCTTCTGTCGGTCGTCTGGCTTTTTCTGAACGACCGACCGGTGGTGTCTGACGGAAACGTAGCGTAAAGTTTTTTGCGCTACGAGGAGTTCCGCCGGTCAGTGAAGGAAAACCTTACCGGACCGGTCTGACGGTACAAAACCCGGAATCGGAATAGAAATAGAAAGAAAAAATAAAATCTACGTTAAAGCCAGACTGATCTTTTTAATCGGAATTTTTTATTCGGATCCACAACTTTATTTGTTAAAGATATCTTCTTTGCTGCGGGGTTGTTTGTCTTGATGCCATTCAAAATCTTTGAGAAAGCGATCTTTCGGATCGACAATGATCAGCGGATTCAAAGTTCCTTCGGGTTTGGTAATAAAAACAATCCGGTTTACCCTTTTTTCTTTTAAATGAATTTTAATAGCGGAACTGATAGTCTTATTCAAACCGATAATTACTCCTTTGTCATCCGGGTAGTATATCGATTCGCCGTTCCCATCGACCTCCACCAGATAAAGTTCATTGTGCCGGATATAACCGGTCATATTCCGTCCTTTGATTTGATTGAACTTGGCCGTATCCAGCTGGTTGACGATAAATGCTTTGTTATTTAAATGGAACAGGTCGACTTCATTGTTCTTGAGGTGCATATCGATCGTTGTCCCCGTTAGCTGATTACCACTGGCCCAGACAATAGGAGTACCGAAAAGATATACGGTAGAATCCGCTACCGGGAAAATCATTGAATCGCATATTCCTTGCAGATCGGGATTGAAAAATTTCGTGTTGTAATAGGCCTTCAGGACGTTGTTACCTAACGAATCTTTACTACTTGAAAGGGTATCTCCATGGACAAAGAGGGAATCGGTTTTACCGACCAGAATCAATTGAGCACGCTCGGTTACATAAGCATAATCGTTGTTTTTCGTGACCTCGCCATAGTTTCCCTCTACAATCACATTATTTACTGTATCGTACAAATGGATGTTTTGATGCATGATAGCCTTACCGGACAGGCTGTCTACAATTAAAGTATCGGCCCTTCCTAAATATTCGTTGTAGGTAAGGTGATTGTTTTTATATAATTCGGCATGTGAAGTCAGTGAGTTATACCAGCCGTTCTCCGAATAGAGGGTTCGGTTGTCGCCATAGATATTGGTCGGTCCCAATATCGTAATGACTTTTGTTTCCGTTTGATATTTCAAAGTATCCGAATACATCGTATATTCGGGAGTGTATACCTTGACACTATCCTTAAAAAACATTTCATTAATCGGGAGGTAATAGTAGCCGATGTCGCTGATCAGGGTGTTGATACTGTCTTTTATCGTCCCTTTATTGAAGTAATAGCCGACCCGGTTGGCCGCATCGTAATCCAGAAAATCGGTGGTCAGGGTAATTTTCGGGTCTTTCATGATCACGTTATCCCTGACTTTGGCAAATTCCGTATTGCCATTGTATAGCATAAAATCTCCCCACAGATTCAAGGTGTCGTTCTGAATCACGTGGACATTACCGAAAGCTTCCACATAATTACTATCCCGATGGTTGTATAATTTATCGCAAAACATCAGCATATTTTTATGCTTCAGCCTGACATTTCCAAGTAAGCTATCGATATTACTCTTCATATTCACGGCATAGGTGTCGGCATGAAGAATATCGATAACATCTTTTTGCTGGGCAAATGAGGGGCATATTGTGCCGGCAAAACATATAGACAATAGGAGGATTTTCAAGTACATTTTATATCGACCGTTTATTTTATAAATTCCCGGATCAGATCTTCGACCCGGATATGTTCAGCCTCTGCTTTATAGTTTTTAAAGATCCGATGCCGCAAAATAGCTTCCGCTACATATTTTACGTCTTCTATATCCGGAGCATATTTCCCTTGTAAAGCTGCATGTGTTTTAGCTCCTGAAATTAAAAATTGAGAAGCTCGCGGTCCGGCGCCCCAGTTGAGGTATTGCTCTGCCAGCGGATGTGCCCCAGAACGTCCGGGACGAGTCCGGGCAACTAGTTTTACGGCATATTCGGTGATATGTTTCGATACCGGCATCAGGCGGATTGCAGATTGGAATTTCAGAATTTCTTCCCCTGTAACGATACGGTTCAATTTTTCCGTTTTCTGTCCGGTAGTGCTTTCTACGATAGCGATTTCTTCTTCCAGAGTCGGATAATCGAGTATCAAACTGAACATGAACCGGTCTAATTGAGCTTCCGGCAGCGGATAGGTTCCTTCCTGTTCTATCGGGTTCTGAGTAGCCAGCACAAAAAAAGGCTGTTCCAATTTCCGGGTTGTACCGGCCGCAGTGATTTCTTGCTCTTGCATCGCCCCCAGTAAAGCACTCTGTGTCTTGGGAGGAGTACGGTTGATCTCGTCAGCCAGGATAATATTGGCAAATAGAGGCCCCTCGATAAATCTGAATTCCTTCTGATTGTCTAAGATTTCAGTACCGATAATATCGGAAGGCATTAAATCCGGCGTAAACTGTATCCGCTTGTATTTTAAGTCTAAGGTTTCGGATATAGCGGTTACCATCAAGGTCTTGGCCAAACCGGGGACACCGATGAGCAGGCAATGTCCGTTACTGAAAATAGCTACCAGTATTTTATCGATGATTTCTTCCTGACCGACAATTTTGCGGGCGATCTCTTTTTTTAATGTTTCATATTTAATCTTCAACTGATCGATCCTTTTTACCAAATCTTCCATGATCATTTGCTTTTAGCACGACTTTCAATCCCTGTTTCTGTTTATTTAATCCATCCGTCGTACCGGAATTTGGTATCTTTAAAACTTTCATCGATATGAATATAGGTATCCGCTTGTTTTTCTTTGATCCATTTTTCCAATTTCTCCATTTGTTTTTCCCGTTTCAGCATCAATTCGAAATTTTGCCAGTCATCATCCAAATTCGCTTTATGACGGGGATAAAATTCTTTAATCTTCACGATCTTGTATTCTTCTTGGCCGTTGGTATGACTGATGAACGGCTGAGAGATTTCGCCGGGTTTCATTTTATTTACTTCTCGAGCCATATCGCCGGGAATATCAGGACGGGCAATGCGGGCTTCCGAAGTCTGGGGATCGGCGAACAACCCACCGTTGTTCCGGGTTTTCTTATCGGTAGAGAAATAATAGGCAGCTTCTTCGAAAGTCATTTTCCCATCGGTGATGTATTGCCGGATGGTATCCAGACGATTTAAAGCTTCCTGTTTTTCCGTATCGGAAACCTTCGGTTGAAGGATAATGTGACGGACATTGATTTTTTCTCCCTGACGGTCGATCAGCTGAATAATATGGAAACCGTATTCCGATTCTATGATTTTAGAAATTTTTCCGGGTTTTAAGCTGAAAGCTGCTTCTGCAAAAGCCGGATCCAGTTCTTTCTTGGATTTATAACCCAGTTCTCCGCCACGGGGAGCAGAAGCATCTTCTGAATACAATACGGCTAAAGTATTGAACGTCTTTTCCCCTTTCAGGATCTGGTCCCGGAAAGAGCGCAATTGTTCCCGTATCCGTTCTTTCTCGGCTTCACTGACATCCGGTTTTAAAACGATCTGTTGTAATTCGTAACGGTCGGGCATATCCGGAAGGCTGTCTTTGGGGATCTTTTTGAAATAACTTCTTACTTCCGAAGGAGTAATACGTATTTTTTCAACGATCTTTTGCTGCATTTGCTCCGTAATCAATTGCTCCTTAATCGGATTTCTCATGTCGTCTTTGATTTCCTGGATGGATTTACCGAAATATTTCTCCAGACGTTCCTGAGAACCGATATTACTGATAAAAAATTCGATCTGACTGGAAACGGCATTTTCAACTTCTTCGTCCGATACGATGATACTATCTATTTGAGCTTGGGCCATAAGTAGTTTCTGTACCAATTGTTGTTCCAGAATTTCTGCTTTATAATCAGGTGACGAGGAGATGATCCCCTGGCCCTGTTGTTGTAAAAAGGCATTTTCAATATCGGATTGCAAAATTATTTCATCTCCTACAATAGCGACTATTTTATCTATAACATTTTTTTGTGCAAAAATAAAGCTGAAAGAGAAAGATAAAACAAGTAATAATAAAACCTTTTTCATGTGTATTAATTTGTTATTATATAGTCAAAATTTGAGACCTCTAAACTACTATTTTTATTCAAAACAGCGAAGAACAGTAGAAAGTTTAGTAAATTTTTACATACTTTTTACGAACTCCTTCTTCATTGATCTGTTTTTCCAGGTCGTTTTCGAATTGAAGTTTCTTCTTATTTTTCAGAATAAGGGTAATTTCATCTCTGACATAATCTAAGGGAGCTAACGTTTGTTCATGACGCATCTCATTGATTTTTAGAAAATAGTAGTTGTCGTCATCTTCTTTTTCGATATTTTTAACCACCAGAATTTCTTTTTCTAATGTGTTGAAATCTCCGGGAATCAGATTTAATATATATTTCACTTCAATCCATTTGTTGTTGAATTTATCGTATTTTTTAGCATGGGTCAGGCAATAATCTTCCAGACTTTCCTGATCGTTTGCTTTATCCGATTTGAACCATTTCTTCACTTCTTTTAAATTAGGTGCATTTTTAGGAAGAATAAAGAATACCGCTTTAATGATCGGAGTGGGCAGAATAAAGTTTTTTTCGTTTTTATTATAATAGGTTTCGATGTCTTCTTCGCTGATCTCGTCCATAAGGCGTTGGGCGATCAGTTTTTGTTTGTATTGGTAAATCAACAAAGAAGTGCGGTAATCTTCAACCTGTTTTTGTATATTCATTTCTTCGTTGGATAGGTTCTCGATCGCTTTATGTAAAAGTAATTTTTGCGTCACCCAATTGCGGATATAGTTCTGAGCCATGAGCAGACTATCTTCACTGGAGGTGCCGTTCGGAATAAAATCGATGATCTCGGAGCGGGATAAGGTACTCTCGAACACTTGTGCCACAGGTGGCTCCTGCGTTCTTTGGGGCTCACAGGAACAAATGATCAGGACCAGCATAAACAATAGGGTGAATCTCATTTTTAGCTTCTTGTTTTAAGACACGGGCGAAAGTAGTAAATAATTTTCAATTTTCCCTATCTTTGTCCGAAAGAAGAGAGATGCATAACAGGATTCACGAAATATTGAAACAATACTGGGGGTACGATGAATTCCGTAGTCTGCAGGAGGAGATTATTCTCTCGGTATTGGAGGGGAAGGATACGCTGGCTTTGATGCCGACCGGTGGAGGAAAGTCGATTACCTACCAGGTACCTGCCTTGGTGTTGGAGGGGATATGCCTGGTGGTGACGCCCTTGATCGCTTTAATGAAAGATCAGGTTGAAGAATTGCAAAAGCGGGGAATTGTGGCGGAGGCGATTTATACCGGTATGGGGAAAGAACAGATAGAATCGACCCTGAATAAAGCGATTGCCGGAAAAATCAAATTCCTGTATGTTTCTCCCGAACGATTAGCTTCGGAACGGTTTCGCGCACGTCTGAAACAAATGCATTTGTCCATGCTGGCAGTCGACGAAGCCCATTGTATTTCGCAATGGGGCTATGATTTCCGGCCTTCATATCTGCGGATCGCTGAAATCCGGGAGAATTTCCGGCAGATTCCGGTATTGGCATTGACAGCTACCGCTACTCCCCGGGTAGCCGAAGATATCCAGCAACAGTTAAAATTTGAGGTCCCCCATGTTTTATCGAAAAGTTTCCGGAGGGATAATATCGCTTATGTAGTCCGGAAAGCGAACGATAAGTTGGGAGAATTATTGCATATTTTATCCAGTCTGAAAGCCAGCGCAATCGTGTATGTGCGCAAAAGAGCGGGAGCGGAAGAGTTGGCCCGTTTTTTGAAAGCGAAGGGAATAGAAGCTGATTTTTATCATGCCGGACTGACTTCTTTTCAAAGAGAACAAAAACAGGAGGCGTGGAAAAAAGGTGAAGTCCCGGTGATTGTCGCAACGAATGCTTTCGGTATGGGAATCGACAAACCGGATGTTCGGATTGTCGTTCATTTCGATATTCCGGATAGTCCCGAGGCCTATTTCCAGGAAGCCGGGAGAGCAGGACGGGACGGTAAGAAGGCTTATGCGGTATTGTTATACAACGAAGCTGCTTTGACAGCCCTGAAAAAAAGAGTCACTCAGGGATTTCCCGATAAAAATTATATCCGTCAGGTGTATCGCCTGTTGGGGGATTTTTTCGGATTGGAGGAAGGGTTAGGGCATGGACTGGCTTTTGAGTTCGATCCTGAACATTTTGTGAAGACTTATAAGCTGGAGCTGACCACTACCTTGTCGGCGATAAAAGTATTGCAGGTAGCCGGTTATTTGGAATGTACCACCGAAGTACATGCCCGTTCGCGTATCAGTTTCCTGGTTTTGAGAGATCAATTGTATAAAATAGAGTTGGGGGACCTTTTATTGGAACGATTGGTGGAATATATACTTCGGAATTATCCGGGGATTTTTGTGCAATATGCTTATATCGATGAAGAAATACTGGCCGGGAAGTTAGGGGTGAAAAGACAACAGGTCTATGAAAGTCTGTTGTTATTAGCCCGTCGCAGGATCATCGGTTATATTCCCGGTAATGACCGGCCTTATATCGTTTATCACCAGCCCCGGGTTCCGGCTCATTACCTGCATATCGGTCCCGAGGCCTATGAGGACAGGAAACAAGCTTATGCTGTAAAAGTCGGGCATATGGCCGGATACATCGAATTAACCGATTCCTGTCGTCAATTGTATTTGATGGCTTATTTCGGACAACGGGAAAAAGAGGTTTGCGGTATTTGTGACCTTTGTCTCGAACAGAAGAAACGACCGGGAAATACCAACCGGAAAACCGAGGAGAAGATCCTTGAGCTGCTGAAACAAAAAGATTATGAGATCAGGGAACTGATCTATGAATCGGCGGGTTCCCGACAGCAAGCGACGGCTTGTATCCGCAAACTTTTGGATGCAGGTGAAATTTATTATAAAACTCCGACACTACTGGCTTTACGTCATTAATCATACTCCTGCCTTATCCCCGAATAACGAGATATGCAATCTGTCACAATATCGCCAACCGTTCCGAATGCAATACTCTAAAGTTTTTCGCATATTCCTTCGCATGATTTCCGGTGTCCCTCCTAAAGGCATTAACAGGATGTCGTCATTTTTCCAGGCTTGAAGAACAGATAAAAGTTGCTGGATTTCGTCTATATCTTCATCGCAAGCATATACGAATTTCAATTGGAAATCTTTCTGGTATTGCCGGGCAGAGGATATATATTGCTGTATGCATTCCGGATTCAACCGTTGAATGGAAAGCGGACTCGCTCCGGTATAGGAACTGCTTAGCTTGGGAGATAAACTGAATAAATCGATGTATCGGGCCAATTCAGGATCGAATAAGGTGGCATTGGTTTCTAAAGTCAAATGGAATCGATAGTCGGACTTTAACTTTTGACATAAGGCTTTTAATTCCTTTACCTGAAGTAAAGGTTCACCACCGGTAAGGACGATATGCCGGATGGGACCGGCATTTTGCAAGAGGGTTGTATAAATGGCTTCCACAGATACTTGCCGGGTATCTTTTAATTGATATGCAGCATAAGCAGAGTCACAAGGTGACGACAGACCGTCGGAGGTTTGCCAGTGACATTGCAGATTACATCCGGCCAATCTGACAAATAGAGAAGGGATACCGCACAATTTTCCTTCTCCCTGAACGGTACCTGCAAACTGAAAACCGGATGCCGGCAAATCCGGGAGCAAATGTCCGTCTTTATCTTTAACGATCGGAAAGATTCCGTCTTTGGCTAATCGCATATTTACGCCTCTAACAGTTTATCCCACCAGTCGGTAGATTTCCACTCTGCAACGATCCCTTCGGAGAAATGGATGTCTTTCAGTCGGAATCTGGCCAGTTTTAAATCTTCCTGAAAAGCTTCGGCATAACCTGTAGCCGTTTCATGTACCCGGACAGCATGAAGCTGAATATTTCCTTCCCCGTTGACACGTTCCGTATGCCGGAGGATTTTGTCGATGACATAGGTAAACAGTAAGGCATAACCTTCGGCAGAAGGAGAGACCGGGATTTCTGCAACTCTCCGGTTATAACGGTATACGAATGTTTTTAAATCGGGCGATTCATTTTGCCACAGGGAGTAAGAGTGATCGAAACTTTCGATAAATTCTTTCACTTTATCCAAACGGCAGAAATCCATAACCATATAACCGTCGTCGAGTTTGTCCGAGGTGATAAAAACTTCGACGATATAGGAATGTCCGTGAATATTTTCCCGGCACCGTTGAGAGGAACAATTACGGACAATATGCGCCCCTTCGAATTTGAATTGTTTTCTAATCAGCATACTAAAGGATCTATTTCGTTTGCTTCGGCAAAAGCCTTGGCTCTCAATAAACAACTGTCACAAACGCCACACGGATGTTCACCTCCCCGGTAACAGGTCCAGGTCAGTCCGAAATCGACCCCCAGACTGACGCCTAATTTGACCTCTTCGGCTTTGGTTAGATGCATGAAAGGAGCGTGGATGGTAATTCTCTGTTTCTTTTCGGCTCCCAATACGGTTCCCAGGTTGATCGCGTTTTCCATCGCTTTTATAAATTCTTCCCGGCAATCGACATAACCGGAATAGTCGACTTCACTCACTCCGATAAAGATGTCCGTGATATCTAATGCATCGGCCCACGAAGCGGCTACCGACAGAAATACCATATTCCGGGCAGGTACGTAAGTGGAAGGAATATCCTGGCGTTCGATATGGCCGTCTTCTACCTCCATGTCCGGATCGGTAAGTGCGCATCCGCTCCATTGGTTCAAAAGTAAATTAACTATTTTATGTTCTTTTACGCCGGCTGCTTTTGCAATGGCTATAGCACTTTTTAATTCTTTGTCGTGCTTCTGACCGTATTCGAAAGTGATGGCATAAATCTCATCGAATCCCTGGCTTTGGGCCAGATAAAGAGCTGTTGAAGAATCCAGCCCGCCGGATAATAAAACAATGGCCTTTTTCATAACTATTTATTCTTATTTTCGGGTGCGAAGTTACAATTATTACCCATAAATTGGGTGTGGTATCCCGAATTTTGATTACCTTGCGGCCGAATATGAAAATAAATACCTGTATACCGGAAGCCGTACTTTACTTTTCCCAGTGGAGCGGGAAAGGATATGCTGTTTTTGCTGCTTTGGGCCGGCAAGTACAGATTGCAGGATTAGCTTTGCATATTTGTTTGTGTGCTATGCTCAAATCTGCCCGGAAAGGCTTAATTGTAAGTGGGGTTTTAGCCTGGGAGGAAAATGAGGGAGAAATAGCGGAACAATTGAAACGGGAAATGGAAGGGGGCTGTTTACATGAGGGAGAAGTATGCCCCGGTCTGAAAGTGATGTTAAAGTAAATAAGGAAAGGGTGTGCTGTAAGCATGCCCTTTTTATTTTGAATAAAGAGAAGTATGATTACACAATTAAAAGAAAAAGTGTTGAACGGTGGACAGATCACCCGCGAAGAGGCGATCTTATTGAGTAATGCGGTGGATAAGCAAGCTTTATACCGGGCCGCAGGCGAAATCAGAGATAAACGGGTGGGCCGTCGGTTCGATACTTGCTCGATTATAAATGCCCGTTCCGGAAGATGTTCGGAGAATTGTAAATGGTGTGCCCAATCGGCTTTGTTTAAAACGAATATAGAAGAGTACGAACTGGTAGATGAGAAGACTTGTCTCGATTTAGCCCGTTCGAATGCCGATTATGGAGTGGATAAATTTTCGTTTGTGACCAGCGGTAGGGCCTTGTCCGATAAAAATATAGACCGGATCTGTACTTTTGCCGTTAAAATCAAATCCCAGTCGGACCTTCAATTGTGTGCTTCCATGGGATTACTGAAAAAGGCGCAGTTACAAAAATTGATGGATGCCGGTATTACACGTTATCATTGTAATCTGGAATCTTCGGCCGATTACTTCGGTACCTTATGTACCTCGCATACCCCTGCCGATAAAATAGAGACTATCCGTGCAGCTCAGGAAATCGGTATGGAAGTGTGCTCCGGAGGAATTATCGGAATGGGAGAGAGCATGGAGGATCGGATCGATCTGGCCTTGATGTTAAGGGAATTGGGAATAAAATCTATTCCGATAAATATTCTGAATCCGATCCCCGGTACTCCTCTCGAAGGTACAGCTCGGTTGGAAGATGAAGAGATCCTGACTACCATTGCGCTCTTTCGTTTTATTCAGCCCGATGCCTACCTGCGTTTTGCCGGAGGGAGAATGCTGATATCCCATTTAGAGACAGAGGCGATCCAGGCCGGGATAAATGCTGCGATAGTAGGTGATTTATTGACCACTTTGGGATCGAAAGTAAAAGAAGATATGGAAAAGGTGAAGGCGCTGGGTTTCGAAACAGAAGGAAAATCTAAAAATCTAAAAATATGAATACAGCAGAATTACTTCAATACGACAGGGAGCACATCTGGCATCCCTATACTTCGACGATAGATCCGCTGCCGGTATATCCTGTAAAGAGGGCGGAAGGGGTATATATCGAACTCGAAGACGGACGCAGATTGATCGACGGTATGTCTTCCTGGTGGTGTGAAGTACACGGTTATAATCATCCGGTATTGAATGCCGCCCTTGAAAAACAAATGAAAGAAATGTCCCATGTGATGTTCGGGGGATTTACCCATCGGCCTGCCGTTGAACTGGCAGAACGGCTTCTTTCTATTGCTCCCGGGGGATTGGATAAAATTTTCTTTTGTGATTCGGGATCGGTATCTGTAGAGGTGGCTATGAAGATGGCTTTACAATACTGGTATGCAACTGAACGCACAGAAAAAAGACATTTTCTGACTATCACCAAAGGATATCACGGTGATACCTGGAATGCCATGTCTGTATGTGATCCGGTAACGGGTATGCACGGTATTTTTCATGGTACCCTCCCTATACAGTATTTTATTCATCGTCCGGAATGTCGTTTCGGAGCTCCTTGCCGGGAGGAAGATATCCGGGAACTGAAAGACTGCCTGGAAGAACATCATGCCGGTATAGCTGCTGTTATTCTTGAACCTATTGTTCAGGGAGCAGGTGGAATGTGGTTTTATTCAGCAGATTACCTGAAACAGGTCAGGGAATTGTGTGATCGGTACGAAGTGTTGTTGATCTGTGATGAAATAGCAACAGGATTCGGACGTACCGGGAAGTTATGGGCGGTTGAATATGCGGGGATTTCTCCGGATATTATGTGTATCGGAAAAGCGATTACCGGAGGTTACATGAGCTTTGCCGCAACGATGGCTACCGAACGGGTAGCGACTCGGATCTGCTCCCGGGATCCTTTTGTATTTATGCACGGGCCCACCTTTATGGGAAATCCCCTGGCTTGTGCTGTCGCCAATGCTTCGGTCGGATTGATTCAGGAGTATGATCTGGAAAAGACGGTAGGGGCTATCGAACGCCAATTGAAACAGGAATTGCAGCCTGCTGCATTATTTCCGAATGTGGCGGAGGTCCGGGTATTGGGGGCCATCGGGGTAATCGAAATGAAAGAACCGGTGAATATGGCTGTCCTTCAAGCCAAGTTCGTTGAAGAAGGTATATGGGTGAGACCGTTCGGTAAACTGGTATACATTATGCCGCCATTCATCATCCGGCCCGAAGAACTGAGCCGTTTGACTCAAGGTTTATTGAAAGTGATCGCTCAATAATCGGTTAAAAGCATACAAAATGAATAAAGAGCGTTATTATCACAAATTAGAAACCATAAAAGAATCCGGTAATTACCGGATCCTGAGGGAAATCGAACACAACGGTTTTCTGATCCACGACGACGGACGTGAGATGCTGAATCTGTCTTCGAACGATTATCTGGGCTTATCGTCTAATCCACGCCTGATTGAAGAATTCCGTGAAGAGACAGATGTTATGGCTTTACCATACAGTGCTGTATCTTCCAGATTATTATCCGGAAATCATCCTTATTACAAAATGCTCGAGGACGATTTAGCCGATCTTTACGATAAAGAGGCAGCCTTGGTATTCAATTCGGGTTATCATGCCAATATCGGAATTTTGCCTGCTTTAACCAATAAGCGGGATCTGATCGTTGCAGATAAATTGGTGCATGCCAGTATTATCGACGGATTGCGGTTGAGTGAGGCTCAGATGATCAGATACAAACATTTGGATTACGAACATTTGCGAAGTATACTGACCCAGCACCGGGAGGAATATGATAATGTATTCATCGTTACGGAGTCCATTTTTAGTATGGATGGAGATACGTCGGATTTACAACAATTGTGTGAAATAAAGAAGGAATTCGACGCCTTTTTGTATGTAGACGAGGCACATGCCGTAGGAGTAAGGGGGACGAATGGGTTAGGTTGTTGTGAAGAACAAGCTTGTATGGAAGATATCGATTTTATCGTCGGTACTTTTGGAAAAGCTTTTGCTTCGATGGGAGCTTTTGTCGTGTGTGAACAAGTATTTCGCGATTATTTGATCAATACGCAAAGAAGCCTGATTTTTACAACGGCTTTGCCTCCTGTAAATGTGGCGTGGACGCGGTTTATTCTCAACCGGATGCCCGATTTTTACGATCTTCGGATCAAATTGGCCGAAATTGCTTCGAAGTTACGGCAGGTATTGGTCGAAAAAGGATTCGAAACCCGGGGCGACTCTCATATCGTACCTATGGTATGTGGTTCTAATGAGAGTAGTGTAGAAATGTCGGAATTACTTCGGGATAACGGATTTTTTGTTTTGCCGGTGCGGTATCCGACCGTACCCAAAAATGAAGCCCGTATCCGTTTCTCCCTGAATGCTTCTATTCCAATTGAAGACTACGGCTGTTTATTTGAATTTTTGGAGTGTCTGGTATGCGAATAGAGTGGTTGAACAAAAAAGGTTCCGATCGGGTGATCGTTTTCTTCCATGGTTGGGGAATGGATGCTGCCGGTGTATCTCATCTGCAAATAGAAGATGATGTGCTGATGTGTTATGATTACCGTTCGTTAGATTTTGCTTTTCCGGATTTAGGGTATTACCGCTGCATTTATGTGGTCGCCTGGTCGATGGGAGTGTGGGCCGCAGATCGGGTAATCTCCAGGCTTGAAATGAAACCGGAGCGATGTGTCGCATTGAATGGAACTACACGTCCGGTCGACGATGAATATGGAATTCCGGTCAAAATTTATGAGCTTACAGAAAAAGGAATGAATGAGAGAGGACGGGAAAAGTTCTTTCTGAGGATGCTCGATGGGGCTGACGAATGCCGGAAATTCAGCGGACAAAAACCGAATCGTGGAATCGAAGAAGTATGCGAAGAGTTGTGTCGTATACGGGAGTTATGCTCTGGTGTAAAAGGAAAACTGAATTGGGATAAAAGTTACATTTCGGAAAAAGACTCGGTATTTCCTGCACAGAATCAATTGAACTGGTGTAAGAAAGAAGGGATTCCTGCCGTTTCTTTACCCGGCGGACATTATCCGTTTTATCGGTTTCGGAGTTGGAGAGAAATTTTAGAAAAATAGCAAAGTATGATCGATAAGACTGAAATAGAATGCCGTTTCCGACGGAGCGTCGATAGCTATGAAGATAATGCAACCGTTCAGAAATGGATTGTACAGCGCCTGGTAGAATTATTACAGGAATATGTACCTTATTCTTCCCGGACCTTGGAAATCGGGTGTGGCACCGGACTCTTATCCGAAAAAATCAACCGGCTTTGGGAGGATCAGCAATTTTGGGTGAATGATTTGGTCGAGCAGATGTGCCGGAAAACGATAGACAGATGCCAGTTGCCTGTCTCACACGGGCTGAACGGGGATATCGAACAAATACCTTTGACCGGGAAATTCGATTTGATCGTTTCTGCTTCGACTTTTCAATGGCTGGCTCATCCCCGGGCTACTTTTGCTAAATTAGCAGCTCATCTTAATACAAACGGATGGTTGATTTTCAGTACTTTCGGGAAGAATAATTTTAAAGAATTGAAAGCTGTAACCGGACAAGGACTGGAATATCGTTCTATAGGGGAATTAAGTGCCTGGTTGTCTTCAGAATACGATATATTGTATACCGAAGAGCAGATACATACGCTAAAATTTTCCGATCCCCTGGATATTCTTCGGCATGTAAAGAAAACCGGAGTGAATGCAACCAGTCTACCGACAGCCTGGACCAAAGGACGTCTTCACGAGTTTTGTGAAGACTACAAAATCCGTTTCCTGACAGACGGGTATTGTCCGCTGAGCTATCATCCCCTTTATCTGGTATGCCGGAAAAAATAAATCTGGCATTGCAATTCGGCTACAGCCCCAATTGCAATGCTAAAATAGCCTTACAGCTTTCCTAAATGATTGAAAGTATTGGTTTTCATTAATTGCTCTAATTCTGCAATAATCATTGCAGTGGCTCCCCAAATAAAATTCTCTCCGATCTTATATCCCGGTGCAATAATTTTATGATCGTGTCGTACAAAAGAGTGTGTGGTTTTATTCCGGTCATCGAAAAGATCCCTTAATTTTACTAAAATGACTTTTTCCACTTCATCCTGGGATAAGATAAAATCAGGTAATTGTAATGTTGTCCCGACAATCGGAGTAATATTGAAATTGCTCAAAGGAATATAGATATCGCTCAATACTCCCAGGATAGACACTTTTTCTTCGGGTACTCCTATTTCTTCGTGACATTCCCGTAAAGCTGTCTGTAAAGCATCGGCATCTTCTTTTTCCATCTTTCCACCGGGAAAAGCAATTTGTCCGCCATGATATTTTCCCCGGTTTACCCGTTTGATGAGAGGAAGGGCCAATTCGTTTTCAAAAGGAACGATTAAGGCAAGGATGGCACTATTGACAGGAGGACAGGGATGTACGCCTTCGATTCCTTCGATATACTTCGGGCGAGGAGCCATGAGAGCATGTGCTTTTTCTCCGGGAAGGACATTATATAAAGCAGTTCTGATTTTTCTGGTTTTCATATTTCTATTACTGATTTGACAAAGATAAGAAATAAAGATATAAGATAAGAAACATGTGTTTTAAATTGGACAAACTATCCGAAAATACAAAATTATAAATAAAAATAATGGCGATTTAAATAAAAAAGACTTATCTTTAACCTGTTAAACGATAGCTTGGTGAAATAAATATGAAAATTATTCCAATTTTATATGGATATAATGAAAAATTGTCCTATCTTTGTAATGCCAATATATTTTACAAAGCAGCTTAGGACTGTTGATTAACGTAGCAGGCATTCGGTTGCCTGCTGCTTTAAATATTCGGTTCTTGGCTGATGGGGCAGGTGAAAAACCTGGTAATTTTTTGTAAAATATTATTGGCACCCCATCAGTTCAAGGGCCGATTTTTTATGTGTATATATTCCGGATTTGGATGATATAGAGATTTGACGGGGTAATTGTAAAATTTCTCTAATTAAAAACTTAACGGTTATGAAGACAATTCCAATGGTACCAGCTTGTCAGAACATGGAAGAACTCCACAAGCTAACAGATCTTATTTGTGAGTATATTCATCCTCAGATGGTTATTTTGTTCGGTTATTATGCAGGTATGGACTTTCATAACGCTTTGAAAGGGTATGAAATGCTTGTTATCATGGAGGAAAAACCGACGCTGACGGTTAGGGAGTTGGTCGGATATTTAAAGACTCATTATCCGCTTGATAACCGGAAGGAGAAGAATCTGTCCCTTCATATTTTTACAGCTGAATTTATTCATCATCGCACTTCTTTAAGTTATTTTTTCTATGCAATTAGAAAAGAGGGGATCTTGTTGTATGAGAGTGAAAATTATATTTTAAAAGAGTCTGTCGCTTATAAACCGACCCGTTCTTATCAGCAAATTGTCGGCCTTTCCGATCAGTGTCTGGCCTTAGGAAGAGCTTTTCTGCAAGATGCACAGCGACATATCGACGGTGGTATTCCCCGTTTAGCCGCTTATTATTTGTATCAGGCTGTCGTCCAATTTCTTCGGGCCGGAAATATGGTACATTATGGCTTTCTGGCCGAAGGGAGAGAAGATCTGGTGACGACTTACCTGAAAATCAGATACTGTACGAAAGAAATTGCTGCCTTGTGGTATGGAGACGGACAATTGACCGAATGGACTTTATTCGGACGCTTGCAATCTTTTAGTTATAAAACCCGCTTCAGCTATCCGTATACCGTCAACTCCGATCTGTTGACCCGCTGTCTGACTTTTACCTGCAAAACAGAGAAAGTAATCAAAAAATTTTGTAAGGAAAGGATCAAATTCTTAGAGACCTTATCGAAATCCCGCGAGAATTCCCAGGAAGAGAAAAGTGACTTATCGAAGGAGTGAAGACTTGATCGGGACGATAAGATTTAGTTTATAAATCATTTGAACTGAGGTCCTGGCGGATTGGCGGATTTTCGGTTCTGACTTTCAATCCTGAACCTGGTTCCGCCAATCAGCAAGGCACTCGTCGGTTAACCGAAGGTTAGCCTTATCTTTTTCTGGCTTTGCCAGAAAATGGACTTATGACTCATTGTTTCTTCATCAATCTGAGGATTTCACCGATCCACAGTACCAGCGAAGTCAAACCGACAATGATCCCCCAGTCTTTCCAACTTAAAGGAACGGTACGGAATACCTCTCCTCCGAATTGTACAATCAAATACTGCCCGATGGGAATGATAAACATAACGATCAGGAAACCGGTACTGTCCTTTAAATTCTTGAATGCAGAGCCATGAGAAAGAAAAGCTTTCGCATTGAACATATTCCAGAACTGTAGCATCACAAAAGTTGTGAAAAATACAGACAGATCGTGTCGGGACATGACTCCGTCGTTTATGGTAAACCAATACATCAGGCCGAGCAGCAATACCGTAAACGAAAGTCCTATCCCCAGGATGTAATTCCGCATCTTGGGACTGATGATAAAATCTGTCGATTTGCGGGGCATTTCATTCATTACTTTGGGGTTGGGAGGGAGAGAAGCCAGGGCAGCTGCTGCGAATGTATCAATGATCATGTTCACCCATAACATTTGAGTTACAGTCAAGGGTAATTCCCGGCCGAACATCGAACCGATCAGTACAATCAGCAAAGCCGATAAGTTGATCGTCAGCTGAAACAGTATAAAACGTTGGATATTGTGATAAAGCGAACGTCCCCACATTACGGCTGTAGCAATACTGTTGAACGAATCATCCAATAAAGTAATATCACTGGCTTCCTTAGCCACCGAGGTTCCGGAGCCCATGGAAAGTCCCACATCGGCATGATTCAATGCCGGTGCATCGTTTGTACCGTCCCCGGTTACAGCTACGACTGCTCCCGATTGTTTCAGCAGTTCGACCAGACGTTGTTTGTCGGTAGGGCGGGCACGACACATTATTTTGAGTTTCAAAACCCGTTTCGCCGCTTCTTCGTCCGGCAATTTTTCAAAGTCGACTCCGGTGATAATCTGTTCCTCCGAATCTTCGGATTTCCAAATACCGATCTGCCGTCCGATTTCCCGGGCGGTTGCCGGAGTATCTCCGGTGACAATCTTTACATCGATTCCCGCATTCAAACATTTGGCTACTGCAGCGGGGACATCCGGACGTACCGGATCGGAAATCGCCGCAATTCCTAAAAAGATAAAATCTTCCTGAGCGATAGCTTCGATCTCGCCTTCTGAAGCAGAATCTACTAGCTTATAGGCAAATCCCAATGTACGCATCGCCTGATTCTGAAAGTCCAGCAATTCTTTTTCTACAGTAGCATGATATTCTTGTGCAGGAACTAAACCTGCGGGGGTTTCTACCTGTTTACATTTGGCGAATACAATTTCGGGAGCTCCCTTCAGATAGAGAATAAGCTTTCCCTCCAGCACGGAGCGGACCAGGGTTGCCATGTATTTCCGTTCGGTAGAAAAGGTCAATTGTTCCAAAATTTCAGTATTATCCCGGTAATCCATATAATTGACCTTCTGCTGATGCAGCCAAAGTAATAAAGCGGCTTCGGTCGGATTTCCCAAGGTCTTGATCTGATCGTTACCGTATTCCAGATAGGCCGTTGAATTGATGGAAATCCCTTCCTTGATCAATACCTGAAGGCGATTATCCTGTTGCAGTTCTTGGTCCGGCAAACCGTAAAACCGGGTTTGATAAACCTGCATTTGATTTTGAGTCAGGGTTCCTGTCTTATCTGTACAGATAACGGTTGTGGCTCCCATCGTTTCGCAGGCATGCATCTTACGTACCAAATTGTTCGTCTTTAGCATTTTACGCATGCTTAATGCAAGACTTAGTGTAACACTCATCGGTAAGCCTTCCGGGACGGATACAACGATAAGAGTGACTGCAACCATGAAATATTTCAAAATCCTTCCTGCCGTTTCTAAAGTGAAGATCGTATCGGCAGTGAAAATTCCGGCTATAATATCTTTTGTAAGTAATCCGACAAAAGTAACCCCGGCAACTGTAAAACCGATAATACTGATAAACTTGGCCAGGCCTTCCAGTTGTTTGCTGAGCGGAGTTTTATCGTGATTGATCTCTGTAGATTTTTGGGCCACTTTTCCGAATTCTGTAGCGTCACCTACTTTTTCTACTTTGTAGACACAATGCCCGTTGACTATAGTGGTACCCCTCATGATTTTGTTGGAAGGGTAGGTAGCCTCCGGATCGAAATCGGCAGGATCGGTAGTCTTATCGATGACCGGTTCGCCCGTTAGGGTAGATTCGTTCACTTGCAAAGAAATAGCTTCGATCAATTCTCCGTCAGCGGGAATTTCTTCTCCGGTCTCGAGTACGACAATATCGCCGACTACAATTTCACGTTTAGGTATTTCGTGTATGTTTCCATTGCGAAGAACCTTTATGTGTATATCATCATTGACCTGGTTCAATAATTCGAATTTTTTATTGGCATCCATTTCGAACCAGAAACCGACTCCGGTAGCCAGAAATATAGCGAAGAAAATACCGATCGTCTCTGCATATTCATTGTGCATGATAGAAATAATCAGCGACAAGACGGCTGCTACCAACAATATACGGATAATCGGATCTTTAAATTTCTCAAGGAAAAGTTTCCACAAAGGAGTATGCGGAGGTGGAGTGATGATATTTTCTCCAAATTGTTTGCGGCTTTGCTGCACTTCTGAATCGTTCAAGCCGGAATAATGTTTTGTTTCCATTTTAGCTGTGTGTAGTATATTTTAATTCTTCCATTCGTAAATAATCTTTTTGATTGCATTGGCTGACTTCAAATTCTATAAACGCATAAAAAAGAACGCAATATGGGAATAGGGCAGAAACGTGTAAAAACTATTTTCCTTTCTCCCGCAGGAGAAAAGCAAGTTGAAAAATGATATTTTTCAGCAACAGAGTGTAATAGATTTTTCCGGTTGCGCGAACTGGATGGACAGATACAATTTTCGTCGTCCTCCCCATACAGGGTATAATCTGCAATAAATTCAGTCTCGATTCCGGGATACTGGCCGGCAAAAGAGATCGGTTCCTGATCGGCTCCTTGCTGGAAAACAGTAAGGATAACGACCAGGATCCCCCCAAAGAAGTACCTTTTCCAATGACAACAGTCACAACGGTTAATTTCTGAAACCCTTGTTATCCCTGAAATCTCTCTAACTATTAAATTCTGCTTTGTCATACGTACGCAAAGATAAAGCAAAACCCCCGATATTTTATCCTGCTATCCGGAAAAATCGATCGAAAGTAAGAAAGTCTGTGATAAAAAAAGCAAATCGTTTAACCGGTGGCCCGGCTAAACGATTTTATATAACATAGCAATAGATCGGGAACTTAGATTTTTGAATTTACAATCTTCAAAATTTCAGCTTCCAGTTCATTGGCTTTTTCCACGATAGCTTCACCTTCGCGTATGATTTGAGCTGCAAATTCCTTATCTTCCAATCCGGCTGCATTGATTTTTACATTCAGAAATGCTCCCATGACTCCGGCGCGTGCTGCCAATGCACCTACGCCGGCATCCGTTACGGAATTCGGGTTACCTATTTCAGCCATAGCTTTGGCTACAGACATACATTCGTAACATTGTTTCATCGTTTTGAACGGTACTTCGGTAGCATAGCGGGTAGCATCCTGAACAGCTTTCTGCCGGGCAGCTTTTTCTTCTTCGGATTTTTTAGGCAAACTGAAAGCATCCATGATCTTATTGAAAGCATTGGTGTCTTCGTCCACCAGTTTGATCAATTCAGTCTGATATACTTTTCCTTTTTCAGCCCAATCGCTAAATTCTTCCCAACGGTCGTCCCATCCCCGTTTGTGTGAGGAGAGGTTGGCGACCATCGAACCGAGAGCGGCACCCAAGGCCCCCATATAGGCAGAGATCGACCCCCCACCGGGAGCCGGAGATTCAGAAGCCGTTTCGTCGGCAAAATCGGTTAAAGTCATGTCTACCAGTTTTTTCTTACCTTTCGAAGCTTCTTCCTCGAGAATATATTCGATGATCTTCTTTTTCGGATCGAAAGGATATAATTCGTCCAATCCCAATGATTTGACGGCTATTTTGATCAGCTCTTTGTCGGATACCCCCGTAGAACGTTGTTGTTTACGCAGGAAATACCGACCGGCGTCCAACATCGCTTTTAACGGAAGTACACCGACAAGTTCGGAACCGGTAACCCGAATGCCCCGGTCGGCAGCCTTACGGCAAACTTCGTCGAAGGCTTCATGCATGGAAGTCACGGAAATATCCGTCAGGTTCATAGAGATCTGAGCTATTCCATATTCTTCTATAAACCAGCCGATCGCTTTTACAGATTTCAGGCTCCCCGGAATCATCACCGGCTTTCCTTTTTCATCCAATACTTTTTTACCGGTGATCGGGTTGCCTTCCCGTTTCACCCTTCCGCGTTCGCGTACATCGAAAGCGATCGAGTTGGCCCGGCGAGTAGAGGTGGTATTCAGGTTAACATTATAAGCGACCAGAAAATTACGGGCACCGACTGCTGTAGCTCCGGTCTTGGCAGTCCAGCTATTCAGTTCACGGGGACCGAAATCCGGATGCCACTGTTCACTGGAAAGACGTTCTCCCAAAGCTTCATATTCTCCGGCCCGGCAAGTAGCTAAATTTCTCCGTTCCGGAACAAAAGCAGCACTTTCGTAACAATATACCGGGATATTCAGCTCTTTGCCGATACGCTCGGCTAATTTCCGGGCGTATTCCACGGTTTCTTCCATCGTGATATTGGAAACCGGCACCAATGGACATACATCGGTTGCTCCGAAGCGGGGATGAGCTCCCTTGTGTTTGGTCATATCGATTAATTCGGCGGCTTTCTTGACTGCCCGGAAAGCTGCTTCACAAATCGGTTCGGGTTCTCCAACCATAGTCACCACAGTACGATTGGTCGCCTTACCGGGATCGACATCGATAACACTGATTCCTTCAACGGTTTTCATGGCATCGGTGATCTGATCGATGATATGCATGTCGTTTCCTTCGCTAAAATTAGGCACGCATTCAATTAATTTTTTCATGGTATATAAACTTTAATTTTAAGTATGTTTCAGTCGATTTCAATTAATATTGTTCTCCTTTTAAGAAAATCGCTTCTATTAAATCAGCCGTATAGGCATAGGGTAAGTATTCGATGCCCGAAATAGGAGTCGTTATATAAAAGTTGGCAAGTTTACCGACAGCGATACTCCCTGCTTCTTCTTCAACTCCCATCGCATAGGCCGAATTTAAAGTCGTCGCATTGATCACTTCTTCAGGTAACATTTTGTAATTGATACATCCTAAGGACATAATGAATTTCATATTACCGGAAGGAGAAGAACCCGGATTATAATCGGAAGCCAAAGCTACCGGTAAACCGGCCTGAATCATCTTACGGACGGGAGAATAAGGCATATTCAGGAAAAAAGCGGCTCCGGGCAATACGGTCGGCATAGTTTCGCTTTCCAATAAACAGGCGATTTCTTCTTCTCCCATACATTCCAGGTGGTCGACAGAAATTGCATTGTATTTCACACCGACTTGCACACCACCCGAGTAGTCGAGTTCATTGGCATGTATCTTCGCACGTAATCCGTATTTCATTCCGGCATTCAGCATCCGGTCGGTATCTTCGACAGTGAAGAAACCTTTGTCACAAAATACGTCGATGTAATCGGCCAATTCTTCGGCAGCGACCATTGGGATCATTTCGTTGATAATAAGATCTACATATTCTGTTTGTCTGCCCTTATATTCCAAAGGTACGGCATGTGCCCCTAAAAAAGTCGATTTAATCAATAGGGGAGTTTCGGCTTTCAAACGGCGGATCACCCTCAACATTTTTAATTCGCTTTCGGTATCCAGTCCATAACCACTTTTTATTTCGACTGCACCTGTACCGAAACCGGCGATTTCCTGAATCCGGTCATAGGCTGCATCGAAAAGCTCTTCTTCAGAAGCTTTACGTATCCTTTCGCATGAATTGAGAATACCGCCTCCGCGTTTGGCTATTTCTTCGTAAGAAAGACCACGGATTTTATCGATATACTCGATTTCACGGCTTCCGGCATAAACCAGATGAGTATGAGAGTCACAATAAGAGGGCATGACCAAACGGCCGGTTGCATCGATTTCCTTGACGATATCCCCGCCGGCATAGACAGCCTCCCGGTCTAAATCCTCCATTTTTCCGAATCCGGCAATTTTATCTTCTTCAACAAGTAAATAAGCATTTTCCAGGATACCTAACCGGGCCATATCTTTACCTGCAACCCATTTGCGGGGAGATAGTTCCGTTTGTACCAGCTGTTTTATGTTCAGAATGAGTGTTTTCATCTTTCGTACTTTTTAATGTTTATAGCCGCACGAAAATATTAAAAAAAACGAATAAAAACGCGCTTTAAGATATATTTAAAACGTTTGTGCCCGAAGATTTTACCCGGCAGATGTTCGCCGCTTAACTGAATACCTGAAGGCGGTTGGCATCCAGACGTAAAAAGATAAAGATCAAAATAGTAAATGCCCAAAGGGAAGAACCTCCGTAGCTGAAAAAAGGCAGGGGGATGCCGATGACGGGAGCCATTCCGATCGTCATTCCTATATTGATCGCCACATGAAAGAATAAAATGCTGGCTACCCCGTATCCATAGATGCGGGAAAAATCCGAACGCTGACGTTCCGCCAGGTAAATAATTCTTAAAATAAAGGCCATAAGTAGTCCGATCAGTATGGCCGAACCGACAAAACCCCATTCTTCGCCGACTGTACAGAATATAAAATCGGTACTTTGTTCGGGAACAAAATTGAATTTGGTCTGGGTACCCTGTAGAAATCCTTTTCCTAATAAGCCTCCTGAACCTATTGCAATTTTAGATTGATTGACGTTATAACCGGCTCCGGTCAAATCGGTTTCTATCCCCAATAAATTATTGATCCGGTCTTTCTGGTGGGGCTGTAATTTTTCGAAAGCATAGTCGACACCTACCGTCGCTCCGATACAAACCCAGGAAGCCAGTAAAACGAGCAGTATATGCTTCATCTTACGCTTATATATAAAATAAATACCGATCAAACCGGTCGATAAATAAGCGTACAATAATAATCTTTCATTTCCGATATTGAATTCAAATAACCACTTCAAAAATAATAAAAATAGGAAGCAGCTTACCAGGAAAATAATGATCCGATAAAATTCCTGTTTATTCTGACGGTAATACAGGAAGGCTATCAACGTCCCTGCAATAATCAGAGATAATACGACGATGGGGGGATAGATCAGGGTGAATATAAAAATAGCTATAGCTATAAAACATAATAATAGAAGTGAACCATGTAAACCTTCTCTATACATTACAAGGATAAACGAACTGTATACCAGTGCAGAACCGGTATCGTTCTGCAAGACAATCAAACCGGCCGGAATAGCCAATAACAAACCGATCAATGCCAGGCTTGAAAAGCGCATGATTTTAAAACCATGCCTGCTCATTACATTCGCAATAGCCAGACAAGTAGCGAATTTTCCGAATTCGGCCGGTTGTATCCGGATACCTCCGATTTCAAACCACGAACGGGCTCCATGGGATTCTACCCCGAAGACCAGTACGGCGGCCAAAAGTCCGACCGTCAGTCCATAGATCACAAAAGAAAAAGCGGTAAAAAATTTACTGTCGGTAAGTAAGATAAAAATACCCAATACGAAGGCAGCCCCGATCCACAACAATTGTTTTCCGTATTTCAGGTCGATATCCAAAATATTGCTGTGGCTTTCATCGTATACAGCCGCATAGATATTCAGCCATCCCATAAAAACCAGGAGGGTATATAAGAAAATGGAGAGCCAGTCTATATTTTTCAAAAGTTCTGATTGCCTGTTCATAATTCCAAGATTAATCTTCTTCGTTTTGCTTTTCTTCTGCTGTCTTCAAATGCTGTTCTTTCTTCGGAGTTTCCGGGATAATCAGATTAGAGTTCAACATTCTTTCCTCAATTGCTTTTTTGCGGGGAGCGATCTTGCCCTTGAGGTATTTCTCCATAATCAGTCCTCCGATAGGTACTGCATATTGGGCACCGAATCCTCCGTTTTCAATATAGATAGCGATCACAATTTTAGGGTTGTCTTTAGGAGCGAAGGCCATGAAAATGGAGTGATCCTCTCCATGCGGATTCTGAGCTGTCCCGGTTTTACCGCATATGACTACCGAATCGATAGAAGCCCCGCGGGCCGTTCCGCTGCTGGCTGCCATCGCCATACCTTCTACGACGATATCGAAGTATTTCCGGTCACAGTCGACCGTATGTTTCTCGACCTGATTGTTCGCCCCTTCGATCGGACGTACGATATGAGGAGTCATATAATACCCCCGGTTAGCCAATACACAGGCCATATTGGCTATCTGCAAAGGAGTAAGCTCCAACTCTCCCTGTCCGATAGAAAGAGACATAATATAACTCCAGCGCCAATCCTGAGTCCGGAATTTGCGATCGAATAGCGGAGGAGTGGGAATTGAACCACTGATCTCATTGGAGAAATCAGGACATATCTTCGCACCTAAACCGAAGGAACAAATAAAATCTCTCCATTCGATGTAAGCATCCCGAACACTATCGTATTTCCGGTTTTCCAGTATCCTTCGCCACACATTTACAAAATAGGGATTACAAGACTGCTGAATAGCCTGGTACAGATTCAGGGGAGAATTGTGATTGTGGCATCCCATCCGGATCCCTCCGATAGCTGTCTTAGCTTTCCCGTAACATTCGAAACAAGTTTCAGGGGTAATGACTTCTTCCTTTAAACCATACAGTGCTTGCAGTGTTTTAAAAGTAGAACCGGGAGGATAAGCTCCTGAAACGGTACGGTCGAACAGAGGCTTATTGGGATCCTGATTCAATTTTTTATAATTTTTACCTCTTTCCAGGCCGATCATCAGTTGGGGATCGTAACCGGGGCTGGAAACTTTCAGTAGGATTTCACCTGTCGAGGGTTCCATAGCGATGATTCCGCCTCTCTTATTTCGCATGAGCTGGTAAGCATATTCCTGTAAGTCGATGTCCAGCGTAGTCGTGAGATTTTGTCCTACGATAGCGGGTTTATCATATAGACCGTTTTGGTAAGAGCCTTTTACACGATTATAATTGTCAACCAGTAGGATTTGTTCCCCTTTCGTACCTCTCAGCAGATTTTCATAACTTTTTTCGAGTCCGTTGACTCCGATATAGTCACCGGGAGCGTAGGTGCTGTCCTGTTCGACCAAAGTTTGGCTGACTTCTCCGATATATCCGAAGACATCGGCAGAATGGGAAACGTTATACTTTCGTAATGTTCGGGTCTGCATGAAAAATCCCGGATATTTGTGTAATTTTTCCTGCAATACGGCATATTTGTTGGCCGTGATCTGAGAGATCAGGACAGAAGCCTTGAAAGGAGAGTATTTCCGGCATTTGACCATATTTTTAATCAGCATATCTTTATCTATACCCAAAATAGTGATCAGCTCGGTTGTATCGAAATCTTTCACCTGACGGGGAATCACCATGAGGTCGTATGCCGGCTGGTTTTCTACCAATAATTTACCGTTCCGGTCAAAAATCAATCCTCTGGCCGGATATTGAGTCGCAATTCGTTGAGAGTTCATCATGGCTTTTATCTGGAATGAATCGTCTATCACCTGCATATAAAATAAGCGGATGATATAAATACAACAAACACAGATAATGATAGCCGAGATAACTGTTTTCCGATGTGTGTATTTGTTCATAACAATCTAACCGGGAATTTGAAAATTCAATATGCTCGAATTCAATTCTATTGGTTCTGTTTTTTCTTCAAAGCTATAAAATAATATAGCAAGATGAAAAAAGTAGAAGCTAAAGTGCTGAATAAAATACGCAGGCCGGTGATCACGAAATTGTGGACACTGAACGTTTCACAAAGGATCAGCACGGTGTTGAAAATCGCAGTACTGATAAAGACATATTTGAAAAACCAACCGAAATCACTGATTTTCTGTTTTCCCTGAATATCGTCGATCTGTTCCCGGTTTGAAGTCAGCATCAACAAACGGGGACGAATATAGGCCAATAAAGTCGTTGCCGCAGCATGAATACCCATGGTGTGGTTGGCCAGATCGACAAATAAACCTAAAAAGAAACCGAAAAACAAAATCGTTGCATTACGTAAACGGTAAGGCAGAATGTATATGGCCAGAATATAAATGTTGATATAGACGTAGGAGTGAAGCTGAATATTATCCAATATGGTCAATTGGAGTAATAGCAACACGAAGAGATGTATAACAAATTTGATATTACTCATGATTTTCCCTCCCTAAAGCCTGTTGTTCTTCTTTTCTGGTATTAGCGATAATGTATACATCCGAGATGCGTTTAAAATCAGTTGCAAGTTTTACTTTTATCGTCAGAAAATTAGCCGTTTCCTTATTTACCGATTCTACGAAGCCGATCATCTCACCTTCCGGGAAAATACTGGAAAATCCTGAAGTCACAATCGTATCGCCCACTTCTGTATCTACATGAAAGGGTATGTCGTTCAGATAAGAATACCGATAATCGTCTCCGTCCCATTGAAGTGAACCGTAGTAACCGTTTTTTTTGATTTTCGCTGAGATCCGAAGATTGGTATTGATCAAGGGTAATACCCGCGCATAACGATTGCTTACTTTCTCGATAATACCGACCACTCCTTCACTCGAACAAACGGCCATTTCGGGTTTGATCCCCTCAGTTGCGCCTTTGTCGATAACAATATAATTTTTAGTCTTGTTAAAACTGGAATTGATCATTTCAGCTGTTTTGTATACATAATCGACATCGGCAGAATCGGTAGGGGCCCATAATGTATCCGCATTACTGATCCGATTGAGAAGTTTCAGTTTTTCAATCTCATTTCTCAATTCGGTATTCTCTGCAACTAATTTTTCGTTGGTTACTTTCAGATAGAAATAATCGTCTACCCGGGTAACCACGGAAGATATGGTTCCGAAAAATGATGCTGTATAGCCTGAAAACACAGTTCTCTGATAGTTATTGTGTAAAACTATCAGAGAAAAGGAGAGGACTTCCAACAAAATAAAAATTATAGTAAAATGATATTTTAATATCAGTTTTATAATTTCTTTCACAGCCTAATGGGTTTACCTGATCAGGAAAGAGAACTTATCGACATTCTTTAAAGCAATACCTGTTCCCCGGGCAACAGCTCTCAACGGATCTTCTGCAATATGGAAAGGGATATTGAGCTTATCGGTCAGACGTTTGTCCAAACCTCTCAATAAAGCACCACCTCCTGCCAAATAAATTCCTTTATTGACGATATCTGCATATAGTTCGGGGGGAGTTTGTTCCAAAGCTCCTAGAATAGCGATTTCAATTTTTGATATAGATTTCTCCAGACAGTGAGCGATCTCCTGATAAGATACCGGTACTTCGACAGGTAACGAAGTCATCTGATTCGGTCCCTGTACGATAAAATCGGCAGGCGGTTCATCCAGTTCGGACAGCGCAGAACCTACATGTATTTTGATTTGCTCGGCAGTTCTTTCCCCGATCCGAATATTGTGCTGATGACGCATATACTCCTGAATGTCGTCGGTCAAATCGTCACCGGCAATCCGGATAGATTTGTTGCTAACTATACCACCTAAAGAAATAACGGCAATTTCGGTTGTACCACCACCTATATCTACGATCATATTTCCTTCGGGAGCTTCTACATCCAAGCCGATCCCCAAAGCAGCCGCCATCGGCTCATAAATCATATATACATCTCTTCCTCCTGCATGTTCTGAAGAGTCACGGACAGCCCGGACTTCAACTTCCGTACTTCCCGACGGGATACAAACGACGATCCGCAAAGAGGGAGAGAAGAACTTACTATTTACACTTGCCATTTTAATCATACCGCGCAACATTTGTTCGGCAGCGTTAAAGTCGGCAATAACCCCATCCCGTAAAGGCCGGATGGTTTTGATGTTATCATGTGTCTTTCCCTGCATCTGCCGGGCTTTTTCTCCAATAGCGATAACCTTTTCGGTCTTCCGGTCGATAGCGACAATGGAGGGTTCGTTTACCACCATTTTATCGTTACAGATAATAATCGTATTCGCTGTTCCTAAATCGACAGCTATATCTTGTGTTAGAAATGAAAATAATCCCATTTTAAATGAACGTTAATAATTTATGAGCGTCAACCTCAATGGATTGTTTAATGTTTAAAATGTCTCATGCCGGTGAAAATCATAGCGATACCGTATTTGTTCGCAGCATCGATAGACTCCTGGTCTCTGACCGATCCTCCAGGCTGTATGATAGCTGTAATACCTGCTTGGTGAGCAGCTTCTACACAATCGGAGAAAGGGAAAAAGGCATCCGATGCCATCACACTTCCCGCAATACGATCGCTTCCCTGACGGATAGCGTTTTCTAAGGCCCAAATCCGGCTGACCTGTCCCGGGCCGACACCCGTTGTACACAAATCTTTAGCGATAGCGATACCGTTCGATTTGGTATGTTTCACTACTTTCCAGGCGAAGAGCAGATCTCTCATTTCAGCTTCGGTCGGTTGCCGTTTTGTGACGACTTTCAATTCCGATTCATGAAGTAGCTGGGTATCCGAATCCTGAATCAATAAGCCGCCAAGCACTGTTTTCGCTTTGCTGGCTTTCCGGTTTTTCTGATCGATATGGTCGAGTTGTAATAAACGTAAATTTTTCTTTTTAGTCAATATTTCCAATGCCTCTTTAGAGAAAGAAGGAGCTACGATCACTTCCAGGAAAATCTTGGCCATTTCGGTTGCCGTGGCTGCATCTATTTCCCGGTTTGCCGCCACGATTCCACCGAAGATAGAAACCGGATCGGCTTCATAGGCTCTCCGGTAGGCTTCTGCCAATGTTTCTGCACTCCCGACCCCACATGGATTAGCGTGTTTGGCTGCAACTATAGTCGGTTCGTCGAATTCTTTTAAGGTTTCGAGTGCTCCGTCGGTATCTCCGATATTGTTGTAAGAAAGCTCTTTACCATGCAATTGGACAGCTCCGGTAAGTGTGCCTTGCGTCCCTAGTACAGAAGCATAAAAAGCAGCACTTTGATGGGGATTTTCGCCGTACCGAAGATCTTGCTTTTTCTCGTAGGTGAGAGTCAGTGTTTTCGGGTATTTGATATTCAGACGTTCGGAAAAATATCCTGCAATCAGAGCATCGTAGTGGGCGGTGTGGATAAATACTTTCGCTGCCAGCATTTCTTTGGTTTCGGCTGTCGTATCTCCGTTGTTTTTCAACTCATCGATTACCAGTCGATAGTCTTCGGGATCGGTGATGACCGTAACGAATTTGTAGTTTTTAGCAGCGGCCCGGATCATAGTGGGCCCGCCGATATCTATATTTTCAATGATTTCTGCATGGGATACCCCTTCTTTCAGAATGGTTTGTTTAAAAGGGTAAAGGTTACAAACCACAATATCGATCGGTTCTACTCCCAGTTCTGCCATCTGTTTCCGATGCTTTTCGTTGTCACGGATCGCCAGAATACCACCTTCTACATTGGGATGCAGGGTCTTCACTCTGCCGTCAAAACATTCGGGGAACTTAGTCAGATCTGAAATATCCTGAACTTTAATGCCTTCTTCTTTCAGTTTTTTAGAGGTCCCGCCGGTTGAAATGATCTCCCAGCCCATAGAATCCAGTGATTTAGCGAACTCAACAATACCTGTCTTATCAAATACACTAATTAATACTCTCTTCATCCGGATTATATTTTTTTAGTTATCATCCGAGCTATCGGATTTTATTCATTTTATACAAATCGTATTTCGTTGCAAAGGTAAAAAAAAAGAAGATTATTTTTATATAAAATCGCAGATAGTGCATTTTTTTTATGGATACACCTATTCGCTGTGTTTTAATAATTGACAATGAGTTTATTACCTACTTTTGAAATGGGATATCCTTTCAAGGGGTAAATTTCATAAGTCAGATTGAAAGGGGTTCCGTAACGAAGTGAAAATTGAGTGTGACAAACCGGACAAACAGCCAGTTCTCCGTCCAAATCTTCTTTCGTAAAATGGGAAGTCAGTTCCTGGCAGTTGGTACAGGTGGCATCCCAGCAAGCATATTCGGTATCGTTCAAACGGATGACGACGATTCCTTGGCCATTATATCCCAATGATTTGGCGTCCGGCTGGGAACTGGTCAGGTAAATAGGCTGGCCGGGAACCTGAAGATTACTTTCGCCTCCTATTCCTAAATTAATCTGTGTATATACCGGGACATAAGGAATGAGGTGTTTATCCCTGAGTTTTTCGTTGAATTTATCCCCGCAACCGATATTTATTCCCAAAGTGATGGAAACTAATAAAAAAAATACTATTTTTGATTTCATGAATAAGAAATTTGCGACACAAATATAATAAATATGAATATCTCTACAGCAGAATTCGATTGGATTTCCCTGATATTGGTCATAGGGGCTGGACTTATCGGTTGGATAAAAAGTAATAATGCAAAGAAAACCCAAGTCCCGCCTGTTTTTGAACAACCCGGTCAGATCGGGGAAGAAGAAGAGATTCTGCCCAATGTAGAAGAGTATACAATAACTGAAAATAAAGATGTTTCAGATGGACCGGTTATACAGGAAATCGTTGCTGATTATTACAGAGATCCGAAAGTCATGATTGACGACAGGGATGAATTACCGGCCGAAGAAAATGAAGAGGAAGAACACGTACAGTTCGACATCCGGCAGGCTATTATCAGCAGTGAAATTTTAAAACGGCCTCAATATTAAAACCGGATACCGATACCTGTAGAGAAGGTGAATAAATAAGGTTTGAAATCGATGTCGTCATTCCGACTTAAAGATTGCAGAAAATATTTGAAGCCCGGCTCGATCATAATTCTGATGTTAGACGTGACCGGATATTCCATCCCCAATCCGATATCCGTACTTATATTGAAATTACGGATATCTTCTGTACTTCCGATATATTCTTTGTCTCTTCCATTCCTTAAGAATACCTTGTTATTTACGATAAAATTGCCGCTTACTCCTCCCGATACGGCAAACAATACTTTATTATTATTCAGTAAATACCGCACATGAAGAGGAATTTCGAGCGTACCGAAAGTTTGTTCGATGGTTTCACTGCTGCTACTGTTCAAACTACTGAGCAAAATAGCTTCCGGACTACGGTAGGCGACACCTTGGGTATGGGTTTTAATATTTCCCAACGGAGTGGCGATCATCCGGTCACTATGTTGGAGCGAAGGGAGCATCATCGCCCGGACTCCCGAGCCTGCTCCGGAAGTTTTCTGTCCCATACGGGAATAGAATAATCCTGTTTGTACGGAAAATCTTTTATTGGCAGAGACAGATAATTTTAATCCACCTCCGACATTCATCAAGCCGTCCATCTGGTTACTGGAATAACTCACTCCCCTGGAATTTTTTAACGAAGAGGAATAACTACCGGATGAATAGGCCGGAACAAAGTGGCCGCTGACCATCACTTTGATTTTTCTTTTTTCATCCGTTGTCAAGGAAGTGGGCGTATTCAGTAATTTCTGATATTCTTTTTGATTTTGATAGGCTTCTTTACTGGTTAAAGGAATAAAATTGCGTTGAAGCTTCCGGGTAGAAATTGCATAGTCCGGTGCTGTCTGCTCGATAAATCCGGCTTCACCGGCTCGATGCATTTGAATCGGTTCTAATTCAGTCCTCTTGTTTTGTGCTATCAAAACCGGTACTTCCGTCACCGTCTCCTTCGTTACATATTGAACGGTCTTTTCTTCTTGTATAGAATCGGAGAAGGTATCCGGCAAATTCGTGGAATCTTTTGTTTTTAATATTTCTGTACCGGTAATACCGGCAACTTCTATTTCGGGTGATTCGACGGAATAGAACAACCAAATTCCGATAAAAGCGGCGACCACTGCTGCTGCAGCTGCAGTGCGCCACCACCACAACGCCACTTTGTGTTTGTTTTTGTTCAGCTGTCGTTCTATATTTCCCCAGATATAGGGAGGAGGCTCACAACTTTTATCCTGAAGGGCCTTTTTAAAAAGATGATCTAAATTATTGTTCATGGTCTAAATATTCCTTCACTTTTCTTTTTAATATTTCCCTGGCTCTGGCCAGATTGGATTTCGACGTACCCTCGTTAATACCGAGTAAGGCTGCGATATCCTTATGGGACATTTCTTCGATCACATAGAGGTTGAAAACCATTTTGTACCGTTCCGGAAGTTGATTTACAAAATCAGCCAACACTTCTTCCGGAATGCTGACCTCTTCGTCTATGTCCTCGTTATCTTCGATTTCAGGTAACTCCTCTACAATTTGCAATGGGGAATTTTTCCTGAATTTCTCCATTGCCGTATTGATCATGATCCGTTTCATCCATCCCTCAAATGAACCTTTTCCGGTATATTGCCCGATAGAAGTGAAAATTTTGATAAATCCATCCTGCAACGTATCTTCGGCATCTGCCCGGTCTTTGGAAAAACGGAGACATAATGCAAACATTTTTGCAGAAAATATCTGATAGATTTTCTCTGCTGCCTGTCTGTCACCCTCTTTGCATTTATCTATTATTCGGTCCAAATTACACATCAATATCTGTTATAGAGATGTAAGAAATTTAAAAAGGTTGCGTCCCTGATAAAAAGAAAATCAGAAAAAATGAAATGATTTACCAATGTTCACAATTCCATTATGAACATTGGTAAATATGAGTAGAATAGAAGCCGGATCATAGTACCGGTTTGGTCTTTTCAGCCAGCCATTGAGCTTCCTCGGGAGTCAGATAAGGTGCAGTTTTTTCATAGACTGTTTTGTGATAGTCGTTCAGCCATTTTTTTTCATCTTCACTTAACAAATCAAGTAATAGAGCTGAAGTATCGAAGTAGCAGAGTGTTAATGTCTCAAATCCATACCATTCCCCGAATTCATTTTTACTGACCGGGATACATAAAATCATATTTTCATGCCGAATACCGTGCGAACCTTCCCGATACAGACCAGGTTCGTCGGAGGTTACCATACCGGGAACCACATCCTGGTTTTTCAATTCCTGGCGGATAGCCTGAGGACCTTCATGTACATTTAAGAAAAAGCCGATCCCATGCCCCGTACCATGTCCATAGTTCCGGCAAGTTTGCCAAAGAGGCTGACGAGCGATAGCGTCTATATTACAACCTTTGGTACCTTTCGGAAAAATGCATCTGCTCAGTGCAATCATTCCTTTTAATACGGTGGTGTAATCTTCTTTTTCCAAGCGAGTTAGTTCTCCAAGTGGAACTGTCCGTGTAATATCGGTCGTACCATGTGTATATTGGCCCCCGGAATCGATCAGATAAAATCCACGTGGCTGCAGTTCTGCATCTTCTCCCGGAATAGCCGAATAGTGAGGCAGTGCTGCATTGGCACCATAAGCTGAAATGTTGGCAAAACTATCTTCTGCATATCCGTCATTTTGGGCTCTGAAAGCCGAAAGTTGTTCGGAAACAGAGATTTCCGTCAAATGGTTGCCGATATTACGTTCCACCCAATAAAAGAATTTCGTCAGGGCTACACTGTCTTTTATACAAGCTTTTCTGAACCCTTCAACTTCTATCGGATTTTTGATGGCTTTTGCCAAAACAATAGGTGACTCTTGTTCTTTTACCTGAAATTCTGTAAAGAGTTTATGATAGACAGCATAATTTAAGGTGGCCGAATCCACGGTAAACACCGAATTTTTGTCTAGTTCTTCCAGGAATAAAAACAAATGATGATAATCCCGGATTTCTATACCTTCCTGACTTAATTGACTTGCGATTTCGCGAGAGACTTTGGTATTTTTTATAAACAACCAGGCTTTGGCTTTACCGACAACTGCATAACTGATGGCAACAGGATTGTAAATGATATCGTTGCATCTTACATTATATAACCAGGCGATTTCATCCAGGCAACTGAAAAGCATATAATCTGCATGTGCAGCTTGTAACTTTTCCCGGATCATGGTTATCTTTTCATTAGCCGATTTTCCGGCAGTAGCGGTAGGTACTAAAAAGAGTTGGGCATCGGGTAAGGAAGGACGATCCAGCCATATCTCTCCTAATAGATCTGTTTTTTCTACAACAGTAATCTGTTTGGGGGTTAGGGTCTCTTGCAGATTTTTCATGTCACAGACAGAAATACAGAAACTATCCAAACCGACCCGACTTCCTTCCGGTAAGTTGGTTGCCAGCCATTCCGGATAATCGACCGCTTCCGGCACTCTCAATTTATGCATCTGTATTCCCGAATCCTTCAGTTGTTTTTCCGCCTGTATAAAATAACGGGTATCTGTCCAAAGTCCGGCTTCATTTTTCAAGACGACAACCGTACCGAAAGATCCTGTGAAACCGGAAATCCATTGTCTTTGTTTCCAGGCTGCCGGTAAATATTCACTATTGTGCGGATCGGTTCCGGATATAATATATGCATCCAGTGATTCGCGTTCCATAATGGCTCTTAAAGCTGAAAGTTTTTCCTTGATCGTCATAATCCAGATTTTAAATTTCACCAAATATAATAAGAAAAATTAAAATTCTAGCAGCGGTTGTCATCGAGTAGTGCTATTTTCTAATAAAAGAATAGAAATGTTATACATTACAATTGTAATACATGGGGATTTTACAGGAATTAAAGGTTCTTGTATTACAAATGTAATCAAATTCCAAAACAACAGAAGTGAATTACAATCTTAACTCAGGGGATTTGGAATATTTTACATTTTTTATATTTTAAGATATATAATAATGATTATCAGTATTATATATCCTATTTTGAATAAATTACTTTAATTACCTGGGGCAAACTTCAGTTGTTAAAGCGATAAATAAGGCAATTTGAAGGTATTTATATTTATGTATTTGTTTAATATCCAGTTATTTATGTTGTATCATTTCATATTTCACTTCATATAAAAAACAGAAATATAACCTTAGGAATATATATTCAAATTGTTAATTTACAGAAACTTAGTATCGAATAACCTTTTAACTGCTCACTAAATTACTGATTTTAAGGATTTAACCATACCGATAAATCATGGATTGATTGTATTATTACATTTGTAATGTATATCATATTACAAATGTAATTTTGATAGTTGCAGAATATATATTACATTTGTAATGCAATATTTTACAAGATGCAAGAGAGATTTAAGCAGCTTTTGGAAGAAAAAAATCTGACAGCAACTCGTTTTGCTGCAATGATCAAGGTCAATGCTTCGGCGATGTCACATATTCTGAACGGGCGAAGTAAACCCGGATTCGATGTATTGGACAAAATTGCACAAGCTTTTCCGGACGTAAACTTAAATTGGTTGATTTCCGGTAAAGGCTCTCTATACAATAACCGTATTTCCACTCCGGCTAAAGAGGTTGAAAAAATACCTGTTCAGAAAAATTTATTTGAAGAAGAAGAAAAACGCTTTCCTATCGAAGAAAAAAATACAAAAGCAGAAGAGATTTTACGACCGGCCGTTTCCGTCGCTTCGATACCTACAGCCAAAGGAAAGAAGGTCAAACGGATTATCTTATTTTTTGAAGACGGCAGCTTCGAAGATTATGAGAAATGAGGTTATCTTCATATAGCATTCAGACAGCCTCATTTCTGATTTGAAGTATTTATATCAGTCCGATAATTTCTTTGACAGACTTACAACCATTTTCATCCAGATAATCGTTTATACCTTCGATTATTTTTACGGTGATCGCCGGATCGATAAAATTAGCGGTTCCGATTTGAACAGCAGAAGCGCCTGCCAATAAAAATTCGATAGCATCGGTCGCACACATGATTCCTCCAAGGCCGACAACCGGAATCTTTACTGCTTTAGCGACTTGCCAAACCATACGTAGAGCGATCGGTTTTACACAAGCTCCGCTCAATCCCCCGGTAATCGTACTTAAAACGGGTTTGCGTTTTTTGGCGTCGATAGCCATTCCCAGCAGAGTATTGATCAGAGAAACCGAATCGGCTCCTTCACTTTCTACAGCCAAAGCTATTTCCTGTATATTAGTCACATTGGGGGATAATTTTACCATCAAATGCTTTTTGTATACCCGTCTGACTGCTTTTACGACTTCGGCAGCAGAAGCACAACTGGTACCGAAAGCCATTCCACCTTCCTTTACATTGGGACAGGAAATATTCAATTCGATGGCAGGGATGTGATCCAAGGCGTTGATTTTTTCTGCAGTCTCCGCATAATCAGTGATGGTAGACCCGGAAACATTTACCAGAATATTCGTTTCGATATCCTTTATTTCCGGATAAATACGTTCGATGAAATAATCGACCCCTTTATTTTGCAAGCCGACTGCATTCAACATACCGGACGGGGTTTCAGCCATACGGGGATAGGAATTCCCTTCGCGGTGTTTTAGGGTAGTACCTTTTACTATAAATCCACCCAACTTATCGAGTTGAATGAAATCTTGGAATTCTAAACCATAACCAAATGTTCCTGATGCTGTCAATACAGGATTTTTTAGCTCTAAGCCATTGAGGTTTATATTTAAATCTGCCATTTTAAATCATTTATATTAAATACCGGACCGTCTGTACATACACATTTATGACCTTCTTTGGTGTCGTTTACACAGCAAAGGCAAGCTCCGATTCCACAAGCCATCGTATTTTCCAGAGAAACTTCACAATCGATATGTTTAGAATAAGCATACCTGGCAACTGCTTTCATCATCGGTTCGGGGCCACAACAAAAGATATGGTCGAATTGTTCAGTTAGAATGGTATGCTGAGTGGGATATCCCTTTTCTCCATAAGAACCGTCTTCGGTTGTATAGTATACCGTTGCATACTTTTCATACTCTTCTTTTAAGATAATATCTTTCACTGTCCGGGTTCCGATCAGAACCACCGGGTGTAGCCCTTTATCGGAGAGTTCTTTGGATAAATGCAAAAGGGGAGCGATACCGACACCGCCACCAACCAGTAAACATCGTCCTTGTTCGGGTTGAGAGAAGCAATTTCCCAATGGAAGTATAATATTCAACTGTTCACCGGGCTTAAGCGTGGACAATTTTTCGGTCCCTTTACCTGCAATTTTTACTAAAAGATAAAGCAGGCCTTGTTTCTTATCCACATCATGCACGGATATCGGCCGGCGTAAAAAAGTAGAAGGGGAATGGTCTACTCTGACATTGACGAATTGTCCTGCCTGGATCTCCGGTAACTCTATGGAATGCAATACCAATAAAAAATTGTCTGCATTGAGCCGGCGGTTTTCTTTAACAGTAAAATCTAGTATTTTCTTCATGCTGTTTAATGAGATCTGGTGATCACTGATTTATTATTTATTGCAATTTTTCTTTCAGATAGTGCCCTGTATAGGATTCCGGACATTTTACCACTTGTTCCGGTGTACCGGTACAAACGATACGTCCACCTTCTTTTCCTCCCTCAGGTCCGAGGTCGATAACATAGTCGGCACATTTGATAACATCCATATTGTGTTCGATGATCAATACGGAATGTCCCCGTTCGATCAAAGCATTCAACGAACTCATCAATTTATGAATGTCGTGGAAATGCAGACCTGTCGTCGGTTCATCGAAAACAAAAAGGGTAGGATCGGCATTTTCCCGGCTTAAATGATAAGCCAGTTTGACCCGTTGGCTTTCACCACCGCTGAGAGTACTGGAAGACTGGCCCAGCTTCACATAACCTAATCCAACGTCTACCAATTTTTGTAACTTATCTACAATACTACGTTCGCTATGACCATTCCCCGCAGAAAAAAATTCCAGGGCCTGATTTACGGTCATTTCCAGAATATCATAAATATTTTTACCCTTATAACTGATCTCCAGTACCTCGTCTTTAAAGCGTCTGCCTTTGCAGTGTTCACACTCCAGAAATACATCCGCCATAAATTGCATTTCCACTTTAATAATTCCTTCTCCCTGACATTCTTCACAACGCCCACCGGGTACGTTGAAAGAAAAATGTGCCGGTTTAAACCCCTGTACCTTAGCAGCTTGTGTATCTGAGAAAATTTTACGGATATCGTCCCAAGCCTTTAAATAGGTAACCGGATTGGAGCGTGTAGATTTTCCTATCGGATTTTGGTCGATAAATTCGACTCCGGTAATGGCTTTCAAATCTCCGGTGAGTTTATCGAAACTACCTGTGCGATCGGAATAATCTCCATATAATTTCTTTAAGGCAGGTACCAGAATCGTTTTTATCAAAGTACTTTTACCTGAACCGCTGACTCCGGTAATCGCAGTCATGATTTTCAAAGGAATATCGACAGTGATATTTTTCAGGTTATTCTCGGTTGCTCCGCTGATTGTTATTTTTTGTTTCCAGGGACGTCTCCGGGCAGGAACTTCGATTTTACGCTTCCCGAAAATATAATCGGCGGTTAACGTACCGGCAGTTTTCAGTGCTTTCATATCGCCCTGAAATACAACTTCACCCCCCAGGCGTCCAGCCTGAGGGCCGATGTCGATCACCTGATCGGCTGCTTTAATGATGTCTTCGTCATGCTCGACGACGATGACGGTATTTCCCAAATCCCTTAGTTTTTTCAATACTTTGATCAATTGTCCGGTATCCCGGGAATGTAATCCGATACTAGGTTCATCCAGGATATAGAGCGAACCGACCAAAGCCGAACCCAGGGAAGTAGCTAAATTGATCCGCTGGGATTCTCCACCTGAAAGTGAAGAAGAAAGCCGGTTCAGAGTGAGATAACCCAAACCTACTTCAAGTAAAAATTCAAGTCGGTTCTTAATATCGGGAAGGATCCTTTCTGCCACTTTGTTTTGAGCCGGAGTCAAAGAAAGGGTATCGAAGAATACTTTCAGATCGGATACCGGCATTTCAACCAGTTCGGGCACCGATTTACCGCCGATCTTCACGTATGAAGCTTCGGGTTTTAAGCGAGTACCATGGCATTCTGGGCACTTGGTCTTTCCTGTATACCTGGCAATCATCACCCGGTTTTGAATTTTGTATTTTTTGGATTCCAAATAATTGAAGAAATCGTAAATTCCTCCAAAGTACGGACATCCGTTCCATAGGATATTCTTTTCCGCTTCTGTCAATTCATAATAGGGAGTATGAATCGGGAAATTAACTTTGTGTGCATGTTTCACCAATTCGTTTTTCCATTCGCTCATTTTTTCCCCTCTCCAACACAGCACAGCTTCTTCGTAGATACTGAGCGATTTATTCGGAACGACCAAGTCTTCGTCTATACCCAGAATTTTCCCATATCCTTCACATTTCGGACAGGCTCCCAAGGGAGAGTTGAAACTAAAGGTATTGACTGTAGGCACGACAAAGCTCATACCGTCTGCTTCGAAACGATTGGAAAAGGAGCGAATTTCCCCGTCGATCTCTATAAAACATTCTCCTTTTCCTTCACACAGGGCCGTTTCTACCGATTCGGAAACCCGGGAAACGGTATCTTTTTCCTGGGTGATGTTGATCCGGTCGATGACGAGATATAGATCGGATGGGTTCGAAAGAACTTTATTTTCAGCGAGGATATCGTCGATCCGGTGATATGCTTTTCCTGATTTTATACGGGAAAATCCCTGGCTCAACAACAATTTTAAAGTTTCCACATCCTGCAAATGTTCAGGACGTGCCAGGATAATAACAGTTTTGCCGAGGTGGTCTTCCAGAATATACCGGGTAATGTCGTCAGTATGATCTCTTTTTACTTCCCGTCCCGATATCGGGGATATGGTTTGTCCTGCCCGGGCATATAATAATTTGATATAATCGTATATTTCTGTAGAAGTACCTACCGTCGAGCGTGGATTAGAAGTATTTACCTTCTGTTCGATTGCAACGGCAGGGGGAATTCCTTTGATATAATCACATTCCGGTTTATTCAGACGTCCCAGAAACTGCCGGGCATACGACGACAGACTCTCGACATACCGGCGCTGACCTTCGGCATATAGCGTGTCGAAAGCCAAAGAAGATTTGCCGCTACCTGATACTCCCGTGATGACAATCAGTTTATTGAGTTCGATTTTCAGATCGATATTTTTCAGATTGTGCACCCGTACACCCTTCAAATCAATATATGGTTTATTCATATTATCTTTCACATTTAGCATACAAAGATAATGAAAATGTTGCGAAAAATAAAAGCACCCGGCGAAGGGTGCTTTTAAGCGTTTGGAATATGTTTGGAAATACGTTTATAGTCCGTTTATGACTTTGGTTAATTATTCAGAAACTACTTCGAACTGAACATCGACTTTCACTTCACGATGAAGTTTGATGACAGCGGTATAAGTTCCTACTTCTTTAATTTCTTTCAGCATGATTTTCTTCCGGTCGATATCGAATCCCTGAGCCAATAAAGCTTCTGAAATCATGATATTGTTTACGGAACCGAAAATCTTACCGGTACTGCTGGTTTTAGCACCTACAGTCAGTTTCAATTCAGCCAGTTTTGCAGCCAATTCTTCAGCTTCTGCTTTCAATTTAGCTTCCTTATGTGCCCGTTGTTTGGTATTTTCTGCAACGATTTTCTTTGCAGCTTCGGTAGCTAAAATGGCATATCCCTGAGGAATCAGGTAGTTACGGCCATATCCGGGTTTTACGTTGATCACGTCGTCTTTATGTCCCAGATTTGCGATATCTGTCAATAATATAATCTGCATTTCGTGTCCTCCTTTTAATTATTTCATCAAATCGGTTACGTAGGGCAACAAAGCAAGGTGTCTTGCTCTTTTTACAGCAGTTGCAACTTTTCTCTGGAATTTCACAGAAGTACCGGTGATTCTTCTGGGAAGGATTTTACCTTGTTCGTTCAAAAATTTCTTTAAAAATTCAGGATCTTTGTAATCGATGAATTTGATTCTTGCTTTTCTGAAACGGCAGTATTTTTTCTTTTTAACATCCACCGTTGGGGGGGTCAGATATCTGATTTCACTTTCGTTCTGTGCCATAGCTTATTTCTCCTCTTGTTTAGCTGCGTATTTACTTCTTCTTTTTAAAGTATACTCATAAGCATACTTGTCTAATCTAAACGTTAAAAAACGAATAACTCTCTCGTCACGTCTGTAAGCGGTTTCCAGTTTGTCAACCAGTGCACCTTCTGCTTCAAACTGTAACAAATGATAGAATCCGGTCGTCTTTTTCTGGATCGGATAAGCCAGCTTGCGAAGTCCCCAAGCTTCCTCATGTTCAATCGTACCACCATTATCGGTGATGGTATTCTTGAATTTTTCTACCGCTTCCTTTATCTGTTGTTCAGATAAAACGGGAGTTGTAATGAAAACGGTCTCGTAATGATTCAACATAATGATTTGATTATTAGTATAAAAATAATTTATCGGCCGCAAAGGTAGTATTTTCAACTGAAACTGCCAAACAAACAGGGGGCTTTTGAGTTATAAAGTTTATAAAGTCCGTAAAGTTTATAAAATCGATGTTCCCTGCGGGTACTTTTTTTAGGATCACTGAGGCGACCGATGGTAAATATGTATATAACTGCCTCTTTTAATAAATTCTTTTTATATTCAGGGCACGGTGATATTCGTTGGCATGCCGGTTGTGTTCCCGCAGGGTACGGGAAAAATAGTGACTACCGGAAAAATCACTTTTGGCACAGAAAAACATATAATCGTGGTGCTGATAATTCAATACCGCATCGATTACCCGGATAGAGGGCATACGTACCGGTCCGGGAGGAAGGCCTGTATTTTTATAGGTATTGTAAGGAGAGTCTATTTCCATATGTTTATCCAGCACCCGTCTGATGGAGAAATCTCCCCAGGCAAATTTCAGGGTCGGACAAGCTTCTAACTTCCAGCCTTTATTCAAGCGATTGATGTAAACCCCTGCGATGACAGGGTATTCGTCGGCAATATTGGTCTCTTCTTCTACAATCGAGGCCAATATCAGAATATCCATAGGAGAGAGGTCGGCTTTCCGGGCTTTCACTAGCCGCTCTTCTGTCCAGAATTTCCGGTATTCTTTATACATCCGCTGAATAAAATCTTCAACCGGCGTATGCCAATACACCTGGTAGGTGTTAGGGATAAACATACCGATGAAATTTTCCGGCGTAAAACTTAATTTCTTTACATATTCGGCGTTACGGGCCAATTGCAGAAATTCGGTCGAATCGATACCCAACTGACGGGATAAAATCGCAGCAAAGTCCTCTAAAGTACGGATATTGTTAAAAGTCAGGTGAACCGGTTCCTGACGACCGGCACGTAACATATTGATCAATTGATTATTGTTCATCTTGTCGACCAGGCGATACCGGCCGGTTTTTACTGCAGAAGGATATTTTTTCAGTTCTGCAAGCTTGCGAAGGGTGTATTCGTTTTTTACATATCCGCTACTGATCAGTGTTGTCATGACCGTTTCAAAGGAATCTCCCGGCTGAATGAAAATAATCCCATCATCGCCGACAGTGATGTTAGGACGCTGCACAAAGTAATAATAACCTCCTGCAATACCTCCCAAGCCGAGTAAAACAATCAAGCCGACGATTATTCCTGTCTTTTTCATCCGTTGACATTTTTCATTTTTTACTCTTCATTCCGAAAATAGAGTACATAATAATTCATATCTCGGTCAGGATCGTAACCTTTGCGGATATATTTTTTTTCTCCGTGAATATAGACGTGAAAATTCTTGTCTAATTTAAGGACATGTTTAAAATATTTTTTCTCATCCTTCACAGCAAAATCCGATATGGCGAACTGGTCGGTGAGTTCGACATTATTATCCGTTTCGTACTGGCATTTGAAGTTCTCGAAAGCATTGATTACTTCGGGTTCTTGTACGACTTCTTGTTTGAAACGTTCTTCCGAAAAGACGTCCGCATCCTTAAAGAAATTAATCGATCGGTTGAGCATGTCTATTTGGTCTGCCCGTGGTACATCATTCTCCTGATTGTAAATATCTTTTACAAAATCCTTACACAGGTTCAGATAATTAGAGGTCTGGAAATAACTGGCCTCAGCCGGTTCCAGTCCTAGGAAATCGGTTGTCCAGTAGATCGCCTCTTTGGTATTCGTTTTATCCAGGATACAAACTTTGTATCCATTGGCCCGGTTGACATTGAAGACGATACAAGCCTTGTCCAGTTTTTTGATATTGATCCCCGATTCTCCCACCAGTTGATAAGTATTCTGATTCATCACTATTTTCAGAAAAGTGTCTTTGGTTTCTGATTTGAAAATGCCGACAGCATCACAGACACCTTCTTCAACATTACAATTTCGAAAATGAACGATATATAATTCTCCGGATTTGATATTCGGGTTGTTGGATTGTTCGAACAGATGTTCGGCTATTTGGACAGATTGCTGATAAAATTCAGAGTCATTGTCGAAGATCTGGGAAACCGACGCATAGACCGGGTTATTCATCAACTCTTCTTCATAGGGCAAAAAGTTGTAATAAGCATCCTTCTTGAAGGCGGACAAGAAATAACTTTTCAATAAATTTACCACATCAGGATCTTCGGGTAGGAAACAACCGTCGGACAAAGTGAGCCCACCGCCTTCGAATTTATTGCCTACATGATGAATCACAATATTACTGATGTCGCTATTTTCAAAATTGATCATGACGATAAAATAGTTAAGGTAAATATTCCTATGTCAGAATCTGAAATTTACACCCAGATTCAAATTTTCCTTGAATTGTAACTTTTTGGAATTGTTCTCATTATAAATAGTTTCCGTATAAATCGAAGCCCTCATGAAATAGTTGATATTAAAGTCTATATTGAGTTTCCAGTTTACTGTAAAAGGAATTTTCTTTTTTTCTTCGTTATCGGATTCAAAATTCAGATAATGGTCTTTTTTTTCATAACTCATAAACCAGGTCAATTCGTTCCTGATGTTCATGATTTTAAAGATATTGTTTTGCGTGCTCCTCAGGTCTATTCTTGCACCGGCCTCCCTTCTGGCCCGTTTACCTTGTTCCACTCCATAACGTCCGACGTCGATTTTCGCCGTATCCCGGACAAAATTCCATTTACCGGCAATAGGGGAGATAAACAACGAAAAACGATCGTTAGGCTTAAAATCAAGACCCAATGACAGGGTGAAATCTCCCGGGCTCATAAAATTGGCAACCAGTTTCTTGTCCTGATCCTGCGGATACTCGTAGGAGTTGAAAAGCTGGGTAATGACATTGAACTGGGCGGTATAATACCAATGTTTAAAGGCCCTTTGTCCCAATTTCGAGTTCAACTCAAAGCGATCTTCATTCTTCCGGATATCTTCATCCCCGTTTTTCATGAAACCGAAGCGATAGTGTACCCAGTTTTCCCAGCTGGTATTATTCCGGTTGTAATTCCAGAAATAACGGATATTACTCAACAGGGATAAGGAATTTTCACCCCCACTGGTCCAGTTGGCCAGTTTACCCTGACTCATGGCCAACTCGACTTCGGAATAATAAGTCCAGTATCTCCGATGTAACTGCCCGACCTGCATCGGATTGAGCTTGAAATATTCATCGTCGAAGCGATTGGAAATGCCGGCTTCATTGGTTTCAGCATGTTTTTTCTCTATGGCGGGAGTCTGGTATACATCTTCGTCAACATAGATTTTCAGCCGGTTACCTTGTGGCATCACCTGAATCCAGGTGCCGATCGTGTCGCATATTTTATTGGAAGCCCAAAAACGATGATATTGCATCCGCCCGTTATTGACCCAAAAGCGAACAGAGTTATCGGCCACACTCATGATTTCCAGCAGGACAGAATCCCGGCTGGCATCCCTAAGCCATATATAATTGGAATCCTGATGAATATAGTTGACAAAGGTCTGTAAATCGGTATTGATATATTCTTCAAAATCTCCGGTCAGTAAATACTCAGTATTTTTATAAAATTCGATACTATCATAGGTAATCTTTTGTTCGAGTGTTTCCAGGGCTTGTTCCTTTTTTCCCATCGTTTGGGCATATCTTTTCAGATACTCCACCACATGCTTTAATCTTTCATCTTCAGCATAGCGAATCAGGGTATTGATGGCTTCATTGACCTGTGGTTCCGGATAACGTTCCTTCTTCAGATTTTGTATGGCATACCGGACTCCCGGGTTTTCAATAGTCCGGTTTTCCTGTCTTACTTTGTAGAGAAAAGGAGGGAAGGAGAGCCCCGTCAGTTTATTTACCACAGGGCCGTTCAGTGGTGTCCGGGGCTCCATGACTTCCGGATATAACAACTGGGCCCAACCACTTCCGGTTATACATATAAACAGAAACAAAAGAAATATATTTCTCATAACACACTTATTTAAAAGGAGAATCCGGTTCTTTTGCCATCAGTGAATAACTGAGCCGATCCACTAAACCCGGCAACCATTTACTTAAGAATACGGCTAATTTACCTTCTACAAAAGTCATTATAATTTCTCTTTTTCTTTTTCTGATTCCTTTCACGATGATTGCAGCACATTTCTCGGCAGTCATCATTTTGTTTTCGTTCCGGGGACTTTCTCCTTGTTGCCGTCCATTGGCATTCAAAGCAGTTTTCCGTATGTTGGAAGCTGTAAAACCGGGGGCTGCCACCATCACATGAAGTCCTTTTTTCATATTTTCGATCCGGACGGTATTCAAAAATCCACGAACGGCAAATTTACTGGCCGCATAGCCTGTACGTCCCGGCAGACCTATAAATCCTGCAATAGAAATCACTCCGACCAAACTTCCTTTGGATTCCAATAAATAAGGTAAGGCATATTTCGAACAATATACGGTTCCCCAGAAATTGACATCCATTACTTTGCGGAGTACTGCCGGTTCCAGATCTTCCAACAAAGCGCGCATAGAAATTCCGGCATTGTTGATCAAAGCATCGATCCGTCCGAAACGGGCATAAGCTTGTTCGATCAATTCTTTACAAGCCAATTCTTTCGTCACATCGGTACGTACCGACAACACCTCAGCTCCTTGCTGTCTTAAATCTTGTTCGATATGAAGTAATTCCTCAATATTTCTTGCTGCTAAGACAACTTTAGCTCCTTGATGTGCCAATTCGTATGCTAAAGCTTTACCAATTCCGGACGACGCACCAGTAATAATAACGACTTTATCCCGCATAGTATGATGTGTGTTAAAACAATGTGGACAAAGATAATAATTTTTGTTGACATCTTTTTGAGCAAATATTTAAAATCTATAATAAGAATTGGGGTAAACTCCGTCTGGAATATTTGTCCTATAATTTATATTATGTTAATAATAATATTTTAGAATAAAGGGGAGTGGAAAATCCCCTTTATTTTTACTGTGCTTCGAGCTTTTGTTTTATCTCATCATATTTCTGCTGATATTCAGGTTTTTGATTTCTCAGTTTGAAATAAAGTTCTCTCAAAGTTACCAGGGTATTTTTTTCATCCGGACTGAGTTCCAATGCTTTTTCAAAATACGGAATGACAGATTCATAAGCGATGTAAACTTTTTCCAATTCTTTATTATATTCGTTGACATCGACTATATCCTGAACTTTTTTATGGAAATTGATCGCTTCTGTCAATTTAATATTTCCCAGATTGTATTGAGCCAAAAAGTCTTTCGGATCCAATTCCAACGCTTTTACATACATTTCCTCTGCTTGTGCCGGCCGCTCGGTTTTTTCGTATAATGTACCTTTAGCTCTGTAAAAAGATGCATTTTTCGGATCTTGTTTGATAGCCGCATCCAGATAAACTTCAGCTTTTTCAGGTTCACCCCCCAATAAATAATGATTGATCAATTCCACTAACATATACGCATTATCGGGATATTGTTCGTATCCTTTGTGCAGATATTCCAGTGCTTCATCGGTTTTGCCTTGTTGTTTCAAAACATTACTCAACATCGCATAACTCTGAGCCGGTTCGTAATTCAATTTTATAGATTCTTTCAGGAATTTTTCAGCATCGGCATATTCTTCGGCTTGCTGAGCACATAGACCGGCATTATAAATAACGGCGGTGTCGATGGAAACTTCTCCGTTTGCTGTCAGTATCGGCGAACTTTTTATTTCAAGTACTCTTTTGAAAGACGCCAAGGCCTTTTTAAACTCTTTTGCATTGTAAAGTTCAGCAGCTCTGTTGGTGAAATCGATCGCTAAATTCCGATATTGAATTGCCAGCTTTTTGGGATATTTTTTCTTCACATCCAATTCGATTACTTTTTGATAAGCTTCCCAGGCTTTTTCTACAGCTTCGGAATCTAATTTTTTGTAATCTGCGACAGGACTTTCATATAGGGCCTGATAAATCTGGCCTTTAGTGAAATAAGCCTTATCCCAGGCGACACAGGATTCATGTCCCATCGCTTCATCGATTAATTTTTTGGCCTGATCCAATTTACCCGAAGTCAGATAACTGATTGCCTGAGTTACTTTTCCTTTTTGTGCATACGTAAAAGTCGCACAAAAAAGTAAAATCATAATAAAGGATAATTTTCTCATAAGTATAAATTTTACATTAATTTATGTTTCTATTCCACGTATTTTACGTGATCTTGGTTACACATTTTCTTCAGACTGTCCGTTCGGCTCTGCTTCTCCCCTTTCTTCCTCGGCAACTACCTCACTATTCTCTTCCTCTTTCGCGGCAGAAACTTTCGCTACGGCAGCAATCGAATCCTCATTTCTTAAGTTGATCAGTTTCACTCCCTGGGTATTCCGTCCCATCACTCGCAAAGAAGAAACTTCAAGCCGGATAGTCAATCCCGAGCGATTGATAATCATCAGGTTATCTTCATCCGTTACATCGATCAACGCAATCAGATTACCTGTTTTTTCAGTCATATTGATAGTCTTGACCCCTTTACCGCCCCGGTTGGTGATCCGATAATCTTCGATCGCCGAGCGTTTGCCGAAGCCATTTTCGGATACAACCAGAATATTGGCATTATTAGGCTCGACACAAACCATACCGATCGCTTCGTCGTCGTCGTCCATCCAGATTCCTCTGACTCCCGAAGCGGTACGTCCCATCGGCCGCACCTTAGACTCGGGAAAACGAATGGCTTTACCGGATTTTACGGCAATCATGATGTCATTCTCTCCATTGGTCAGCTTAGCTTCCAGCAACTGGTCGCCCTCTTTGATGGTAATGGCATTCACTCCATTCTGACGGGGACGTGAATAAGCCTCCAGTGTTGTTTTCTTAATGATACCTTTTTTGGTACACAATACGATATAATTGCTGTTGATATAGTCATAATCTTTTAAATCCAGCAGATTGATATAAGCTTTCACTTTATCGTCCGGTTCTATATTCAATAGATTCTGGATTGCCCGTCCTTTGGATTGTTTCGTACCTTCGGGTATTTCGTATACTTTCAGCCAGAAACATTTTCCCTTTTCTGTAAAGAAAAGCATGGTATTGTGCATGGTGGCCATAATCATATGTTCCAGGAAGTCTTCATCCCGTGTAGCCGAACCTTTCGATCCGACTCCTCCCCGGTTCTGCACTTTATATTCGGACAACGGAGTACGTTTAATATAACCCATATGAGAAATCGTGATCACCATTTCTTCATCTGCATAAAAATCTTCCGGATTGAATTCTTCGGAAGCATAAACGATATCTGTCCGGCGGTCGTCCCCATACTGTGCTTTTACAGCCAACAACTCGTTCTTAATAATCTCCATTCTCAGTTCGACATGGGCCAGAACGTCGTTCAAATGAGCGATCAGTTTTTCGATATCTTCATATTCGGCCCTTAATTTATCTTGTTCCAGCCCTGTCAATTGCCCCAGACGCATAGCGACGATTGCTGCTGCTTGTTTGTCTGTCAGACTGAACGCATCCATCAAGGCAGTCTGAGCGTCCTGAGGCGTTTTTGAAGCCCGGATCAAACGAATCACTTCATCGATGTGGTCGGAAGCAATGATCAGACCTTCCAGGATATGTGCCCGTTCTTCCGCTTTTCTCAATTCGAATTGAGTACGACGAACGACCACATCGTGCCGGTGTTCTACGAAGTAACGGATGATATCTTTCAGATTAAGTAATCTCGGACGTCCGTGAACCAAAGCGACGTTATTTACTCCGAAAGAAGACTGGAGGGCGGTATGCTTCAATAAAGTATTCAATACCACATTCGAAATCGCATCTTTCTTGATATCGATAACGATACGCATTCCTTCCCGGTCGGATTCGTCATTGATATTCGAGATACCGTCGATTTTCTTTTCGTTGATCAGGTCGGCAATCCGGGAAATCAACTCGGCTTTGTTGACCATATAGGGGATTTCGTGAACGATCAACTTTTCCCTACCGTTCGGCATCACCTCTACCGAAGTTTTCGGACGAATGACGACACGTCCCCTCCCGGTCAGATAGGATTCACGTACTCCACTGTATCCGTAGATCGTTCCACCGGTAGGAAAATCCGGAGCTTTAATAATTTTGATCAGCTCTTCGATGTCGATATCGTTATTATCGATATAAGCACAAATAGCATCTATAGCGTCTTTGATGTTGTGAGGCGGCATATTGGTAGCCATACCGACGGCAATCCCCGAGGCTCCGTTCACTAATAAATAAGGTATACGGGTCGGAAGAACTGTCGGTTCTTTCAACGAACCGTCGAAGTTATCCATCATATCGACGGTATCCTTGTCGATATCGACCAACATATCTTCAGTAATTTTCGCCATACGTGCTTCCGTATAACGCATTGCAGCAGGACTATCCCCGTCTACCGAGCCGAAGTTTCCCTGACCGTCCACCAACGGATAGCGCAATGACCATTCCTGTGCCATCCGGACCATAGCCATGTACACGGAACTATCGCCGTGAGGATGATACTTACCCAACACCTCTCCTACAATTCTAGCTGACTTCTTGTATGGTTTACCCGAGGTCAATCCCAATTCATCCATACCGAACAAGACTCGTCTATGAACGGGTTTCAGACCATCACGTACATCTGGTAAAGCCCGCGAAACAATCACCGACATTGAATAGTCAATGTAAGATGATTTCATTTCCTCTTCAATGTTGATTTTAATAATTTTTTCTCCGCCGTTTTCCATCTATATTTAAATTACTGTTAATCAAAGAAATAAAAGGGAAAACCACACTGTTTTTCCCTAATTCTGTAAAAATCACACAAATGTAATAAATTCAGACATTATAAAAGAAATTTACCTCTTCTTTTTACGATCGATTTTCGAAAATCTCCCGATCAGGAATTTCAATTTCCAGGGTATCGTATGCTAATTTTACCTGAACAGGCAACTCTTTCGATACCTCTGCCGAAAGTCCCATTTGATGACCGATATGGGTCAAAAAAGCACTTTTAGGCTGGATACGGGCTATCATGGTAAGTGCTTCTTCTAAATTGAAGTGAGACATATGCAATTCCTTGCGAAGTGCATTTATTACCAGATATTCTACCCCCTTCAGCCGTTCCATGGAAGAGGCCGGGATTGTTTTTGCATCGGTGATATAAGCAAAATTACCGATCCGAAATCCCAGTACGGGCATTTTATAATGCAAAACCGGAATAGGAACCACTTGAATATCATCTATGTAAAAAGGCCGGTCGTCGATCACATGATAGTTGATTTCAGGCACACCGGGATAACGGAAAGCTGCGAAGGCATAAGAGAAATCTTTGTATACAACTTCCCGGGTTCCCTCGTTACCGTATACGTCGACAGCTCCTTGTTTCACCCAATTGAAAGCCCGCACATCATCCAAGCCACCGATATGGTCTTTATGGCCATGGGTCAGTAATATCGCCCGCAGGTCTTTCACCTGACTCCGGAGCATTTGATACCGGAAATCGGGTCCTGCATCTATAATAATTTTCTTTCCTTTTATATCCAGCATGGCAGAAGCTCTCAGCCGTTTATCATGTGGATCGGCTGAACGGCATACCGGACAATCACAAGCAATCACGGGAATACCCTGTGATGTTCCACTTCCCAGAATAGTTAATTTCATACAGTCTTAAATTGTCTCCACAAAGATAACATATATTACAAAATTGGTGTTACCTTTGAACAGATTTTAATTCCTAAAATGTCTATCGATTTCTGAATTTTAATATGGGAAAATTATTTCTGATTCCCAATACGTTGGGAGATTCAAATATCCATGGGGTGTTACCTTCCGAAGTGATCGCCCGCATTAAAAATATAAAAATATTCGCCAGCGAAAACCCCAAAAATACCCGTCGTTTCTTGAAACAGATCGATAAATCGATTGTTTTGGAGGAATTGACTTTTTTGGAATTAAACGAACATTCGGATCGCAAAGCAGTCGAAGCTTGTTTGCCTTACCTGGAGAAAGAGGATGTCGGTATTATTTCAGAGGCCGGTTGTCCGGGAATCGCAGATCCCGGAGCAGAATTGGTCGCTTTAGCCCATCGGAAAGCGATTCAAGTTGTGCCGCTGGTCGGTCCATCGTCGATTTTGTTGGCTTTAATCGCTTCGGGCTGTAACGGCCAGCATTTTTCATTTAACGGTTATCTGCCCGTAAAGAGCCCCGAAAGAAATAAAGCCTTAAAAAATTTTGAACGCCAGTCACAAGCTGAAAACCGAACCCAGATTTTTATCGAAACCCCTTACCGGAATCTGAAGCTTTTTGAAGAAATGCTTCAAGTATTACATCCTCAAACTTTACTTTCGATAGCTTGTGATATTACTACTGAAAATGAATATATCAGAACAATGTCTATTCAGGATTGGAAGAAACAGAAACCGGATATCAATAAACGGCCGGCAATCTTTCTGATCTATGCTTCTACCGGAATTAAAACCCGCTGACCGGAAACAACCTGCAAAAAATACCGTAAACCGAATATGAACTAAAATATTTCGTTTATGGAAAAATCTATCAGAATCGCCCAGATTCTTGGCGATAAGCAAGAATATTATTTAGGACATTCTTGTAAAACGATCGACAAATCACTTCTCTACACTCCAGGGCCTGATGTTATTGAAAAGGTTTGGATGAATAGCGACCGGAATCTCCCGACCCTGAATAATATGCGGAGATTGTTGATGCAGGGAAGATTGGCCAATACCGGATATGTATCCATTTTGCCGGTAGATCAGGGGGTCGAACACACGGCAGGGGCTTCTTTCGCTCCTAATCCGCTGTATTTCGATCCGGAAAACATCGTTAAACTAGCTATTGAAGGAGGATGTAATGCCGTTGTTTCTACTTTCGGAGTTTTGGGGAGTGTCGCCCGGAAGTATGCCCATAAAATACCGTTTGTAGTAAAAATCAATCACAACGAACTTCTTAGTTATCCCAATTCATACGACCAGATTTTATTCGGTCAGGTCAAAGAAGCCTGGGATATGGGAGCCATCGGAATCGGTGCGACTATTTATTTCGGTTCACCGGAAAGTCGCAGACAACTGGTCGAAATTGCGAAAATATTCGGTCAGGCGCATGAATTAGGTATGTTTACCATTTTATGGTGTTATCTGCGGAATCCGGCATTCAAAAAATTCGGTAAGGATTATCATGTTGCAGCCGATCTGACCGGGCAGGCAAATCATCTGGGCGTGAGTATAGAAGCAGATATCATAAAACAGAAACTTCCCGAGAACAACGGTGGTTTTTCTGCCTTGAATTATTCTAAATCCGATCAACGGATGTACACTGAATTAACCTCCGAACATCCGATCGATCTATGCCGCTATCAAGTGGCTAATTGTTATATGGGACGTATCGGCCTGATCAATTCGGGCGGGGAATCCCACGGGGAAAGTGACTTAAAAGAAGCTGTCATCACCGCTGTAGTCAATAAAAGAGCCGGCGGTATGGGCTTGATTTCAGGCCGAAAAGCCTTCCAAAAACCAATGGCTGAAGGAGTTCAATTATTACATGCCATACAGGATGTCTATCTGGATTCCCATATTAAACTGGCTTAAATATTAGAAATGGACAGATTTTCAATTTATAAATTCCTTGGATCCTACAGGACTGGCACTTTATTTCCGATCGGTCACACCAGCGACCGTAGAGACACGTCTATAGGGTCCAGGGAATTGAGGAACTTTAAACAAAAAAGATTCACTTTTTTTGTCCTTGTTTGGCTACTGCTTCCATCAATTTCTTAATTTCTTCGGGATCTCCCAGAAAATAGTCGTTGATCAGGCGAAGGTCATTGTCGAAATCAAAAACATAAGGTACGGCTGTAGGAAGGTTCAAACCGACGATATCTTCATCGGAAATATTTTTCAGGTATTTAATGATTCCTCTCAAGCTATTTCCGTGCGCAGTAACCAAAATTTGATCGATATGTGTCAATGAAGGAAATATTTCTTCTTTCCAATAAGGTAAGATACGTTCGACAGTATCTTTCAAAGATTCTGTTTCAGGCAATAAGGCTGGCGGTACATCTTTATATCTGGGATCGAATCGGGGATTCCGTGGATCTTCCGGTGATAAAGCCGGGGCCGGAATATCATAACTTCGCCGCCAGATCAATACTTGTTCGTCACCGTATCGGGCAGCAGTCGTACTTTTATTGAGTCCTTGCAGAGCCCCGTAATGTTTTTCGTTCAGCCGCCAGTTTTTCTCTACCGGAATCCAATCCTGGTCTAAACGGTCGAGTACATAATTCTGTGTTTTAATGGCTCTTTTCAGATAAGAAGTATAGGCTTTGTCGAATACAAATCCCTTTTCTTTCAGTAAATCTCCGGCTTTGATGGCTTCGTGAATCCCTTTGGGAGATAAATCGACATCCGTCCAGCCGGTAAATTTATTTTCCTGATTCCACAGACTTTCTCCGTGGCGTAATAAAACGATCCTTTTCATCCTATTTCGATTTAATGTTTCTAAATCATACGATGCAAGGCCCGTCAGAGTTTTATATCCCGCAGGTAAAGCTTACCCGCGGGATGTGGGATTATTTTTTGAAATATCTGTTGTACAGACCTTCAAACCCTTTTCCATGACGGGCTTCGTCTTTACACATTTCATGAACGGTATCGTGGATAGCATCCAGGTTGAGTTTTTTAGCCAGCGTAGCGATTCTCTTCTTGTCTTCACAAGCACCGGCTTCAGCTTCCATTCTTTTTTTCAGGTTGGTCTCGGTATCCCAGACACATTCGCCGAGCAACTCACAAAATTTAGCTGCATGTTCTGCTTCTTCCCAGGCATAACGCTTGAAAGCTTCCGCCACTTCCGGATAACCTTCCCGGTCTGCCTGACGACTCATAGCCAAATACATCCCTACTTCGGTACATTCTCCAGTGAAATGAGCTTTCAGTCCTTCTAAAACTTCAGCATCTACTCCTTTAGCTACACCGATCACATGTTCGTCTGCAAAAGTTAAAGCACCTTCGGTTTCAACCAATTCTTTGAATTTACTTCTTGGAACTTTACACTGAGGACAGAATTCAGGAGCTTCTTCACCTTCATAAACATAACCACATACCGTACAGATAAACTTTTTCATAACGTCTTGATTTTATTGATTAATATAATTTAAAGGGGTTACTACCCTGCCGTTTTATTTCTACAAGCTTTACAATATCCTTTATAATAAAGATGGGTTTCCGTGACATACAAATCCCCGATCTGTTTGGTATTTAATAATCCTATTTTTTCAACCGGAATATCGAACACCCGATTACACGCACAACACTGGAAATGAGCATGACAGGAAGTATCGATGTCGAACCGAACATTTTTATCGTCGATAACCAGTGGAAGTACCGCTCCTTGCTCGGCAAACAGACGCATCGTATTGTATACCGTCGTTTTAGACAAAGTAGGTACTTGGATACACAATGCATGATATATATCGTCGGCAGTAGGATGAATACGGTTTTCCATCAGATATTCTACAATAGCTATCCGTTGCAAAGAAGGTTTAATCCCACACTTTTCCAAATAATCCCGTGCATTGATATTTGTATTCATTGTTAAATTGTAATCATTACAAATTTATAACGAATACAAAATTACAACTTTTTTATAAAAAACAAAAATTTCAATGTTTTTTAGAGGAAAAAATTAATCTGCTATTTTTACTCTATCCTTCCATTTTATTTGTAGTTTTGTAACATGTTTTTTCTGGGAATGTCAGCACACCTATTTATTTACCTGCTGGTTCCGGCCTTTTTGATCGTGTGTTTTTATTTCAGAGGCGCTGCAGGTAGTCCGGAAGTCGATCCAATACTCCCGGAAGCTGTTGTGTATCAACAAACCGGAACATCTTCTTTTGAAAAGGCTTACTTTTATCAGGTTGAAAAACAAGAACAAGAAACTTATTCCAAGGCAGAGGTATTCTGTGACTGCAAGCCGGATCTTCCGTTATTTCAATCCGTTTTTTACCTCTCTCCTGCCCTTACCCACCTGCTTTTACGGGCACCTCCTGCAACTGTTTAAACTTATTTATTCGGCTGCCCGAATTTTACCAACATCGTTTTTTAATTAAAAAAAATTCAATATGCGTTTTATTTTTTGCATTATTGGTGTATTACTATATAGTGGACTTTCTGCGCAACAAATGTCCGTTTTATCGACGGATTCCACCTACAATATAGTAAGAGAATTACAAGAAGTAGTCGTTACCGCCGAAAAGAGAGAACTGAATCCAGGTGATATTCCGACCGCTTTAACGGTCATTACCCCCCGTTCTATTCCCGGAGAGAACAATCCGGATTTACGGAATATTTCCGGAATAGTTCCTAATTTTTATATGCAGGAAGGAGGGTTAAAATTATCAACTCCCCTCTATATCCGCGGTATCGGTACTGTTTCGGGTACCCCACCTGTCGGACTTTATGTAGACGGTGTACCCGTATTCGATAAGAACGCCTTTGTCTTCGATTTATACGACATCCGGCAAATCGAAGTGCTGCGCGGACCTCAAACGACCTTGTACGGGCGTAATAGTATCAACGGTTTGATCAATATAAACACCAATCCCCCGTCGGATGTATTCGCTGCACAGGTAAAAATAGGATATTCCAGTTACCGGTCACAAAATTATAATTTAGTCCTGAACCTTCCCTGGAAACGTTTATATAATAAATTGTCTTTCTCGTACAATAAGTCTGAAGGCTATTTCAAAAATCACTATGAACAAGACCGGAAATCCAATCCTTCGGACTCCTATAATATTCGTTATCAGGGGAATGTATTTACGAAAAATAACTGGAAAATTGGTTTCGGTATAAACTTCAACCATTCCTTCGACGGAGGTTATGCCTATGCTGCGATCGATTCGTTGAAAGTACATCGCTATACGGTAAATTACAATATACCTTCTTCTTATAAGCGCGACCTGCTTTCTTCCTATCTGAATTTGAAAAAGAAATGGCAAAGACTTGCTTTTAATACGGTCACTTCTTATTCCCGGACGCAGGACAGACAGATGCTCGATGCAGATTTTACTTATCTGGATGTATTCGATAACGGTAAAAAATCCAGGCAGAACTTACTGACTCAGGAGTTCAATATCCAGTCGAATGAAAACCGGCATGTCGATTGGACTGCCGGGGCTTTCGGTTTTTATAAAGATCTGACGAATCGTTATCTGGCGACCTTTGGGAAAGACAAGGCTTATTTATTGCCCATGGCTTTGGATAACGCTAAGTACCATAATAATACGGTAACCTGGGGAATAGCCGGATACGGTCAGGTAACCCTAAAGGAAATATGGCCGGGTATGTCCCTGACGGCAGGTTTGCGGTATGATTACGAAAAATCGGAATTGAACTACCGGGATAGTTTGTTGTTCAGTGGACAACAACAATATACAAGTTACCACGATTCGAAGGAAGATAAAGGTTTTAAAACCTGGTTACCCAAGTTTTCACTTTTACAGAGATGGAACGATAACCTGTCTTTATATTTGAGTGTTTCTAAAGGCTATAAAGCCGGGGGCTACAACATTATCGTCAATGAGATGAGCTCACAGGTGGTCGATCTCCGCTATGATGAAGAGAAACTTTGGAATTATGAGATCGGTATGAAATATTTCAGTTCCGATTATAAATTCAATCTGAATGCTGCTCTGTTCTACATCGATTGGAAAGACCAGCAGATCTTCGTCATGGGAATGATGGGACCTGGCATAAAGAATGCCGGTGATGCTCATAGTCTGGGAGGTGAAATGGATTTGCGCTGGGAATTTTTGCCTAATCTCACTTATATACTATCGGCCGGATATAGCCATGCTGAATATTACCACAATCTGGATAAATCCCATGAAGGCAATCGGATCGTCATGGCTCCTGAGTTTACAGGCAATACGGGTTTCATTTACCAGAAAGCGGTTAAAACTTCCTGTTTTCGTTCATTTGCCGCTTCAACGACTGTGACTGGATTCGGGACACAATATTTCGATGAAGCCAATCTGCTGAAACAAAAACCTTATTTTTTGTGGAATCTGGATCTTTCTATTTCGGGTAAATACGCCGATTTTAGGATATGGGGGAAGAACATACTGGATAAAGCTTTCTTTACTTATATGCTGAACAATCCTGTCGGTCAAAAATTACCGATCTATAACGATATGGGACAATCCGGAGCCCCTGCCCGCTTCGGTGCTTCTGTTACTTTTAAAATTTAATTATTAAAACTTTGAATATGAAAACATTAATCTCTTTATTCCTGATAAGCTTTGTTGCGTTTTGCACGATATCCTGTAACGACGACGATAAGGATACACCCGATCTGGCCAATAGATACGGGGCATACGAAAAACCCCATTTTGCATTCGAGTATGCCAGCGATACCATTCGTATCGGCATGAAACCGTATTATGAAAAGAAAATCGCTGTGACAGAGTTTAAAGCTATGTTCAATGCCATGGCAACCGAAAAAATGGGAGCCTATTTCAAGGGAATCCAGTTTAAAGAAAATAAGCAGCTGATCATTTCAGCCCGGATGAAAGAGGGTGACGTGTACAATCTCCCCGGAACCTACGAGTTATCGGGTAATTATTTGCAGATTACTTTAGACAAAGAGGTCATGGCGCATCTGATGGGAGATAAAGCGGCCAATATTCCTGCTATCAGTTTCAAGTACGATATCCGGGGAAAACAGATGACGATGTATTTCGATAAAGTTTACCTTCAGGTGATTTATTCCATGATGGAAAATCAGATTGCCGCTATGATCGTCGATATGATGGAAATAGATTTCAGCCAGATGCCGGAAGGCATGGAAGCCATGATTATGAAAGAGGTAAAAAATCAGCTGGGAGAAATTTTGACACAAATCCGTAAAATAGAAATCGGCTTTGTACTTATGTTGGATGAGTTGGATTATGCATAACAGATGATTACAAATACAAAAAAAACGGTTGAAATACTCATTCAACCGTTTTTTTTGTATTACTTTAGAAACATTGAATTTTATCGTTACGTATTAATACTAATATCAACTATCAAATCTTATTTATTATGAATACAGAATCTTGTCATTGCGGTTTGCTTTCATGCAAAGAAGTTAACACCAGAGATAAAGACAATAAGTTTACCCTTCAACCTCTGCCCTACGCAGAAAATAGTCTGGAACCTTACATCAGCGAAAAGACGGTCAAATTCCATTATGGTAAACATTTGGCTGCTTATATCGACAATACCAACAAATTGAAGGCCGGAACTCAATTCGACGATCAGCCGATCCATGAAATCATCAAGAAAGCGTCCGGCGGTTTATTCAATAATGCAGCTCAGGTTTTTAATCATTATTTTTATTTCGAAGCCCTGCACCATTCCGGAGTACAGGCTCCCCGAGGCAAATTAAGCAATCTGCTGGAAAAAAATTTCGGCAGTTTCGAGGATTTCAAGGAAAAATTCACCCAAGCCGGAACGGCTCTCTTCGGATCAGGCTGGGTATGGTTGGTACAGGAAGATGATAAATTAGAGATTTGGCCGGCTCCGAATGCCGAAAATCCATTGAAAAACGGTAAATATCCCTTGTTGACCATGGATGTCTGGGAGCATGCTTACTACCTCGACACACAAAATGCAAGAGCAAAATACATTGAAAATTTCTGGCAAATAGTCAACTGGGAAGTTGTAGAGAAAAGAGTAAAATAAAAAACAGAACTAAAAAAACGCTCATCTGCCCCAAAGCTTAGACAGATGAGCGTTTTTTTTTAATCGGTAACAATGACCATCTCGTCGATCAGATGACTGGCTCCGGCTAATTTATCGATGATAAAAAGGACATAGCGGATATCCACCGAAATGTTCCGGCATATTTCAGCGTCATATTGCATATCCGACATCACGCCATCCCAAGCCCGGTCGAAGTTCAGACCGATCAAGTGGCCTTCGGCATTTAAAACCGGACTACCGGAATTTCCACCGGTAGTATGATTGGTGGCTATAAAACAAACCGGAATTTCTCCGTTTTGGGTATAATTTCCGAAATCTTGATTCTGATAAATCTCTCTCAACCGTTGCGGAACATTATAATCATAGATTTCAGGATTATCTTTTTCCATAATCCCATTTAAAGTCGTATAATGTTTGTAATAAACCGCATCACATGGCGAATAGCCCTGTACTTTTCCGTAAGCGACCCTCAGTGTAGAGTTGGCGTCTGCATAAAAGGTTTTATCCGGCTGCATTTCCATCAAACCGGCAAGCCAAATTTGATTTAAGCGGGTAATTTCTTTTTCTATTTTAGCTAATTCGGGAAATATATTTTGCGCATAAAAAGTATTCATCGAAAGCGATAGACGGTAAGCCGGATCTTTCTCTAACTTTTTATAGGTATCCGGAGTAGCTTGCGCGATGAGTTTCATCGTATTTTCCTGATCTGCAAGTATAGATTTAGAGAAAAGCGTCTGTACATAAGCTTCGATGCCTTTTTTCCGGTTAGCCAGTTGCACTTCTTCCGGAATCCAGTCCGGAGTCAGGTTCTGATTATAAAGCCGCAACATCTCCACCAGGATTTTCTGATCGGTAGCTGCATCATAATCCTTATAAAACTCCTCAGCTCCTGCTTTCAGTTGCTCTTTGGCTTCCTCTAGCTTTTCGGCAGAAACGTTCAGTTTTTTATAAATATCGGCTGCCCAGCCAACGATCTCGGCACCTCGTTTACCGGCTTCATTAAGATAAGAAGCGGCCAGTATCAGGTCTTTTCTCTTCTGATAGAGTTCCTTGTACTGATTCAGTAAGCTATTGTATTCTTTTTTATCTGCAGCCCATTGTAGAAATTCTTTTTCCTGCTGTTGTTTCAAGGCAATCGTATTGAATCTTTTCAGCCCTTTGGTTTCTCCCTGCCACTTTTTCCAGGCATTCGCAACACTGGCAGCTTTGGAAGCATATTTGATCCGCAGCAATTCATCCGATTCCATGGCGTCGTTGATGATATTCAATTTTGCCGTACGGATAGCTATCTTATGCGGATTTTCTATGTTCTGAAGCTGTTCTATCGCATAAGAAGTCAGGTATTCATTAGTAGTCCCGGGATATCCGAAAACCATCGTAAAATCTCCTTCCTGTACCCCTTTATTGGAAATTTTGAAGAAAGTCGCCGGACGGTAGGGTTTGTTGTCGGCCGAATAAGCCGCAGGTTCATTATTCGCATCGGCATAGATACGCAATACCGAAAAATCTCCGGTATGTCTCGGCCACATCCAGTTGTCGGTATCTCCTCCGAATTTACCGATAGCCGATGGTGGTGCGCCTACTAAACGAACGTCTTTGTAAATTTTAAATACCGACATAAAATATTGATTCCCATTAAAATATGGCTTAATATTCGCCATTAGGTTAGTCCCTTTGACTGCTTCTGCTTCCAATTGTTTACAAATGGAGGTAATCTTTGCATTCTTTTCTTGTTCGGTCATTTCCGGAGATAATTGTGCCTTCACTTTTTCAGTCACATCCTCCATGCGGACTAAAATAGAAGCTGTCACTCCCGGATTAGCCAATTCCTCTGCTTTGGTCTTAGCCCAAAAACCATCTCTCAGATAGTTGTGTTCCAAACTACTGTGGTTCTGAATCATGTCGAAGGAACAATGGTGATTGGTTACTACCAGTCCTTCGTTGCTGATGATTTCACCGGTACAAAAATGAAAAAAAGGCTGCCCTTCCCGACCCAGACCGATAACGGCATCTTTTAAAGAGGCTTTATTAATATCGTAAATATCTTCTGCGGTCAGTTTGAACCCCTCTTTTTGCATGTCTTCGATATTGTATTTCTTCAACAACATGGGAATCCACATGCCTTCGTCGGCATAACAACCTATCCAGCTCATCCATAAAGCCAGAACTAAAAACAGAGCTTTTTTCTTCATAGATTTGGTTTTATTGTTTATAATTTATGTTATGATTTCTTCGGAAAACGTCTCAAAGCTTCGTACAGTTGTTGAACCGGTAGTCCCATGACATTATAAAAAGAACCTTCTATTCTTTCAATCCCGATGTAACCGATCCATTCCTGTATTCCATAAGCACCTGCCTTATCGAAAGGTTTATAGGTATCTACATAACAGGTAATTTCCTGATCCGACAAAGTTTTGAAATAGACGTCCGTATAGGCAGAAAAGGAACGGTGTTCCTGAAGCGTGGTCAGACACACTCCGGTGATAACCTGATGTTTTCTTCCCGATAATCGATGTAGCATTTCGATTGCATGTTCCCGGTTTTCAGGCTTGCCGAGTATCTTCGCATCCAAGCAGACCACGGTATCGGCTGTAATCAATAACTCACCTTCTTTCAGTTCCCCGTCGAACGCTTTGGCTTTCAAACCAGCCAGATATTCCGGAACCTCCTCTACGGCCAATCCCTCAGGCCAGATTTCTTCCGTATGTTTTAGTCTTACTTCAAACTTAAATCCGGCATCACACATCAACTGATGCCGTCTTGGAGAAGCCGAAGCCAATATTAATTTATATTCCATAGATCTTATTTTTATTATCCGATCGTTCAATCTGCAAAAATAAGGAGAAAGAAATGTCTTAAAAATACACTGACACCCAAACACAATACCATAATCAGACGAATCAGCCACAATTGGAAGCGTCTTTTCCGCTTACCGCTCAAGATGGAGATGATATATATCCCATAAGGAAGCAACAAAGCGAAGATGATGTAAATCAGTATGGCTAAAGAAGCTGAGAATTCGACGAAATAGGCCAGCACAGCCGAAATCATAGCTACACCTGCTAAAGCGGTAATAATTCCTTCTGCCGCCCTGATTCCCAACTTTACAGGAATGGTATGATTCCCGTTTTCCCGGTCTCCTTCTACCGTGTATATATCCTTATTGATCTCATACATCAAAGTATTCAAAAAGATAAACCAGGCGAATCCAAATACCCAATCGAACATGTATAAAAAATTCGTTCCGGTTTCGATGAGGAGTTCTGCATAAGCCATATTCAATAACGGAATTTCGTAAACGATAGCACTGATTGGAATCAAAGAAGCCAGTATACCCACCAACAAATTTCCCGTCAAAAAATATTTCTTGTAAGTAGAAGAATAGAACCAAAGGATTCCGGATACCAACAGGAACAGGATTCCGATTTTCCAGACTCCCACGGCAAATCCCAGATAAAAGGCGATAGAAACGGCAAACAGGTTAAGTACAGTATGTAACGATATGGCCACTCTCCGGCTAATGCTTTTTCCTACAACGACCTTTTTAATTCCTGAAATCCGATCGCTTTTGGTATCGAAATAATCGTTGATCACATAAGCCCCCGATATCAGACAGCATACGGCGACAACGAGCAGAAAAAACGCCCACCCGGTCATTTGTAAAGCCAATCCATTGATATCCAGCATCGGCCGAATGACCAGATAACGCATGGCATACATCGTCAGAGCTGCAAAAGCAATTGTACGAATCCGTATTAACCGAAGTATCTCATACATACTTACTTATTATTATATAAATAAACTTTTTCTTCAATTTACATGCTTTTTACATAACAGTTGGTATCCATCCAATCTCCCTTCGCTTTCAGCACCTGGGAAATAACATCTCTTACACATCCGTCTCCTCCAGTGATATCAGAAATATACCTGGCAACCGATTTGATTTCCTCGCAAGCATCCAGCGGGCAAACCGGTAATCCGACTTGGGTCATCACTTTATAATCCGGAATGTCGTCGCCCATATACATAATGGCTTCTTTGTCCAGCGAATAACGTTGTTCGATTTCTGCTAAAGCCTCTGTTTTATTAGCGACTTTGAGATAAATATCCTCCGGTCTGACTCCTAATTTCTCCAAACGTTCGCGTACGCCCGGTGCCCCACCTCCCGAAATAACGGCAATGATATACCCTTTCCGGATAGCGTACATAATGGCATATCCGTCTTTCGTACAGGAAGTTCTTATCAATTCTCCGTCCGGTGTGAGATTTTGGGATTGATGTGACAATACTCCGTCGACATCGAATACAAAAGCCCGTATTTTTTTAAGTTCGTCTTTAAAAAATTTCATTTTCTATTTTGATTACCACAAAGTTAACATTAAAGGTTTATTATCGCTCTCCGCTTTCTGTTCGGCAGACTTCAATACGGAAGCACGGATAGAATCAGAAAGTTGGGTATACAAATTTAATAATTTCCGGTTATCTTTCAGCATCGCCTTATGCATACCCAGGATCGACTCATCTCCCCGGCGGGCAGGACCTGTCTGGGCATTTTCGGGAGTCATCAGCATGACTTTGTGAGCCGTTTCAAAAATCAAAGGGCGTAATAAACTGAAATCCAATCCTTCCTGTTCCAAAATCTGCCCGGCAATACCGTATAAATGATTGACGAAATTATTGGCAAAGACTGCAGCCAAGTGCAAAGTTTTCCTTTTCTCTGAAGAAATTTCCTCTACTCTCACCGACAAGAGTCTTGTCAATCCCCGGAGCACTTCCAGAACCTCCGGATTCGAAGCCTCGATACACAAGGGGATCTCTTTAAAATCCAGATCCCTCTTTTTGGTAAAAGTCTGTAAAGGATACAAAACTCCGTAATAAGTGACATAGGGCTTAAAAATATCCATGGGCAAACTGCCGGACGTATGCAGGATTATAGCCTCTTTATTGATCCGGATACTCTTGAACAGTGAGAGTAATGCATCGTCACTTACACAAAAAATATAAATATCCCCATCCGGATAGATACCGAAAAGATCAGCAGTATAAGTAATACCGGTTTTCCTGCCTAATTCCCGGGCCGATTCGATACTCCGGCTATAAATCTGACACAAATTCAACCCTGCTTTCAATAAGGCAGGAGCTAAATGATGAGCGACATTCCCTGCTCCGATCAATATGATCCGTTTATCCTTCATTCTCAAATGCTATATTTTTCGGTTTTATCCGGCCTTCCTTCAAATGATTCACCAAACGCCGGCAAGCCTGACAAATATCCTGATAAAACACGTCGGCTATTAAAACTAATTTTCCTCCGGAATACTGTAAATGCTGATAACGACCGGCAGGATCTGCATGGTTTAAAAGCAACAAATCCCCTCCTGGAATAAATGTATGTGTCATTTGGTTGCGCAATTTATCATATAAATAAAGCTTATCGTTCAACAAACGATATCTTCCTCCGAACAACCGGTTTACACTATTTGAAAACCGACGGGAAGACTGTCCTTTCGCTTTCATCGGTTTATTGTCCAGAAAGCCGCCCAATACCTCGATCGCCTGTCCCATCAATACAAATGGCATATAAGAAATTTCTATTTCCTGCATTTTACCCAGCTCCCGGATAATCACCTCTTCCAGGAACAGCTCGATCTGTTGTATTTGTAAGCTATTCTCCATAAATGTGCCCAAAATTACGCCAAATTATTGAGAAACGGAAATAGGTATTTTGTATCTTTGTAAAAACTTATACGAATAAACGATTTGAATATTGTAAAGCCATGATTTTACAGAATAACCTTGTTACATCAGAGGCCGGATTTTCAGAAAAAATATTTGAAAAGGGCCTGAGCATATACGAAGTGATCCGGATTTTTAAAGGGAATCCCATCTTCTTAAAAGATAATCTCTTAAGATTGGATAATTCACTAAAAAAATCAAACATCGATATTCATGTGGAAGATTTAAACCTACCGGATAAATTGCAGCATTTTATCCGGCTGGAAAACATGACCGAAGGTAATCTGAAATACGTACTGCATTTTACATCGGGCAAACCGGATGAATATATTTTCCAAATTCCGCATGCTTATCCCACTTCCGAAGATTATAAACAAGGAGTTCCGACCCTGACTTATTCCGCCATGCGTGAAAATCCCGGTGTAAAATACATCAATACGGATTTACGGACACGTACGAACCGACTGATAAAACAAAAACAGGTGTACGAGGTCTTATTGGTCGATAAAGAAGGATATATCACAGAAGGTTCCCGTTCCAATGTGTTCTTTATCGGGGACAATGTCATCTTTACTGCCCCTTTAGAGTATGTTCTTCCCGGCACAAGCCGGAAAAGAGTATTCGATATTTGCCATAAACATCGGTTTCCGATCATTGAAAAGCGTATTCCTGTCTCTGAATTAGCCCGGTATGATGCTGCTTTTCTGTCCGGGACTTCTCCTCTAATTTTGCCAATCAACCGAATCGATGAACTTCGTTTCGATCCCGGATTACCATTATTACAAGAACTGATGAAATATTATTTCAGATTGCTTGAAGAGTGTTAAAGCCACTTTTAGGTAATATTAAGAAGTTTTTATTCCCCAAAAGTTTTATAAAAGTCATCTTTTTTATAATATTGCAAAATAATGGTATTAAAACTCGTTCGATGAGCATCTTGTGTATGAGATCCGCTCATTACAACATTAAAATAAGTAATGAAATATATTATATTGATACTGGTCGCCGGACTGATTATTTTTGTAAAGCCCTGGAGAATGAGTCTGGAAGAGAGTATATTTTCCCCGGCTGAAGATACGACCTTGTTATCTTCAACCCTTTCCTCCGATTCGCTTATGCTTTTCCCTGCAAATCAAGTTATTAATAACAATGACTCTGAATTGGACATCACCTTGAAATTCGATCGGATAATCCGAAAATTTATGCAAAAATGGGAAATTAAGGGAGCTTCTTTTGCTTTGATGAAGAACGATCGTTTGATTTATAGTAAAGGATATGGCTTTGCCGATGAAGAAGAAAACGTCCCCATGGATGTCATGCATGTTTTCCGGATAGCTTCTATCTCCAAGTTAATTACTGCCGTGGCTATCATGAAGTTGCAGGAAGAAGGTAAACTGACTTTACAGGATCGGGTTTTCGGTCCCGAGGGAATTTTAAATGATACCATTTTTTCAGATATAAAAGACCCCCGTACGACTAAAATCACCGTCGAAAATTTATTACGTCATCAGGGAGGATTTTCCATTGCCTACGGTGACCCCATGTTTTGTCCGGTTGAGATTGCCAGGAAAATGCAGGTACCTCCTCCTGCCGATCTGAATACGATGATACGATTCGTGCTTTCCCGAAGATTGGGATTTACTCCCGGTTCCGGAGCCCGCTATTCCAATATCGGTTACGGCATCTTATCTAAAGTGATAGAAAAGGTCTCGGGTGAAGATTACGAACTTTATGTAAAAAGACATATCTTGCGTCCTGCCGGTTGTTTCGACATGCATTTAGGTAAAAATCTGTATGATGATAAATTGCCTAATGAGGTAAAATATTATGAAGTTTCCAATGCAGAACAGATTCAGGCTTGTGATGGAAGCGGAAAATTGGTTGCACGTAGTAACGGTGGCAATAATATTGAAGAACTCTACGGTGCAGGTGGTTGGGTCGCTTCTCCAGCCGAACTTTTACGTTTCCTGGCAGTCATCGATAAAGATCCGGGTATCCCCGACCTGCTGAGTGATGCGTCGATCGACTACATGACCCAGGAAGTTCCCAGTGCCTACCCCATCGGTTGGATAGAGACGACTAGCCGGGGAGAATGGTTTCGTAGCGGTACATTAGCAGGTACCAGTGCATTGATGAAAAAGCAAAAAGACGGTTATTCGTGGGTATTCCTGACCAACACCAGCAGCTGGAAGGGCTCGCGTTTCCCTCATTACATCGACAATGCGGTAAGACAAGCTATGGCTTCTGTCCATTCATGGCCCGAACGCGATTTGTTTGAAATGCAACGATTCGATCATGAAAAACTTCTGGTTATTCGCTAATATCCTAAAATTAATATAAAATTGCTGCTTTTCTTTGAGTTTTGATTTCATTTTACAACTTTTGTAGTAAAATAATTAATAATCTAAACTCAACAGTGAAAGTATGTCATTTCAAATTTTAACCATCAATCCGGGATCGACCTCTACAAAAATTGCGATTTTTGAAGATGAAAAAGAGATCTTTTCCAAAACACTCCGTCATACAGCCGAGGAACTGAGTCCTTATGCAACCGTCGCTTCACAATTCCAATTCCGGAAGAATATCATTTTATCCGAATTGCAGCAAGCAGGTTGGGACATTCACGGCTTTCATGCAATCGTTGGCAGAGGCGGTTTAGTTAAACCGATCGAATCGGGAATCTATGAGGTAAATGATGCCTTGGCTCATGATCTGGAGTATCCGGTAATGGGAGAGCATGCTTCGAATCTGGGAGGATTGATCGCCCGGGATATCGTACGTGAAATGCATAACGGAACTAAAGCCTATATCGCAGACCCGGTTGTTGTGGATGAACTGGATCCGATCGCCCGGCTTTCCGGTCACCCTGCCCTTTCCAGGGTATCTATTTTCCATGCTTTGAATCAGAAAGTCATTGCACGAACTTATGCACGGGAAGTCGGGAAAAAATACGAAGAAATGAACCTGATCGTCGCCCATATGGGAGGTGGAGTCTCGGTCGGTGCACATTGTTGCGGACGTGTCGTCGATGTCAATAATGCCCTGGACGGAGACGGTCCCTTCTCCCCTGAACGCTCGGGAGGTCTTCCGACAGGTGCTTTGGTCGAATTGTGTTTTAGTGGAAAATCAAAGGCCGAAGTCAAGAAAATGCTGAAAGGGAACGGCGGAGTCGTTGCTTATTTGGGAACGAACGATATGCGGCTGGTGGAAGAGAAAGCACCGGTAGATGCAGAATATGGTATGATTCAGGATGCCATGTGTTACCAGATCGGGAAAGAAATCGGAGCTATGGCAGCTGTGTTGAAAGGGAAAGTTGATGCTATTTTACTGACCGGAGGTATTGCTTATGGCAAACCCATCACCGATTATATTACCCGTATGGTCGGCTTTATCGCCCCCGTGAAGGTTTATCCGGGAGAGGATGAAATGCGGGCTTTGGCTATGAATGGCCTGATGGTGTTACGCGGAGAAATGCAGGCAAAAACTTATGCCTGATTTTAGTTCCGATTTTAGGTTTTAAATAACTGCTAAGCTTCGATAGCCGTTTGTTTAAAATCTAAAATCGGCTTTTTCTTATCTGGCTCGGGTAAAAATATATCTTTCTGTATCCGAGATCTCTTTATTAAACTGAAATCCCTCCCACTCGAACCGGATTATTTCTTCCGGAGTTTCGAGACGATGAAGCAAAATATAACGGGTCATCGCTCCCCTGGCTTGTTTGGCATAAGTACGAATCGTTTCATATTTTCCATTCCGCCATTCCTGAAATTCCGGAGTTATCACTCTCACTTGTGCCCGGAGTTCTTTCTCATCGAAAGCTCCCCATACATCCAAACTGGCCAGATTGATCAATATTCCACCCGAACGCTTCACATCGCCGATCAGGGGAGCTGTTAGTTTGGGAAGCCAATATTCATACAAATTTTTCAGGTTCAGCCCTTTCAATTTTAACGTATATGCAAGCCGGTAAGCTTTTATCAGATCCAACGGGCGGAGTAAACCATACAGCACAGAAACAATCCGCAGGTGGTCCTGAATGTAGCCGAGATCGGCCACTGGAATCGTGTCGGTTTGCATGGTTTTGAACACACTCCCGTTATAGGCAAAAAGGGCTTGTTTCATTGGCGTGTCCGCCTGATCGAATTTTTGATAACGGTTGTAATTTTCCTCTGCCAGAGATTTGCTGACTTTCAGTAATTTCTGCAATTCTTCAACACCATATTGTTGCATTTTTCCAACCAACAGATCGGCATCTTGCTGAAATAAAGGCCAAGTAAACGGATAAGTATCTCCCAAAGTTTTCATATCCATAGTTTTGGCCGGCGAAAGGATAATGAGCATAAATTTCGATTTTAACTAACAAAAAATTTCCAATAAATTCATATTGGGTAAAGTTATGGATTTTTCACGGATAATAATTCGTTGTATTTAAAATAATAGCTTATCTTTGCGAGGTATTTGAGAATTGAATCAGTTTGTATTTAAAGCGACTTGCCTTCATGTATAATGTATCGTTAAGTAGACTTTCCTTCAGCTATCAACCTCATTTCGAATTTATTTTTAGACAATAAAGTTTTATACTTAATGAACATTTACATTTCAAATTTAAGTTATGCCGTAAATGATGGCGACTTAAAAGATTTATTTGGGGAATATGGAGAAATTTCCTCTGCAAAGGTAATTACTGATCGTGAAACCGGTAGATCACGTGGCTTTGGTTTCGTAGAAATGGCTGACGATGCACAAGGACAAAAAGCTATCGACGAACTGAATCAGGCTGAATATGATGGAAAAGTAATCAACGTAACTGTAGCTCGTCCTAGAACAGAACGTCCTGCAGGAAATCGTGGCGGTTTCCACCGTAACAACAACTTCAACGGTGAACGCAAAGAAAGAAGATACTAAAGTTGTGGAGGCTGTCTCATTCTGAAGTTCAGCCTCTTTTTTCAACTCATAAATAGTCTTTGCTTTTATTTTCATATTTGTCGTTTTCATTTTTTTTCTATCCTGTTTAAATTCTGTTTCCACTTTTTTTATATCACAAAGCTCGGAGCTTTTAGCTCCCTCATTACTTTGAAGGTTTCTGATCCGATGGGTTTGGCTTTGATTTCCCCGAAAGCTACATAAACCGAAATAAATTCTCCGGAACAAAGAGGATGAGACCGATTATCGTTGGAAGTATCAGTTTTAAAAATTATCTTTGTTTTCGAGGATATTCCTAAAAATGTGAAATTTCAGAGATATCAGAGACAGGTTTTAGCTAATTTTACTTCATGATCCAACATGCTTCGATAGACGACAGTACTCTTTTCGAACGTATTACCCGGCATGATGCCGAGGCTTTCGGAATCGTTATGCGGCGTTATGCAGGTGCACTCTATGCTTTTGCATTCAGGATCGTGGGAGATACGTTGGCTGCCGAAGATATTGTACAGGAAGTATTTATCAACCTTTGGGAAAAAAGACGGAAACTATCCCCCGGCCCATCCCTACGTAATTTTCTGTATCTCGCCGTTCGTAATCTATCCCTGAACCACCTTCGGATGCAGAAAAACCATCTTGCCCAAACCAATGCTTATCTGTTTGAACAAAAGGCAGGGCTTTGGGTGATAGAAGAAGAAAGATACCGGCTGCTTTCTGAGGCGATCAAACAACTTCCTCCACGTACAGCCACCGTAATCGGCTATTCCTGCGACGGCTTGTCGCAAGAAGAAATCGCCCGTAAGATGGGAATTACAGTTGCTACCGTAAAATTGCTGAAATCACACGGTATTCAAAAATTGAAAAAGATCCTCGGGCCTTTATCTTTTTTACTTGTGATGATGAAGTAGTTTTTTGGGGCAAGGCCAGAAAAAGTCCGGCTTCCCCCATCAGGAGCTTGCGAAGTGACACGAAGCAGGAAGGAAGTAACGCAGCCCGGTATTTTAAAGTTTATAAATTCTGTAGCCCCTGCGGTACCTTCTTAACGGAACCTCCGATCCCGATCAGCCGTTTCTGCACGTATGTAAAGCGGAATACCCAGTACAGCTGCAACAGGGATGGCAAAGACATTGTCCGGTCCAGCGATTTTCAGTACGAAATCCTGTGGCATGTATCCATAAATGCCTGCACCGAGGGCGACACCAATCAACAAGTATCCCATGATAGGACGCAGGCTTCCCCAAGCACTGGAGAACGCTTCCTTCAGCTTTCGTTTTAGCGGCCATGCCCGTTTATTTTCTCCCGGTTCATCGTTCCCGCCTTTCAACCGGACATTCTTGACATATTTCTGCATCCCTGCTTTTTCAAGCACAAAACCGAACAATACCGAGGCTATAAACGCAAGGATAAAATAGGTTATCATTGCCTTTACACCGACCATCGCTCCGAGCATACCGATGATGATAGGATTAAGCAACGGTGAGGCAATCAGGAACGACATCGTACTGCCGAAAGGTACACCGGCATTGAGGAACCCGACGGTCATCGGGATGGTGGAACAGGCGCAGAACGGTGTCAGCGCACCGAATCAGGCTGCCATCACATTACCAAAAATGCCGCGTCCCGAAAGCCATTTCTTGATTTTTTCCTGCGGGATGTACATCAGGATGATTTCCACTGCCGCACTGATCAGCATGAACAGCGCAATCAGCTCAAACGTGATGAATACAAAGTATTCCAATGTTACAATTAAAGAGTTCATGTATGAATGATTTTATGAATTAAAAACTAAATCAGATTATTGAATTATTTGTCATTTTCAAAAGTTAATTTCCGCAACAACTATTAGATGGATTACGCTCTGTTTCCGATGGACAGCACGTCGCCGGCTGGGGCGAGCCGCAACAAGAAGACGGTTCTTCTGCGTTATCACTGTTTTCGATGTTTCCGCAGCAGCCTGAAGGAGTTATTTCCGTTTGTGATTGTGTAGAACAGCACCCCGAAGAAGTTGTTTCCCCTCTTCTGCCGACAAAAAGCAGTGCGGCTACTATCATTGCATTGTAAGAGGCAAGGAAACAAAGTCCGTCGAGTTCGGTGCGAAGGTCAACAACATACAGATAGACGGCATATCGTTCATCGAACACCTCTCGTTCAA
>QWCE01000053.1_pt1 | contig 190782 bp, 150 predicted proteins | sample 1972531 | NCBI WGS metagenome assembly QWCE01 (sample SAMN09866716, study PRJNA288562) | Human gut metagenome isolate term4_stool, whole genome shotgun sequencing... | reverse complement strand
CCACGACAACTTTCATCTTGAATTCTAAGCTGTATTTTGCCATACAAAAAACCCCCTAAAGTTGGATTTTTTAGTCCAACTTTAGGGGGTCAGTTCATTTAAGCCGCCTCTTTTTTTTCCCATTACGGACGAATGCGCTGCTGCGTGCGTGCCAAGAGATCGTGTTTCATATCCCAAACGGCTAAGGACAAATCCACTTTATACTCGTGTGGATTATCGAAGCGCTTGTATTCATCCCAGAGCGTATCCAATTCTTTGGCGCAGTAGTCACGACGGGCATTCAGGGACGGCAGATCATAGACGCATTTGCCGCCGTCAAAGATACGTACTTTCATTTCACGCGCGGTGTAGTCTTCCAGGCGCATGCGCTTCCAAGTGTATACGGGATGGAAGATCTCATAGGGCTTGCTGTCGTCGACTTTTTCGTTCTTCATGGTAATCACATCAGCAATGGCCTTGCCCGTGTCTTTTTCATAGAGACGATAGAAGGTTTTAAAGCCCGGCGTAGTGATTTTTTCGACATTTTCGGAGATCTTAATGCGCGGTTCAAAGACGCCGTTATTCTCTAGACCGACAAGCTTATAGACGCCGCCGAAAACGGGTGAGGACTTGGAGGTAATGAGGTTTTCGCCCACGCCGAAGCTGTCAATCTTAGCGCCTTGCGCCAGAATGTCTTCAATACGATATTCATCCAAGGAATTGGAAGCAACGATTTTGGCATCCTTATGGCCGGCTTCATCCAGCATGACGCGAGCTTTTTTACTCAGATAGGCAATATCGCCGGAGTCGAGGCGAATGCCGCCGGCAATGCCCTTGGGCTTTAACACGTCGTCGAAAACGCGAATGGCGTTGGGCACGCCGCTGGAAAGCGTATCGTAGGTATCCACTAAGAGCGTAGCGTTCGTAGGATAAATTTCCGCATAGGTTTTGAACGCTTCGTATTCCGTCGGGAAGAGTTGCACCCACGAGTGTGCCATGGTGCCCAGCGCGGGCACGCCAAAGCGCTGATCGGATAAGGTATCGGCCGTGCCGACACAACCGCCAATGTAGGCTGCGCGTGCGCCCAATGTTGCGGCATCCGGACCCTGCGCGCGGCGAGAACCGAATTCCATGACCGGACGCCCCTGCGCGGCGCGCACGATACGGCTGGCTTTCGTGGCAATCAGAGACTGATGATTCACCAGTAACAGGAGCATCGTTTCGATCAAGCTGGTCTGGGCCATCGGTCCGCGCACCGTAATCAGCGGCTCGCCGGGGAAGACCACGCTGCCGTCGGGTACGCACCAGACATCGCAGGTAAAGTGCAGATCCTTCAGATAGGCCAGGAAGGCATCGCTATAAATCTTCTTGCTTCGGAAAAAGGCAATATCGTCGTCCGAAAAGTGGAAGTCTTTCAGATAATCAATGATGGATTCTAAGCCCGAGAAGATCGCAAAGCCGGCATCATCGGGGTTTTTGCGATAGTAGAGGTCGAAATAACCGATGGTATCGTGTATGCCTCGTTCAAAATAACCGTTTGCCATGGTCATCTCGTAATAATCGAAGAGCATGGCCAGATTTTCATCTGATCGTTTCATTCCAATCCTTCTTTCTGCAGGTGCATAGGAAACGTTTTTATTCTCATTAGTGATACATTTTATCACATTTTTGCATAGGATACCTTTTGCCGATGTGGGGCTTCTCGGCGCTTGGCCCTTTATTATAAAATAAGACAATCGATGAAGATAACGAAAAGAGACCGGCTAAAAAATTGGCGCATCGATGCAAGAGAAAGGAGAAAAGGTGAAGACAGTCATCCTTTTTGATTTAGACGGAACCTTATTGTATACCTTGCCGTCCATTACGGCAGCGCTGAGTCGTACGCTGGAGCGCTATGGGCTTTCGGCGATATCTCTGGAGCGCGTGCGCGAATTGGTAGGAAACAGCTCACGTTACCTAGTCGAGCATACGCTGGATGAAACGGGCGGCGCCGCGTGGACGGCGGAAAAGCGTACAGAATTTTTGGATGCCTATAACGGCGATTATCTCTCCCATCCGATGGAGGGCACGCATCCCTATGAAGGCATTGCGGATTTATTGCAGGCCTTAAAGGCTGCCGGCAAAACGCTCTGGGTCTATTCCAATAAGCCGGATGCCATTGCGAAAGAGGTGGTTAAGCACTTTTTTGGCGATACGCTGGATGTGGTGCGTGGCTTTCGTGAGGATACACCGCGCAAGCCGGATCCGACCGGTGTGTTTTGTATGATGGAAGAGGCCGGTGTTAAAAAAGAGGACATGTACTACGTCGGAGATAGTGAAGTGGACTGGAAACTGGGAAAAGCGGCGGGGCTTGAGACCATTATGGTGAGCTACGGATTTCGTACGCGAGAAGAGCTGTTGCGGACGACGGACGCGGATCCGGTGGCCAGTGTGGAGGCATTGCATCAGATGCTGCTTTAACCGGCAGCATGGGAAGGCAGGTAAGCCGTCGCCCTTACGTGGCGGCGCAGCCCTTTAGAACCCCTGGAAAGGAGCCGTTATGGCATGGTTTCATAGCTTACTTTCGTACTCGATCTTTGCGGTGGATCTCGTTGGCTATCTGGTGATCATCACGTCCGTGCTGTACAGCCTCTATGAATTTGCGGTCGTGGATCGGTTTAATATGCACTTGTTCTACCACAATACCACGTTAATGCATGGTATAGCGATTGCGCTGGAGCTGTTAATGGCGGCGGAAGTATTGAAGACGATGCTTGCCATTCATCTTAGCGATGTGCTTTTGTTGTCGGTTCTGATCGTTTTAAGGGTATTCCTAGGGTACACGGTTCGTAAGAATCATGTGGATGAGGAATATGTGAACAAGCTGAAACAGCGTCATCATATACGAAAAGAAATACTCGATCATCAGAAACGACTGCGAGAGGAGCAGAATCGGAGTCGAACCACAGAGGAGGAACGATATGAAGAAGATTGATACGCAAGAATTTAAGACTCTCGTATTGGAGGGAAAAGGGGCATGCCTGGTCGATTTTTCGGCGACCTGGTGCGGTCCGTGCCAGATGCTGGCACCGGTGCTGGAAGAAATCAGCGCAGAGGGGCACACGGTTTATTCGGTAGACGTGGATGAAGAGTCGCCATTGGCTATGCAGTACATGGTGTCCAGCGTACCGACGATGCTTTTCTTTAAAGACGGCGAAAAAAAGGAGCAATTGATCGGCTTGACACCGAAACAGACCATCTTAGATAAGCTCGCCTATTATGAAAACTGAAACAACAGGTATTTATGATGTAGCCGTTGTCGGTGCCGGTCCAGCCGGTTTGGCGGCGGCGCTTAATGCGGCCGTGCGTCGAAAAGCAGTCGTCCTTTTCGGCGCTTCACGCAGTGAACGTCTGTTGCGGACGGACTCTGTCGACAATTATTTGGGCTTGCCGGGTGAGTCGGGCGCTTCTTTGTTAGATAAATTCGCGGCGCATGTGGAGCAATTTTCCAATATCGAGCGTCGTCGGGAAAATGTACAGATTATTTATAACATGGGAGATGCCATCGGGCTTCTTTTAGCGGGCAATGCCATCGTGAAAGCGCATAGCGTGGTTTTGGCCACGGGTGTAAGCTTTGGCAAGCCGTTACCGGGAGAGGAACAGTATCTCGGCAAGGGCGTCGGCTATTGTGCGACCTGTGATGCCGCTTTGTATAAAAATCGCCCGGTCATTGTCGTCGGTTATAACGAGGAATCGGCCGAAGAAGCCAATTTCATTGCGGAAACGGCTTTGTCCACGGTTTTTGTCAATTGCACGGGACGCAGTCTGTCGCTTTCGGAAAAGGTGCGTGAAGTGCAACAAAAGCCGTTAGAGATTATCGGTAGCGACCATGCCGAAGGCCTGCGTCTTGAAGATGAGGTGATTTCGGCCGATGGCATTTTTCTGTTGCGCGATGCTCGTGCGGCAGACACGCTGGTGCCGGGTATTGCCTTAGAAGGTCGTCATGTGGCCGTGGATGCCGGCATGGCTACGAATCTTCCCGGGATCTTTGCCGCCGGAGATCTGGTGGGATTACCCTATCAAATCAACATAGCCTGCGGACGCGGCCAGTTGGCCGGATTATCCGCGGCGCGCTATGCGACGGCCCAGACGGCAAAAAAGAAGGCTTAGCCCTCTATCGCAGCTGTGTTTTTGCTCAAAATCATGTTATAACCCGCAAGAGACGCGACAAAGCGCGCACGGTTCATCTTGACAGGAAGAATCTGCCTTACTATAGTTTATTTTGTGAACCATTTGCGTTGGAGACGATACCAGAACACGTTCATCTCTTGAGGAAAGGAACCGATATGGCAATCCGAATTATTGTTGATTCCGCCAGTGACTATACAAAAGAAGAAGCCGAACAAGCAGGTTTTTTATTTGCGCCCATGGGTATCTCGTTTGGAGAAAAAGCCTATTGGGACGGGGTCAATCTGACCAAAGAAGAGTTCTACCATGAATTGGTGGATGAAGGAGGCTACCCGGTGACCAGCCAGCCTTCGCCGAAACTGCTGATGGATCTTTTTCAGTCTGTTGTGGATGCGGGCGACAGCGCCATTATGATTACCATGGCCAGTGCACTTTCCGGAACCTTCCAGACCGCAGCCATGATTGCGGAGGACTACGCCGGTAAAATTGCTGTGATCAATTCCGGTACGATTTCCATCGGCGAACGCATGATCATCCGCGAGGCCGTAAAGATTGCCGAAACAGCGGCATCGCTGGAAGAAGCAGCGGATGCGATTCGTGAACGAGTACGGCATCTCTATCTGTTTGGGTATTTGGACCAATTGGAATACCTGAAACGCGGGGGACGTATTTCCCCGGCGATGAACTTTTTGGCCAATTTGTTTTCGGTGAAACCCATTATCCATGTCTGCCATGACGGCTTGGATCTGTGCAAAAAAGCGCGTGGAAAACAAAAAGCATGGAAAGAGTTGGCCACTCTGGTGGAGGAAATGCCGGGTTTGGAAAAGGATCACCTTATGTATGGCTATACCGGTACCAGCGATGCCTACGTTTATGAATTTATGAAACAAAATACGACGTTGCCGGCTTCACCGGCGGATCGGATTCAAATCGGCTCGACCATCGGGACACATGCCGGTCCGGGGTGTCTTGCGATTGCCTTTTTTGCGGATCCGACGGATATGATGTCGGAAGATAAACAGGGTTAAGGCATGGCAAGCCTAGAAGAAGCCATGATTCATGCGTGGCTAGAGATCAATATGGTGGTGCGTGAAAATCGCCTGATGGATAGCTTGACCCTGAATGAAATTGCCGTGTGCCATTATATGCATTGCTCGGAACAAAAGGGCCAACCCTTTGTGACGGCCACAGAATTATCTAAGCGTATGCAGTTGTTTAAGTCCCAGATCAATGCGCTGATTTCCAAGATGGAAAAGCGGGGCATGATCGAAAAGCGTCGTAACCGCAGCGATCAGCGTGTGCAGGAGTTGGTTTTGACCTCCAAGGGCGAAGAACTCTATCGCAAGGAACATGCACAAGTTTTACAGATCGTAAAGCGTATCATTCCCCGTTTGGGAGAGGATCGCGCCCAACGCCTAGTTGAAGATTTATTGCAAGCTGGCGATGTATCGCGCCGTGTTTTAGCGGAAAAAGAAGGGGATAGCACTCCCTGTGAGGAGACAGAATGAGACGAAAAGACCGCGAAGTGACCAATCTTGCTGAAATTCGCGCCTTTTTGCAAGAAGCGCTTATTTTACATATTGCTTTTCAGGATACGCCCTATCCCTATATCGTGCCGCTTCACTATGGCTTCGAAGAGTATGACGGAAAATTTACTTTTTATATGCACGGCGCAAAAGAAGGACGAAAATTGGAGTTGTGTCGTAAAAACCCGCATATTTGTCTGGAAATTGACCAAGATGGAGGACTTCTTTCGGGCGGGGACAAGGCATGCGCTTACAGTGCTTTTTATATGTCCCTGATCGGAACGGGAAAAATACGCGTTGTCGAAGATTTGGACGAAAAGAAAAAGGGATTGTCGCTTCTGATGAAGACACAAACCGGGTGTGACTTTGTGCTGACGGATGCAATGGTTAATGCGGTGGCTGTTTTTGCCGTGACGCTAGAAGCGTATACCGTCAAAAGTCATAAAAAAGCGTAATAACTGTTGTGTAGGCCCCTTCTCTGCGATGCAGGGAGGGGGCATTATAAAATAAGGAGGAAAGCATGCAGGAAGTGTTTGTTCCGACAGAAAAGATGCGCCTGGAGAAGGATGCGCTGGGCGAAGTGCCTGTTCCGGAGACGGCGTATTGGGGCGCGCAAACGGAGCGCAGCCGACACCATTTTCCCACCGATGGCGGCACCATGCCGCTTGAAGTGATTCACGCTCTGGCGCGCATTAAAAAGGCGGCCGCCGGTGTCAATGTGAAACTGGGGGTGTTGGACGAAGAGCGAGCACAGAAAATTGACGAAGTGTGCGAAGAGATTTTAGAGGGAAAACTGGACACGCATTTTCCGCTCTCCATCTGGCAAACCGGCAGCGGTACGCAGAGTAATATGAATGTGAATGAGGTCATTGCGCATCGCGGCAACGCATTAGCCGGCAAAAATCTGTTACATCCGAACGATCATGTGAATCGTTCGCAAAGCTCGAACGATGTGTTTCCAAGCGCTATGCACATTGCGGCGCGGGAACTCACGGAAACGCGCCTCTTACCCGCTCTGCATGAATTGGTGCAGGCGTTTTGTGATAAAGAGGAGCGCATGCGTTCCATCATTAAAACCGGACGCACACACCTGCAGGATGCCACGCCCCTAACCGCAGCGCAGGAGATTTCTGCCTGGCGCGTGGCCCTTGAAGAGGATGCCAAGGTCATTAAAGCGGCCTCCGACGCCCTGGGGGCACTTCCCATCGGCGGAACAGCCGTGGGCACCGGTCTTAATGCACCTGAAAACTATGACACGATGATGTGCGAAGCACTTTCGGCACAAACGGGATTGTCCTTTAAGCCGTTAGACAATAAATTCTACGGTCTGTCCATGAAATCGCCCCTGCATCGCCTCCACGGCAACTTCAAATCCTTAGCGGCAGATCTTAACAAAATCGCCAACGATATTCGCTTCCTTTCCTGCGGGCCTCGTTGCGGTATTGGCGAATACCGCATTCCTGCCAATGAGCCGGGCAGCTCCATTATGCCGGGGAAGGTGAACCCCACGCAGGTGGAATCCATCACCATGATTGCGTTACAGGTCATGGGTAACGATGTGGCCGTAGGGATGGCAGCTGCTTCCGGCCAGATGCAGCTTAATACCTACATGCCCTTAATCATTCACAACGTACTGGATTCGGCGCGCCTCTTGGCCAGTGGCATGACCTGCTTCCGCCAGTTCCTGGTGGAAGGATTGGAAGCAGATGAAACCGTCATGAAACGCCTGTTGAACAACTCTCTAATGCTCGTTACGGCGTTATCGCCGCACATTGGCTACGATGCAGCTTCGAAGATTGCGCACACTGCGCATGAAGAAGGTATTACTTTGAAAGAAGCGGCGCTAAAGAGCGGTCTGGTGAAAGAAGAGGAGTACGATACGTTGGTCGATCCGGCAAAGATGGTATAAGAGGTCAGAGCCATTGGACCGGAACGCCGCGTGCGGATCTAAAAAAACAACAAAGGGTCGCGTTTCAATGCTTAAGTGTTGAAATGCGACCTTCTTATTTTTACATAAATTTTTCATTAAACGCCTCCCTCCTTAACATTCCCCCTGTACACTTTTTCTTATGAGTGACAAAACGGAAGGGGTTGTCCATGGAAATTCAACTGAAAAAGATATCCAAGCGCTTTGCGGGAAAAACCGTGATTTTTCCCTTGGACTTAACTATTACCGATGGCAGTTTCACAACGCTTCTCGGCCCTTCCGGCTGTGGAAAGACGACCTTACTCCGCATGATTGCAGGCCTTGAAACGCCGGACGAAGGGGAGATTTTTCTGGATGATGTCTGCGTCTTTTCGAAGGCGAAGGGCATTTATGTGCCGCCGGAAAAACGAGGTCTTGCCTTTGTGTTTCAGGATTTTGCGCTGTGGCCGCATATGAGCGTCTTTGAAAACGTAGCCTTCGGTCTGCGTGCCCGACAGGAGACGGTGCATTTAGCGGAGCGCGTGCGCGAGGCATTAGCCACCGTACACTTGGAGGACATGGAGAAGCGCTATCCGCACCAGCTTTCTGGTGGGCAGCAGCAACGCGTGGCATTTGCGCGAGCGATAGCTATTCACCCGGGTTGCATTCTTTTTGATGAACCGCTTTCGGCGTTGGACGCCCTACTGCGTGAGGAAATGCGACACGAGCTCAAAGAACTGACGGCATCGCTACAAATCACATCGATCTTTGTGACGCATGACCAGACAGAAGCCATGAGCATGAGCGATCAAATTGCGGTGATGCATGATGGCCACGTGGAACAGGTTGCACCGCCCGAAGAGATTTACCATCGCCCTGCCACGCGCTTTACCGCCCACTTTGTCGGCAAATCGAACTGGATTACGCCGGATGCGCTGTTTCGGCCGGAATCCGCCGTAGAAACAGAAAGTCCGGGCGCCCAACGCTATGACTTAAAAGTCGAAACGGCGCAGTATCTGGGCGATGCCTATGAATTGATGGCACCGTATGGGGAAGCCTTATGGACCATTCGCAGCCGCCGGAAAAAAGCGTCCGGTGACGCGTTGACGATATACGTTCATCCGGAACAAGTCATTGCATTTTCAAACGAGAGAGGAGAAACACGATGAAGAAGATGGCAGGCCTTTTATTGGCTATTTGTTTGTGCTTGGGGCTTTCCGCTTGCGGGCAGTCGCAGGACGCGCCTAAAGAGAGCACAGCGGAAAGTACGTCGCAGGTGACGGAGAGTAAAGAAGAGAGCACAGCGGATAGCAACGCAAAAGACGGTGAGAAATTATCCGGCAAAGTGACGGTGTACATGCCGAGTCCAGCGAAACTTGCCGATAAATTGGCGGCCGCCTTTACGGAGGAGACGGGCGTGAAAGTGGAGCAGTTTCAGGGCACGACCGGTGAGATCCTGGCGCGTCTGGAAGCAGAAAACAAAAATCCGGTGGCGGATGTGGTTATTCTGGCCTCTTGGTCGGATGGCTTACGCATGAAAAATGACAATAAGCTGGATAATTTTAAGCCTACGAAGGCGGATAAAATCAATGAAGGTTTCTTGGATGCGGAGAATACGCTCTTCGGCTACAGCGCCTCAGCGGTGGGTGTGATTTATAACACAAAACTGGTGCCGGAACTCAATGCGGACTGGAAAGAACTGGCCGATGCCAAGTATAAAGATAACATTGCTATTCCGGATCCCGAAAAATCGGGCGCTTGTAAGGACTTTTTAGCCGGCTTTGTGACGGGCGTACCGGAAGGCGAAGCCATCATGAAGAGCTGGGCAGACAACGGTTTGATGGTACCGGGTGCCAATAAAGCGGCGCTGGAAGCCATCACGACGGGCGAAAAGGGGATCCTTGTTGCCGGTGTGGATTATAATGCCTATTCCTCCATTGCGAAAGGCGAACCGCTGCAGATTTACTATCCGAAGTCGGGCACCGTCGTCAATCCGCGTCCGGCAATGATTTTGAAGTCAGCGCCGAACAAAGCAAATGCGCAGGCCTTTATTGACTTCCTATTCAGCGATAAAGCCCAAAAGATGATTGCGGATGCGTATCTGATTCCGGGTCGCAGCGATGTGAAAAACGACAAGCGCACGAATCTCTCCGAGATTCCGCAGATCAAAACGGATTGGAACAAGATGATGGATACGGCGTCGGATACTGCCGCGAAGTTAAACAGTCTTTGTAAATAAGGGAGAGTGCGATGAGAACGCAAGCGCTAAAAAAGAAGCTGCCGCTAACGATGTTGCTGCTGCTTCTGAGCGGCTTGATTCTCTGCCCTTTGCTGGCGGTTTTTGCCCAGGCGGTCATCCGAGATGGCCGCCTGGATTTTTATCAGGCATGGGCGAGTATCAGCAATGCAAAAAACGTGCAAACCATCGTCAATTCGTTGCTGCTTGGCGTAAGCGTGGTTCTGTGCGCTTCGCTCGTTGCGCTCCCGACGGCCTTCCTGTTGGCACGTACGAAGCTGGGGCAGAAGCGATGGCTGGATATAGTCTTCATGATCCCTTTTATGACGCCGCCCTATATTGCCTCCATGGGCTGGATTCTCTTTATGCAAAAGAAGGGACTGTTTCAGCAGCTTTTTCCGACAACGGGTGCCTGGTCGGAGCATTTTTTCTGCTTCGGGGGATTGGTGTTGGTCATGAGTCTGCACGTATTTCCTTTCCTTATGACGATGATGAAAAATGCCATGCTCAATATTCCGGTCAGTTTGGAAGAAAGCGGTGCGGTCTTTGGCGCCGGCTTCGGTATGCGGCTACGGAAAATTTTTGCTCCTCTGCTTACGGGAAACTACGCCATCGGGGCACTATTGGTATTTGTAAAGACATTGTCGGAATATGGCACGCCATATACGTTGGGACGTCGCATCGACTTCTATGTGTTCACGACAGATATTCATCGCTACTCGACGACGGCACCCATTGACTTCGGCCGTTCTGCCAGTCTTTCTGCCATTCTCATCGGTATTTGTTTGGTCATGTGGCTGTTGCAAAATTTCGTGACTGAGAAAAGCAGCTATGGCTTGTTGAGCGGTAAGGGCAGTCGCACAACAGAACTAGCACTGTCTTTGCCGGGAAAAATTCTATCCGGCGTTTGGATCGGCTTAGTGATCCTGTTTGCCATCGGCGTGCCGTATTTCTCGATTATTTCTACGTCTCTTATTAAATTGCGTGGCTTTGGCCTGGCGGCAGGAAATTTTGTGTTGGATCACTATGCGGAGTTGTTTCAGAGTCCGAGGGCGCTCTCCGCTATTTGGAATAGCCTCATCTTAGCGGTTTCCGCGGCGAGTATATGTTCGCTTCTGGGAACCATTGTCGTGTTGTTTGTGCAACAGGCAAAAGGCGTATGGAAAAAATTGCTGGAAGGAATCAGCCTGCTGCCGGAAATGCTGCCGAGTATTGTGTTGATCATCGGTATCATGCTGTTTTGGAACGCCATTTATAAAATACTTCCCCTGTACAATACATTGGGCATCATGATTCTGGCGTATGTGGTGTTGTATTTGCCTTATACCGTGCAGTATGTGACTTCCGCTTTTACGCAAATCAATCCGCATTTGCTTGAGGCCGGACGCAGCTTTGGCGCCTCGCCACACTATGTGTTTCGCCATATCACGCTGCCTTTGATTTCTCGTGGCATTATTGCCGGAGGGATGATGATTTTTATCATCGCCTTTCGTGAATTGGTGACGGCTAGCCTGATTGCACCGCCAAACACTCTCGTGGTTTCCACCTACATCAATCGGGAGTTTGAACAGGGCAGTGTCTCTTCCGGTATGGCGATGGCCGTTCTCTGTGTATTGATCACCTGTGTAGCATTGCTCCTTTTCAATCATTTTACCGACGACAGAAAGGACGCATAAGATGTTGCTGAAGGTAGCCGGTGGTGTTGGGGAACACGGCCGCAATTGCTTTTATGTGGAGAGCAAAACCCTACATTTTTTGGTAGATTGTGGTTTGATGGCGGAAAATCCGGAGGATCCCAATCCGCATTTGTCATACACACAGATCCGTCGTCTGGACGTGGTGTTTCTGACGCATTCGCACAGCGACCACAGTCGGGCACTACCCTGGCTACGGGAATCCGGTTTCACTGGTCCTGTTATTGCCACGGCAGAATGTTTCCGTCAGCTTTCTTTTCCGGTGGGAGAGAGTATTCCGCTGGAGAGCCTTTCCCAAGGCAGAAATGCGACTTACAAAGGGCTCTCTATTATTTGGGGACGCACGGGCCACTGCCCCGGTGGCGTTTGGTTTCGTTTCACGGATGGCAACGCAGCGATATTGTTTTCGGGAGACTATACGGAAAACGCGCAGCTTTATGCCTGCGATCCGATTCGTAACCAGGTCGCACAATGGGCGGTGTTGGATTGTGCCTATGGAAAAAATAACGTACGCTATGACGAAGCCTGTCAGGCTATAAAAAAACGAGCGAAAGAAATTTTAGACGAGAGGGGACTGCTGGCTCTGCCGGTGCCGCGTTACGGGCGAGGGCTCGAGCTCTTAAAACTGCTGGAAGCACTGGGGGAGGCGTATCCTTTTTATGGCGATTCCCCCTTTGTGGAAAATTTTTATCGTCTCCGCCATGAAACATTTTGGTTTGATAAAGCGGTTTTCCACAGCGCAGCGTATGAGGCCGACAGGGAAAAAGATAGTTCGATTTTTGCGCATACCCCTAAGGCCTATACTGGTGAAGCGCGTGGCATTGTTTTTATCAGCGATGCTCAGTTGCAAAAAGGAAAAGCACAGCAACTCGTCAGCACTTTGTTAGAACGTGACTGCCGCGTGATGGCGACAGGAACTATCGAAAAAAATTCCTTTGCCGCTACATTGCAGGAAGAGGGAAAACTCGAGCAACTTTTTTATCCGGTACATCTGCACATGGCTCAATTTCGGACGCTATGTGCACAAAATCATTTTCAGAAAGCACTCCCTTACCATACGAAAGATTTTTCAAAACAAGACTTATGGCAGGCATAATAAGTTGTCCCCTTGCGCTTGTGTCGGATTATTTACTTTTTCATCAGCAACGGTTTGCGCTTGCCTTCATGGACTTCATAGACATGGTTATAATATGCAATCCATTTCTGCGCGATGGAATCGGCAGAGTAATCGTCGGCAATTTTTTTGGAATACGTCAATGCTTTGTCATAAAAGGCGGGGTCTTGTCGTAAGTGTAGCAAGAGGTCGGCAAAGCCCGCATTGTCCGAAGCGCGGAGGTAGTCCGTAAAGTAGATGACGCGGTAAAGATCCAGATCGCGCAAAACGATGGGCAGGCCGCTGTTGACGGCTTCAATGACGGCCATCGGGAACAGCTCCGCATAGGAAGGCATGAAGAGGACGTCCATCGCGTTGTAGAGAGCGTTCATTTCCTCACGGGGAACGATATCCAAAAAATGTACATTTGCGGGCGGATTGGCCATTTGCTCTTTCAAATCCTTATAGCCATCGGTAAATGCGCCGAATGAGAAGCCACCGGCCCAATAGAACTGGAGCTGTGGACAACGCTTGGCCACGTCCAGAAAATCCATGACGCCTTTGCGCGTCTGGACTTGTCCCACCGATATCACATTGAAGGCTTCCGGATCGATTCCATAGCGATCATAAATCAGGGGATGTTCGCCGCGCGCGGGACGAAACACAGAGGCATCTACCACATTGGGCAGATAGGTGATATGTTCGCGCGGTAATTGATAGGCCTCCAGGGCATCAATGAAATAGGGATTGACGACAACCAGTTCGTCAGCGCTCTTGTACATTTTCATGACATAACTGCTAAAGAACTTGTCAAAGGGCGGCGTGAGCTGAATGCTTCCCTCCAGAGTATCCGGCAGAAAATGAACATGCATGACGACAGGGACTTTGGCGGCCAGCATTTGTGCATAACTGAGCGGATGCACCGTGTGGACATGGCAAATGTCCGCGTTCTTAGCAGTATTGGCTTGTATTCTTAACTCTCCTTTTGCATGGCTTTCTAAAAGGTGGATTAATTCATTGGTAGCGGAACCGACACCCTGCCCGGCAACGTTATTGCCAGGCGTAATCATGTTGATCGTAAGCATGTTTTTCCTTTCTGTCCGGACGACTCGGATAGTTCGAGAGACAGCACTGTGCGCTGAGGTCGTCGCATACACTGTGCTTTAATGATTCTAGGATACGGATAGAACATGTTCAAATCATGTAGAAGGTGTTGCTTGACGGAAGGAGAGGCGTGCTTACGCTGAAAGCGATGCCGCATGGTATGGTTAAGTTTGACGATATTTTGACAAACGAAGCATATTATGCAGGCGGACTGGAAAGAGATTACCAAATTCAAGGACTTTGCTTTCGGTACAGAATGAGGGTAAGGTCTCGGATGAGGGTAGCATTTCCTCTTGGCAGGCTTGACAAGAAAGCGTTTTTCCTTCATTCTAAAGAGGGACGTCTTTTTTGACCTGTCTTCTCCGAATATAAGCATTTGTAGATGAAGCAGCAGCAGGAATGTCGATTTGGATCAGATTTCTTCTTTTCCCGATGCCGTTTTTATTGTTGCGCCATCTTCTCCCAACGCTTCCGGTTTGAGAATAACTTCCTACGGATAGCGAGGTCACCACTGCCGATGCGGCAGAACCGATGTGCGAAGTTGTTCGTACACTGTTTTGCGGGAATCGGCTCATGGGGAGAAAATCGTATTCATGGCAGCCGGTGACGTTGCCGCGTTTCAAAAAGTCGCCGAACGTAAGGGATGTGTTCGGTCGACAGGTCAACGTTCAAAACTGAATGTTGAATCTTTGGGAGGGAAAAAATGACAGATACTTTAAACCCACTGGTAGCTGCACAGGAAAAAGTAAAAGCCGCATGTGACAAGTTGGGCGCTGATCCGGCAGTGTATGAGCTGTTGAAAGAGCCCCAGCGTACGATCGAGATCAACATCCCCGTTAAAATGGATGATGGTTCTCTGAAAGTTTTCAAGGGTTGGCGCGCAGCGCACAACTCGGCAGTCGGTCCCTGCAAGGGCGGCGTACGTTTCCATCCGAACGTCAACGCTGACGAAGTGAAAGCTTTGTCTCTGTGGATGACCTTCAAGGGCGGCGCTCTGGGCCTTCCGTACGGCGGCGGCAAGGGCGGCATCTGCGTAGATCCGGCTGAGCTCTCCAAGAAAGAGTTGGAACAACTCTGCCGCGGCTATGTTCGTGGTCTGTACAAATACCTCGGCGAGCGCATTGATATTCCGGCACCGGATGTCAATACGAACGGCCAGATCATGAGCTGGTTCATGGATGAATACATCAAACTGAACGGCGAAAAGATGGATCTCGGCACCTTCACCGGTAAGCCGGTTGAATTTGCCGGTTCTTTGGGACGTAACGCGGCTACGGGCTTTGGTGTTTCCATCGTGGTTCGTGAAGCAGCTAAGCGCTTCGGCCTGGACATCAAAACGGCTAAGATTGCTGTACAGGGCTTCGGCAATGTCGGTAACTTCACGGTAAAGAGCATCAACCGTCAGGGCGGAAAAGTTTGCGCTTTGGCTGAATGGGATCGTAAAGAAGGCAACTATGCTCTCTACAACGAGAACGGCCTCGACTACGACAAGATGTGGGCTTACAAACAAGAGCATGGCACGCTGATCGGCTTCCCGGATGCAAAACAGATCTCGGAAGAGGAATTCTGGAGTGGCGAATACGATATCCTGATTCCGGCAGCTTTGGAGAACGTCATCACGGGTGATTTGGCCAAGAAATTGAACGTCAAACTGGTTTGCGAAGCCGCTAACGGCCCGACCACTCCGGAAGGCGACAAAGTTTTGGCAGAGAAGAATATCGCGCTGACGCCGGATATCCTGACCAACAGCGGCGGCGTTCTGGTTTCCTACTATGAGTGGGTACAGAACCAGTACGGCTACTACTGGACAGAAGAAGATGTAGAGCAGAAGCAGGAAGCGGATATGATGAAAGCTATCGAAGGTGTCTTCGGCATCTGCGACGAATACAACGTCACTCCGCGTGAAGCTGTCTACATGTACGCAATTCAGTCCATCGATAAAGCGATGAAACTGCGTGGCTGGTATTAATCCCTCTCTTACCACGATTGCGTAAGCAAAGAATAAAAAGCAAACCACCCCTCGATGCTCGTCGAGGGGTGGTTTTTTTTACGTTACGAAAAATGCGAATTCGTAACACATATATTACTTATAATTCACAAAGTCCTCTTCCATAAGTAGCAATATGATATTATAATGATATCACCAAAACAAAACTTCAAAATGGGCATCAAGAAAGGAAGGGCAGCATGACACAATCCGACAAAGAAAAGAAACCGACAACCCCGCTCCAGGAACATCACATTGAACCGCGCATTCTGCACAACAAAATCAACGGGTTTATGCTCGTGTTCACTGTCATCGTATTTGTGGCGTCAATAGTTCTATTTATTTTCGGCTGCATTGAAATGGATCAAGAGCATCCGACAGGCTTACCGTTTGTCATAGCGGGCCCCATTCTTCTCATCGCCGCCATTTTGCTGATGGCGGGGATTAAGAGCATAAAGCCGAATGAAGCCGCTGTCTTTACGCTTTTTGGCGATTACTATGGAACGATTACCGAGCCGGGTCTCTATCTGGTCAATCCCTTTGCTTCCTCGGTCACGGATCCGACGCGCAAGACCGTGCATCTGAAAGGCAACAAGAAGGATGCAGAAGATGCGAATGTGGATATTTCCTTATCGTCCGGTCGACTGTCGTTAAAGGTGAAAACCCTGAACAACGAACGCCAAAAGGTCAATGACTTACTGGGCAACCCGATTCTCCTGGAAACGGTGGTGTTCTGGCGTATTGTCGATCCGACAAAAACCGTTTTTAATGTGGATAACTATTACGACTTCCTTTCCACGCAGTGTGACTCCGTCGTGCGCAATATCGCTCGCCTCTATCCCTATGACAATCTGGAATTTGATGATGTGGAGGATACGGAGAAAACCCTCATGGGTTCGTCCCAGGTCATTGCCGGTGAGATGCAGCGCGCCTTGCAGGAAAAAATGGATGTTGCCGGCATTGCCATTGAAGATGTGCGTATTTCCCACCTGGCCTATGCCGAAGAAATCGCGGCAGCCATGTTGCAGCGCCAGCAAGCCGCTGCCGTGGTCTCTGCGCGCAGTAAAATTGTTGATGGCGCTGTGGGCATGGTAGAAATGGCCTTAGCGCAGTTGGACGAAAAGCACCTGGTGGCGTTGGATGAGGAACGCAAAGCACAAATGGTATCGAACCTTCTGGTAGTGCTCTGCGCGACGAAGGAAGTTGCGCCGGTTGTGAATAGTGGATCGATCTACTGATGCGCGTGCAAGAAGGGAAAACGAAGGATTCCGGCGTATCGCGTGCGTCAACGCCGCTTAATGGGGCGGATATCGCGGCGCGTGAAGCACGTTTGGAGGATCGCCTGGCCGAATTGGAGAAACGAGAGCAGGCGATTCAAGAACGAGAAGAAGCGCTAAGAGCAGCGGAACAGGAGAAGAAACAGGTGCTTCTTCGCATTCCGATGTCTCTATGGAATGCACTGGCCCGTTGGGCCGATCGCGATTTGCGTTCCATCAATGGTCAAATCGAGTATCTGTTGACCCGTGCGGTACGCGAGAAGGAGAAGAAGGAAGAGAAGTAACGGGGAAATCCCGACAACGTCGGTCAGCATTACGTGAAATAAAGAAGGCGGTCTGAGGGCCGCCTTCTTTTATTGATTAGGCCATCGGGTGGACGAGACAATATTTCCGATTTCCTTTAAGATAGACATGATCATTGCGATTGGATTGGAAATAAGGAGAGAACGATTGAAACTGCGAACAAAAATTATGCTGCTGGTGGCTTCCGTGGTGGCGGTATTATTGCTGCTGAACCAGTTTCCGGTTTCCATGAGCTTACAGAAGAGCGTGGAGCGGGTGAGCGCATCCGTGCTGAAGGATTTTACCCGACAGTTTGCGGAATCAAGTGAGCTGAGAGCACTCATGTCCGGCGAAGACAGGCAAGAGAAGCAGGCCAAGCTACAAGAGCAAGCAAGGCGCTTAGAGAATTCTACGTACTGCTCCGGCGTTGTCATCACCGATGAGAATCGGACTATTTTATATCAAACGTCTGACAAGGGTATTACGGCGGAGGTAGTGGAAACGGCAAAGCACCATGCGCCGGGAAAAGATGAAGTGCTTTTCCCAAAGAATCAGGATCCCACCGCGCCATTGTATGCGTTTCATGCCATTCGAGATAGAGACGGAAGCCTTCTGGGGCAAGTGATGGCAGTATCAGCTGAAGGGAAGGGACCGCAAGAGTTACAGGAAAGTGTGGCAAAAACACAGCGCGATTTAAATGCCATGACCATGTTGGTTATGCTAATCGCTCTAGTGGTGGTATGGAATTTAACCGATCATATTAAAGGCAGCATGTTCAATTTGGAACCGGAAGAAATTGCGCAAATGCTGGTGGAACGCAATGAGATGATTGATGCCGTGCGTGATGGGATTATCACGGTGGATGAAGACGGTAAGGTTTTGCATTGCAATCGAACGGCAGAGAGGCTTTTTGTACAACAATTGGGAAGAAAAGCACAAAATTTTTCGGAAGTAATCAAAGATTTTAGCCTGGAAGAAATTTTTATGAGGGAAAAGCCGTTGTTTGATTATGAGTGTCGCATGGGAAACGACAGCTTTTTTGTCAGCTTTATTCCTATCGCTGTTGAAAATTCATCGCGGAAAAGTCTGCTAATGACGTTTCGTCCCAAACAGGAAATCGTGCGTTTTGCCGAAGATATTACGGGAGTACGCAGCTATGTGGAAGCGCTGCGCGCACAGATGCATGAATTTAACAATAAACTGCAAGTGATAGCGGGATTGGTGCATGAACGAAATTATAATGCTCTAGAAAACTACATCAACGACCTGATTCATTTAAATGAGCGAGAGAAAGAAATGATCCATGGCAAAATCCGGGATCCCATTCTTTCGGCATTTTTACTCAGTAAATTTGCACGCGCTGCCAAGCAAAAGGTAGATCTTGTTCTCACCGGCAGCTCCCACTGCGAGGCGTTGGATAATTCTGAATTGGTACAGGACCTTGTGGTGATCAGCGGGAATTTGCTGGAGAATGCCTTTGATGCGACGCAAGGGTGCGCGATGCGCATGGTCACGTTAGAACTGGTACAGCAACATCGTGAAATCATGATTTCTGTATGGAACTCCGGTAAATCGATACCAGAGGAGCGCTTGGAGCATATTTTTGAATATGGCGTCACCGATAAACCCAATGGTAATGGTATCGGTCTGTATTTGGTACAAAAAGCTTGCAACAGACATCATGGTTATGTTTCGGTTACGAGTGATCCACAGTCCGGAACAGAGTTTGTTGCTCATGTTTCGTGGAAGGAGGAGGTATGAGCACAGCATTAGTCATTGAAGATGATCCGCAGGTGGCAAAGATGACGGCGGATTTCTTGACGCAGTCCGGGATGGAAAGAGTGAAGATTGCAGCCACAGAGCAAGAAGCGTTTTCGATTATCCAAGCGGAACCGGTTGCCTTATTACTACTGGATCTGTATTTGCCCGGCACATCCGGCTTAGATATTCTACGAAAATTACGGCAGGAAAAGAAGCCTGTTGAAGCCATCATTGTTTCGGCGGCAAAAGACAGTATGCAAATTCGTGAAGCGTTTCGCTTGGGGTGTTTCGATTATATTATTAAACCCTTCACCTTTGAGCGCTTGGCGGAAGCCTTGGAAAAATTTCGTCTTCGGACCCGTTTATTGCAGAAAGATAATCTGAATCAACAAGAGGTGGACTTTCTGGCGGCAGGGCAGGAGAATAAAGCCTCTGCCATAGAAGAGACTATGCCTAAAGGGATTGATCGCACGACATTGCGCGGCATCTGTTGTGCCCTCCTGCAAGAGGAAGGACCTTTTTATGTAAAGGATCTCTCTGACTCCTTGCACCTATCGCGCGTCACGGTTAAAAAATATCTGGACTTTCTTTCGAAGGAGAAAATACTGAGAAAGTCGTATATCTATGGCAATGTCGGACGACCGCTCAATGCGTATCACCTTGAAAAAAATCCGGCATTACGACGCAAATTGGAAGGATTTTGTGCTTAATTTAATTACATAATTCACACGTTACTTTCGTTACATGTACTCTTTTTTCGAGAGCCGTATACTAAAATTGGTGGATCGGAAATCGTTCGTACATAGAAAAAGAGGGTGGAAAGGAGGGAAACTTGGAACGTATCGAAAAACTGTGCGAACGTTTTTTTTCACTCCAAAAAAACGGCACTTCGTTGCATACCGAAATTTTAGCCGGCGCAACGACGTTTGCCACAATGTCCTATGTATTGGCGACGATTCCAAATCTATTGAGCAATGCAGGACTGCCAAAAGGTGCCGTCCTTACCACACTGATCGTGATGATCGCCATATGCAGTATCGCCATGGCACTTTATACGAATCGACCTATCGCCATGGCACCGGGTATGAGCTCGGTCGCAGTGGTCGCATCGATCACCCATTTAGCGGGGATTCCGATAGAAGTCGCCTTTGGCCTGGTCTTCTTAAGCGGACTGATTTTTTCTATTATTTCCTTTGTGGGATTGCGGGAACTTGTTTTGAATGCCATTCCGGCAAATGTGAAGTTCTCCATCAGTGCCGGTGTGGGTTTGTTCATTGCCCTGATTGGTTTGGAAGCAGGAGACATCATCGTTGCGGGAGGCGGATCGCTACGTTTTGGCGATTTGAATTCTGCGAAATGTCTGCTCTACGTGGTAGGGTTTGTGGTGATGCTCATATTGGAAGCCAGACGATTTCGAGGCAGTATGATTATTTCGGTTTTGATCGTCACGCTATTGGCCATTCCGTTGGGAGAAACCGCTGTACCGGAAACGATGCTTCAATTACCGGAAGGTCCCGGAAAGTTATTGTTTCGGATTGACATTTTGGGGGCATTGCGACCGGAATATTTTCCTTATCTGTTTACCTTTTTTGTGCCTGATTTTTTTGGCACCATGGGCATCATATTAGGAATAGCCAATCGGGCCGGATGGCAGGACGAAAAGGGCAATATGCCGGGCATTGATCGATGCTTTAAAGTGGACTCGCTTTCCACGGTGGCCGGAAGCTTCTGCTGCATGCCGGTCATGACGTCGTATCTGGAGTCCGCCAGCGGTGTTGAAGATGGAGGCAGAACCGGTCTCACGACCATCGTGACAAGTATTCTTTTTATACTTATGCTGCTTTTAACGCCAGTCGCCTTAATGATTCCCCCGGTGGCAACAGGCCCTGTTTTGACGTACATCGGTTTACAGATGTTGGCCGCCATGAAGGATATCAACTACGCAGATCGTACAGAGGCTATTCCCGCCTTTATTGCCGTGGCAATGACTGTATTTACCAACAATATTGCAAACGGTCTGAGTTTGTCGGTGCTTTCTTATGTGTTGCTAAAGACAGCTGCCGGCAGAGCAAAGGAAATGCATTGGGCCATGTGGGGCTTATCCGCTTTTCTGGTGTACTATCTTTCCACCCTTGTTTGATCTGCGAGGCTTTTAGCACGCAAAGCACGCGGATTTAGAAAACGATTACACCAAATGATTTAGCGTGCAAAATTAAAAAAGGAGGAGCTATGAGCAACTTGAGCTCGGCGCTGGAAAAGCGCTTTAAGCTGAAAGAAAACAATACGGATCTTCGCACCGAATTGCTTGCCGGTGTTACGACATTTGCGACGATGTCCTATGTCTTAGCAACCATTCCAAACATGTTGGAAAAAGCGGGATTAGTGCGCGGCTCTATTTTAACGATGCTGATTCTGGCCATTGTAGCCTGCAGTGTCGCGATGGCACTGTATACAAATCGTCCCTTCTGCTTGGCACCGGGAATGAGTTCCGTTGCTATCTTAAGTTCGATTGATTCTATCGGCATGAGTGTGGAAGTGGCATTCGGCCTTATCTTTATTGAAGGCGTTATTTTCGTTATTATCTCCTTCGCAGGGTTACGAAACATTATTGCGACGGCTATTCCGGCCAGTATCAAAATTGCTTTGAGCGGCGGCATCGGCCTTTACATTGCTCTTATCGGTTTAAAATCCGGTGGCATTATTGTAGCCAGCCAGAAAAACACCTTGATCTTCGGCGACTTGAGTACCGCCAAAGCCTTAATGTTTGGCATCGGCTTTTTACTGGTTTTGATCTTTGAAGCACGTAAAATCAAGGGTAGCATGATTCTTTCCGTCATCTTGGTGACCATTATTGGTATTCCTCTTGGCGTGACAAAATTACCGACAACCTTCTTCCATTTGCCGTCCGGTATTGGTAATTTAGCCTTTAAAATGGATATTCTAGGCGCATTAAAACCGGAATATCTCCCGTGGCTGCTAACCTTTTTTGTGCCAGACTTTTTTGGAACGATGGGTATTATTTTGGGCGTCGCCAACCAGGCCGGATGGCTGGATGAAAATGGCGATATGCCGGGTATTGAAAAGTGCTTCAAAGTGGACTCTCTCTCCACGGTCGCTGGTAGTTTCTTCTGCATGCCGGTTATGACGACATATCTGGAATCGGCCAGTGGTGTCGAGGATGGCGGACGTACCGGTTTAACCGCAATTATGACCAGCGTATTGTTTGCACTGATGCTCTTCTTTACGCCGTTCGCGCTGATGGTCCCCAGTGTTGCGACAGGTCCGGTGCTCACTATCATCGGTTTCCAGATGCTTAGCTCCATGCGCAGTGTGGACTATAGCGATAAGACCGAATGCCTGCCGGCATTTATTGCTGTGGCCATGACCATCTTGACCTATAATATTGCAAACGGTATGGCACTTTCGATTGTTTCTTACCTGATTCTGAAAATTGCGGCAGGCCGCATCAAAGAGATTCCAAAGCCCATGTTTGTGGTCGGAATCTGCATGTTGTTCTACCTGTACACGCTGATTTAAGGACAACAGGACACACAGTTGTTAAAAAACAAACCGCCGCAACGGTACCCGTTGCGGCGGTTTTTGCCTTTTTCTTACCACTTTTTTTGGAAGATGACAGAGAAAGAGAAGCGAGCGACGAGCGAACGGGGGGCTTGGCCAAAATAATGAGGTTACTGGACTCCGGTATTGAAAAAATGATAAAGAAGGCTATTTTATGATCCTTGGATAAGAAGTTCGTCTGTTTTTTAGCGTTCTTATTTGGACGACTTTGCAGATTTTAACTTCTGCGCCATCAGGAGAAGGGCGTCCCTGTCAGCCTCTCCCGACAGTTGAAATTGCGACGTTTCGTCATGCCAGAACACACTACAAGTTCCATTTTTTTCCACGTAAGAAAACTCCACTCCCTGGACTTCTTTCTTATGAAGGATAGTTCCTTCGGTATCGATCAATAGTTCTTCCTCACCCAATGGATAGGTGATAAAAAGAATTTCCTTTTTGCCGGTATTCTGATAGGTAATCTCTAAGTATTGATCCGTTTGATTGCGCAACTTTTCTTCAAATCCCTCAACGGGCGATGCTGGTTCAAGAGGTTTCCAAATCCAGAAAGTTTCATCCGAATGACGGCTCTCTTCTTCTTGATGAACAAGAATAGAAGTATACTCCGGAAAAGTTTCGCGGAAAAAATGAAAAATAGCGTGACGTACGGGTTCCATGGCAAGCGCTGTCGTCACCGAGCCAATGACGACAAGCAAAAGCACCGCAGCTACCTTTATCGCGCGATGGGAGCCCAAAAACAAGCCCGTTGTTCTCTTTTTTTTGGGTTCTGCATCGATCATCGCCGCCATTTTCTGCTCAAAAGAATCGGAGAACACATGATGCAAATCCTCTTCCTTAGGCAAGCTGGAAAGGTATTTTTCTTCTATTTTTGGAATCTCGGTAAACAGATCGGATTCATCCCATTTATTCTTCATGATCCTCTCCTTCCCTTAAGAGTCTTTCCAACTTCTTTCTCGCCCTAGATAGTCGTTTTCGGACGGTAGGCTCTGGCAAATTCAGAATTCTAGCGATTTCACGGTTGGTAAAGCGCTGACCATATCGCAACCGTAAAATTTCGGCATCATCAAAGGAAAGCTGTTGAAACGCTTCTTCCAAGCCCAAGTCCTCTTCTTTATCCTGTATGTCACTTCCGCATTGCTTTTCTAATACATCTATGGAAGAATATTGTTCCTTTTGACGTTTTCGAACATAGTCGATGGCTATATGTTTCACTATAATAACGAGAAAAGCGGCTGTTTTGTGACGATCTTCTTCAAAAATTTGATCCAAATGGTCTCGAACACGTAAAAAAGTATCCTGCACCGCATCTTCGGCAAGCATAGGATCACGTAAGATTTGTAAGGCAACATAGTAGAGGCGTTGACGATAGCCACGATAGAGACGCTCAAGCTTCGACGCATTTTCTTTTGCAGCCGTATTAGAAAAAGTAAACGTACCTTCCTCCTTTCTCAAGATTGGGGAGTTCGTTCAAGATACATCCTCGTCAAAGCGCTTGGGAAACGCAAATAAAGATGATGACCGTATAATGAAGACAGAGAACAGCTTTTCATTCCACGTTCTATTGTGAATTCCATTATACTGAATCTTTGGGAGAGCTTTTTTTCTTTTCAACTTACGCAATACAGTCAAAGGAAAAACCTCAATATTTTTTTTAATTGGGTCACAAAACCAGCCTCCGATTCGTTATATATATGGATGAATGAAAGGAGCCTGTTTCATGAGATCATGGAAAAAAGTTGTTGTTATGGGAGTGGCGCTATGTATGTTGAATGCTCCGCTTGTTATTGCGGCACAAAACTCTCCCCCGATAACAACAAAAGCAATGTCAGAGCTTGTTCTTCGAAGAATGCAGTATATCATGAGCGCCGATGTCCATTTGAATATTGATTCAAATGGGAAAGCAACAGTAACGAGTCAAGTGGTTGGTTACAAAGAAACTACAACAAAAGTCGATATCGTTGTTTCATTACAATGGTATAAAAACGGCCGCTGGCAGACTATGAGAGATTTTTCAAACGCAACGAACTCGTACCATTTGAGGGTTTCCGGGAGTCAGAATGTTAAGAGGGGATATTCCTACCGCGCAAAATCTACAGTTAGAGCGTACAGTAACGCCTCGGTTGAAAGAAGGACGGTAACAAGTAAGAGTAGACAATATTAAAGCACGAAAACGTGCAAAGCTGCGAAATAGTCTGAAAGGAGCAAATGATGAAAAGAAAACAAAAGTTGCAGAAAGCGCTGGTCTGGTTATTGACCCTTAGTTTGGCAACAGGTTCAATTTTCGCTCCATCGCCTATAGTTAAGGCCAAAACTGTTGAGTTAAGAAATAATCCTTTTACTTATCACTATGAAGAAACGCCCTTGTCTTTCGTTGGTACGTATAAAACAAGCCATTCGGATATACAAACGATTTTACGCTTCCATTTTGTTGTCGGATCGATACTAACCGTAACACCTTTTCTATCCGTAGCTTATCAGGCGAATAACTTTTACGCTAGTTTTTTTGATCCTGTCTATGGAATACCTGGAACGATAACGATGTGGTCTGGAAGTAGAAAAAAGATAGCCACTTCTGGAATAACAGGGAAGTCTCATGTCGTTGATGAATGGGCCCTATACCATATCATGTTTACTGATGAAGGAAAACACATTTTGATGAATGAAACCGGAAAAGTGAGGATGCGTTAATGATTACAAAAAACATGCTGGAAAGATGGGAAAATCTGTACAGAGAGATAAAGCATCCCTATACAGAGAAAAATCGATCCTTTTTGTTATTTCAAATCAGTTTATGGAGCTTTTTCGGGTTCTTTTCCACAACGATACTTCGGTTGATCAATGAAGTTGCAGAAAGACAATTTTCTATTCCTTCAAAGTCTATGCTTGATAATGAGCTCTACAACATACAAATCTTTATCTTGTTACTCGCTCTTTTGGAGTTTTCTCTCTCCGTCTTCTTCCGAAAAAAGTGGTGAAAATGAGATAAACAAAGTGCCGTAGAGGGAGGATGCGCTAATGATACTAAAAGAACAGCTTGAGACATGGGAAAAAATCTATCAGGAAGTGAAACATCCGTATACGAAAAAGAATCAATCCTTTCTTTTGTTTCGGATCGGACTTTCGCTTCTCATGCTCTGTTTAACGATACTGGTTTTGATGGATGTTTTAGAGGTTGTTGCCAAGTCATTCGCCACCTTTTCGTACATGACGCCGCTTACCTTGGTACGCTTGCAATTCTGGCTAGCTCTCCTTCTGCTGGGCATGGTGTTAATTTTCTTAGGCATCCACTATCGTAAAAAATGGTAATTTGCTTTGGCATAAACGCAGTGGGTACAGCAATTCACTGATCGTGCCATAAAAAGAGAGGTGCGTGAGCAAATCACGCACCTCTCTTTTTACTCGTTTCCCTTTGAGAGCAGTGTCCTCATTATTCCGCCAAGATGCCCCGTCTGCGAGTCGCCTCTTCGACGAGTCCCACAATATAAATGGCAACATAGCGAGAGGACGAGGAGAAGCGAGCGACGAGCGGACGGGGTGGCTTGGCTATACGTTGGGCGTTTCTTCCCCATAGACTTGCTTGCGTAAGGCTTTGCCCGTCGGCGTCGCGGCCAGGCCTCCCATGGCGGTTTCCTTTAGCGTGGCGCTCATAGAATCGCCGACGACTTTCATGGCCTGGAGGCATTCATCCGCCGGAATATATAGCGGGATGCCGGCTAACGCCATGGAGGCGGAAGTGAGCGCGATAGCAGCGCCGGAGGCGTTGCGTTTGATGCAGGGGATTTCCACCAGCCCGGCAACGGGATCGCAAACGAGCCCCAATTGATTGACAAGACTCATGCCCAGAGCATCAGCACATTGCTGCGGGGTGCCGCCTTGAAGTTCTACCAATGCGGCTGCTGCCATGCCGGAGGCACTGCCGCATTCGGCTTGACAGCCGCCCTCTGCGCCGGCGATGGAGGCATTTTTGGCAATGACAATCCCGAAGCCTGCGGCGGTAAAGATGGACATCACGATATCGTGTTTGGGAATATGACGATCTTCGTACAGAGTGACGAGGATGCCCGGTAAGATACCGCAACTGCCTGCCGTCGGCGTAGCAACGATTTTGCCCATTGCTGCATTACAGTTGGACGTGCACATTGCGCGACCGATGATTTTCGTGAAGAATTCGCCGCCTAAGCCGCCATTGTGCTCATCTGCGTAGCGAAGCAGGCGCGCGCCATCGCCGCCGGTGAGGGAAGAGGCGGAACGCAGGTCGGCATTTGAGCCGATGTGCGTCGATTCGATCATGACATCAAAGGACGCTTCCATCTTGCGATAAATTTCTTCCGACGAGCAATTGAGCTGTGCCGCCTGATCGGCCAAGATCACCTCGCTAATTTTTTTTCCTTGTGCGACGGCCTCATCTACGATTTCCTGAAAGGAATAATAACTTAACATAGGACTCCTTTCCGTTAAAATGCCCGAAAAACGGACACACTGCGCACATGCGGGAGCGTGGAGACATCCGTTTTTAGCGTTTCGGGCGGATCCTGGTCAAATTCCAGCGTCATCAGGGCCGTACCGCCGCGCTCCGAGCGGGTGAGACTGAAATTACAAATATTCATCTCGGCATAGCGGCTGCTGAGCAGATTTGTGACCGCAGCGATCACGCCCGGCACGTCGTCATGAACGACCAGCATGGCGGTGTTATCGCCGGTAAAGTTTACATGCAACCCGTCAATTTCATCAATGCGAATATTGCCGCCGCCGACGGATGCCCCCATGACGACACCTTCCCGGCCGTTCTTCAGACGAAAATGAATGCGTGCCGTGTTGGGATGGGCTCCCGGAATATCGCATGGCACAAACGTATAGTGTAATCCGCGCTCCTTGGCGATTTCCAGGGCGTCGCGCACTTCCTTATCGTCGCTGTGATAGCCCATGATGCCGGCAAGAAGTGCCCGATCGGTGCCGTGTCCGCGATAGGTGCGGGCAAACGAGCCCGAAAGCTCAATGGTCACTTCCTCCGGCTGTTCTTCGTTCATGATCTTGTGAGCGACACGTCCCAGCCGGCAGGCACCGGCCGTGTGGGAACTCGATGGGCCGATCATCACCGGGCCGATAATATTAAAGACGTTCATCGTGCCTCCTTTCTCAAGCTGTTCGCATTGCCGGCAAAATTGCCGACAAAAAACCCGGGCAAAGCGCCACGGCAAGGCGGCACTTTGCTCGGGTACAAGACTTATTTCGCGGCGACTTTATGGAGAATGGCCTCGTCGTTATATTTATCAACGATAGCGGCAATCGCGTTATCACCAGAAACGTTGCAGGCGGTTCCGAAGGAATCCTGCGTGATATACAGGGCTACCATTAACGCACAGATGGGACCTTGCGGATCGCCAGCTTGCGTACCAAAGATCAAATACAGGAAGGGCAGTGCCGTCATGATCGATCCACCCGGGGCACCCGGAGAAGCCACCATCGCTACGCCCAAGGTCAGAATGAAGGGCACGACGGTACCGATGGAAATCGGCAGACTGTGCATTAAGCATACGGCGGTGGCACACGAAACAATCGTGATCATCGATCCACACATATGAATGTTTGCGCACAGTGGCACGACAAAGTTACGAATTTCGCGGCTGACGCCGTTGCTTTCGGCGCATTGCAGATTGACAGGAATGGTGGCCGCAGAGGACTGTGTACCAATGGCAGTTAAGTAACCCGGGATCTGGTTTTTGATCATCATTAAAGGATTGCGCTTCGTGAGGCTGCCTGCCAGACTGAATTGGAGAAGCAGGTAAATCCAATGCATCAGGATGACGACCAGGAAGACCTTCCACAGGATTCCCAGAATCGTGAAGGTTTGACCGGAATAGGTCATGTTCACGAAGGTACCGCAGATATAAAGCGGCAGCAGCGGAATGATGACTTTATTCAGTACTTTTTCAATAATCTTGGAGAATTCTCCCATGCCTTTGTAGAGCGCATTGCCGATTTCCTTGCCGCGCATCGTTGAGATGCTCAAGCCGAGGATGAAGGCCATGACCACGGCGGAGATCGTATCCAGCAGCGGTGGCAAATTCAGCGTAAAGAACGGGTCTAGATTGCGTTCAGCGGTTTCTGCAATGGTCTTCACATCCTCTGAGGAAATGAAGGACGGGAACAATGAAGCGGAGACCAGATAGGAGGCGGTTCCGGCAATCAGTGTGGACCCATAGGCCAAAATCACCGTAAACAGCAATAACTTACCGGCGCCTTGTGAAATGTCAGCAATACCCATGGTTACGAAGGCCAAAATCATCAGCGGAATAACAAATTTAATGAATAAGCTGACAAAGTTGGAAACGGTAACGACGGTTTGCGAGAGGAACTGTGGCGCGTATTGGCCGATCAAGATACCAAGTATGATACCGATGATCAGACGAGGGACGAGACCGAGATGCTTTTTATCGGTCTTTTGCGGTGCATCCGATTTTGTACTTTCCATGATAAACTCCTTATATAATAAATGCTCGTTGTCTCGCATTTCAGGTGAACCACACCTCATAGCAGAGAAAACGTTACGACATTTATAATTTATCCGATTTCAACGCATTTGTAAATGGAAAACCTTATCTTTGATGTAACGTGAAAAATGGCCTTTACCTATGCTGTGTAAGCTTTCATTTTTGAGTACAAAATTTTTGGACATACGGTATAAAAAGACGGAAGCCGCGTAATGGCAGCTTCCGTCGTTGTTGCAATGAATTATCGGTTTTTGCCGAAAGCTCTTACAGTTTTCCGACCAGATCCATGGACGGCGTTAGTACATCATCGCCAATATCCCAATTTGCCGGGCAAACATTGTCGCCATGCTCATGGACGAATTGGAAGGCGTGCACCTTGCGCAACAGTTCTTTCGCGTTACGTCCGACATTGCCAGCGTTAACCTCATAACCGACAATGCGTCCCTCAGGATTGATCACGAAGGTACCGCGTTCGGCCTGACCGGCATCCTCGATATAGACCTCAAAATCCTTGGCTATTTCACCGGTAGGATCGGCCAACATGGTATATTCCAAACTGCCGATGTTCTCCGATGCATCCGCCCACGCTTTGTGTACGAAATGACTGTCACAGGAAACGCTGTAAATCTCGCAGTCAGCCTCCTGAAACGCCTTATAATTTTTTTGCAGATCCTCCAGTTCTGTGGGACAGACAAATGTGAAGTCAGCGGGATAGAAGAAGAAAACAGCCCATTTTCCCTTAATATTCTGTAGCGATACTTGCTTTTCGCCAACGCCTTTTTGATAGGCCATCGTGCTAAAATCCGAAACTGGTTTATTAATTAAAGACATTACTCCTCCTTCTACAACATATCGCCGCACAGGCGATGCCTACGGACAAGCGACGCTTATGGATGGGCGACGCTTACGGACAGGTGGAACGCAGAGAAAAAGCTGTCCTGCACGCCCGACCCTTTGTGTTAGTCTGCGCTTACAATTATAGCATATAAAGCACCATTATGTGCCCGGCATGCGTACCGTTGGTAATGGCGAAAAAGGCATTACCAACGGTAGAAAATGGGAGGCATTTTGGCTTTGCGTACCGTTGGTAATGCCAAAAAAGCGATTACCAACGGTAGAGAAAGGGGGAATGAGCGGCTACAACTACCGTTGGTAAAGGCGAAAAAGCGATTACCAACGGTAGAAAAAGGGGTAATGGGCCGTTGCAGCTACCGTTGGTAAAGCCAAAAAAGGCATTACCGACGGTAGGAAAAGGCGTGATAGGCCGTCGCAGCTACCGTTGGTAATGACGAAAAAGCGATTACCCCCGGTAGAAAAAGTCATGATGGGCGGTTGCGGCTACCGTTGGTAATGGCGAAAAAGCGATTACCAACGGTAGAAAAAGGCGTGATGGTCGGTATCGGCTACCGTTGGTAATGACAAAAAAGCGATTACCAACGGTAGAAAGAGGGGTAATGAGCGGTTACAGCTACCGTTGGTAAAGCTAAAAATGGCATTACCCCCGGTAGAGAATCGGCGGTATACCGGGGACGATGCTGAATTTTCGATTACCGACGGAAGAATAGAAGAAAGGCGGCCCCGACGGGTCGCCTTTTGTCTATCTACATTATTTCTCTTTACAGGTCATCTACCAACGCACCGCTCTTGGCATAGGCAGTGGAGCGGGCTTCGAAGAAGTCGGTGCGAATCATGTTGGCGTTGGAGTAGTTGGAGACCCATTTCATGCTGCTGGGTTCTTCGTTGTAGCCGGAATAGATGGGATCCAGACCGAGCCCGGTGGCGCGGAGGTTGCCGAGGTAGCGAATGTAGTCGACGCACATCTGGCCGTTGAGCCCCTCAAGGCGATCGCCAATGACGTATTCGGACCAAGCGATTTCCTGTTCCGTGCCTTCCTTAATCATGCGCTGATATTCATCCTGCAGGACGGAGCGGAAGAGATCCGGATTTTCCTTGCGCAGGGTTTGGATGATGTTGCGGAACAGCCACAGATGCGTATTTTCATCGCGATTGATGTAGCGAATCTGCTGGGCGGAACCGGTCATGCGGCCGTTACGCGCGAGATTGTAGAAGAACATGAAGCCACTGTAGAAATAGATGCCTTCCAGGATGTAGTTGCCAATCATGACGCGCATGAAGTTGTGGACATCCGGCTGTTGCTGGAAGTCATTATAAATATCACCGATGAAAGTATTGCGCTTTAAGAGGTGCTCGTCGTCACGCCACTGGAAGAGGACATTGTCGCGTTCATTCGGATCGCAGATGGAGTCAAGCATGTAGCTGTAGCTCTGCGAATGAATGCATTCCTGATAGGTTTGAATGTGCAGACAGAGGTTTGTCTCGTTGGCGGTGATGTATTGGGAGATCGATGGCAAGTTGGCCGACTGGATGCTGTCCAAGAAGATCAGGAAGCTCAGGATCTTGTCGTAGGCGCGGCGTTCGTATTCGACCAGCTGCGGATATTGCTTCTTATCTTGGGCCAGATTGATCTCTTCCGGGATCCAGAAATTGTTCATCGCTTGGCGATACCAGTCCGACACCCACTCATATTTCATGTTGTTGAAATCATTGAGGTTTGTGGTGTTGCCGCCAATCATGCGACGTTTGACGAGTTCAATGTCTCCGTTGGGATTGAATAACGGATTTTTGTGCATCAGTTCCATGGCAATCCTTTCTAGGCCGATCAGACGGCACAGCTTTCGCAATCTTCAACTTGTAAGCTCTTGGAGCGAATGTAGTAAATGGTTTTGAGACCTGCATGATAGGCTTCCAGGTACAGCGTTAAGATTTGCCGGAACGTGAAGTCATTGGTGATGTAGAGGTTCATGCTGGTGGCCTGATCAATATGGCGTGTGCGCACACCGGCGGCTTTGATGGACCAGGATTGGTCGGTGGCATGGGCGGCGTTGTAGTACACAAAGTTAGACATATTGAGATCCGGCGCGACGCGCGGAATGAGGCCGTTTTTCTTTTCATCATAATAGAAGCGATTCATGATCGGGTCGACGCCCGGTGAGGTGCCGGCGATGATGGAGGTGGAAGAGGTGGGCGCAACCGCCAACAGATAGCCGTTGCGTAGACCGTATTGCTTGACCTCCGCCGCCAGTGCCTTCCAGCGCTCCGAGGTATAGTTTCGATCTTTGAAATAGGCGCCGGTTTCCCAATCGGAACCGTGGAAATACGGATAGGCGCCTTTGTCCTTGGCGTTTTCCATCGAGGCCGTGATGGCATAATAGTTCATGTCCTCGAAGACACGATCGGCAAGCGCCAAATGCTCTTCGGACTCCCAGAAGACGCGTTCGTTGGCGAGCATGTGGTGGTAGCCGGAGACGCCGAGCCCGATGGGGCGATAATGGCTGTTGTTGATTTTTGCCGCGGCAACGGGGAAGTAGTTGAGTTCAATGACATTATCCAACGCACGCACAGCGGCAGTGGTAATGCGGCGGAACTCCTCGGCATCGTTCATATTGATTTTACCGAGGTTGAGGCTTGCCAGGTTGCAGACCACATAATCGCCCGGTTTGGTCTTGGTGACAATGATGGGATCGCCATCGGCAGTTTCCGTGGAGGACACTTCTTCACTGATGGATTCCGTGGCGGACATATTTTGTGCGATTTCCGTACAGAGGTTGGAACAATAGATCATGCCCTTATCCTTGTTCGGATTGGCGCGGTTGACGACATCGCGATTGAAGGTGAAAGGCGTGCCCGTTTCGACCAGACTCTTAATCATCAGTCGCACCATTTCCTTAATGGGAATCCAACGCTTGGAGATGCGCTCATCGCCTAAGCAATCCAGATATTTATCCGTCCATTCCTGGCCATAGGAATCTTCAAGGGCGTAGCCTTTGATGGTTAGGATTTCGTGCGGATCAAGGAGTCCCCACTGTCCACCCATATTGGTTTCGACCTGTTCCCAGAAATAATCCGGATAGCAGATAGCCGGGAAGACATCGTGGGCTTTCATACGGTCATCGCCGTTATTGGTGCGTAGCTGCAAAAATTCGGGCACGTCTTTGTGCCAGGCATCCAGATAGACGGCAACCGCCCCCTGGCGCACGCCGAGCTGATCGACGGCAACAGCGGTGTCATTGGCTAAGCGCACCCAACGGATAACGCCCCCGGCTGCGCCCTTAAAGCCGCGAATCGATGCGCCCGCAGCACGGACTTTGCCGAAATAGAGACCCATGCCACCGCCGAATTTGGAGACGTTGGCAAAGTTCGTAATAGAACGATAGATCCCTTTGAGATCATCGGGAACGGTATCAATGAAGCAGGAACTCAGCTGATGGAAGGGCTTACGCGCATTTGCAAGCGTCGGTGTGGCCATCGTGACCTTCAGGGAGCTTAACATCAGGTAAAACTCATGTGCCCAGTGCATGCGGTCTTTTTTCTCCGGAATGGCTAAAAAGAGAGCAATGCCGAGCATCATTTCCTGAATGGTTTCCAGCGGCTCCAAGTTGTAGTTGCGTACGACATAGCGATTCACCAGCAGGTCATAACCCGAATAATTTAAGAGATGGTCGTTGCTTTCATCGATCCAACCGGCTGCTTCTTCCAGTTCGGCAGAAGAATAGGTGTCGGGCACTTCATCGCCATACAGACCTTCGGCCTGTAGAGAACGCAATTTCTCTTCAAAGCGCAGGGCGCGCGGCTGATCTACGCCGGGAACTTTGCCCTCTTCGATACGCTTCTTCCAAGACTTTTTGAGATTTTCATGGTATTGAATGCTGTAAAAACGGCCGGCGATAAACTCCCAACGCGTGGCCTCTTCATCCGTCAGTTCGATGGCGGCATGAATGAGCGCTTCCATACGTTCGGCAACGCTACGGCCTTCTTTATAGAAGCTCTCAAATTTATAGAGCAGGTGGCGCAAATCATAGACTTCTTCATCGTATGCCTCTTCAATGGACAATAAGATGTCGTGCAATTGCGGCAACTCGGGGAAGTAGGCCTCCAGGCGGGAACGAATCGAGCGCTTTTTGCGTCGCTCCTCACGATAAAGAATATAGCTCTTGGCAACTTCGTAGTGATCCGCTTCCATCAACTGCAATTCGACGCGGTCCTGAATGGCTTCAACGGTCAGCTCCTTGGCACCGTCGAAGGTGGCTTCGACATGATCGACCAGCGTGCTCAGATCTTCTTGGGAAATGGCCTTATTTACCTGATGAAAAGCCTTGGCCATGGCTTGCTCAATTTTACGGCGTTCATACGGTACAATGCGACCGTCTCGCTTAATGATTTGCATGCAAATTCCTTCCTCATTTGTTACGATAGCCCGGCTCTTCGCAACGGCCGGAGGATTTGCCTTGCGATGGCGATGATTTTTGTCCGGCATCGCAAAGCAGCTTCTTAATTCTACAATATCTAGTTAATAATTCCAAGGCTGCAATCTAGATGTGGTGTATGGATGCTGTATAATGATTCAGAAAAAGAAGCGGGAAAACGGAGATTCAGGACTTCTACACTTTGGAGCACACAAATCCACTGTATCCTATGCAAAGAAAATTTTACGCGAGACGTACTTCAAATTGGGCATATAAGAGATGAAAGATGCTTGACATGGCTGTGACACATGGCTAAAAATGCTATAAATAAGAACAATTTGGTACGAATGACTGTTGATGCAACGAAGACATGGGGAAAATGCTATGATAGACGTCATACGCAAAGCGACGGAAGAGGATCTATCCGCCATTATGGATCTATTGGAAAAGGGGCGCAGACGTATGCGCCAAGAAGGCAATATGGAACAATGGCCCACGGGGAATCCGTCGAAGGAGATGGTGCACGAAGATATTGCCAAAGGACGCAGCTATTTGGCCATCGAAGAGGGGCATATCGTTGGCACTTTTTGCCTTCTGGAAACACCGGAACCAAATTATGCGCAGATTCTCGGCGCTTGGCGTAATGATGAAGCATATCTTACGCTGCATCGCGTAGCGGCAGATCCTGCCGTGCACGGCTTGGCGCGAGCAATGTTCGCCTTTGCAGAAAAACGGGCACGAGAACAGGGAATTTACAACTTGCGCATCGATACACATAAAATGAATCAGGGGATGCAAAGAGTCATTCGTAAGGCAGGCTTTGTGCATTGCGGGGTGATTCATTTAGCCGATGGGGCGCCTCGAGAGGCGTTTCAGAAGATAGTCAAGAATGAACCACGGGAAACAGAAAAGTGAGAGAGTATGGAAGTAGAAGAAAGACAAGGATGGAAAAGAATTTTAGATACGGGGCGGATGCGTAAGATTTTCGGATTGGCCTGGCCGTCGATCTTGGAAAACCTGGCAACGACGATTACAAATATCATCGATACCGTGATGGTTTCCCCATTGGGACCCGCGGCGGTGGCAGCCGTTGGTATCACGATTCAGCCCATTTTCTTATTTCTTTCGCCGATAATAGCAATGTATGTTGCCGTGGCAGCCATTGTTGCCCGTCGCAAGGGGGAAGGCAAAAGAGAGGAAGCCAATCGAACCGTGATGAGCGTGTTGGTGTTTTCGCTTATCATTTATCTGCTTATTGCGATTGTTATCAATCTGTATTACGACCCTTTATTGCGCTTTATGGGCTCCAATCCGGAGATACACGATGATGCGGCATTGTATTTGTGCATCTTGTTAACAGGATCTGTTTTTAACATCATGACCATGATCATTAACGCCGGTCATAGCGGTTCGGGCAATACGCGCATTGCCTTTATTTCCAATCTGGTATCGAGCGTGGTGAATATTTGCTGCAATTATCTCTTGATTCAAGGGCACCTGGGCTTTCCGGAGCTGGGCGTGACTGGTGCTGCCATTGCGTCGATCACAGGACAGCTTTTTGGTTTTTTGGTCAGTTTGGGATCGCTCTTTCAACACGACAGCTTCATTCAAATTCGCTATTGCGTACAGAAAAAGATACGCCCTGCCTTTGAGGCTTTGAAAGCCGTAGCATCGCTGGCGGTGAATATTTTCGTGGAAAACATCTTAATGCGCGTGGGCTTTATGGTAACGGCTATGCAGGCGGCCAGCCTCGGTACGGAAGTATTTGCGACGCATAACGTAGGCATGAATCTCTTAAACTTCGGTTTTTCGTTGGCGAGTGGCATGCAGACGGCGGCGGTGGCGTCTACGGGTTCGGCTTTGGGCGCGGGAAAGAAGCGGAGGGCATTGGACTATGGCTATACATGCCTGTTCATTGGCGTGATTCTCTCCGTCTTTTGGTTCATCACCTTGTTCTTCTTTGGCGGAGCGTTTTTCCGCATCACATTCTCCGAAACCAGTTATATCGTGCGCGGCATCCGCATTTCACGCTATGTCATGTTTATTGTGTTTTTTCAGATCATCTCCATCGTCTGCGCAGGCGCATTACGTGCCGCCGGCGATGTGCGTTATACCTTAGTTGTATCCACCATCACGATCACAGTGATTCGCTCTTTGGTGACGGTGGTTTTGGTACAGTTGTTTCATATGGGCATTGACGGTATCTGGTTGGGCATCCTGGCACATCAATTTTCAAGCGCCGTATTGATGATGCTCCGTTTCCATCAGGGGAAATGGGTGAATTTGAAGATCTGACGCAAAAAGGCCTTGTCGTAAGGAGCGGTGCCTTATGTACAGAACCTGTGAAGGCAGAAAGGAAGCGACATGAAAATCATCGAACGACTCGGGGAATTTTATCTGGGCAATCAGGTAGACGTAAAAACGCTGGAAAAGGCGGAGGCTCCGTTTCTCTATGCCTCGGCGGATTTAACCACCCATGCGATGATTGTTGGCATGACGGGCAGTGGGAAAACCGGTTTGGGCATTGATTTGCTGGAAGAGGCCATTATCGACGGTTTGCCGGCCTTGGTCATTGATCCGAAGGGGGATATGTCGAATCTGTTGTTGCGTTTTCCATCGATTTGCAGGGACGATCTGTTGCCGTGGATTTCGGCTTCGATGGCGGAGCAGGCAGGACAACGCCGTGAAGACTTTGCGCAGGCGGAAGCAGAGCGATGGGAAAACGGGCGCATGGCGGCAGGCATGGATGCGGCGCGCGTGGAACAACTGGCGCAGGCGGACATAACCGTTTATACGCCGGGATCACACAGCGGAACGCCTCTCTCCATTCTGAACTTGACCACCCCATCGGAAAGCCTGCGTCAGGATGCGGAAGCCCTGCAGTCCTACATTTCCTCCACCGTAGCCGGCCTTTTGTCACTGGTCGGTTTGGATGCGGACCCGCTGACCGATCGTGAATTTATTCTGCTGAGCACGCTTTTTACGGCGCGTTGGAGCGTCGGCGAGAGTGTGGATCTGCCATCCCTCATTACGGCCATTCAAAAACCGCAGATGGACAAGATCGGCGTGATGCCATTGGAATCCTTCTATCCCGAAAAGGATCGTTTTGCCTTAGCCATGCGTTTTAATAATCTGTTGGCATCGCCGCAGTATGCGACTTGGATGGAAGGCGAAGCAATGGACCCGCAGGCGTTGCTTTATACGCCGGAGGGCAAGCCGCGAGTGGCCATTCTTTCCATCGGTCATTTGAGCGACCGTGAACGCATGTTTGTGGTGACGCTCTTACTAAACCAAGTTGTCGCCTGGATGCGTCGCCAACCGGGGCAGTCCGCGCTGCGCGCCTTGCTCTATATGGACGAGGTGCACGGCTATTTCCCACCGGTCTCCAATCCGCCGTCGAAAGAGCCCATGCTCACGCTTTTAAAACAGGCGCGTGCCTTTGGCCTGGGCGTCGTATTGGCGACGCAGAACCCGGCTGACCTGGACTATAAAGGCCTCTCGAATATCGGTACGTGGTTTATCGGTCATTTGCAAACGCAGCAAGACCGTGACCGTCTGTTGGATGGATTGGATACGGGCGCCGAGGGCGGACAGAGTCGCAGTGAGATGAATGAGCTGCTCAGTCGTCTGCCAAAGCGCACCTTCTATGTAAACAATGTCCATGAGCGCAGCTTTTCTCTTCTGTCGACGCGTTGGACGATGTCGTATTTGGCAGGACCGTTGACCGGGGAGCAACTAAAACAACTGCAGCCGGCGATGGTAAGCCAACCGAAGACGGACGCTACTACGGTGGCACCCGTTACCGACCAAGCTTCGGCAATGTCAACTGCCATGGCGGAAAGCACGCCGCCTGTCGCCCCAAAAGGCGTGGAGGTGTATTATGTGCCGACCCAAGGAGAAGCTATTTATATGCCCTATGTGATGGGCATGGCAAGCATTTTTTATGAAGATGAGAAGGCCGGCGTTCATCTGGAGCGCAAGATCGCCTATTTGGCGGATGTGCCGGAGGCCCCGCAGGCGGCGGATTGGGATGATGCTGAGTGCTTGGATCCGGCAGATCTTTCCCTGCACACTCAGGCACCTGCCGGTGCGACTTTTGCACCGGTTTCCCTGGACGGGGTGAGTGCTGCCAAGATGACCGCGTGGAAGACCGGGTTTAAGAACGCACTTTATGCAAAGGAACGCCTTACGGTTCCGTATCATCCCGGCACAAAAACATATGGCAAGCCGGGTGAAGAGGGAGAGTTTGCCATTCGCATGGAGGGCGCTTTGCGGGAACAGCGCGACCAGAAAATGAAAGAAGTGAAGGAAAAATACCAGAAAAAGCTGGATACCATGCAGGAGCGCATTCGCAAAGCACAATTGGCTGTGCAGCGCGAAGAAACGCAGGCAAACGCTGCGAAACAGAGCACCCTGGTGAGTTTGGGCTCCGCGCTTTTGAGCGGGATTCTCGGCTCGCGAAAACCAAGTGCGACCATGATCGGTCGCATGAGCAGCTCTGCCCGTTCCTTCAGTCGGCAGCGCGCTCAAGAAGCGGACACCCGTCGCGCAGAGGAGAATGTAGCGGCGTATCAGGAAGAGCTGCAGAAGCTTGAAGATGCGCTGGCCGAAGAGTTGCAACAGATTGGCGATTCGTTCTCCGTCGATAAAGAACAAGTAGAGTCGGTGGAAATTAAGCCGAAAAAGAGTAACATCCAGGTACAGAACCTGTTTCTGGTTTGGAAATCGGAAGCTTAATCGCAGCGTTTCCGTTGTTCCGGTGTGACCGAGGAAAGCACGCGCTATGACTACAGAGCATAGAAAATAGAAGGAAGAAAGCATGAAATTTTCCCAACGCAGTGATACGTTACAGGAATCCCCCATTCGCAAGTTTGCGGATGCGATGGCCCGCGTCGAAGCCGAAGGAGTGGAAGTCATCCCTATGAATATCGGCCAGCCGGACATCCCCACACCGCCGGATTTTCTCGAAGCCGTGCGTCACTATGATGTGGATGTGTTGGCCTACCAAAATTCGCGCGGCATGCAGCGCACCTTGGAGACGATGCAGTTATACCTGCACAACTACGGCTTGGACTTTGCTCTGGATGAAATTTGCATTACGAATGGCGCGAGCGAGGGCTTGAGCTTTGCAATTTCTCTGGTTTGCGATCCCGGCGATACTCTTTTGGCCATGGAACCCTTCTACACCAATTACAATTCCATTGCCGCGGTACAGGCAGTTAATATTTGGCCTATTACCACGCGTGCCGAGGACGGCTTTAGCGTGCCCTCTCTTGCGCAATGGGAAGCGAGTATAGCTGCCTCCGGTAAGCGCGATCGCATGAAGGCCCTCATTCTTTCCTCGCCGGCCAACCCGACCGGGCGTGTCTATACGGAAGAGGAGATGCACATTCTGATCGAACTCGCCAAAAAATACAATCTTTGGATTATTGCCGATGAAGTGTATCGCGAATTTAACTACACCTCGCGTCCCTTCCACTCCTTTGCAGAATACGAAGACATTCGCGATCGCGTGATTTTGGTGGACAGCATTTCCAAGAAGTATTCCGCTTGCGGCGCTCGTATCGGTTCTCTGGCCTCAAAAAACAAAGAATTTAACGCGAAAGCGCTCAAGATGTGTCAAGTCCGCCTTTGCGTTTCCACGCTGGACCAGATCGGCGCCGGAGCAATGGATATCGTTGATGATGCCTATGTTGAGCGCAATCGACGCACCTATCGTCGTCGCCGCGATGCGCTTCGTGAGCGATTGGAACACATGGAGGGCATTGTAGCGCCGGAGCCCGAGGGCGCCTTTTATGTCATTGCTAAATTGCCGGTGGAAGACGCTGAGGATTTTGTGCGCTGGACCCTTGAAAATGTTTGCGTCAACGGCAAAACTTTGCTCATGACCCCGGCCGCATCCTTCTATGCGACGCCCGGCCTCGGCCGTGACGAGGTGCGCCTTTCCTACTGCGTACGCACAGAGCTTTTGCTCGAAGCGATGGATATTTTGGAAGTTGCCCTTAAGCGCTATCCGGGCAGGAGAAAATAAAGTAAGAACTCGGTTATGTCGAGCAATAGGAATCGTGGAAGGCGGCCTTAGGGCCGCCTTCTTTGCGTCTTTTCGGGAAGATATTTTCTTAATGAATCCTTAATACTTTCATGCTCTACGCGCAAAAACTCACGATAGAATAGAATTAACCAATAGGACAAAGGAGGAGGCATGAACGAGCAGGCAATTCATATTTTGGTTTGTGATGACGATTTTGAAATCGTGCAGGCCATTCAAATCTATTTAGAACGTGCGGGCTATAGCGTGCATCATGCCTATAACGGGCAACAGGCGCTGGAGGTGCTCGAGAAGCAGCCGATTCACCTGGTGCTTTTAGATATCATGATGCCTTTGATGGATGGGATGGAGGCATTGACACGGATTCGCGAAACTCGATCCATGCCGGTAATTTTGGTCTCTGCCAAAGGGGAGAGCAATGATAAGATCGACGGGCTTCTGGGCGGAGCGGACGATTATATCACCAAGCCATTTCATGCGAAAGAACTGGTAGCTCGCGTCAAGAGTCAGCTGCGTCGCTATATGCAATTTCAGCAATACGATCCCTTGCAGGAGGAGAAGGGTGTTCTCCTGCGTCAGGGGACGTTAGTGATGAATTGCCGAGAAAAAACCGTGGAGGTGGACGGCGTACCGAAGGCGCTGACGCCTTTGGAATTTTCCATTTTGCAGTTATTGATGAAGCGACCCGGGCACGTATTTTCCAGTGAAAAAATCTATCAAGCGGTATGGCAGGAGGATTCCTTGGGTGCCGTGGCAACGGTGGCGGTGCACATTCGCCACATTCGCGAAAAGATCGAAATTAATCCGCGGGAGCCGCGCTATTTGAAAGTGATTTGGGGACGGGGCTACAAGATCGAACCGCAACAAGATCCGCAGGCAGCCCCAACGTCAGGTGCGGAAAAGCAGAGCGAGAAAGGAGGAAACCGATGAAAACAAAATTTACGACATGGTGGAATACATTGAAAAAACACGCATCCATCGATGAAGAGCCGAATTATCACAAACGGCGTGTTTGGCCCTTTGTTGTTGTGAACGTGCTTTGTGCGGTTGTGGTCGGCGCATCGCTATTTGTGCTGGCAAGCCTCGCGTCGCAGGGACGTTCGCCCTGGAATACGAGTCCGGAATACGGCAATGCAGCGGATCGCCAACTGGTGGGCGAGGCAGAAAAGCACGTGCGCTATATGCTGGCGTCGCAAAGACAAAGCGAATGGAAAGAGCTGCCGGCGGATGCGCCGGTACCTTTGGCGTTCGGAAGCTGGAGCGATATGGATCGCTTGCGCTATATGACGTTATTGCAGGAAAAAACCACCGCCGAAGAGAAATTGACATTTGCCAAAACCTATGTGAAAGAACGCACGCATGGCAATGGCAATGCAACGTTACAGGGTGAAGGTATGGGAGAGGCGGTGCCTTTGCTGTATAAAAAGGCCGATATTCTGGACTGGGCGCAGAAGGGACTCAAAACGGTAAAAACGCCTGTGCGGCTACGCAGGGGCGATCATACGGATTTTGTCAAAGAGTCGGACGTCCGAGGGCAGAAATTGGAAGAAGACGGTGGCGAATGGCATCAATCGGAGATTGAAACCGTGGTGGAAGTCAAACAGCCGCTCGGCGCTACATCGCTGGAAAAGGCGGCCAACGGCAATTTGGAGCTCTATCGTGGCTATATGGAGCAATTACAGATCACGTTTGATTCTTTTAGCGGTATGGCATTGCCTTTGGAAAATCCCTCCCAGCAGCCAACGAACTTGCAAGTGACGCTGTCATTATTTAACGGGGCGAAGACCTTTACCAATGCAAAACGGGTGAAGGATAAGACGCCGGTGTGGTCGGCCCCGATAGTGCTGAAAGAAAAGCAATGCCGCGTGGGAGAGGGGCTGTGGAAGGATAAGCTTTCCCATGCGCGTGCTCCGTTTTTGACCATGCTGGAAGATCAGGATCTTCGTTGGAGTAACGATGTGGAACTTACCGTGCGGGTGGATACGACCTTGCAGGAAGAAGATGCGCTGCAAATTTTCACACAGACCCAACCGAAAGTAGAAAAATTATGGTCGACGTTGCTGATAGCGGGGGGCATTGCGCTTCTGCTGTGGCTGGTGACGCTTGGTCTTTCGCTGGCGCGCACCACGAATGCGGATATGCCGCTTGTTCGTAAAGTGGAAGGGTTTATTCCCCTTGAACTTGTCCTGCTGGCAGGAGGCATCTTTGCCGTTCTGGTCGGCAGCATGTGTCTGGAAACGCTCAAAGGCGCGCAACACCATGTGGAGCAAATTTTAACCAATCCGTGGGGCGATCCGCTGTGGCTTTTGCTCATTCCGGCGCTGGCCATTGTCGATATAACAGGCTGGTATCTGCTTTCCCTACTGTTCCGTAAAGCGCGCCAGGCACGCTTCTTCCGCGGCAGCATACTCGGCGGACTTCTCCATTTTGTACGGGAGCGGTATCGTGACTATCGCGACGGCAAGGACGCCGATCATCGTTTCCTGCTGCGCCTTGTCGTGTTCTATGCCATTGCCGGCGGTCTGCTTTTCCTGGTGGTCTTAAGCCACTCTTCGATCTTTTGGGTGGCGTTTTTGCTCTTCGTGATTGGGGCGCCCATCATGTTTGCCCTGGAGCAGGATCGTAGCGATGCGCGGATTCTACGCACGATGCAAAATATTGTGCAAGGCGATCCGCACGGAAAACTGGAGGAAGAAGAGTTTCGCGGGGCACACAAGGTGATGGCCGAGCAGATCAATCATTTTGATGAAAGCTTGCAAAATGCGGTGCAGAAGAGCCTGAAAAACGAACGTATGCAAACGGAACTGATCACCAATGTATCTCACGATCTGCGTACGCCGCTCACATCGATCATCAATTACGTCGATTTGTTGCGCAATCCGGACATCACGGAAAAAGAGCAAAAGGAATACTTGGACGTATTGGCCAAGAAGTCGGCACGTCTGAAGACCCTGATGAACGATCTGATTGATGTGTCCAAAGCAACGAGTGGTGCGATGAAGCTGCACATGGAAGCGATTAATTATTCCGAGGTGATTCGCCAAAGCTTGGCGGAAATGGAGACGGGCTGGGAGAACAACGGCTTGCAGCCGGTTGTCACATTGCCGGAGGAGGAGCTGTCCGTGTATGCAGATGGTCAAAAACTGTCGCGCGTGTTGGAGAATCTGTTCAGCAATGCGCAAAAATATGGGCAGAGTGGGACACGTGTGTATATTGAAGCTGAAAAGGACGGCCAAGAGGCGGTCTTCACGATTAAAAACACGTCACGTTATCCTTTAAATATGACGGCAGAAGAACTCTTGGAACGGTTTAATCGCTCGGATAAATCGCGTACGACCGAAGGCAGCGGCCTTGGTCTCTCCATTGCAGATCAGCTGACTCGCCGCATGGGCGGCCGCTTAAGACTCACAATCGACGGCGACCTCTTTACCGCTAAGGTGTGTTTTCCGTTGCAACATTGATCCGTCCCCGAAGCGTCTTCGAAATGGCGGGAAACATGGTATCATAAGAAAAAATGGTTCAGACCATGGATGATCGAAGACGCCGACATGATCGGCGTACGCTGAGGGGATAACAATGATTGATGTTTGTCTATTGGGCACGGGCGGTATGATGCCGCTGCCCGGTCGCCATTTAACGGCGCTTTTAGTGCGCCATCAGGGGCATTCCATTTTGATTGATTGTGGCGAGGGAACGCAGGTGGCCATTCGCAAATACGGTTGGTCGATGCATTCCATTGATGCCATTCTGTTTACGCATGTGCATGGAGATCACATTGCCGGCATCAGCGGCTTGCTTTCCTCCATGAACACAGAGGGGCGTACCGAGGCGGTGCATATCTACGGCCCGGACGCTGTGGAAGAAGTAGTGGCCAATCTTTGCGTGGTCGTGGGCGTGAACTTTAACGTGTATTTTCATTCGTTGCGGGAAAATCCATTTCAGGTGGGTCAGCTCAAAGTGACCGCTTTTCCGGTGAAGCATAATATCACCTGCTACGGCTATCGCTTAGATCTGTCCCGTCGTCCCAAATTTTTACCGGAAAATGCCAAGGCATTGGGCGTACCGGTGCAGGACTGGAAGAGATTGCAGGCCGGCCAAACGGTACGTGTCGGTCTGCGCACGGTTACGCCGGAAGAGGTGAGCGGACCCGAGCGATCGGGTCTTTCCTTGGTCTATTCGACGGACACCCGTCCCTGTGCTACGCTGGAAAAAGCCGCCAAAAATTGCGACTTGTTGATTACGGAAGGCATTTACGGCGATCGCGCTAAGACCAAGGGGGCGGAAGAAAAGTGCCATATGACCGCTTGGGAAGCTGGAGAGCTGGCAGATCGTGCGGGAGCCAAGGAAACTTGGCTTACGCATTACAGCCCGTCGTTCCGCAATCAGGCGCAGTATTATGAGGAAATGGCCTCGAAACATCCGAGTGTGCGCTTTGCCTCGGACGGATGGCACCGCACCCTGGACTTTCCGTCCTAGGGGTGAGAGCCGTTGACACAGATTAAGACATTGTGAAACAACGTGAACCACGCGATGAAAAAATAGGAATTCGCTGAAAAAACGTCCATGCTATCCTACTCTTCGGAGGGGAAAGTATGACGTTTTTTTTCATTTCAAGGACTTGGTTATTGCTGGCATTGATCGGATTGGCCATCTTTGACGAACGACAACGGCGGATTCCAAATCGGGTCCTTTTTGTCACTACGATGTTGTATATTTTTGCGCATCCGGCGTTTGTGCTGGGCGTGGAGGGAGCCAACCCAGGTGTTTGGTGGGGTGATTTTTTTACGCGCCTTCTGGCGGCGGTCTTGGTTTTACTTGTTACCGGTCTCATTTCCTTTTTTCGTCCGCAGAGCTTGGGTATGGGAGACTGTAAGCTGATGGCGGTAATTATGCTCTATGGCGGTTGGCCGGAAGCAGCCGTCATTCTTTGGCTGGCGTTTTTCTTTACCGCCGTGCGGGGCATTTTTGTGCGCGTGATGACGCGAAGTCGGGAGCATATGACCTTGGCTTTTGCCCCGCAAGTGGCGATAGCAGCGGCTTTAGAGCTGATGTTGCACCTTTGGATCGTATTGCAGGGGTAGAAAAATTATGTCACAATGAGAAAGCGATCGATATGTGCGATTCATTTCTTTATGACATAGCAGGAGGAACTAATGATCGAGCTCAAGGGGATTACAAAAAATTTCGGCACAAAAACGGCCGTGGATCATCTGAATTTGACCTTAGAACCGGGAACCATCACGGGCTTTATCGGCCCGAACGGCGCCGGCAAAACAACCACCATTCGTATGCTGTGCGGCATTATGCGCCCGGATGAAGGAGAAGTGATCATCAACGGTTACGATATGCATAAGGATCCCATCCGAGCAAAAGAGGAATTCGGCTATATTTCCGACAACCCTGACCTTTTTACGGCGCTGAAGGGCATCGAATACATCAATTTTATTTGTGACATCTATCGCGTTCCGCAGGAGAAACGAACCCAGCGGCTGGAAGAACTCTTGGATACCTTTGAAATGCGCGAAGCCGTCGGCGATCGCATTTCTTCGTATTCCCATGGTATGCAGCAGAAGATTCACATCATTGCTACGCTGATGCATGATCCGAATGTTTGGATTATGGATGAACCCATGACGGGCCTGGATCCGCAATCGTCCTTCTTACTGAAGAAGCGCATGAAGGAACATGCCGCAAAGGGAAATATCGTGCTGTTTTCCACGCACGTGTTGGAGGTGGCGGAAAAGCTGTGCGACCGTATTGCTATTATTAACAAGGGACGGCTGAAATACACGGGTACGCTCGAGGATTTGCAGGCATCCTATCCGAACCTTTCGTTGGAAGAGATTTTCCTGCGCGTCACCGAATCTCGTGTTTTAGACGAAGGAGAGGACGCATGAACCGTTTTCTGAGTTTAGTCAAAGTGAATATGATCATGTCGCTGAATCGCAGCGGGACGTCCATGATGAACGGGAGAAAAAAGAAAAGCGGCATCGGCGGGAAAATTGCGATGGGCTTCCTATTCTTGTTTGCGGGGCTGAGTTTCTTCGGGTCCGGCTATAACATGGCCAAACTGTACGCCGGCCTGGGCTTGCAAGGGCAATACTTCAGCTATGTGAGTTCCATGGCTCTTTTCATGAGCTTTATCACCGTATTTTCCTTTACGGCCGCCACGCTTTTCTATTCGTCCGACGCGCAGATTTACCTGGCTATGCCGCTTTCACCGAGTGAAATTCTCGGTTCAAAGCTGCTGAGTATTGTGGTGCAAACCTATCTGATGCAGCTTTTGGTCTATGTGCCAATGGCACTTGCCGGTGTGGTTGTGAGCTTTTCTTTGCAAAGCGTATTGGTATGGCTATTGCTCTTTTTCTTAATCCCGCTTGTGCCGACGTGCCTGGTGACGATTCTGATGCTCTTGTTGCTGCAGATTGCACCGTTTTTACGCAATGAAAAGCGATTGATGCTCTTTACAGGTATGATCACCATGGTGGGAGCCATCTCTGTTTCGATTATCATGCAAATTGGTATGCGTCAAAGTTTAGATGGCACCTTGCCGCAACAGGTGATACCCGGTTTATTCGGGTATCTCTTTCCGGTGTTAAAATTGGCCCCGCAGATGGCATACGGCGAAACCGCCAAGGCTCTCATTGCGCTCGGGATCTTTTTACTTACCAATGTCGTGTGGGCAGGTCTTACATTCCTGCTTGCGTCAAAGCTGTATTTCCCGATTCTGCTTTCCATGCGCAGCGATGCCAAGGGTAAAACTATGTCGAAAGAAGCGTTGCGCTCTTCTTCCAAGAAGCAGAGCAGTGCTATGAAATCCATCGCCATTCGTGAGATCAAGAGCGTTTTGCGTGTGCCGGCGTATGTTCTCAATTCAGTGATTAGTCCCTACATCTTGCTGATTGTGATGTTTGGCGGCGGCATTTTTGGCGCCGTTCGCGCCGGAGCGAATGCCGACTTTTTGGGCATGCTTCAGGAGTTTTTCCTGGCTATGACGGAGACGCCGTCGGACGCGTTGGCATTTGGCCTCATCAGCGGACTGGTGATAGCTCTTTTCGTATCGGTCGGTTCGCTTTCGTCCACGACCATTTCGCGAGACGCCTATCATTGGGATTTCTTCAAATCCATTCCGGTACCCGCCAAAACGATTTTCATGGGAAAATTGCTGGGTAGCGCGGCATTCGTTCTGCCGCTGCTTCTGATCCTCTGGATTGTCTATTTCGTGCTATTGCCCTTTACACCGCTTGTGCATCTTCCCATGCTGCTCAGCACGTTGCTGTGCATGTATGGTATGGTCATCTTGGATATGCGCATCGACCTGTTGAGTCCGAAATTGGACTGGGTGGATGAGTTATCGGTGGTAAAACAGAATAAGACCGTCGTCTTTTCCCAGATGAAGACTTTTATTCTGATCATGGCGGCAGTACCGCTGGCAATGTCTGGGAACGTCAAATTGGCGGGCTTTCTTGTGACGGCCGTCTTTGCGCTTACCGGCATCGTTTTGACGGTAAGCATGAACAAGAATGCCGAGAAGTGGCTCTCCGGTATCGGAGAGTCAAAGTAAGAAAGGTTGAATGGCTATGCTTTCGGTGATTGTACCTGCTTTCAATGAACAGGCGGGCTTAGCGGTGACATTTAAGACCTTGGAACAGGCGCTTGCCCCCATTGCTATGCCTTTTGAGATTCTTTTTGTGGACGACGGTTCACGAGATGAAACCTGGGACATCATTCGAAGCCTTGTGCCCGTGGATCCGAAAAATCGTGTCCGCGGTGTTCATTTCAGTCGCAACTTCGGCAAAGAAGCAGCCATCTTTGCAGGCTTGGAGGCAGCCGATGGCGACTGCGTGGTTGTGATGGACGCCGATTTGCAGCATCCCCCTGAGAAGATCGTGGAGATGGTCGAACTTTGGCGACAGGGCTATGAAGTCATCGAAGGCAAAAAAGAGGATCGTGGCGAAGAGACAGGCCTTCATCGCGGCTTTTCGCATCTCTTCTATAAGCTCATCAGCCGCTTCTCCGGCATGAATATGGCCGACTCGTCCGACTTCAAATTGCTGGACCGCAAAGTGGTCGATGCCCTCAATCGCATGCCCGAACGCAACACCTTTTTCCGCGCACTTTCCTTCTGGGCCGGCTATCGACGTGCTACGGTCACCTATCGTGTGCAGGAGCGCCAATATGGCGAATCCAAGTGGTCCACATTTTCTCTGATACGCTACGCAGTGCGGAACATCGCGTCCTTCTCCGTGCTACCGATGCAGCTGGTCACCTTTATGGGCGGCATTCTGTTCGTCGTCGCCAGCCTCATGTCCATCATCGCTCTAGTGCAGAAGTTCTGCGGAAAAGCCCTCGGGGGCTTCACCACTGTAATAATCCTCGTCATGTTTTCCTCGAGTATCATCATGTTCAGTCTGGGCATTATCGGTTTCTATATCGCCCAAATCTACGAAGAAGTCAAAAATCGCCCCCGCTATCTGATTGCCGAGCGATACAATTCGGCAAACCCGGAGGATAAATAGGATAAAAGGAGCCGGTCCGTTCGGACCGGCTTTCCTTATGATTCATGATTCATGATTCGAAATAATTCGAAACAAGAGGGCGGCCTTGTAGGGGCGCTCTTTTATATACGCATTATGCGCTGATATACGCCAATATGCGACAATATACACCTATTTGCGCCGCCCTGGGGGCGGCTTTTTCATACCGTGGGTAATGGCAAAAACGCGAAGACCGACGGTACGCGCGACCGGCGGGGTACCGTGGGTAACGGCGAAAACGCGAAGACCCACGGTAGGAATCGGCGGGGACAGCTCAATTTCATACCGTTGGTAACAGCCAAAACGCAAAAACCCACGGTACGCGCGAACGGCGGCATACCGTGGGTAACGGCAAAAATGCGAAAACCTACGGTACGGTCGGTGTGCCTGACAGCGATTTTCTACCGTGGGTGACGGCGAAAGTGCGAAAACCCACGGTAGGAATCGGCGGGGACAGCTCAATTTCATACCGTTGGTAATGGCGAAAACGCAAAAACCCACGGTACGCGCGACCGGCGGCATACCGTTGGTAATAGCAAAAATGCAAAAACCCACGGTACGGTCAGCGGGCCTGACAGCAATTTTGTACCGTAGGTAACGCCAAAAATGCAAAAATCCACGGTAGGAATCGGCATGGACAGCCCAATTTCATACCGTGGGTAATGGCGAAAACGTGAAAACCTACGGTACGAGCGACCGGCGGCACACCGTGGGTAATGTCGAAAATGTAAAAACCCACGGTACGGTCGGCGTGCCTGACAGCGATTTTGTACCGTGGGTAACGGCAAAAGTGCGAAAACCCACGGTAGGAATCGGCATGGGCAGATCAATTCTATACCGTTGGTAACAGCCAAAACGCGAAAACCCACGGTACGCGCGACTGGCAGCATACCGCGGGTAATTGAGATAATGCGAATACCACCGGTAGATGCGGCCATTTGCACATGGATTCCAGCGTCTACTCGCGTATCTCAGATAAAAAAGGCGGCCCATCGGCCGCCTTCCGCTTTATGCACAAAGCGCTTTGTGCATCCCCTATTTCAACACCGACTTTTCCCAGCACTCCGGCTTCTCATAGCCCATCAGCTCTACGACGGTTGCGGCAATATTGGCAAGGCCGGCGCGATTGGATAGCGATTCATCGAGAACGACGTCCTTATTGGGACTGGCCACGATGAAGGGAACGGGGTTGAGGGAATGCGAAGTTTTCGGTTCGACGCCGCCTGCCTTGTTCTTTTGCAGCATGTCATCGGAGTTGCCGTGGTCGGCGGTGATAAGAACGGTGTAGCCGTTTTCGAGAGCGACGGGCAGGATGCGTGAGAGACCGAGATCAACAGCTTCCATGGCTATTTCGGCGGCACGGAAATTACCGGTGTGGCCGACCATGTCGCCGTTCGCGTAATTGATACGCAGAAAACCGTAGCGATCGCTGCGAATGGCAGCAAGGAGGGCATCGGTCACTTCGGCGGATTTCATCCAGGGGCGCTGGTCAAAGGGAACATTATCGGAAGGCACTTCCACCCAAGTTTCCAGCGTTTCAGAAACCTTTTCGGAATTGTTGCCGTTCCAAAAATAGGTGACGTGGCCGAATTTCTGCGTTTCCGCACAGGCGAATTCGTTGATGCCCTGGGAAACGAGAAATTCCGTCAGGGTATTTGTGATTTTCGGGGGGTTCACAAGATAGTGATGCGGAATGTGCAAATCACCGTCGTATTCCAACATGCCGGCATAGTAGACCTCCGGCCGCACCCCGCGATCAAAGGCGGTGAAGTCCTCGTCTTCAAAAGCCATCGAAACCTCTATGGCGCGATCGCCGCGGAAATTGTAGAAGATTACACTGTCGCCATCCTGCATGGCTCCGACGGGTTGTCCGTTTTCACCAATCACAAAGGCGGGAAGATTCTGATCCACTTCGCCGGTTTCTTCGCGTAGCGTACGATAGGCGTCAAGGGCGGAAGGGAACAGCCGACCGTCCGCGGTTTTGCCGTGCACCTGGGCATTCCAACCACGTTCCACCATGGACCAATCCGCTTTGTAGCGATCCATGGTGGTGGTCATGCGACCGCCGCCGCTGGCAATGGCGCCATGGAACGTATCATCATTCAGTGTTTTTAGGAAATTTTCCAGTTGAGTGAGATAGGTTTCGCCGGAAGTCGGCGGCACATCACGGCCATCCAACAGCGCATGCACAAAGACACGCCGGATGCCGGCAGACTTTGCGGCAGTAATCATCGCCATCAGGTGATCGATGTGAGAATGCACGTTGCCGTTCGAAAGAAGACCGATGAAATGCAGCGCGCCGTCGTGCGAAAGCGCATAGCCAAGCGTCTCTTTCCACGTGGCGGAGGCAAACAGCGAACCGTCAGCAATGGATTGGTTCACAAGTTTGGCGCCTTGCGCATAAATTTGTCCGCAGCCCAGCGCATTGTGGCCGACCTCGGAATTGCCCATGTCATTATCGCTCGGCAGACCGACGGCTTCGCCGTGGGCACGCAACATGATCCACGGATAGTCGGCACGCAGGCGATCCAGCGTGGGCGTATTGGCGGCTTTAAAAGCATCGCCGGCTTCCTTATCAATGGGGCTGATGCCAACCCCGTCCATTACAATGAGTACGACTTTCTTTTTGAGTTCCGGCGTCATTCCAGATCCTTTCTGTTTCATAACGGCCAGTTAGGGATATCTTTTCAGAGAATGATCAAGCCCCGGGGTTTTCCGAGGGCTCCCTCAAGAGGATACCCCGTTGTGGAAAAGACGGAGGGGCTTTGGCCTTATTCGCCGATGTGGGAATAGTAGTGGAAATCATCCGTATCCGCATGGGAGGCCAAATTGTCGGCCATGGCCTTTGCCAGGGCGCGCAGCTGTTCTAAATCTTCCGGCTTGGCGGCGCTGCGCACTTCGATAACGGGATCCACCGCCTCAAAAGGCTGCGATTCGCGCCAGGCGAGCATTTCCTTGACGGCACCGCCGCTCCAGGAATAGTTGCCGACGATACCCATGGATTTATTTTGCATCTTATTCTCGGAAAGAATGGCCAGCAAATTGCGCATAGGCAGGAACAGCGCATTGTTGTAGGTTGGTGCACAGGCGATGAAGCCGCGGTACTTCCAGATTTCGGTTGAGATCAGCGAGGGGTGCGTTTTCGTGACGTCATAAAGGCGAATATTTCTTACGCCGGCTTCCGAAAGGAAACGCGCCAAAAGGTCGGCCATTTTTTCGGTATTGCCGTACATGGAACCGAAGGCAATCACGACACCGTTTTGCGCTTTGTGACTGGCTAAGTTATTGTACAGCGTCAAAATATTCTCCGGGTGGCTGCGCCACACGGGGCCGTGCACCGGGCAAATCATTTTGATATCCAAATCTTCCAGCTTTTTCAGGGACTTGGCGGCCATACGGGAATACTTCCCAACAATATTGGTATAGTAGCGGCAAGCTTCGGCATACACTTTTTCGATATCGCCGATTTCATCGTCGAAAATATTGCCGTCGAGTGCCCCAAAGCCGCCGAAAATATCCTGGGAGAAGAGGATGCCGTCCTTGTTCTCGTAGCTGACCATGGATTCCGGCCAGTGCGTCATGGGCGTCATGCGGAACGTAAGCGTGTGCTCTCCCAAGGAGAGAGTATCGCCTTCGGCGACGATGATTTTATTTTCCGTATCCAAGCCATAGAAATTGCCCAAAAACTCAAAAGTTTTTTTGTTGCCGACGAGCGTGACATCAGGATAGATACGACGGATGAAAGGAATGGTGGATGAATGATCCGGTTCCACGTGATGAATGACGAAGTAATCCAGTTTGCGATCCCCTAAGGCCGTTTGTAGCTTGGAAAGGAAGTCTTCCGCTTCATGGACATCCACAGAATCCAGCAGAGCGGTTTTTTCATCGCGGGCAAGATACGCATTGTAGCAAACGCCTTGCGGCAGGGGCCATTGGTTTTCGAACAACGGTTTCAAACGATCGTTCACGCCGACATACGTGAGCCAGTCATTGATGGGGGTGCAGTAAGTAGTCATGAGTTCCTCCGTTTTAAGGGTTTCAGTGGGTTAGTATTTATTTATATAGCAAGAATGACTATATAGAAGGTATTGCATGAATCGCTATCATTGTAGTGCATTCGTGGCGGGAGGAAAAGACCGCGGCAATGGGGTATATGGAAATACCTAGTAAAAAAGGAAGGAATAGCACAGAAAAACACCAATTTCTTGACAAGACTGTTATATTATGAAAGTGAAGTAGAATAAATAATAGAAAAGTGGGGGAGTATCGCCATGAACGGAGGCGATAAGGAAGCCCCTATGGAGTTAGAGAAGAGGGATTATGCTTCTACATGCAGGTTTGGATGTGGGCTCCACGACGGTTAAAGTGGTTTGCTTAGATGAAAAAAATCACGTGTTATATTCGGTATACCGCCGTCATAAAAGCGATGTCAAACTGGCGGTACAAAAGGTCGTGGAGGAACTGCTGGAGACCGTGAAGGACCAGCCGATTCAAATGGCAGTAACCGGGTCCGGCGGTATGTTTTTGGAAGACTATTTGGGCATTCCGTTTGTGCAGGAAGTCATTGCCGAAACGAAAGCCATTCGAAGCCTGCTGCCGCATACTGAAGTGATCATTGAGTTAGGCGGCGAAGATTCGAAAATCACGTACCTGTCCGGCAATGTCGAACAGCGCATGAATTCCATTTGCGCCGGAGGCACGGGAGCGTTTATCGATCAGATGGCAACGCTGTTGGATACGGATGCTTCGGGACTGAATGCCCTTGCCTCGGAATATGAAAAAATTTATCCCATTGCTTCACGATGTGGCGTATTTGCTAAAACGGATGTACAGGCCTTGCTCAACCAGGGCGCCTCGCACGCAGATATTGCTATGAGTGTGTTCCAATCCGTGGTAAACCAGACCATTTCCAACTTGGCTTGCGGACGTCCGATTCGCGGGAACATCACGTTTTTGGGCGGCCCGTTGCACTTCTTGGATCAGCTGCGCAATCGCTTTATTGAAACGCTGGGCAGCGCAAACAACACCTTTACAACGCCGGAAGACGGACAACTTTTTGTCGCGCGTGGCGCTTCCCTTTTGGCGGCGGAAGAAGCCCCTGTGCAGTCCTTGCAACAGATTGTGGACCGCTTCCAGTCCGATCGTCCGTATGTGACGGAAGAGCGAAAGCTGATGGAACCGCTCTTTGCTTCAGAAGAGGAATATGAGGCATTTCGAAAGGCCCATGAAACCTCCAAAGAGGTTTATGGAAAACTGGAAGATTACCATGGCCCTTGCTATCTGGGCATTGATTCCGGTTCAACCACCGCAAAAATGGTGCTGATTGGCGAAGACAATCAGATTTTATATACGCATTATTCGAATAACCGCGGCAAGCCGCTGGAACACATCATGGAGCATCTGCAGGAAATCTATGCGGGGCTTAATGACGATGCCTATATCGCCTCTTCCGGCATTACCGGCTATGGCGAAGATTTTATTCGTGCTGCGCTGCATGTAGATACCGGCGAGGTCGAAACCATCGCCCATTACACGGCGGCAAAGTATTATGATCCCGAGGTAGACTTCATCTTGGATATTGGCGGCCAAGATATGAAGGCCATGCATATTTCGGAGGGCGTCATTGATTCTATTCAATTAAACGAAGCCTGCTCCTCGGGATGCGGCTCGTTCCTCTCGACATTTTCGGCATCGGTCGGCATGACCGTGCAGGAATTCCAACGGTCCGCTTTACTGGCTAAAAAACCGGTAGACTTGGGCAGCCGTTGCACGGTCTTCATGAATTCCAAGGTGAAGCAGGCGCAAAAAGAGGGCTCGCACGTTGGCGATATTGCGGCCGGCCTTTGCTATTCCGTAATCAAGAACGCCATTCAAAAAGTCATTAAAGTGCGTGACCCGAGAAGCCTCGGAAAGAATCTTGTGGTGCAAGGCGGCACATTCTATGGCGATGCGATTTTGCGCGCTTTTGAAAAAATTACGGGGCGCACGGCCATTCGTCCGGCCATCGCCGGCTTGATGGGCGCCATGGGCATGGCCCTCATTGCGAAACAGCGTTCCACCGGTGTGAGCACGTTAAAAACGCAGGAAGAACTCAGCAATTTCACGTATACGCAGCGCATGGCGCGTTGCGGACGTTGTACGAACAACTGCGCGTTGACCATCAATATCTTTTCCGACGGCACCCGCTACATTTCCGGGAATCGCTGTGAACGTGGCGCCGGCGTTGTACGCAAAGAGAAGGGGTTGCCCAACCTCTATCAGTATAAATACGATCGCCTGTTCAACTACTACAGCAGCATTGGCCCGGAACAAGCCAAGTTTCCGACGGTGGGCTTGCCGCGCGTCTTAAACATGTATGAGGATTTACCGTTTTGGCACACCTTCTTCAGCCGTTTGGGCTTCCCCGTACAGCTCTCCGGGCGCAGTTCACGCGCCATGTACGATAAGGGCTTAGCATCCATTTCTTCCGAAACGGTGTGTTATCCCGGTAAGTTGGTCCACGGGCATATCGAAGATTTGGTCGAGAAGGGCTTACGCTTTATCTTCTATCCGAGCGTTTTTTACGAAACAAAACAGTTTGAGAAGGCAGAGAATCAGATCAACTGCCCGGTGGTTATCGGTTTCCCGGAGGTCATTCATAATAATGTGTCCTCTTTGGGGGAGAACGGGATCACCTATATGCATCCCTTCCTGTCCTTTGCGGATGAAAAGACGCTGACCAGCCGCTTATCGGAAATCTTCCGCTCCTTTACGATCGACGGAAAGACCTATGAAATTCCGAAGCGACTCATTCAAAATGCTGTTACGGCCGCTTGGGAAGAACAGAAAAATTACCATAGCGATGTGCGCAAGGAAGGACAGGCGGCACTGGAATGGATGAAGGCCCATAATGCGAAGGGCATTGTTCTAGCGGGACGTCCCTATCATGTGGATCAGGAAGTGAACCACGGTATTCCGGAACTGATTAACGGCATGGGGCTGGCTGTTTTAAGTGAAGACAGTGTGGCCATGAACATGGATGACGTTTCCGAGGATCTGCGTGTCTTGGACCAGTGGGTCTATCACAGCCGTCTCTATCGGGCAGCCGAATTTGTGACGCAGCATCCGAGCCTGGAAATGATTCAACTTAACTCGTTCGGTTGCGGCCTCGACGCGGTGACGTCCGATCAGGTGCAAGAGATTTTGGAAGCGGGCGGAAAAATCTATACGCTTTTAAAAATTGACGAAGTGTCCAATCTGGGCGCTGTGAAGATTCGTATTCGTTCGCTCATGCAGGCGTTGTCCAACGGCAATGGCAAACGCACGCCGAAGAGAACGACGTATGCCCCGCAGAAGACGTCGTTTACGAAGCAGATGAAAAAAGAGAACTACACGATTTTGGTGCCTAATATGGCACCGGATCATTTTGCGATTTTGTCCAAGGCGTTGGAAGGAGCGGGCTATCACTTTGATTTTCTGACGCGTGTTGACCAGTCGGTCATCAATGCAGGACTGAAATATGTCAATAACGACTCCTGCTATCCGTCCATCACAGCGATCGGACAGATGTTTGAAGCGCTGGAGAGTGGTAAATACGATCCCGATCGTACGGCGCTATTGATGACACAGACAGGCGGCGCTTGCCGCGCTTCGAATTATGTCGGCTACATCCGTAAAGGGCTTGCCGATATGGGCTATCCGCAGGTGCCGGTCATTGCACTGTCAGCGCAGGGCATTGAGGTGTCGGAAGGTTTTACCGTAGGGCCGAGCCTGCTGCATAAAGCGGCGTATGCCATTGTTGCCGGCGATCTTTTGAATCGATGCGCCAACGCAACGCGCGCATACGAGAAGAACCCGGGACAAACCAATCGTCTCAAGGAAAAATGGAAGAAACGCTTTGCGGAATTTGTCGTACGGCCGCATCGCTCGGTGTTTAAGCGCCTGTGCGCGGAATGTGTTAAAGATTTTGATACGGTACCGCGTTTGGCCATAAAACGTCCGCGTGCCGGCATCGTCGGTGAAATTCTTGTAAAATACTTACCGGAAGCGAATAACCACCTGCAAGATTTATTGGAAGCGGAAGGCGCCGAGGTGATTGTGCCCGATTTGATGGACTTTTTGGTCTATTGTTTCCGCAACACGAAGCATAAGGGAGAATTGCTGGGCAAGAGCAAATTCTTGGGCAACTTAAGTGGCAACTTGGGCATTTGGGCTATCGAATACTATCGCAAACCTGCGCGTGAAGCGCTTCGCACCTCGAAACATTTTACGGAGCCGCCTTATGCGGAAGAGATTGAAGCCTATGCACAGCAAGTGGTTTCTCTGGGCAACCAATACGGAGAAGGCTGGCTGCTCGCGGGCGAAATGATTGAATTGATCGAACAAGGTGCGCCCAATGTCGTTTGTATTCAGCCCTTCGGGTGTTTGCCGAACCATATTACGGGCAAGGGCGTGATGAAGGCGGTGCGTGAAAAATACGAAGAAGCCAACCTCATTGCCATTGACTATGATCCGGGCGCTTCGGAAGTGAATCAGATTAACCGTGTGAAATTGATGATGAGTTCGGCATGGGAGGCCATCGGCGGTAAACCGCAAGAGGCTGCGGAAAAGAAAGCACCCGCGACAAGCCTGGATCCGCCGGTCGTCCTGCGTCGACATGAAGAAAGCGGGGAGGAGCAACATGCGCAAAGAACGCAAAGATGAGCATATCGAGCAAGTGCTGCGCACAGAGCCGTATGGAGGATCGCTTCTGGATCAAGTGGTACTCGAGCCGATTTCGTTCCCGGAGCTGGCGCTTTCCGACATCGATACGTCGGTAGAATTTTTCGGGCGCCGTGTGCCCGTGCCCATTATGATTAACGCCATGACAGGCGGCACGGACATGACCAAGGGCATTAACCGAGATTTGGCGCAGATTGCCAAAGATTTCGGCCTGCCCATGCAGGTCGGATCGCAGATTATTGCGCTGGAGGATCCTGACGTGGTGGATTCATTTCGGGTGGTGCGCGATACGCTGGGTGAAGATGGCTTCATTATCGGCAATGTGTCTGCCGGTGTGACGGTGGAGCAGGTGACGCGTGCCATGGAGATGATCGGAGCGCAGGCGATCGGCGTGCACCTGAATCCTTCACAGGAGTTGGCACAGGAAGAGGGCGACCGTGATTTTCGCGGTCTCTACGACAATCTGTGCACGATCGCAGAAGCCTTTCCGGGCAAAGTGATTGTGAAGGAAGTGGGCTTCGGTATGAGCCGCCGAGACGGGCGACTGTTACGCCGTGTCCCGGTGGAATACATTGATGTCTCCGGCTCCGGCGGTACAAACTTTATGAAAGTGGAAGACCAACGTTCCATGCGCCGGGATCTGACGGAATTTTATTCATGGGGGATTCCGACCGCCAAGGCAATTTGGAATGTGAAGCGTGAGTGTCCGGATACGAAGATGATTGCTTCCGGCGGTATTATGACGGCGACGGATATTTTGCATGCCCATGTACTGGGTGCTCATATGAGCGCCATCTCCGGAGAACTGCTGCGCTATCTGATGCACGGATCCTTGGAATACGCCGAGGAATATTTGCAGGGCGTCATTGATAACATCACGATGGGCCTGCTCTTAATGGGCTGTCGCACGATGGCGGATTTGCATAAAGTGCCGTACCTTATGGTGGGACGGTTGAAGGAATTAGTGGATGCGGAACAGCGCACCGAAGGACGGAAGGATCAGGAATGAGAAACGAGGAAGAAACGACGCAACAGACGGGCGATGGCGATAAGGCACGTAAAAAGCCCGTGTTTTATCAACCGCCGCATGAAAAAAGCCGCATTCGTCACATCATCGCTGTGATGTCGGGCAAAGGCGGTGTGGGAAAATCCATGGTGACGTCGCTCACGGCTTTGGCCATGCAACGCACGGGACGTGATACTGCGATTTTGGACGCGGACATTACCGGTCCTTCCATTCCGCATGCCTTTGGCTTGCAGGGCGGCTTGACCCGTCGTGGCGATACACCTTATGCGCGGCGCACCGAAAGTGGGATTCAGATCGTTTCTACGAATCTGATTCTGCCGCATGACACGGATCCGGTGTTGTGGAAGGGCGCCCTTATCGGCAGCGCCATTCAGCAATTCTGGACGGATGTGGTTTATGAGGATGTGGAATATCTTTTCGTGGATATGCCGCCGGGAACGGGCGATGTGCCGCTGACGGTATTTCAGACGTTGCCGGTGGACGGCGTTCTGATTATAACGAGCCCGCAGGAATTGGTCAGCATGGTGGTCGAAAAGGCCATCAATATGACAAAAATGATGCAGATTCCTGTTTTTGGTATCATTGAAAACATGAGTTATTTTGAAGCCCCGGATACGGGGAAACAGTATGCCGTCTTCGGTGAGAGTTCGATTGCAACGGTGGCCGCTCAAAACGGCTTGCCGCTTTTGGCACGCTTGCCCATTGATCCGCAATTGACGCATCTTATTGATGCGGGAAGAGTGGAAGAAGCCGATACGGAGGCATTTCGCCCGATTCTTTCCGCCATTTTGGAAAGAACGGAAGCGTAAGAAACGAAATTCGTTCGAAGAAAAGGTTCAAGACTTATGCCTCGGCGGGAAGCGCCGAAAGCAGTATTAAGGAGGAAGCATGAAATCCATTGAACAGCTTGCCATCAATACGCTGCGCATGTTAAGCGTTGACCAAATCAACAAAGCCAACTCGGGTCACCCGGGTCTGCCGCTCGGCGCGGCACCTATGGCGTATACGCTGTGGACGCGCTTTTTGCGCCAAGATCCGTCCGACCCGACATGGCCTGACCGCGATCGCTTCGTTCTGTCGGCAGGACATGGTTCAGCTCTTTTATATAGTCTTCTGCACGTGGCCGGCTACGATGTCAGCCTGGAGGATCTGAAGAGTTTCCGCCAGCTGTATTCGAAAACGCCCGGCCATCCTGAAGTGCATCATACCGAAGGCGTAGAAGCCACCACCGGTCCGTTGGGACAGGGCTTTGCCAATGCTGTCGGCATGGCCATGGCTGAAGCGCACTTAGCCGGCATTTTCAATAAAGATGGTAAAACAATCGTAGATCATGATACCTACGTCCTTTGTGGCGACGGTGACCTGATGGAAGGAGTGAGCGCAGAAGCGGCATCGCTTGCGGGCACCTTAAAGCTGGGTAAGCTCATCGCCCTCTATGATTCCAATGCTATCTGTCTGGACGGCGAAACAAATCGGGTCTTTGCCGAGAACGTCGGAGATCGCTTCCGTGCATACGGCTGGCAGGTACTGGAAGTGGCGGATGGTAACGATACGGAGGCCATTGCTAAGGCTATCGAAGCCGCACGTGCCGAGAAAGAGAAACCGACTTTCATTGAAGTGCATACCGTGATCGGGTACGGTTCGCCAAAAGCGGGTACTAATAGTGTGCACGGCGCTCCGCTTGGTGCGGAAGCGACGGAAACATTAAAACAAAATATCGGTTGGACGTACGAACCCTTCACGGTACCGCAAGAAGTGCAAGAGCATTTTACAGAGACTATTGCCAAACGTGGAGCAGAAGCGCATAAGGATTGGGAAAGTGACTTTGCTGCTTATCAAAAGGCCTATCCGGCGTTAGCGGCGATGTATCGGGATGCCTTTGATGGCAAGCTGCCGCAGGGTTGGCAAGAAGCACTCCCCTCTTGGAAAGAAGGAGATAAGGCGGAAGCCAGTCGTGCCACCTCACATGCAGTGATTCAGGCGTTAGCCGAAAAATTGCCCCTGTTCTGGGGCGGCTCGGCAGACCTTTCCAGCTCTAACAAAACACAGATTGCTACGGACGGCGCCTTTCGCGCTGAGGGCGATTCTGATCGCAATATTTGGTATGGCGTGCGCGAGTTCGCGATGGCTGCCATTAATAACGGCATTGCCTTACATGGCGGCACCAAAGTATTTGGCGCGACCTTCTTCGTTTTCTCCGATTATCTGCGAGGAGCAGCGCGCCTGTCGGCATTGGAAAAATTGCCGGTCATCTATGTCTTTACACACGACAGTGTTGCCGTCGGGGAAGACGGCCCGACGCATGAGCCGATCGAGCAGCTGGCCAGCTGGCGCGCGATGCCCAATATGGACGTGATTCGCCCGGCAGATGCCAACGAAACGGCACAGGCATGGCGCTTGGCGGTGGAAAGCACGGATCATCCGACCATGCTGGTATTGACCCGTCAGGGCATCCCGGTACTACCGCAGTCGGATAGGCTGGCGCAAGAAGGTGTGGAGCGTGGCGGTTATGTGATTTCACCTTCTAAGAAAGAAACACCTGACGGCATTCTCATCGGCACAGGCTCGGAAGTGCACTTGTTGCTGGAAGCGCAAAAAGTACTGGCGGAAGAGGGAACGGACGTTTCCGTGGTATCCCTGCCGAGTTTTGCTCGTTTTGAACAGCAAGATGCAGCATATCGCGAAAGCGTACTGCCAAAAGCGGTTTACCATCGCCTGAGCCTGGAAGCGGGAACGACTTTCGGCTGGGATCGTTACGTCGGTGCCGAAGGTGTTGCGCTGGGCATTGACCGTTTTGGTCTCTCAGCACCGGCAGCACAAGCACTGGAAGAACTGGGCATCACGGCAGAAGCCGTCGTCAAGGCCTATCACGAAGCATTCGAAGGGTAAGTTGCCAAGCCTCACCATGCGGTGAGGCTTTTAAGTAGGAAAGAGGTATACATGTCCGCATTATTGGAAATTAAGAATTTGCATGTCGGCGTGGACAAAAACGACATCTTAAAGGGCGTGAATCTGACGATTCAGCCGGGAGAAATTCATGTGGTGATGGGACCGAACGGCGCAGGAAAATCGACCTTGGCCAACGCCATCATGGCGCATCCGCATTATCACGTGCATGAAGGCGATATTCTTTTGGAGGGCGAAAGCATTCAGGAAGATACCGCGGACGTTCGTGCTCGCAAGGGGATTTTTCTGAGCTTTCAGGCACCGCAAGAAGTGCCGGGTGTGAGCGTGGAAGATTTTCTGCGCACAGCAAAGGCACAAAAAGAGGGCAAAACGCCATCGATCTTAAAGTTCAAAAAAGAGCTTGCTAAGAAAATGGAGAAGTTATCCATGGCACCGGAATATGCCGAGCGTTATTTGAACGTGGGATTCTCCGGCGGTGAAAAGAAGAAGAGTGAAATCCTGCAGATGCAGGTGTTGGATCCGAAGTTAATTTTATTGGATGAGACAGATTCCGGTTTGGACGTGGATGCCGTTCGCATTGTCAGTCGCGGCGTCGCAGATTTCTTGGATGAAACGAAATCTTGCCTGATCATCACCCATATCAGCGGTATTTTGGAGTATCTGCATCCTGATTTTGTGCATGTGGTGATTGACGGAAAAATTGTGAAAAACGGCGGACCGGAATTGGCCGATCGCATCAATCAGGAAGGCTATGAGTGGATCCGTCAGGAGATTGCGGAGGAGGGTTCGCATGAAGAAGCCTGAAACGACGCCAAGAGAAGAACTCTCCGCCGTTCCCGGCATCGCCTTGCAAAATCCTCTGACGGCGGCGCAAAATGAAGCGGCGCAAGAACGTCATGCTAAAAGAAAAGAGGAGCGTAAAGCACGCTTGGCTGCCGGTGAATTTGAGGCGCCGGAAAAAGCCCAGGTCAAAGATTTACCGCGCGGTGTTTATGACATAAAAAACGCCTTCGATTACGATGTCAAAGTAGAGAACGGACTCACGGAAGAGATTATTCGTGAGATTTCCGCCAATAAAGACGAGCCGGCGTGGATGCTGGAAAAGCGTCTGGAGGCGCTCGAAATTTTCAATCAGACCGCAAATCCCAATTGGGGACCGGATCTCAGCGCTGTGGATATGAATCAGATTTCCACCTATATTCGTCCGAAGGCGCAAATGGCACGCGATTGGGAAAATGTGCCGGATGAAATTCGTGATACGTTTACAAAGCTTGGCATCCCGGAGGCGGAGTTGGAATCCCTGGCGGGCGTGGGTGCGCAGTACGATTCGGAAGTCGTGTATCACAATATGCGCAGCTATCTGTCGGATCAGGGCGTGGTGTACACAGACTTTGAGTCCGCTGTGCGTGAGTACCCGGACATCATCAAACAGTATTTCGGAAAGCTCATTACACCGCGACTGCATCGCTATGCGGCGTTGCATTACGCTGTGTGGTCGGGCGGCTCCTTCGTGTACGTGCCGAAGGGTGTCAATGTAGATATTCCGTTGCAGAGCTATTTCCGTTTGAATGCACCGGGCGCCGGCCAGTTTGAGCACACCTTGATATTGGTGGAAGAAGGCGGTTCGGTACATTTTATCGAAGGCTGCTCTGCCCCGAAGTACAATACGCTGAATTTGCACGCCGGTGCGGTGGAGCTTTACGTGAAGGAAAATGCCCATCTGCGCTACTCGACGATAGAGAACTGGTCACGCAACATGTATAACTTGAACACGAAACGTGCCCGTGTCGAAAAGGGCGGTGCGATCGAATGGGTTTCGGGCTCCTTCGGCTCGGCCTGCTCCATGCTTTATCCTTCGAGCTTACTCGTTGGCGAAGGCGCTCGTAGCGAATTTACGGGCATTACCTTTGCCGGAAAGGGGCAGTATTTGGACACGGGTGCGCAGGTCATGCACTATGCGCCAAACACTTATTCAACCATCAATTCCAAATCCATTTCGAAATCCGGTGGCGTCGCCATTTATCGCGGCACAGTGGACATCGGGGAACAGGCAAAGGGTTCGAAATGCTCGGTATCCTGTGAGTCTCTGATGCTGGATTCGGAGAGCCGTTCGGATACGATTCCGGCCATCCGCATTGCAACCGAAGATGTGGATCTCGGGCATGAAGCCAAAATCGGCCGTATTGATGAAACGGCGATTTTCTATCTGATGAGCCGCGGCATTCCGGAAGAAGAAGCCAAGGCGATGATTGTCCGCGGTTTCGCGGAACCGATCGCAAAAGAACTGCCGATGGAATATGCGGTGGAGATGAACAATCTGATCACCTTGGAATTGAAAGGAGCGATCGGATGAAAAGCGTAAAAGAAAGAAAAATAATAGCGGATCGCGGGAGCGTATTGCCGTTTTTGACCTGCCGTTGGTTAAAAGTGAATGATGTCGCGACGGACATTAAAACCTTTGAAAAGACGCTTCCGGCAACGGAAAAGCCTTTTGAAGGCTTGCAATTGGAAGGCGTGAGTACCGATGCGACGAAATCTGAAGCCTTGACGCCGAAGGTTGGCACCTATGGTATTTCCGCCGCCGTGGACCAGAAAAACCGCACGGAAGCCAATGTGGCCTACGATTTGGAACCGCATGACGGCGAGGTGCAGAGCCTGCATTTTGTATTGGATGCGAAGCATCCGCATTTGACGGATCGCTTGAATCTGCGCATCCCGGTGGGGCATTGCGCCACTTTGGTATTGGATGTTACGGCGGAAGATGGCATTCCCACACAGCGTAACGGCGTTTTGCGTATTGAAGTGGAAGAGGATGCCGATTTACAGGTGGTATTACTCAATCGCTTAAGTCGCGAAACGAAAAGTAACCAAAGCATTGCTTTTTCTATTGCCGATGGCGGAAAACTCCGCGTCGCGCATGTGGAAATGGGCGGTGCGCGCACTAACTACAACTTGAGCGGCGATCTCTATGGCGTGGATTCGTATTTTGAAGAATATGTGGCCTATCTCACGCAATATGAGGAAGCACTGGATTTGTTCTACAATGTGCGTTTTCACGGCTTGTATTCCAAAGGGCTCATTCGCGCCGATGGTGCTCTGTTTGATCAGTCGCACAAGTCGTTCCGTGGTACGCTCGATTTCTTAAAGGGCGCACGCGGTGCCGTGGGCGATGAAGAAGAAGTAGCCATCCTCATGAATGACGAAGCGCATTCGGTGGCAGTGCCCGTTTTGCTCTGCCATGAAGATGCCGTGCAAGGCAACCACGCTACTTCGGCAGGACGTGTGGATGAGGAGCTGCTCTTTTATCTCATGAGTCGCGGCCTTTCCCGCAAGGAAGCGGAAGGCATGGTTGTGGAATCGCGTATGGCGGAAGCGCTGGATCGCATTCCGGACCTGGCATTACGCAACAAGGTGCGCAATGCTGTGCATGACCGCCTGATGCGCCGAGGTTGAGAGGGAAGGAAAGTACGTATGAACGAACAGGAAAAAGAAATTTTACGGCATCCGGGATTTGACGTGGAAGCGATTCGCCGTGATTTCCCGTATCTTGAAGATAAAAATCCGGTGATTTATCTGGATAACGCCGCTACAACACAGCGGCCGCGCCAGGTGCTGGAACGTATGGACGCGTTTTATCGCCATGAAAATGCGAACCCGCTGCGTGGCAATCATCGCCTTTCTCTCTATGCGACGGAGGCCTATGAAAAAGCACGTGAGCATGTGGCTGCGTTTATCCATGCAGAAAGCTCGGAGCAGATTATTTTTACGCGCAATGCGACGGAATCGCTCAATCTGGTGGCGTATTATTTCGGGCTCAATGTGTTAAAACCCGGCGATGAAGTGCTCATAACGCGTTTGGAGCATCACTCCAACTGTGTGAACTGGCAGTTTGCCTGCCAACGTTCCGGCGCTACCCTGCGCTATATCGAATTGGGTGAGGATTATCAGCTGGATCCGGAAGATTTTGCCGCCAAGCTGTCGGAAAAGACGAAAGTGCTGGCCATCAGTGCGGCCTCGAACGTGATTGCGACATTGCCGCCGGTGAAAGCGATGATTGAAAAAGCACATGCACTCGGCGTGGTGACCGTGCTGGACGGTGCGCAATATGCGCCACATACGGCTACTGATGTGCAGGATCTCGGTTGCGACTTCTTTGCATTCTCGGGGCATAAGATGGGCGCACCGTTTGGGATCGGCGTCCTCTATGGCAAACGCGCGTTATTGGAAGCTATGCCGCCTTTCCTCTATGGCGGGGAAATGATCGAATACGTCGAAGATGCAAGCTCGACTTTTGCCGAATTGCCCTATAAGTTTGAAGCGGGGACGATGAACGTCGGCGGAGCGATCGGCTTGGATGCCGCTATCACGTACCTCGAAGGGATCGGCTTGGATAAGATCGAAGCCTATGAAAAAGCGTTGGCGTCGTATTTAGCCGAAAAATTGGAAGCCTTGGGCGGCGTGACGATTTATCGCCCGCGGCAGCATGAAACGGGGACCATGGTCGACTTCAATCTGGCGGGAGCGCATCCGCATGACGTTTCGACCATCATGGACGCTTCAGACGTAGCCATTCGTTCCGGCCATCACTGCACGCAGCCGCTGCATCGCGGCTTGCACATCTCTTCGAGCTGCCGCGCCAGTGTGGCATTCTACAATACGGTGGAGGAAGTGGATGCCTTTTTGAAATCGGTGGAAAATGTGCGTAGCGTCTTGGGATTGACGGCAGATGCCGCCTCGAAGGAGGATGCTCCATGGATATGAAACAAGTTTATACGCAAATTGTGATGGAACATGCGCGCCATTCCGACCATCGCCATGAGATGGATGATGCGACTGCGAGCGAACGCGGGCATAATCCAAGCTGTGGCGATGATATTACGCTCCATGTGAAACGGGAGGGAGACCGCATTGCGGCCATTTCCTTCACGGGACACGGCTGCGCCATCAGTCAGGCGTCCACGTCATTGATGTGCGAGCTGATGGAAGGAAAACGTGTTGAGGAAGCGGAGGAAGCCATTTCTGCCTTTCTTGGCATGATCAAAGGTGAAAAAACGGATGAGGAAACCCTGGAAGAAAGTTTAGGCGATGCGGTAGCCTTAAAAGACATTTCGCATATGCCGCAACGCGTCAAATGCGCGGTGCTTGCATGGCGCACCTTAAAAGATATGCTGGAGGAAGAAAAATGAGAGCGCTAGGAAATGCAAAAAAAATCGGCACGATTGCGTTGGCAATGGCATTGCTATGCGGATTATCAGCTTGCGGCAAGACAGGTCCTGCTGCAAGCGAAACGTCGGCTTCGTCGGAAACCTCTATTTCCTCTGTGGCATCCGCCGCTACGTCTGAAAATACGGAAAGCCAGTCATCTGAAGCGGTTTCTTCCGAGGCGTCGTCCGAAGAGGAACCGCTTACGAAAGAGCAGGAACAATATCTGTCCATCGTGAAAGGTTATCCGTCGATCACCATGTCAGAATTGAAGACAGCGTTGGCGCAGAAAAAAGAGCTTCTCGTCTATGCTGGGCGTGTAACATGCCCGTATTGCGTGAAGTTAACACCGATCCTTGAAAAAATCGTGACAGAAAACAACCTCCCGTTGGTTGCGCTGGACACGGAAAAAGAAACGGGCTTTGCGGACTTTGCCAAAGAGCACGACATTGAAACCATTCCTGCCGTCATGCAGATTCGCAACGGAAAGTTGACCCATGCCGTCCTGCAATCGCCCTATCGTCAGCCGGAAGTGGAAGGGGCTTTGAAGCAAGCAGGCGTCTCATTTTAGTGAATTTTATACCAAAGGTTTGATGGATATGCACTTGTTAAGTGGAGTGTTTTACGGTATAATTACGTAAATTGCGGAGCGGTTCCCGATATGAAAACCTTTCGTCTGATGGGAACGAGGAGGCGGCGAACGTCGCGCGTTTTCTCATAAAGCGTTTGTAGAAGACGGTAATAAGCCGCAGTTGAAGAAACACTGTTGTAGGAAGGGAACACCGGTAACCAAGGAGAGTAGGAGGAGAATATGAACAGCAAGAAATTTGCTGCCCTGGGTCTGGCCTTATTATTAACATTAGGCATGACTTCATGCGGAGCTCCGGCCAATAAGGGTGGAGACACGTCAGCTACGGAATCCGGAGCGGACAAAGGCACAAGCAGTGAGAAATTGGAATCTGCCGATAAAGAAATTTCGTTACCTACCGCTCGTGAAGTCAAGAACATGGACTATGTCGCTACAGCGTTGCAGACAGACCATGAGGTCAATGCAAACTTGGTCGACGGTCTGGTAGAGACTGACGGCTACGGCAAGTTACAACCGGCTATTGCAGAATCCTGGAAACCGAATGACGACGCTTCTGTATGGACCTTTAAGATTCGTCCGGGTGTCAAGTGGGTGACCAACCAGGGTGAAGAATATGGCGAAGTAACAGCAGAAGACTTTGTTACAGGCGTACGTCACGGTGCAGAATTTAACTCCGGTGCAAAAGAATTGCTCATGGATGTTATCGATGGCTATTCCGACTATCTCAACAGTGACTTCAGTGATGCTGCGTGGGAAAAGGTTGGGGTTAAAGCCGTAGATAAGAATACCTTGGAGTTCACGATGCAAAAGGGTGAAGATGGCAAGTCCATCTCCGTACCGTATTTTGATTCGATGACGAACTATACGGTGCTGTATCCGATTAACAAAGAGTTCCTCGAAAGTAAGGGCAACGGCTGCAAGCTGGGCGCTCCGAACAAGAAAGACTGCAAATTCGGTTCGAAACAGCTCGACTCCATTCTTTACAATGGTGCGTATATCCTGACGGAGAACACAGAAAAATCCAAAGCGGTTCTGACCAAAAACGACAGCTACTGGGATAAAGATCATGTCTATCTTGACAAGATCACCCGTGTTTTCGATGCAGGACAGGATACGTATTCTGCCATTAAGGGCTTCGAGAGTGGTGTGTACTTTAGTGCCACCCTGAACCCGGTATGGAAAGACTACGATAATTATGCGAAGAAGTACGAAGGCAAAACTTCCTACACTCTGCCGAACGCAACCGTATTTGGTATTGTGTTTAACTACAATCGTCGTTCCTTCGATCATACAAACTATGCGAAGGATAAGACCTTGGCAGAAAATACGCATAAAGCAGTCTTGAACGAAAACTTCCGTAAAGCATTGCGTGCTGCCTTTGACGTAAAGTCCTACTTGGGCGTACGTATGCCGGAAGATTTGGCTGTCGCATCCATGCGTAACATTGATAACTTCTCTGCTGCCGGTACGACGAAAGACGGCAAGAACTACTTTGACTTGGTAACGGAAACGTATAACGCCAATACGGGTGAGAAGCGTGACCTGCATGATGGACAAGCTCCTTTCTATAATAAGGAAGAAGCCATGAAGTACATCGAAGCAGCCAAAAAAGAAGGCGTGCAGTTCCCGATTCATTTGGACGTCATGGTTAACAGCACAGCCGACACCCTGGTGAAACAGGCACAGTCCTTTAAGAAATCCGTTGCCGATAATACGGAGAACAACATCGTCATCGAATTGGTGTTGCGTGATGAGGATACGATTAACGCCGTTGTATATCAAAACAGCGATCCGGCCAAAATGGACTATGATATCTCCACCTACACCGGATGGGGCCCGGACTTCAAAGATCCGAAGGCCTTTGTGGACATCTATTCCCCGGTCACAGGTTACTATATGGCTGCTTGCGGCTTAGGCAAAGTTGATAAAGACGGTAAAGTGGTCGATGAACAAATCAAGAAAGACCTCGGCTTCATGGATTATGAGAAGCTCTATAAGGAAGCGGATAAGATTACGACGGATTTGGATGCACGTTATAAAGCTTTCGCAAAAGCAGATTCTCTGCTGATCGAACGCTGCCTGTACATTCCGACCAGTATGCAATCTCGTGGAAACCGTGTCACGAAAGCGGTTCCGTTCAGTCAGATGTGGGGCACCTTCGGCGTCAGCGAGTACAAATATAAAGGCTTGCGCACGCAGAAAGACCTTGTAACGACAGAGCAGTACGAAAAAGCGTACAAAGAATTCGAATCTAAGCAGTAAGCAAAGCAGCAGGAGATGAAAGGGGATGAGAATTCTCATCCCCTTTTTTCAATAGGTAAGGAGTACTCATGGCTAAATACATCATCAAACGCCTGATCAAGTCCGTCATCTCCGTCCTTGTTGTTGTCAGCATTGTCGTATTGATCGTCTATCAGCTGGTGCCGAAAACGCGTTCCTTCCTTCAGGACACGGGCTACCAGAAAATGCAAGGCAATCCGAAGACGGTCTACTATTACGGGCAGCTGGAATCCTTGGGATATTTACAATTTGTTCCCAACAACAAGATTTTCAGTGGTCTGACGAAGGAAGAAGCAACTAAGGACGTAGCGGAAAGTCCGGCGAAACAGAAGATTATCGAAGACTGGAAGAGCAAGGGCTATACCGTCGAAGAATTGAAGGCGCACGATGCTCTGCAAGGAGAAATGATTGCCTATCGCTATTATAATTCCTTTGAGTTGATCGGCAATTTCTTCCGTCGCCTTTTTGTGTTGGATCACAAGAACTATATTCAAGATCCCAACAATCCGAACTTGGAACGTGGGTATCGTATCGAGCGCGATCCGTTTGGCGTTCCGGCGCTTGTCGGCTCCGGCACCTTGCATAAATACATGATCTATTTTGATGGCAACTTCCCGTTCATTCATCAGAACTTCCTGACGTTGAACTTTGGGGAGTCTTTCCCGACGCACAAGGGCATTATGACGCTTGATGTGATTTCGAAGGGACAGGGCGATCAGAAGAAAATTAAACAGACCTTCCCGACAGGGGTTACGCTTAAGTCGCCTATCGACCAGCACTCTTTGAAGTATAAATACAATTTGGATGTGATGGATCAGAAGCGCTTCAACGATCATTATGCGGATGGTATGCTGATGTACACCTCCATGTCCATGGTTGGAATGTCGTATTTCTTCGGCATCTTCGCTCTCCTCATTACGTACGCTGTTTCTCTGCCGATTGCAGTAGCCATGGCACGTAAACCGGGCGGTATTGTTGATAAAGTCGGTATCGGTTATATCAACTTATTGATTTCGTTACCTTCTTTGGCGTTCATCTTCTTCCTAAAATACATTGGCGTTGCTTTAGGCCTTCCGGATCTGTTCCCGCATTTGGGCTTCAACGATCCGCGCTCCTATATCTTGCCCATGGTGATTTTGGGACTCTTGAGTACGCCTTCACTGATGATGTGGGTACGCCGTTATATGGTGGACCAATCTACAGCGGACTATGTTAAGTTTGCTAAGGCAAAAGGCCTTTCGGGTTCGGAAATTTCTCGCCGTCATATTTTGAAGAATGCGATCATTCCTGTGGTCAACGGTATTCCTTCTTCCGTTATTCTGGCAATTTCCGGCGCGGTCTTAACTGAATCTGTCTTCTCCATCCCCGGCATGGGCAAAATGCTGCCGGATGCCATTAAGGCAGGGAATAACAATATGGTCATTACACTGACGTTCATCTTCACCGCTTTGTCCATTGCGGCAGTCTTTATCGGTGACTTGTTGATGACCGTGGTCGACCCGCGTATCTCCCTTCAGGAAAAGAAGGAAGGAGGCCGCTAATGGAAGAACAAAAGAAAGTAGCCATGACCAACGAAACCATCCCGGAGTTACCGGCAGATGCGTTCGAGCCGCATGCTGTTAGCGAAACAGCTTCTGAGCACATTGTGGCGCCGGAATACTCCTACTGGAAGAGTGTGTTTCGTAAGTTCTTTTCTTCGAAAGTCGCAGTTGCCATGATGATCGTCATGATAACGGTGTTCCTGTTTTCTATCATTCATCCGATGATTTCCGGCTTCGACAGTATGGATACACAAAATATCAATAACCGTGAGGCATGGTTCCAACCGCCGTCGCTGCAGTACCCATTCGGCACGGACGACGTCGGCCGTAACCTGTTTGACGAAGTTTGGGCCGGTGCTCGTACGAGCTTGTTCATTGCGTTCGTATCGACTGCCATTGTCATGTCCATCGGTGTTGTGGTCGGTATGTTCTGGGGCTTCTCCAAGAAGCTCGACGTGATCATGATTGAGGTCTACAACGTGATTGCCAATATTCCATTCACTCTCGTGGTCATGGTGTTGGCGTTTGCGTTCGGCCCCGGTATCTGGCAACTCATCTTTGCGATGAGCTGTACCGAATGGATTGCGGTAGCCTATTTTATCCGCGTTCAGGTTATGATTATTCGTGACCGCGAATACAACTTGGCTTCGCAGACCTTGGGCACGAGCACGCCAAAGATTATCAAAAACAATATTTTGCCGTACTTGGTCTCTGTTTTGATGACGATGCTCTCCCGTTACGTGCCGATGTTTATTTCAACGGAAGTGTTCTTGAGCTACCTACAAGTTGGTTTGTCGGAAGCCATTCCGTCCTTGGGCCGTATCGTACAGAAAAATTCGATGTTCATGACGTCGGCGCCGTATCTGTTCATCATTCCGCTGGCGATCACAGCGTTGATCTCCATCTCACTCTACATCGTCGGGCAGACGCTGGCAGATGCCAGTGACCCGCGGAACCACATGCTTTAGGAGGGATGAAAAATGGATAAAAATATCATCCTGTCCATTAAGGACCTGCAGGTTAAATTTAAGGTCCGCGACCGGGAGCTGACAGCCATTCGCAACATTTCTTTGGACATTGAAGAGGGAAAGGTGCTGGCTATCGTCGGGGAGTCCGGTTCAGGCAAATCCGTCTTCACCAAAACCTTCACGGGCATGTTGGAATCCAACGGACGTGTTTCCAACGGTGAGATTTGGTTCGAAGGCAAGAATTTGATGGAATTAAAGTCGGATAAGGAATGGGAAAAGATTCGCGGGAAAAAGATAGCGACGATTTTCCAGGATCCGATGACGTCTTTGGACCCGGTGCGCACCATCGGCTATCAGATTTCTGAGGTCATTGTGAAACACCAGGGAAAGACCAAAAAAGAAGCCAAGGAATTGGCCATTGATCTAATGGGTCGTGTCGGTATTCGTAATCCGGAGCAACGTTACAATGAATATCCGTTCATGTATTCCGGTGGTATGCGGCAGCGTATTGTTATTGCGATTGCGTTGGCATGCCGTCCGAAAATTCTGATTTGCGATGAGCCGACCACGGCTTTGGACGTGACGATTCAAGCACAGATCATTGAATTGATCAAAGAATTGGCAGCAGAATATCAATTTACCACGATCTATATTACGCACGATTTGGGCGTGGTGGCCAAGGTGGCTGATAAGGTAGCCGTCATGTATGCCGGCCAAATTATTGAACATGGTACGGCGCAAGAAGTCTTCTTTGATCCGCGTCATCCGTATACTTGGGGGTTGCTGTCCTCCTTACCGCAGCTGGCTACCGGGGAGGAAGACCTCTTTGCGATTCCCGGCACACCGCCATCGCTCTTTGAAACGATTAAAGGGGATGCCTTTGCACCTCGTAACCGTTATGCGATGAAGGTGGACTTTGAATTAGAGCCGCCCACGTTCCAAGTATCGGACACGCATTTTGTCAAGACCTGGTTGGAACATCCGCAAGCACCTGAGGTGGAAAAACCGGTCATTATCCAAAACCTGCATGATCGTATGGTGAAATTAACATCGAAAGGAGGCGACTACAGTGACGAAAACTATTGATGCGCAGACGGCGCAGGCGCCGCAGACTCCGCAAAAGGATGGCGAGCGCGAAGTGTTGCTGGATGTTCGCGGCCTGGAGGTGACCTTCCGCAATAACGGAAAGAAATTTCGTGCGGTCAAGGACGTGAATTTCCAAATCTACCGAGGCGAAAAATTTTCTTTGGTTGGCGAATCGGGTTCCGGCAAGACCACCATCGGCCGTGCCATTATCCGCTTACATCCGACCTCTGCCGGCGAAGTCTATTTCAAAGGTAAGTTGATCAACGGTAAAATGTCACGACAGGAAGAACATCAGCTCGTTCGTGAGATCCAAATGATTTATCAGGATCCGGCGGCATCGCTGAATGAACGTGCTACGGTTGACCATATTGTTGCCGAAGGCATTGATAACTATCATTTGTATAAGGATCGCCAGGATCGTTCCAATAAGGTAGATGGGGCCCTTTCTTCCGTGGGCCTGTTACCGGAACATAAATCCCGTTATCCGCACGAGTTCTCCGGCGGACAGCGTCAGCGTATCGGCATCTCCCGCTCCATCGTCATGAGTCCGGACTTCATCATTGCTGATGAGCCGATTTCAGCGTTGGACGTGTCGATTCGTGCGCAGGTGTTGAATCTGATGAACAAATTCCGTGATACGGACGGGATCACCTATCTCTTCATCGCACATGACCTTTCGGTGGTGCGTTATTTCTCGGATCGTATTGCGGTTATCCATAACGGACGTATTGTAGAGATCGCAGAAACGGAAGAGCTCTTTGCCCATCCGATGCATCCCTATACGCGTTCCTTGCTGCAGTCCGTACCGATTCCGGATCCGCTTATTGAGAAAGAAAAGAAGCTGATCGTCTACGATGAATCCAAGCGTGACTTCTCCGGTGAAAAACCGAAGCTGCGTGAGCTCGTGCCCGGTCATTTCGTCTTCATGAACGATCGTGAGAAGGCGGAATATATCGTATCCTACGAAAAACGCCAGAATCGCTAAACCGGCGAAAAGTCGGCACGGAATCCTATAGTAAGAAAAAACGCCTCGCCAAGAGTACTTGCGAGGCGTTTTTTTTATCTCCATTTATTTTCATGCAATTTTAACAAGAACATTAAAGAGTGCCTTTTTTTCATGAACTATATTTTGAGCTAGTTCTTCCTAAAACCACTAGAAAATCAATAATCATTCTCTTTTACTGAGTGCTTTCTCATCGATTATTCCCTCATGCTGAATGGCGAACGAATGTCAAGGGAGACAAAAATTTTCCTTTATCCACAGAAATGTGGATAACTTGTTGATAAAAAGACCGTATAACGGGGGATGACAGAGATTTACACCGCGATAAATCGTACTTATCCACATGTCCCCTCTTTTCAACCTTCTGCATAGTGAATGAGGAATGACACGATATTTATTCAAGCGTTGCAAAGTGGGAGTCATGCGCTTTCATTTATTCACTTATTCAAAAAACTTTTTTCAGTCAAAAAAAAGCCTGCGCAAGATGCCATTTTATTTTTTTCTCCCCCTCGAACGTTTTCATGAAAATGGGGTAAAGACGAAGTAAGAGAAAGGGGGAGTCTATGAAAATCACGTACTACGGAAAAAACATTAACCTGCGGGACAATACGAAACAAGAGATCGATAAGAAGGTCCGGAGACTGGACAAGTATTTCCGCGAAGATGTAGAAGCCAGAGTCACCATTTCTCAAGAAAAATCCGGTATGCGGAGTGAAATCACTATCCCTATCCCCGGTTCCGCCACGATTTTACGTGCCGATCAGGTGACAGATGAACTCTTGGATGCGGTGGATCAGTGCATTGATGGCCTACTGTCCCAAATCCGCAAGTTTAAGACGAAACTGGAGCGTCGTCGCTATGTAGAAGAATCCATTCGTTTTGCGGCGGTAGAGGAGCCTTCTCCGGAAGAAGCGGCTCCGGAAGAAGCGGATATCGCCCGTGTGAAACAAGTGGATGTGGGTGCGATGACCGTGGAAGAAGCGGTGGATCAGATGGAACTGTTGGGCCATGATTTCTTCCTCTATTTGGATATGGATCGCGACACCATTTGTTGCGTATATAAACGAAAAGCTGGCAACTACGGACTATTGATTCCTAATAAATAAAGCGCTCTATTCGAAAGACAGAAGAAAGGCGCCGATCCAATGGATCGGCGCCTTTTAAGATGCATCGATCGACGTCAACCGACATGGCCTTCAGCGGCCATTTGACGTCAATAGATAGGAGCTTCTGGCTCCATTTGGTATCAGCCAATACCGCCCAAGATCGCTCCGGCGATGAGAGCGATTAAAGCGGCTGCGCAGTAGAAGTATTTGCCCAGCGGATAGAACCAACTGCCGATGGACTTTTTGCTGCCTTCGTTGACCGCCTTAAGCGCCGTTTCCTTTTTGAGCACCCAGAAGAACATGATGCCGGCTAAGAGTGCGCCGAACGGGCAGAGGTAAATCGAAACCATGTCCATCCACTGCGACGTCCATGGCTGAATCATGATGGCAACAATCGCACCAAGCACACCAATGGTAGCAACGGCCGGCAGGCGTTTAAACTTGAACTTTTCCTGCAGGAAGGCGACAGGCGCTTCGTAGAGATTGATCTGTGATGTGACACCTGCAAACAGCACGCAGATGAAGAAGATCATGCCGACGATGCGGCCGCCGGGCATGCCGTTAAAGACGTTCACAAGATAAATGAACATCAGTCCCGGTCCGCCCTTAACGTTATTGATTTCTGATCCGAGCATGACCGCCATGGCCGGAATGATGACGAAAGCGGCGAGGTGGGCGGCGATGGTGTCAAAGAGCGCGACATTAAATGCCGAAGAAGGAATGGATTCTTTCTTGGACAGGTAGGAACCGTAAATGACGGAACCGTTGCCGGCAACGGATAGCGAGAAGAACGCTTGTCCGAAGGCAAAAATCCATACTTTAGGATCAGCAAGACCTGCCGGATTTATGGTGAAGATGAACTTGTAGCCTTCACCAGCACCGGAAAGGGTTCCAATATAGATCGCAAGGCCTACAAAGAGGACGAAAAGCAACGGCATCATGATCTTGTTGGCTTTTTCAATGCCGCCGGAAACACCCATGCTCATAATCGCAAGCGATACGAAGAGACCGATTAACAACCAGACGCCGTTTCCGACGCCGAAGATACCGCCGGAGAGCATCATATGAATAGCTTCTCCGAAGGTTCCCGCTTCGGGAGCAATGGACCCGAAGGAACCGCCGATCGCCGACATTTCCGTTCCCAGCGCATAGAGTTCTCCGTTAATGCCCATCCAGCAATACTTGAAAATCCAGCTCATGACGACGGTATAGCCGATGGCAAGCATCAGGGCGCCAACGATAGGGATGGCGCCGAATACTTCACCGAGACGGCGGCTGCCGGTACGTTCTTTGGTGGCCATGCCGAAGGCACCCACCGGGCCGGCTTCGGCCATGCGGCCGAGTGCAAATTCTTCAATGATGCCCGTGGAACCAATGAGCAACACAAAGAGCAAATAGGGCAGAATGAACGTTAATCCACCATATTTCTGTACCAAAATTGGGAAACGCCAAATGTTTCCCATGCCCACGGCGGAACCGATGCAGGCAAGAATAAACCCCCAGCGAGAGGCAAATCCGTCACGCTTTTCCACTGGAGCAGCATTTGTTGTGGAACTTGGGCTAGTCATAAGACACCTCTTTATTTTTCTTCGTTCGGATACGGCTCAAGGAAGGCATGGAAGTGACGCATCGGCAGATTGTGTCCCCAGGTGATGCGCATATTCGGGATACTTTCGCGATCTTCGTAGAGTTGTTTTACCGCGGCAATGACGTAATCCAGATGCTCTTGTGTCAGGCGGCTGCGGTCGATAGCAAAACGCACGACGTTTGCCACCTCAGCCTGTTGCTCCGGTGTCTTAAGATCATATTCCATAGAGTAGTCGCCAAGCTCTGCGACGCGGATACCATAGCGACGAATGAGCTCCAGCGAGAAACCTTCGCCGGCGAAGGACTCATGATCACGCTTGCCGTCAAAGAATGTGTCCATATTAATGTATACGGCGTGACCACCGGCCGGAAGAACAACACCTTTAACACCGGCATCATAGAAGCCCTTGGCCAGGTATTCGACTTGTTGTACACGCTCATGCATATAGTGGAAATCGCAGCTCTCGTAGAGACCGACAGCCAATGCCATGATGTCATGACCGGACATGCCGCCGTACGAGTCGTTGCCGTAGCAGGAAATCTGCTTGACCTTCAGCAAAACGCCGACATCCGTTTTGACGGAACCGTCTTCGTTGAAGTCACAGAATTTTTGCCAGAAGAGACCTTTATCGCGGAATGCTAACATACCGCCCATGTTGGAGTGGCCGTCTTTCTTTGCCGACATGGCAAAGACGTCGCAGTACTTAAACATTTCCGTGGCAATTTCAGCAATGGATTTATCCGCATAGCCTTCTTCATTCATCTTGATGAAGTAGGCATTTTCCGCCCAACGTGCCGCATCAAACACAACCGGAATTTCATAGGAATGCGCCACTTCGTTGATGGCTTTGAGATTGGCCATGGAAACCGGCTGACCGCAAACCGGGTTATTGGTAATGCAACAGAAAATCAGCGGAACATTTTCGGGACCAACGCCTTCGATCAACTGTTTCAGTTTATCGATGTCCATATTGCCCTTGAACGGGTTTTTCTCGTAGGAGCCACCTTCCGGCACTTCCCATAGTAATTTCTTGTTATAGAGGTTGCGCGGAATTGAACCCATTTGTTTGATATTGCCTTCGGTCGTATCAAAGTGGCCGTTGGAAGGAATGGTGAATTTCTTTCCCGGATGGCGCTGTGCCAGGATGTTGCGGACGATTTCCATCAGGACGGATTCTGCTGCACGACCCTGTTGGATAATGAAACTATTCGGGCGTTCCATTTGTGCCGCACCGCCGTTGAAGAAGTTGCCTTCGTATTCGGGCAGATAGACCTCATCCATCATTTTTTCCACGTCGCGGCAATCCGTACGGACCAGATCCAGAATCTTCTTCCAGTTCTTTTCGCCGCCGCGTTCAAAGATATCGCGGAAGGTATCCAGCAGAACATAGTAACCGGTATTACGACCATAGGCTTCATCGCCAAGGAAAAGGGAAGCCCACTGTGTATTGGTCATAGCGGTGGTGCCGGAGTCAGAAAGCATATCCACGCTCAATAATCCCGACGGGAAAGCAAATTCATTATAATGTGTAGCTTTTAAAGCGCGCTCACGCTGTTCCAGCGTGACTTCCGGAAGATCACGAACGACATAAGAAAAATGATGGGGTGCAGGAACATCTAAAGTATACTTTTTCATAAAATACCTCCAATTTGACGCAATGCGTCGTGTGCATGGAGGTACCCCGGTCATCGCGGCCCGACTTGGGGGGCGGTCGACTGGCGGACAGTACCTGACATTGTTGCAGCGCGTGGCCCTCGCGCATCGTTATCTAGGAAACGTTATTCCTCTAAACCTCCTTTCATAAAACGTTTTCGGCCAGACTCATGGTTTTATTTTAAGACAATGCCATAAAACGGTCAACGGGAGCGATTAAGGATGCAAAATATGGAATAGGAAAATGGAGGGAAAACGAAAAGAAAAATGAGACACGAAGAATTTAAATATAAATGGTTTTCCTATCAAATATAAGAACAAAATGTTCGGGACGTTTCTTTGTTGCAAGAAGAAGTTACCGGTTGTCGGGAAAAACTGAAAAGATTTCGTCATGCACACAAAGGTTGTACAATATTGCGCCATAAAATGTTATTATAGAAGTGTTGCGATACCATGGATAAGGGAGAGGATATGGGATTATTTGATTTTTTAACAAAATCCTTTAGTGAAAAGGAAATCGATAAAATAAGGCCTCAGGTAGATGCCGTATTGGCATTGGAAGGACAGATGGAGGCTTTGTCGGATGAACAGCTCCGCGCCAAGACGGAGGAATACAAAAAACGCTATAAAGACGGGGAATCCTTGGATTCTCTGTTGCCGGAAGCGTTCGCTACCGTGCGCGAAGCCGCTTGGCGCGTGCTTGGAATGAAGCCCTATCCGGTGCAGGTCATTGGTGGTATCATCCTGCATCAGGGACGCATTGCCGAGATGAAGACCGGTGAAGGTAAAACCTTGGTGGCGACTATGCCGTCCTACCTGAACGCCTTGGCCGGCGAGGGCGTACACGTTGTCACGGTCAATGATTATTTGGCACAGCGCGATGCCGAATGGATGGGTAAAGTCCACCAATTCTTAGGCCTTACGGTTGGTGTGGTACTGCAGCCCATGGAATCCAATGAACGCAAGCGCGCCTACAATGCTGATATTACCTATGGTACGAACAACCAGTTCGGCTTTGACTATCTGCGTGACAACATGGCCATTTACAAGTCCGGCGTCGTCCAGCGCAAACTGCATTATGCCATCGTGGACGAGGTCGACTCCATCCTGATTGATGAGGCGCGTACGCCGCTTATTATTTCCGGCATGGGCGATCCGTCCACAGAGATGTATTCGCGCGCTGATGAATTTGTGCAGACCCTGGAAGGACGTGTGCTGGATCCGAAGGAAGAGCTCAACAAGCTGGATTCGTTACTGGAAGAGCACAAGTTAGAGACGGTCGATTATTTGGTGGATGAAAAGCGCAAGACCGCCAACCTGACCGAACAGGGCAATGCTAAAGCGGAAGCGTATTTCCATGTGGATAATATTTCCGATCCGTCGCATATGGAATTGATGCACTACATCAATCAGGCCTTGAAGGCGCGTACGACCATGCGCCGCGATATCGATTACGTTGTTGACAACGATGAGGTGAAGATTGTTGATGAATTCACCGGCCGTATTATGGAAGGGCGTCGCTATTCGGAAGGTTTGCATCAGGCCATTGAGGCAAAGGAAGGGGTCACGATTAAGAGTGAATCCAAGACCCTGGCTACTGTGACGTTCCAGAACTTCTTCCGTATGTACGAAAAGCTGGCCGGTATGACCGGTACCGGCTTGACAGAGGCGGATGAATTTTCGGAAATTTATCATATCGATGTCATTGAAATTCCGACCAACAAACCCATTGCTCGTAAGGACTTGGAAGATGTGGTGTATGTGCATCAGGACGCCAAATTCCGTGCCATTGTCAATGAGATTGCTGAAGTGCATAAAACAGGCCAACCGATTCTGGTCGGTACGGTGGATATTGAAACATCCGAAAAGATTTCTAAGATGCTCAATAAAGTGGGCATCAAACACCATGTATTAAACGCCAAGCAGCATCGCTATGAAGCAGCCATTGTTGCGCAGGCGGGCCGTTTCGGCGAAGTGACCATTGCTACTAACATGGCCGGCCGTGGTACCGATATTGTGCTGGGCGGCAACGCCGAGTGGATGGCTAAGAAGCAGATGGAGAAGGACGGCGATTCGGAGGAACTCATCGAATGGGCGGACAGCTTCCGTCATGTGGAACCGGAGGAGACCTTCCCCGCAAATGCTGTCGGCGATGAAGAGGAAGAGGAAGAGCAGCAATGGATCACCGGCCGTCAAATCTTGGATGCACGAGAGAAATTCCAAAATCTGAAGAAAAAATTTAGTGAAGAAACCAAAGAGAACGCAGAGAAGGTCAAGGCAGTAGGCGGCCTCTTTATTCTGGGAACCGAACGCCATGAAGCGCGACGTATTGATAACCAGTTGCGCGGCCGTTCTGGTCGACAAGGCGATCCCGGTGTTTCGCAGTTCTATATTTCGTTGGAAGATAAGCTGATGCGTCTGTTCGGCAGTGAAAGAATGCAGAAGTTCATCGAATCAGGGGCCTTCCCGGAGGATGAGCCCATTCAGGCGGGCATTCTCACCAAGTCCATCGAACGGGCACAGAAGAAAGTAGAGTCGAACAACTTTGCGACTCGTAAGCAGGTCTTGGATTACGACAACATCATGAACATGCAGCGCAATACCGTGTATACGGAGCGCAATCGTGTTTTGAATGGCGAAAATATGCGTGATGAAATCGTCGGTATGATTCATGGCGTTGTGTCGGATGCGGTGGACAGCTTCTGCGCTGAAGATGTTTCGCCGGAACAATGGGAGATGGAAGGCCTTTTCAACTATCTCAATTCCATTTTCTTGCCAAAGGGCATTGTAGCAGTGGAAAATCTGCAGGGCATGAAAAAAGAGGATATGAAAGAGAAGCTCATCGCCATTGCGGATGATCTCTATGCGAAGAAAGAGGAAGAGATTACACCGGATGTGATGCGTGAAGTCGAGCGCATGGTGTTGCTTCGTGCGGTTGACACGAAGTGGATGGATCACATTGACGCCATGGATCAGTTGCGCAAGGGCATCGGTATCCGTGCCATGGGCAACGAGGATCCGGTGCGTGCCTACGCGAATGAAGGCTATGACATGTTTAATGCGATGAACGAGTCCATTCGCGAAGATACGGTGCGCATGCTCTATCATATCGAAGCACCCAAGCAGGAAGTAGTACGTACAGCAGTTGCCACACCGACGCGGGCCATTGGTGCCGGCGATGAAGCGGAACCGGAATCACATCGCCCCTTTGTGCGCAAGAAGAAAAAAATCGGACGCAACGATCCCTGCCCCTGCGGCAGCGGTAAGAAATATAAAAACTGTCACGGCCGTTTTGACCGTTGATGCTGCGTCGTAAGGCGCGGACAAGGATAAAAAGGGCGGACCTCTCGGGGTCCGCCTTGGAAGTTAACGAAGGAGGAAGGTATGGAATTATACGAGATGCGGCAGCACCTGGAGACTATCCGCGTGCGTTTGAGTGAGCTAAGGAGCTCTCTTTGACATTGCCGGATTAGAGGCTTCGGTAAAAGCATTAAACGAAAAAACATTGGCACCGGATTTTTGGAATGACTCCGATGCCGCGCAGAGCATTATGGTCGAGCTCAATGGAAAAAAAGAGAGCGTGGATGCCTTTCAAGAGATTGAAAGCGCCTATCAAGATCTCCGCGACATGCTGGAACTGTTGGATGAAGACGAATTTATGGCGTCGCAAAAAGAACTGACGGAAGAGCTGGAGACGGTTGAAAAGAAATTGGCGGCCTTGGCCAAAAAAGCGTTACTTTCGGGCGAATATGACGCCAATGATTGCTATTTTTCCATTCACGCGGGCTCGGGCGGCACGGAAGCGATGGACTGGGCGGGCATGCTGCAGCGTATGTATGAACGCTGGTTCCAGACGAAGGATTGGAAAGTCAGCCTGACGGATATTAATACGGAAGAAACCGGCGGAATTAAGTCCGTGCAGTTTGAAGTGAAGGGCTACAATGCCTACGGTTATTGTAAAGGCGAAAAGGGCGTGCATCGCTTGGTGCGCATTTCGCCCTTTGATTCGCAAAGCCGTCGCCACACGTCTTTTGCCAGTGTGGATGTGTATCCGGTTCTAAAGGACATCGGTGAAATTCAGATCGATGAAAAAGACATTAAAGTAGATACGTATCGCTCTACGGGTGCCGGCGGTCAGCACGTCAATACGACGGATTCGGCCATTCGTATCACGCATTTGCCCACCGGCGTTGTCGTGACCTGCCAGAATGAGCGTTCCCAGATTCAAAACCGTGCGAAGGCTATGGAAATCCTCGTTTCGAAATTGATGCAGATCAAAGAAGAGGAGCATCGCGAAAAAATTGCGGATATCCAGGGCTCGTATAAGCAAATTGCCTGGGGATCACAGATTCGTTCCTATGTGTTCCAGCCCTATACGCTGGTGAAGGATCATCGCACGGGCGAGGAAACCGGCAATATTGAAAAAGTGATGAATGGGGATTTGGATCCGTTTGTGGACGCCTATTTGAACTGGCATGCCCAGCAGGAAGCGAAGGGAGAATAAGATGAGAATGAAGCATTTTTATATGCCGACGCTACGTGAAGTTCCCGGTGATGCGGAAGTTCCCAGCCACCAGCTCTTGCTGCGTGCCGGCATGATTCGAAAAGCAGCCTCGGGCATTTATACGTACTTGCCGTTGGGCTATCGCGTGGTACGAAAAATCGAAGAGGTTGTTCGTGAGGAGATGGACCGTGCCGGGGCGCAAGAGATTCGTGTGTCAAACTTGCAGCCCAAGGAGATTTGGGAAGCGTCCGGACGCTGGGACACCTTCGGCCCGGAAATGTTTAAGCTCACCGATCGTCATGAAAAGCAGTTTGCGCTGGGTCCGACGGCGGAGGAGTACTTTGCCGACTTAATTAAGGAAGAGTTGCGTAGCTACAAACAGTTGCCGCTTAATCTTTATCAGATTGGCTGGAAGTATCGCGATGAGAAGCGTCCGCGCTTCGGCATTAATCGCTCTTGCGAATTTTTGATGAAGGATGCCTATAGCTTTGATATTGATATGGAAGGGCTGGAGGCGTCGTATCAGGTGATGTGGGATGCCTACGCGCGTGTGTTTGACCGCTTGGGTCTGGATTATCGTATTGTCCAGGGCGATTCGGGAGCCATGGGCGGTCGTGTGTCGCACGAATTTACTGCCTTATCCGAAATTGGTGAGGGTGTTATTGTCTATGCGGAAGGCGGTTATGCCGCAACGGATGAAAAAGCGGGCATGCAGAAGCCTGCCGTTGCACCGGAAGATCCGCTGCCGATGGAAGAGATTTTGACCCCGGATAAGCACACGATCGAGGATCTGGAACAATTCCTGCATATTCCCGCCGACAAGATGATTAAAGCCGTTTGTCTGCGTGTGAAGGATGATCCGGTTTTGGTCTTTATCCCGGCGGAACGTGAGCTCAACATGGCAAAATTGGTGGCATATCTGCAGACTCCGGAACACGAGATTTCGATGTTGGATGATGAAACCATTGAAAAAATAACCGGTGCTCCGGCCGGCTTTACAGGGCCGGTAGGCTTGGGCAAAGAGGTTCGCATTGTGTTGGATCAAGCCATCACAAAACGCCACAATCTCATCTGTGGCGCCAACAAAAAAGATACGCATTTGAAGAATGTGAACTATGGCCGCGATTTTGACGGGGAAGTGGTGGAGGACCTCTGGATGGTGCAAGAGGGAGACCTCGATCCGGTTAACGGTAATCCGCTTCAATTTGCTCGCGGCATTGAAGTGGGCAATATTTTCCAACTGGGCACGAAATACACCGACGCCATGGGCGCCAGCGTATTGGATGAAAATGGTGTTGCGCGTCCGATCATCATGGGCTCCTACGGCATTGGTATCACTCGTACCGTATCCGCCATCATCGAACAGAATCATGATGAAAAGGGCATGATCTGGCCGCTCATTGCGGCACCGTATCATGTCATTATTACGATCATGAAACCGGAGGATGAAGCACAGAATGCGCTGGCGGAAAAACTCTATGCCGATCTGCAAGAAGCAGGCGTCGAGGTATTGCTCGACGATCGCAAGGAACGCCCGGGCGTGAAGTTTAATGATCGCGACCTCATTGGTATTCCGCTCCGCTTGACGGTGGGCCGCAAAGCCGCCGAAGGCATCGTGGAATTTTCCACCCGTCGTGAGATGGAAAACAAAGACATTGCTGCCGAAGAAGCGTTCCGTACCATTGTGGACGCGGTAAAGGCCATTCAGTAATCGATACATGCTTAAAAGCACTGTAGGGAATACCTTCCCTACAGTGCTTTTTGCTTGAAATGGAATTTGTACGGTACGAAAAAGAGGCAAAATACAGTACTTTCGTCGAAAAAAAGAATTTGTACTGTAAGAAAAGGGATGCAATTACAGTACCTTTTCCAAATACGCAAATTTGTACTGTAAAAATAGCGATAAAACTACAGTGTATACTGCAATAATCGGTAAAAGCACTGTAGTTTGGTGCGAAAAACTACAGTGCTTTTTGGCGATAACGGAATTAGTACTGTAAATAAGGCAAAAATCCTACAGTACTTTTTGCTGTAATTGATAAAAGTACTGTCGTTCGAGATGGAGCTACTGTACGCCGCTAAGTCCGGCAATGCTTCCGTCGAAAAAACCGCGCCCTCGGCTCCGCTATTTCGCGCTAGACGCACCCACCAACCCCCTTGCCCGTCTCTGGTATCCTATGCTATACTATGGTAGAAGCAAGGATTTGTGATATCTGTGGGTACCGCTAAGCGGTAGTTTTTATCTGTCCCCTTTCTGTGAGCGGGTTCATCATCGGTCTGATGTGGCACTATGAATCATTAAACGGAGAGGAAAGCAGAGTTCTTACAAGAAAGAATTTCAAACAACAGCATCAACCACCACACGATTGTACAGCACGGAGTTCTCTCACGGCCAAGGCAATCTTTTTTTTGGTTCTGAGAGACGCCATGTGAACGAAAACGAGGTGTCTTATGAAATTCTTATCCACTAAGAAGCCGACTTTCCATTTGGCTCAACCGCTACGTCGTTTTGCGGCGTGGATGAACCTGTCCGTGAAGGACGTTGCTTTAATGATCATCGGGAATTTAACGATGGCATTTGCCATGTGTAATATTCATATCCCGGCGAAAATCACCGAAGGCGGCGTATTGGGCAGTATTGTATTATTTAATAAACTGTTTGGTCTAGACCCGTCCATTCTCAGCGTTTTGCTGGATTTTTCATTATACTTTTTCGGTATTTTATTACTGGAACGTGGCTTTTTAAAGAAGGCGGTTTTTTCCACCCTGATGTATGCGGTATCGTTAAAACTGTTTAACTTTATCGGACCGCTTTTGCCATCGCTAGAGAGCGCCCCGTATCTGGCGGCCATTATCGGCGGTCTGCTACTTGGCTCCGGCTGCGGGCTGGTGGTCACGCGCGGCGGTGCTGCCGGTGGCGATGACTGCTTTGCGATGATCTTGGAACGGAAATCGCGCCTGTCATTGAGCGGAGCGTATTTCATCAGCGATGCAGTGGTGTTGGGGCTGTCTTTCCTAGTGTATCTGCCCGCACAAAACCTGATGTGGTCGTTATTGACTACGATGATCTCTTCCTATGTGGTCGGACAGTTCGAGATTCATTTGCCCAAACCCGTGGCGATGCAACAAGTAGCGGAACGCGCCGGAGAGGCATCCTGAGGAGGCGTTCTAAAGCGAAATCAAGCTATTTAATTAACGCCTGTAATGCCTTGAAATGCGGATTCTTGGAATCTCGCAGAAGATCAAAGAGCAACGATTCCGTGCAGGTGACGACGGCACCCATCTCGATAAAGAGACGGCGTGCCGTTTCTTTATTTTTTTCATCGCGAGAGCTGATGGCATCCACAGGGATGAATACCTCGTAACCGCGTTCTAGCAGCGTGCGCACCGTTTGGAATACGCAGATATGCGCCTCGATGCCGGTTACGATGACTTTCTTACGCGCGGAAAGAGGGGCATCGCTAAGAGCGGCCTCAATAGAAGGGGTAATGGCATTAAACGCCGTTTTATCCGAATAGACGGCATGAACGGCATCCAAGGTTTCTTTGAGTTCGGAAACCGTGGCGCCAAGGCCTTTCGGATATTGTTCGGTGTAGAGCACAGGCATTTCAAAGGCCTTTGCCGCTTCCAACAGGACTTTTGAATTCTTGCAAACGACATTGCTGTTGGCCATACTGGGTAGCATACGTTCCTGCAAATCAATCAGAAGCAGCAGGGTGTCATCCGGACGAACCGTAAAATCGCGCATAATTTTCTCCTTATTATTTACTGTGACGATGGCTACGCACCGTCTTATTCAAAGCGATAGCGACGAAGAAGACTCCGTCTTCTCGATTATACCAGTTCATGGCAGCGGGGGAATGGGATACAATAGCTGGGCGACAGCAGAGAAGGGAGAATCGGAGTGAACAAGGAAGTGGAGTTTGGCAAATATATCGGCATGGAGTTGCAAAAGCAAGAGGATGGCGAAGCGGAGGTGGCGCTCAAGGTTTTGCCGCATCACCTGAATTCCCAGAATATCGTCCATGGCGGTGTTTTTTTAGCGATGATGGATCTGGCCATGGGGGCAGCAGCCTCTTCATATGGAACTTCCGTTGTTACTATGGACTTGCAGTATCGCTTCTTCCGTCCTGCGAAAGTGGGAGAAACCGTGGTGGCGCAGGGAAAGGTTCTGAAAAACGGAAGAACCATTGTGGTTACCGAAGGAAAGATGCTCTGCGGGGACGAATGCATCGGCGCAGCTTCCGGTCAATTTTTTAAGGGACGGTAACCAAAATACGGTCGGTATGACCCTGAAGTAGCCGGCTAGGAAAAGTCGATAAAGGGCTAATTTAAGCCATTTCTCATGATTAAAAACCATGGTGTTGACAAAATGTAACCCATTTGTTACATTTGTAGCGGTCAATTGTTACAAAACGGTTAATAAGAGATTTGCGATTGACGGTTCAACCCGATTGTTTCGCAGTGAGCGGACAAAAGGAGAAAGGTGGTTTCATGAGAAAGCATAGACATACAAAACGCTTGGCAATTCTTTCCGCAGGCCTTTTTATCGCCTTGCTACTTCAAAACACCCCGGTACAGGCAAAAGAACCGGCGGACAATGCGAAGGTAACGGAGCAGGCAGCAGTTACGTCTTCGGAGAACAACAGTACAAATAAGGCAGCATCAACGTCTGGAAAAGCGGAAGCGTCCACATCGCAACAAGCCGATTCGGAAGAGGCGTTAAACTGGACGGGCTGGGGCGTCTATGCCAACGGCGCTCGCGTGTACCGCACTGAAAACGGCTACGCGTCCGGGTTACAGGAGATTGATGGGAATCTATATCTCTTTGATGAAAACAATCATTTGCGCCAAGATAACGCATGGGTGAAATACGAAGGAAAATATTATTTCCCGAAAGCGAATGGCGTGCTGTATCGCGATCAAATGATTACGTTTGGTCCGAAGACAGCCTATTATATGGATCATGACGGTTCCATGGCCACGGGATTCCGTGAAGTGGGCACGTCCTTATATTATTTTGATCGCAAGAACGGCAAGCTTCATAAAGATAACAGCTGGCTCAATACGGAACGTGGTTGGGTTTTTCCGAATGCCCAGGGACGCATCTATCGGGATCAGGTGATTACCTTCGGCCATCATGTCGCCTATTATTTGGACCATGACGGCACCATTGCAAAAGGCTTTCGCACCTATAACGGCAAGCTGATGTATTTCAAAGAGAACGGCATCCGCGCTAATCACAATCGTTTTATGGAGACGGAACGTGGCTGGATCTTCCCGAATGCGGAAGGAACGGTCTATCGCAATCAATTCATCACCTTCGGTCCGAAAGTGGCCTATTACATGGGCAATGACGGGGTACGCAAGAGCGGAATGATTCTGGTCAACGGAACGGCCCATCGCATGACCGGCAAAAACGGCGCTCGCTTGTGCCAAGAAGGTTTTTATTCCCATAATGGCAAACAATATTATGCCGACGCCAATGGTGTACCGGTACGCAATCGCGAAGTGAGCGTGAATGGCGTTAACTATTACTATGGTGCCGATGGCGCGCGCGTCTTCGAAGATTTTGACCGCGATGGCTATACGTACAGCATTGACAACAATACCGGTGCCATTCAAAGCAAGGAAGCGAACAAGCCGAAAGCACAGAACAATGATGTGCCGATGCTCTACTCCTTGCGCGATCTGCGTTTCCACGGCGTGATCAATTGGGGCGGCTATAAATTTACTTATTATTCACAGAGCGTATTACCGGGTGGCGGTTTGCGCATTCCGGGACGCCATGTCAATGAATCCGGCTATGTGGCCGATGCAGATGGCTACATTGTTTTGGCCAACAGTGCCCCAATCGGCACGATCATTCCGACGCCGTTCGGCTATTACGGCAAAGTTTATGACCGCGGCACGTACGGAAACCATTTTGACGTCTATACGCGCTAACGTTTTTTAGCAACACAGAAACATACGATAAGGTTTAGAAAATAAGAGAGTACAAGATGATTTCCTTCTCTTCCGTCTGGCAGAGAAGGAAATCTTATTGAGAAGGATGAAGGATGAAAATTAACAGGATCTATGGATGCCGCTATGTGGCAGCGGCATTTCTCTTTGCTTTTCTGCTGTTCTTCGTACCGTTTGGATCGGTACAGGCAAAAAAAGGAGACAATGCCGTCCCAGTTGTAATGCAACCAATAGCGAAAGCTACAGCGAAAGAGTTAAAGCAGGAGGAAGATGACCTGCATCTCTATGACAGCAATGGCAATAGAATGAAGAATAACGCATGGGTCTCCTATGGCGAACGGATTTACTTCCCGAATGCGGAAGGCAAGGTGTATCGCCATACCATTCTCCGCTTTGGCGACGAGCGCGCCTACTATGTGAATCAACAGGGCGCTCTGCAGAATGGACTGGTCTCTGTGGGAGGCAACTTGCGTTATTTCTTTGAGTCGGGCGAAAAGATGAATGAGATGGCACAGGATGCCGGCTGGGTGTGGAGTCATCGCGGTTGGATCTTTGTGAATGAGAATGCAAAAGTGTATCATGATCAATTCATCACGTTCGGTCCGAAAATTCGCTACTACATGGGATCCGACGGTACCCTTCAACAGGGGCTTGTGAAAGCCAATGGTACGGTCTATCGCATGCAGGGAGAGAGTGGAAGTCTGTTGCAGCAAGCGAGCAGCTATACCCATCAGGGAAAATGGTATTTTGCAGCAGAAAATGGCGAGCCCTATCGCAATCGCATCATCAGCTTCGGTGCAAAGCGCTATTTGATGGGAGCGGATGGCAGCCGTCAAGACGGCACAGTGACGGTCAATGGCGTGGGGTATCGCTGCGATGTTGCGGCGGGGACGGTCGAGAAAGTCCATGATTACGACTTTTTGTGGCCCGTTGCGGGACGCACACGGATCTCTTCCGGTTTTGGCATGCGTTGGGGACATATGCATAAGGGCATAGATATCCCCGCCCCCACCGGAACGCCGGTACGTGCAGCTCACGGTGGCACCGTAGTCGCCGCCGGTTACCATAACTCGTGTGGTAATTACGTTCAATTGGTGGGCGATAACGGCCTGTTTACCAATTACTTTCATCTGAGTAAAATTTTGGCGACGCCAGGACAAACGGTACAAGAAGGCGAAGTGATCGGCTTGGTGGGTTCCACAGGAGACTCCACCGGCGCCCATCTGCATTTTGAGGTGCGTACCGGCGGAAACTGGGGCCAAGCACACAATCCGTTAAATTATAGCTACACCTATTAATGTCGGCGTTCTCCAATAATATGGTCACGACGAAACAGAAAACCGTTAAGCGGCAGGGATTCCTGCCGCTTTTTACGTATCCTGATGTCGGGTATGATACAATACGGGCAAAGCATTGCGAACGCCTATAAAAATGGTGGCAGCGGCTTATCGAATCATGCATAACGACAAGGAAAGAAGGTACTTATGAAAGAACACAAGTTCTTCGGAAAAGAAAAAATTTGGATTAGCTTGGCCTTAGCTTGCGCTCTCCTTCCTTGGCAGAGTGCGGCAGCGGATACGCAGACATCTTCTGCACAAAATGCAGATGCCATTAGCAGTAATGCGGTATCGACACAGACTTCGGATGCATCGGATAGTATGGAAGACAGCGAAACCGCGGAAAAGGCACCCGCTTCCACCTCAAGGGATGCGCGGGAAGCCGTGCTTTCTATGAAGAAAGATACAAACAAGCTTCGCTATGATAGCAAGGATGATGTTTTCTATGAGGGTGAGGAAAAAGTCTCTCTACGCTGGATCCAATATCTCGGCCACAACTACTACGTGAATGAAGATGGCCACCCCTATCGCAGCATGTTTTTGACGTATCCTTCCTCGGGCGATACCTATTATGTCGGGCCGACCGGAATCATGCTCAAGGGGATATCGCGCATCGCCGGCGACTATTATTACTTTACGGAAAGCGGCAAAGACGTCGGAAAACTGGCCAAGAAGGTCGGTTGGTACACTACTTCCGAGGGACGTGTCTTTGCGGCGCCGGGCGGTAAACTGTATCATGACCAATTTATTACGTTCGGCCCACAAAATAAATACTACATGGGCGCAAAGGGTGTCATGCAAACCGGTAAAGTTAAGGCAAAAGGCACCGTCTATGACATTGCTGAAGACGGGCGCGTCAAGATGGGCGCGCATCGTTATAAGGCGGAAGGAAAAACCTATTACGCAAAGGATGACGGGGAACCGTATCGCAATATTTTCTTAAAATATCCCGACGGCCGCGTGATGCTCATGGGAGAAGACGGCAGCCAATTGACGGGCGTTTCACTGTATCGCGGTGTCGCCTATCGTTTTGACGACGACGGCTATCTGGTGCGTCGATCCTCGTCGTATGAATATCAGGGCAAGATCTATTTTTCTAAACCGGACGGAAAGCCGTATCGCAATCAGCTGTTGACCTTTGGCTCGAAACGAGCAATTTATATGGGCGCAGACGGCAGTCAGCAGACCGGTATCATTCAGGCTGCTAACGGGAACACCTATTATGCAGATCCAAAGACGGGCAATTTACAGCGCAATCTCGGTGAATTTCGTCTGAACGGACGCACCTACCACAGCGGAAACGGTTATGCGCTGACGCGCGGCTTTATCGGCAATTGCTATTTCGGACCGCATCGCCTTGAAAATACGACGGCAACGATCAACGGAAGAACCTATCGTTTCGACGCTAACGGAAAGGCCTCCCTGGTCAACACCTATTCGGTACCGGGAGAATGGTCCTATGGCGGCGGGTATTTGTCGGGCCCGGCTATTACAGATCGCCATGTGGGTAACAACTTTGCCGTGGTCAGCTTGCGCCATCAGTATATGTGGGTTTTCCACAATGGAAAGCTGGCTGTGGAGACACCGATCATTTCCGGTAAGCCGGTGAGCCCCACACTTCAAGGCAATTTTAACGTGCAGTACATGGAAAAGGGACGTTATTTGACGGGCCCGGGTTATAAGTCCTGGGTAGACTATTGGGTACCCTTTAGCGGCTCCTATGGAATTCACGATGCGCCATGGCAGCGCTACAATCGCTTCTATAAGGACAGCAAGTCCTATACGTGGGCAGGCAGCCACGGGTGCGTGAACGTTATGCCCTCCGTCATGCCGCGCGTCTATGCAGCGCTCTACCACGGTAGCCCGGTAACGGTATATTAAGCATAAAGATAACGCGATGGCGATAAAGGCTTAAGCGTTGTAAACAGTAAAAAGAAAAGTGTCCGTCCGTTGAGACGGGCACTTTTTGTTTGACGATTTCCGCTTGCGCCGACACCGTAAAGTTGATACTATGTAAATGTCATATTTTTGTAACCTTTTCGAGAAAAGTTTACGATCCGATATATAGAGTAGGGGGCATTATGCAAGACCAACGACCGGAACGGACCTTGATCAAAGCATTATTGTTAAGCGCCGGTGTTCTGGCGCTGCCGGTGGGGGCCGTGCAAGCAGATAGCACAGAGACAGCATCCGCTGCGGAACAAAAAATCAGTATCGAAGTCTCGCAAGAGACAAAAGAGGAAGCAACGGAGGCAGCAACGGAAGAAGTAGCTCCGGAGGCAGCAACGGAAGAGGCGACAACGGAAACAGCCGCAGAGGCGGTGCCAAGTACAGCAGAAGCCAAGCCCACGCCTTCGAAAGACACAACAGTGCGCGCCGCACGGCCGGAATTTGCCTTAACGACATCGGTGCCGCGTATCGCACCGCCAGACGTCGTGCGCCAAGCGCAGCGACGCAACGGCCGTTTTTACGACGCGCAAGGAAACCGCATCATCAATCGCTGGGTGGAATGCAATGGCGTTTTCTATTTTTCGAATACGAACGCGACGACCTATACGAATCGCTTTGTCTCTTTTGGCGGCGATGCCATTTATTACTTGGATGAAGCAGGGCGTTTGTATGCGGGTGTCTTGACGCGTGGCAGTAAAAAATATCTGCTGGATGAAACCACGGGCAGGCTGCATAGGGAAAATCGCTGGGTGAACCAGCTGCATGGTAAATACTTCCCCAATGCTGCCGGCGAACTATATTACAATCGCTTCATTTCCATGGATCAGAACGCTGTCTATTATGTGGGCGACACTGGAAAGCAACAGACAGGCGTCATCCAAGTCAACGGACAATATTACCTGATGGACGAAACGATGGGCGGCAAAATGCGTCGCGATAACACCTGGGTGAGCTATCACGGGAAGGATTATTTTCCGAAAGCCAACGGTGAACTGTATCGCAATCAGTTTATTACCTTTGGCAAAGACATCGCCTATTATCTGGGCGAGGATGGCAGCAAACAGGTGGGGCGCTTGAAGCTCAAAGACGCCTTCTACATTCTGCATCCGGTGACGGGGCAGGTCCAGTTCCGCAATGCGCCCGGTTATCGGACGGTTGACGGACAGCGCTTCTACGTAGATGCCACAGGGGCATTTCGTTCGGTGGGACAGTGGGTCACGAAGAACGGAAAAAGTTATTACCAAAAAGGAGACGGCACCTACTATCACAACGAGGAAATTACCGTTGCCCAAAAAAGATATTACATCGGAGCGGATGGGGCTACGACACCCGGCGTTCACCGCGTTGGTCAGAAACTCTATTACTACGATCCTGCTCTCAACAATGAGCGTCGCCAACGTAGCGGCGTTGTGCAATGGCGGGGACAACAGTACTATGTCGGCTCCAAGGGCAATATTCTCACCAATCAAATTGTGCAGGTGGGGGACACCGTGAAACAGGCAGATGCCAACGGTATTTTGCGGACGACAACACGTCGCTTGGTGATTGACCTTTCCTATCATCAGAGACCGGAGGATTTCAACTTTGATGCATTTACCAACGGCGTATCCGGCGTGATCCTGCGTGCCGGCTATACCGGACATGGCACCGGAAACTCGTATTATCGCGACACAGCGTTCGAACGCTTCTATCGCGAGTTCAATGCGCGGGGCATCCCGATCGGCGCTTATTGGTATGCCTGTGCCAATACGGTGGAAGAAGGCATTGCCGAAGCCAAGGAGTTTAAAAAAGCTTTGGCGGGCAAGAAATTTGCCCTTCCCGTGTACTGGGATACCGAAGATCAATATCATCAGCGCCATACGGACAAGAAGACGTTGACCGATACCGCACTGGCTTTCTTAAAAGAAATGGAAAAATCCGGCTATTATACCGGCATTTATGCCAGCGCATCCTGGTTCTATGAAAAACTGCAGATGGAACGCCTCAAAGACTACGACGTTTGGGTGGCACACTACGGTGTTGCCACACCGGCCTATCACGGTGACTACAATCTCTGGCAGTTCACCTCCAAGTATAAGAAGGACGGTTTCCCGCGGCAATTGGATGCCAACTGGATGCTTGTGGACTATCCTGCCATCATCAAAAAAGCACGCCGAAACGGCTTTTGATGGTAAAGGTAAAAATTCAATAGAGAAAGGCGGCGTTTCGGCCATGTTTCGAAACGCCGCCTTTTGCCGTTTCCAATAAATCCGACATCCGGCAATGCTATTGCCTTCCCCCCTCAGAGGGAGGGACTGTGTTAAAATAGTAGCGACAGGCGTCGGAGCAGAAAAATAGCTCCTCGCAGGGAGGAAAGCATTGATTCTTCATATCAATATGAATTATATAGCGGGATCGCTCTATAGTGCCATGTTAGACCATATGCCGCATCCGGAAGAACACGTGGTCTATGCGCCGGCGGCCCGTAAGGCGCGGACCTATACGCTGATGAAACAGGAATTGGGACATCCGGAAGTGCACGTGATGCCTGGCCTTTCATCGTGGGAACGCATGTTTTATAGGCATCGTCATCATAAAATGTATCAAGCCTTGCAAAAAAGTGTATCGCTGGATAGAATTACTCTCTCGCAGGCCTATACGCTCTTTACCGATGGCGCGCTGGCGCATCGCCTTTTTTGCGAAAAAGGCGTTCCCTACATTGTATCGCTACAGGATCGGGAATTACGGCGCCTGCTGAATGAATGGAATAAGCATGAGGAATTGGCGCTGGAGATATTGGAAGACGCCTCGGCGATCACTTTCCTGTCGGAAGGAATGCGCCAAGAGGTGGTGGAGCGGCTTATACCCGTGCAGCAGAGGGATCACTTTCGACGAAAGAGCTATGTTATCCCGCATGGTATTGATGATTTCTGGCTCGAAAATCCACCGCCGGAGAGTTTGAAAACGGAGCAACAAGAGTGCTGCCCAAAGACGGTGCGCTTGCTCTTCGTGGGAACATTGAATCGGAACAAAAATGTGATGCAAATTCAGGAGGCCAGACGTCTTCTGCAGGAACGCGGTATTTCCACACGCTTAGATATGGTTGGGCGTGTTGTGAATCGTCGATTGTACGATGCTCTTCTCAATGTTCCCAATACGGTGTATCATACTCCGGAATCGAAAGAGGAATTGATTCATTGCTATCGCAAGGCGGACATCTTTGTGATGCCGTCCTTCTACGAAGCCTTCGGCTTAGTGTATGCGGAGGCATTATCGCAGGGACTACCGATTATTTACTCGAGGGGGCAGGGCTTTGACGAACAGTTCCCGAACGGTGAAGTGGGCTATGCCGTATATCCGCAGGATCCATCATCCATTGCGGATGCGATAGAAGCTATTTTAAAAGATAAGGCTATAAGAAAACGAGCGCTTGCCGGTGCGTCACGCTTCGACTGGAAGCAAGTGGACGCACAGTATGCGGCGATTTATCGCCAATTGCTACCGACAGCGCCGACGTCGCCGCGCAGGTAACGCGGGATAGAGACAAGGGTGGCAAACAGCTGAAAAAACAGGAGAACAACATGGGATTAAAGGAAGAATTGCTAAAAAAAATTGAGGATCGTTCCATTCGTGTCGGCGTGGTAGGCTTAGGCTATGTCGGTCTGCCGCTGGCTGTGGAGAAGGCTCGTGCGGGATTTCAGACGACGGGATTTGACGTACAGGACGAAAAGGTCAAGCTCGTCAATGCCGGACATAATTACATCGGCGATATCGTGGACGACGATCTGAAGGCATTGGTGGAGGCGGGAAAACTGCGTGCTACCACGGACTTTAGTTTTATTAAAGATGTGGATTTTGTTGCCATCTGTGTGCCGACGCCACTGGATGCTCATCAGCAGCCGGATATCAGCTACGTGAAGTCCTCGGCAGAAAGCATTGCTGCGCATTTGAAAGCAGGCACCATGGTGGTGTTAGAGTCTACGACCTATCCCGGTACGACAGAAGAACTGGTGAAGCCCATTCTGGAAGAGGGCTCCGGTCTGGTCTGCGGTGAAGATTTCTATTTAGGCTTTTCGCCGGAGCGCGTTGATCCGGGCAACAAACAGTATAAGACGAAGAACACGCCGAAAGTGGTTGGCGCCATCGGTAAGGATGCAACGGAAGTCATCGCTAAGATGTATTCCACCGTATTGGAAGGGGAGGTTTACCCCGTCTCCTCGCCGGCGGTTGCTGAGATGGAAAAAATTCTGGAAAACACCTATCGCAACGTGAATATCGGTTTGGTCAATGAATTGGCTATTCTGTGCCATCGTATGGGCATCTCTATCTGGGAAGTGATTGACGCTGCGAAGACGAAGCCCTATGGCTTCCAGGCATTCTATCCGGGACCGGGCCTGGGCGGCCACTGCATTCCGCTGGATCCGTACTATCTTTCCTGGAAAGCACGTGAATACGGCTTCCATACGTCCATGATCGAATCCTCGATGATGGTGAACGATAAAATGCCGGAGTACACCGTAGATCGTGCGGCGCAGGTGCTGAACCGTTTGAAAAAGCCGTTAAACGGCTCGAAGGTGCTGGTCTTGGGCGTTGCCTATAAGAATGATATTGACGACTATCGCGAAAGCCCGGCCATTGCCGTGATCGAGGTATTGAAGGCTCGCGGTGCAGACGTGCAGTTCTTTGATCCGTATATCACGACCTTCCGCCATAAGGGAAAGACCTATAGCGGCATGGAAAGTCTGTCTGCCAAGGATGTGGCGGACGCCGATTTGGTCATGATTACGACGGCACACCAGGTGTATGATTATCCGATGATTTTGAAGAATGCGAAGGCGATCTTTGATGCGCGTCATGCCATTCAAAATCCGGAGCAATACGAGAACGTGGAAACGCTATAAGATCTTAGTGGAGCTAGGCGTATCTCCTCGCTGAGCACGTAGACGTATCGCACGAATAAGAAGGATGGAGCGACAATTGATGGCGGAAGAGAAAAGGAGAGTCCTCCATGTCATGATGGGATATGGAGGCGGCATCTCCTCCTTTGTAAAAAATATGGCGAAAGCGGTACGCAATCGTTCTATTACGATGGATGTGGTAACCTTTACGCCTGTTCCGGACGCCTTTCGAGAAGCTATCGCACAAACCGGCGGGGCTATATATCAGATGGAACGCCCCCACAAAGCGGGCATAGCTGCTTTTTGTCGCTCCTATCGCGTGCCTTTTCAGCAACATCGCTATGCGGCGATCCATTGTCATGCGGCGGGATACAATGCCTTGCCCTTTTGGCTTTTCTCTCGATTTGCCCATGTGCCGCTGTTTTTTGTACACGCCCATGGCAAAATGATGGACGGTGTGCACTATACACTAAAAAATCGCCTTCGTGTGGCTTGCGGTAAAGGCATTAATCGCTTAGTATCGCAGCGTATTGTCGGTTGCTCGGAATTGGCTATTCATGATGTATACGGCAAGGTGCCGAAGAAGCGCATGATGATATTGCCCAATTGCGTCGCACACCATGACTTTTATAAGACGAGGGAAGAAGTGACAAAACGGCGCAAGGCAGTTCGTGAGCGCTTTTCGATTTCGCAGCCGGGACCTCTCTATGCGCAGGTAGGACGTCTGGAACCGGTGAAAAATTTTGAAAAAACTATTGCAATTGCCGCCTATTACGAGGCGCATCAGTATCCCGGAACGTTTCTTTTTGTCGGCACAGGTGATGAAGAAGCGCATCTGAGAACACTCGTGATGCAGAGTCATTTGGAGAAGCGGGTCCTTTTCACTGGAAGAGTAGAAAAACTGTCCGACTTTTTGCCGGCGATGGATGCCGTGCTGATTCCGTCGTATTCAGAGGGACTGCCGACAGTTGCGGTGGAAGCGCAAGCGTCCGGCATTCCGGTTCTAGTAAGCGATCGCGTGTCACGCGAAACCGATTTTCACCTGGGTTTGTTGGAGTTTCTTTCTTTTAATGCGGCCGTCTCGACTTGGGCGGAGCATTTGCGGAAGCTCCCATTGATGCCTCGCCCTACGGCTGCTGAGGTGGATCAGGCGTTTCAACAGAATTATTTTTCTTTGGAAGGTGGGGCAGAGTTGTATGAATCTTTTCTGCGAGGCGAAATTCGTACGCATCAGATTCGGTAGACGAGCGTAATATTATGAAAACCTGCATTTGTGTAGGAGGGTTCTGTGCGCATTTTACACATTAATACGAATTATCCGTATAACGTGCTGCATCGCAATATGATCAAAGCCATGCCTGCCGGTGAAGCAGAACATTTTGTTTTTGCCCCGGTGCGCAAGGGATCTGAGCCGCTGCCGGACACAACGCCGAACGTCTATTCGCCTGTTTGCTATACGGTAGCCGATCGTTTTCTATATTTCAATAAACGCCGCAAGCTATACCACACCTTAGAGAAATTATTGGATCTCAGGTCTTTTGGCCTCTTGCATGCCTATACTTTGTTCACTGATGGCGATATTGCCTATCGCGTTCATAAAAAATACGGGACGCCGTACGTAGTGGCTATACGTAATTCCGATGTGAATTTCTTTTTTCGTTGGTTTTTCTTTTTACAACCTTATGCGATGCGCATTCTGGAAAACGCAGAAACTATATTTTTTCTTTCGGACGCATATCGTCGGGAGGTTTTCTCGCACTATATCCCTTCAGATAAAAAAGAAAGCCTTTATCGGAAAACGGCGATTATCCCCAATGGGATTGATACATTTTGGCATAGCCATGTTCCGGAAGAGAGCGTGCTTGAAAATCGAACTGCCTTAGCAGCGCAGGAACCTTTGCCGTTATTATTTGCCGGCACCTTGGATCGCAATAAAAATCCTCGTGCCATTGTCGAAGCCATGGCGATCTTAGAAAAGAGGGGCGTGAAGACACGTCTGACCATGGTAGGAAAGATCAAGTCCAAGCGCTATACGGAGCGGTTGCTTCAAGCGCCGGGCGTAACCTATCACGAGCCGATGACACAGGCTCCCTTATTGGAACAATATCGTTCGCACGCTATTTTTGTTATGCCTTCCTATCATGAAACCTTTGGCCTGGTGTATGCAGAAGCCTTATCACAGGGCATGCCTGTCATTTATACGAGAGGGCAGGGCTTTGATGGGCATTTTCCGGAAGGCAGCATTGGAAAAGCAGTGGAAGCCGATCGCCCTGAAGAAATTGCAGAAGCGATTTTAACCATTCGCGATGCGTTTCCTTCTATTCAGCATAGATGCCTTGCGGCAAGTCAGCGTTTTTATTGGGAAAAGATTGATATGGCCTATATGGAGATCTACAAAAAAACGTATGGTAAGAGCATAAGAGAGGGAGACGAATGAATATTTTATATATCGATCATTATGCCGGATCCCTTTCCATGGGCATGGAGTTTCGTCCGTATTATTTTGCCCGGGAATGGGCGGAACAGGGACATCACGTTCGCATTTTAGCGGCGAATTATTCGCATTTGCGCAAGAAAAACCCTGCTGTGACCAAGGATCTGGAGATTCAAACCATCGATGGCGTGGAGTTTCAGTGGATTAAGACCGTATCCTATCCGAAAAATGGGATAAAACGACTGTGGAGTGTGGCTCAATTTATAGGGAAACTGTCACGGTATGCAAAAAAAATCGTACAGGACTTTCATCCTGATGTGATCATTGCTTCATCCACCTATCCCTTCGACACCTATCCGGCACAAAAGATGCGTAAGCTGGCGCGCCAAACGAATCCGAAAGCGGTTTTGGTACATGAAGTGCATGATATGTGGCCGATTACACCCATGCAGCTCTATCATCTTTCGGCAAACAACCCCGCTATTCGCCTCATTCAAAGGGGGGAAGACTCTTTCTGCAAGAATGCGGATTATGTAGTCTCGGTGTTGTCCCATGCCAAGGATTATTTAGTACAGCATGGCATGGCGCCGGAACATTTTGTTTACGTGCCCAACGGCATTCAACTGTCGGACTGGGAAGATCCGCTGCCCTTACCGGAGACACATCAAAAGGTTTTGGAGCGAGCGCGGCAGGAAGGACGCTTTGTGCTCTCCTTTTTTGGCAGTCACACGCGTTCCTATGGTTTGGATACCTTGTTGGAGGCGGCAGCACAGATCGACCCGACGCGCTATTTGCTGGCCTTTGTTGGCGAAGGCAATTATAAAGAAGAATTACAGCAAAAGGCGAAAGACATGGGCTTTACGTCGGACAACTGCGCCTTCTTATCGCGTATCGATAAACGTTCCATTCCTACGTTACTTCAGGCGAGCGATGCTTCCTATGTGGCGGCCATTCGCAATGATATGTTTCGCTTCGGCATCGGCATGAATAAGCTGATGGATGCGATGATGGGGGCAAAACCGATACTCTATGCGGTGGAGGCACCCAACAACTGGATTTTGGAGTATGACTGCGGCATAAGCGTTGAAGCGGAAAACGCAACGGCCCTTACCGAGGGATTTCGCCAGCTGCTAGCTCTTTCTGAGCAGCAGCGCCGCAAGATGGGCGAGAACGGTCGCCAGGCCATGCTTAAGCATTTCCTATACCCACACTTGGCGGAACGCTTTTTGCAGGCGGTTACGGCCGACAGGAAAGAGGAGGCAGAATGAAAACTGTCGATCTGCTCTATATTTCCTTTGTGGATCTGGACGGCCCGGCAGACACGGGCTCCAGTGTGCGCCCCAAGCAGATGTTGAAAGCCTTTCGTGAGGCGGGTTGTGAGGTGCACGTGCTGGATGGTTGGAACAACCATCGCAAAGAGCGCCGCCGTCGCGTGAAAGAAACCATGCGCTGGCTGGACAATCATGAGGTGCGTTATTGCTATGTGGAGCCGCCTTCGGGACCATTTTTTGTGCATGCCGATCATGTGTTGCTGAAAAAGATACATGCGCGCGGCATCCCCATCGGCTTATTTTATCGGGACATCTATTGGCGCTTTAAGAATCAATTTTCTCATTTGAGTCTTCTGAAATTTTGGGCGATTCAATGGATGCAACGCTATGATTTGGCGGTTTTTAAGAAGAATGTATCGCTCTTTTACTTTCCAACGGAGCAAATGGCTCGGATTGCCGATTTCGGCGTACCCTATGCGCTCCTTCCGCCGGGCGCTGACCCCATGACGGACGCTGAAGAACGCGAGGCGTCGGAGAAGCGTATCCGTGAGGAGGCAGTCCTGACCTTGTTCTTCGTGGGCGGTTTATCTCCGCGTTACGGTTTTGATTTACTGTTGGATGCCTTAAAGAAAGTAAACGAAAAAGAGATTCGACTGCGCTTGTGCGCCGTATGTCGAGAACAGGAATGGCTGACCTTTCAAAAGCACTACCCCACAGAGGATTTGCCGTGGCTTTCCATTCATCATGTGGCATTCGGAAACGGCTTGGAAGAGCTGTATCAGCGTGCGGATTTAGCCGTTTTACCATTGCGCAAAATGACCTATACCGACTTTGCCGTATCGGTTAAGCTGTTCGAATACGCTGCGCAGGAGAAGCCGATTATTTGCACGCATGTCGATGCCATGGCAGAGATTGTATCCGAAAATGGACTGGGTTGGGTCTGTGAAGATACGCCTGAGGCAATGGCTGAGGTTCTGAATGAAGCGTTAGCAGATCGAAAGGCGCTCCTTGAAAAAAAGGAAGCCATTCGACGTTTCTTGCCGAACAATACCTGGAAAGCACGCGCGCAAAAAGTATTGAAAACGCTGGAAGAAGCAAGACGGAAGCAGTAGAAGGGAAAGTACATGTCTTTTACGATCGCAGAATTTTTGTTTCTTGGTTTTTCTGTCTTTTTTGCTATCTATTACTTGCTTTTGCGAGGGAAAAAGACAAAAAAACTGACGGAACCTTTCTTATTGGTCACGAGCCTGGCCGTTTATAGCGTTGGTGCGGGATGGAAAACCGGGTTGCTGCTGGCTTTAACCTGTCTGCTGACCAAGTGGGCAGGGGATCTTCTTTTTCATTCCCATTCTCGCCTTCGACTGGCGGTCTTTGTAACGCTTGCGCTGTGTCCCTTATTTTTGTTTAAGTATCTGAATTTTCTGCTGGGTACGCTAAATACTGTGTTGCATACGGCCTTTTCGGCAGGGGACTGGGCAGCGCCGCTAGGCATTTCCTTTATCACGTTTTCGGTGCTTTCGTATCTGATTGACGTGTACCGGGGAGAGGAACCGGGATCCATGCTATCAACGGGATTATACGTATTGTTCTTTCCGAAAATCTTATCGGGTCCTATTGTTCGCTGGAAGGAATTTCGCCAAAAATGGGCACTTCGCTGCGTATCCGTGGACTTGACGGAACAAGGGGCCCGTCGTTTGATGATGGGGTTCATTAAAAAAGCTGTTTTAGCGGACAGCTTTGGCGTCGCCGCCACTATGATTGGAAGCAGTGTTCCGAATGGCGTTGATGCGCCATCGATTGTTTTAATGGGCTTTTGTATGATGTTCCAGATTTATTTCGATTTTTCCGGCTATTCCGATATTGCGTTGGGATTATCCAATATGCTGGGCGTCTCTTGGAAAGAAAACTTTCATTTTCCCTATTTGTCCACCTCGGTCAGCGACTTTTGGCGCCGTTGGCATATCTCCCTGGGCAGTTGGTTTCGTGAATATGTTTATATTCCCTTGGGCGGCAACCGTCGCGGCAACGTTTATGTGAATCTGTTCATTGTGTTTGCGCTGACAGGCATCTGGCACGGCGCGCGTTGGAACATGGTGCTTTGGGGATGCCTCAATGGCTTGGCAGTGATGGCAGAACGAAAAATAGCCCGCCACAAACGATCCACGATGAAAAACACGCGATGCGGCACTGTGATACGGTGGCTTTTTACCATGGTATTTGTGTACTTTTCCTGGATGCTATTTATGGCGCCCAATTTAGGACAGGCGTTGCAGTATGGGCGCATTCTCCTATTTTCGCCTTATGCTTCGACAGCACTTAATTTCACGTGGCAATATTTTTTGACCCCGCGCCTTCTGGTGCTGCTGAGCATAGCGGGCGTAGGATCGGTCTTACCGGCGATCGTACCGACCGGAATTAAGGAGAAGCTGCTTCAATTTCGTAAAACCGTACCAGGCTATTGGATCGAAAGCGCTTTGCTTTTTGCTCTTTTGGTGCTGGCAGCGCTCTTTATGATCAATGCAAGCTATAGTCCGTTTTTGTACTTTCAGTACTAGGAGGAAACGATGCGTTTAAAAAATCATAAAATCATTTTTCTCATCCTTTCCGTTCTCCTGGTGCTTCTTCCGGTACTCACCATGGACCATACACCGAATAAAGTTTCAAAGATTGATAATCGAAAATTGACGGATCTGCGCGACTATGACGGCAACTTTCTCCATTGGCTGAAATCGTATGTGGAGGATCGCATGGGCGGCAGAGAGGCTATGATTAACGCCTATCTCATGCTTAACGACAAGCTCTTTCATCAATTGGAGCATCCCATCTATACGTATGGCAAAGAGGGAGAGGTATTTTTTAAGATGAAGCCCAATCGCCGTTATGAGCCGTATCATGATACCTTTGTCGATTTTGTGGTAAAGCTGCAACAGTATTGTGAGTCGCGAGGCATTCCGTTTTACTTTCAAATGGAGCCGGAAAAGGCATCCACCTATCGCCAGTTTTTGCCAGCGGGTGTGCACTATGAGGATCAGTGGGTGCACACCTTAATGTCGAAGCTTCAACAACGCGGTGTCAAGGTGGTAGACAATGTGTCCCTTCTTGCAGACAAAGCAAAAAGGGAGCGTGTTTTTAGTGTCAAGGATAATGTGGGGCATTGGAATGATGTGGGCGCTTACTATGCCATGAATCATCTTTTTGAGAAGATGAACAAGGATTTTCCGGCAATGCAGCCACTTCCCAAGAATTTCTTTCGCCATGGGTCGCATGTGGAGGAGACATTACCGGAATCGAATTTCCCCATTCGAGAAGAAATACCGGATTGGGATTTAAAGGAGCCCTTTGAAAATTTGACGGACGCTTATTGCAAGGAAGTGCGTGTGGATCCCCAATTTCCGTATGTGCATTATTTCATTAACCCGACGCCTCGCGCTAAGGTGTTGCCTAAGGTGTTGATTTTTCAGGGCAGTTATTTGAATAGCTGGAACCAGTTCTTGATTGCAAATACGCGTGAAAACATGGGCATACATGATTATCAAAACGTCCTGCAGGCGCCCTATTATATCAATCTGTTTCAACCGGAAGCCGTTGTCTTTGAAGCCGGCGAATATACGGTGGAAGATTATTATTTTGATGAAAAAGGTATGAAAGCGGCCGATTTCGCACCCGCTATGAAAGCGGAGGACCTGGCGCAAAAAGCGACACAGCCTGTTTCATTACTGCGGGAAGTGCAGAAACAAAAAAAGACACAGGTGACAGAAATCACCTTCACGATCGACCGGGAGAATATCCGTTATGCCTATTTGGCGGCGGGAGACAAGGTGTATGATCTGCAAAAGACCGATAAGAAGGACGCTTTTCTTTTGGCCTTGCAAAACGATGTCTCCTTACCGCAAAACAAGACGCAACTCTATTATTACACCCAAGAGGGGCAATGGAGGAGGGAAGAAAATGTCGGGATTTTATTTAACAAATGAAGTGAATGCGCCGACGACCTTCTGGAAACCGGCATCGGTGTCATTGCGTCATCAGGAAAAGCATATCGAAGGCTGGACACTTTCTTCGGATGTGACGCCGCGTTTTGCGGAGCATAAGGTGTTTTTTGAGGATGCTTCTGTTTTTGTGATGACGGACGGGATTATCACGAATGCGCATCATCTGGGGATACCGGAGCATCCGCAGGGCCTGGGCGGCTGGATTCGCGATGCTTATGCGCAAGATCCTCTATTTTTCAAACGCTTTCGCGGCTCGTTTTCCGGCGCAGTATTGGATCGCAAAATGGGAGAGTGGACAATCTACACGTGTCCCACCGGAGAACGCGGCATCTTTTATTGGACGGATCCCGAAAGCCGTCGCGTGATTGTCGGTTCTCGTTTGCATTTCGTGACAGAAACCATGCGAAAAGCGGGGATACCGCGTCGCCCCGATAAAACGGGTTTTCGGCAGTTTATGAATTTCGGCTCGTTCACGGATACGCATACCGGTGTGGAAGGCGTACGACGCCTTTACCCCGGCGACTATTTACGCATTACGCCGGAAGGCGTGACAACCAAGCCCTATCATGTTCTGCCGGCACCGTCTTTTGAACGCTGTGACCGCGAAAAGAGCATTGATAAGCTACAGAAGGCGCTGGCAACCGCACTAGAGGACGGCGTGTATTGGAACGAAAAGTACGAGTATCAGACTCTGGTGGATTTGAGCGGCGGAGCGGATACGCGTATTCTGTTTTATGCTTTACAGGGGTTAGCGCCTGACAACCTCGAAGCATTCACGTATGCGCAATCCGGCAGTCGCGATGCACGGATTGCACGCGATATCGCGGCGGACGCCGGTGTACCGTGGCGTTTTATGCCCATGGACACGCCATCTTTTCTGACGGAGGTGGACACGTTGATGCGTATGAATAACGGCGCTTGCTATTATTTCGGCATTACCGGGGGCAAACAGATGCTGGAGCGTCTCGCGTCGCCCACATGGGGCATTGAATGGACGGGCATTGCCGGGGATATCCATGAGGGTGCGATGCTGACGGAGAATGGTGAGGACACCCCGGATGAAATCATGGATCGCTATCGATTATCCCGCCATCTTCCGATGTTTGCCATGGAAAAAAATGAAGAAGCGCATCGCTATCAGAATAACGATACGTATTGGCTGGTTACACGTGGCTTCTTGGCGGCGGCTTCGACGAATTTTATTCGCCAATATTACACCGAACCGCTGATGCCTTTAGCGGACGCGGATGTGCTGGACGCCCTGTTGGAAATACCGTGGGAACAGAGGGTTTGTGATAAAATACAAATGCGTTGGCTAAAACGCTACTATCCGCAAAGCTTGCGTTACGCCCATTCCGGGACGGGTATCCCCTTGTCGCATGAATTCTTTCCGTGGCATGTACTGGAACGAAAGATTCACACAGGGCTGGTTATGTTGAAGGCCAAGAAAAATGGAAAGCCTTCAGCCGGAGAAATGAACCCGCTGGACTATTGGTGGGAAACTGCGCCGGATGTGCGTCAAAAGCTGACGGATTACTATAAGAACTATGTTTCCGCCATCACAGAGACAAAACTGCAATCCGCGGTGCGGGAACTTTTTGAATGCGGAGAGCACTTTGTGGATCGCGGGTTAGCGCTCTCGGTAATTTCGTATTTTCGAAATTATTTGGACTGAAACAGCAACATGAGGAAGTGAGCATGATCTTAACTTTGACAGCGGGTTATCCTTTTGGAGGAGAGCCGTTTCTGATTTCAGAGGATCAGTATGCGCCGAAAGACATGACGTATCTGGCATTACATCCTTTGGAAAACAACAATCAAAGTAGCCATGAAGGCGTTCGCATTGCCAAAAAACGCAATGTACCCATCATGATTTGGTATGCCCTTTGCGGCCTGTTTGATCCGCTCATTTGGCAGGAAATCGGTCGGATGCGGAAAATCGGAAAGTTCTCTCTGCGTAATCTGGGCTTCATGATGGGCTATTATGCCTATGCGGTGCGATGCTATCACGAAGTTTACCGATGGATGCAAAAAAACAATGCTTTGCAGGCCGATACGGTTCTCTATTCGTATTGGATGGTAACACAGGCCATGATTTGTGCCCTTCTCAAGCGAAAAGTACCGGGTATGCGCATGGTAACGCGTTGCCATGGCTATGATATTTATGAGTATCGCGCCCCCGGGGACTATCTGCCGTTTCGCGATTTTATTTTCCGACAGGCAGATGCCATCTGTCCCATTAGTGATGATGGCGTACGCTATTTGAAAGAGACCTATCCGACATTGGAAGCGGAGAGAATACATCTGCATCGCCTTGGCACCATGGATCGCGGATTGACACCCCCTGCACAAAACGGAGAGCCCTTTCGCATTGTGTCCTGCTCGGCTTTAATCTCTTTAAAACGCGTGCATTTGCTGATTCAAGCTTTAGCGAAACTGCAGCATTCTGTTGAATGGGTGCATTTCGGTTCGGGGCCTTTGGAAGAGACGTTGCAAAAACAGGCGAATGAGGAACTGGGCGAAACGCCGGTTCAATTTCATTTTTTCGGACAAGTGCCGAATCAGGCGATTCTTTCCTATTATCATGAGCACCATGTGGATCTTTTTGTGAACGTCAGTGAAACCGAAGGCGTGCCACTTTCCATTATGGAAGCGCTCTCTTTTGGCATCCCGGTCATTGCGACACAGGTGGGTGGTACGGCAGAGATTATCGACGTGGGAGAGAACGGATTTTTATTGCCGGCATCCTTTGCACCGCAAGAACTGACGAAAAAGATCGAAGAAATGGTAGCCATGCCTAGCGAGCGATACGAAGAAATGAGTCGACAGGCTCGTTTGCATTGGGAACAAAAGTGTAGTGCAAAGAAAAACTTTACGGCGTTTTATGATATGATACGTGCGTTGCCTTCAACACGCTAAGGCAGTAAGAACGAGACAGCCCGGAAATAAGGAGTACTGTGTGCATACTTTGATCGATAAACATCAAGCGTTGAATCAAAAAATATATCTTTTTTTTAGCAAGCATATACCGGAGGGACTTAGAGCACAACGGGAACGCCTGTTGAGTGTGTTTTTCTACTTCATGCTCATTTTTTACACCTTAGGGGTGAACTACATTGGCTTTTCTCTCGGCTTTCGCCTCATTGTGCACGGTGCCACATTTTTATTTATGCTGGCACTGTATTGTGAAAAGGAAAAAGAAGCGCCGATCGTTCCTCGCAAAACCTTGTGGATGGCAGCCTTCTATCTTATGGGGCTCGGCGCATTATTGACAGCCGTTTTTGTTCGCGGTCGCGCCTATTTTTTGCTGACGCTGATCTGGTTTTTTTTGTATCCCTTTGCGCGCCTCGTATTGCAACCGAACGTGTTTTTTGCTTGGATTGAGCGATATTGCATTGTGCTGATTCGTTTTTTTCTTGTGGTTGTCGTTTTGGCGTTATTTCTTTCGCCCTTGACAGCTGCCCAATATACTGCTGTTTACAGCGACCCGAATGACCTAGCCATGCTCTGTGTGATGGTGATTTTGAGCAGCCTTTATATGCTTTACAAGGGTATGCCGCAACAGCGAAAGAAATATTTTGCCTATACGGTATTGGCCACAGCAATGATTTTGTTTTCACGCTCGCGAACGGGCATGGTTATGATGCTGTGGGCGTATGTGCTCTTTTTTGCTTATTTGCATGTTCAAAAAAAGAACGTATTTACAAAGATTCTGCGCTTTGTGGGCGGTACGGTTGGCGCTTATGTTTTACTATATCTGTTGTTGACCTTTTTGACGCCGATGTCGGCGCGCACCATTTTCCCGCTCATCAGCCCTGAATATGCAGAAGCATTGAAAGAGCATGAAGGCGAGGAGATCAGCTTTGAGGAGTCTTTTACTCTCTTGGTTCAGAAAAGCATGAAGGGAGCAGGCGACAATCATGATGTCAGCTCCGGCAGAATGCGCATATGGACAGCGGGCGTTCAAAGATTGCGTCCCCTTGGGCACTTGGATGAACGCGTGTACGTCTGGAACTATGAACATCGCATGATGCTTTTGCACAACGCTTTTTTACAGATATGGTACTCCATCGGAATCCTGGGGGCGGCAGGTTACATCCTGCTGATGGCTTCCGTGATCAAAGACTCTTGGCCATGTATACGAAATTTATCCAGAATTTCCGTCGAACGCCTTACGGTGCTGGGATTTTTGGGCAGCTATGCGATCTATCTGCTGTTCTTCTCCTCCTATAACCCGTTTGTATCCCCCCTTGCCTGGATCGCCTATTTTGTATCCATGGCGCCGGCACTACCCGAACGGGGGGTGGTTTCAAAGGAAAAACCATGTTTAACGCAATCAAAAAATTAACATCAACGGGATTCCTGCATATTTTTTCCTCGGAAGTGCTCAACAAGATCATCGTATCTTGTAGCGGCATTATTATCGTTAACTTTCTTTCCAAGGAAAGTTACGGTATTTACTCCTACGCCATGAATATTTTGAGTACTTTTTTGATATTCAGCGGTTTTGGCGCTACATCGGCTTTGATTCAGCTGGGCAGTGAACATTTAGAAGACCCGAAAAAACAAGAGTCCATCACACGCTTTGGGTATCGCTTTGGCGTGGCAGTTAATCTACTGATGGCAGGGGCGATTCTTATTTTTTGCCGATTCTTTTCGTTTCCCATTTCAGGCGCTAGAGAAGTGTTGGCGCTCCTTTGCCTGATGCCGGTTTGTTATTTCACGATAGAAACGATTCAGATCTATTTTCGCATTCATCTGCAAAATAAACGCTTCTCCTATTTGAGTACCGGCATTGCTTTTGCCAACTCGCTGATGCTGATTATCGGTGCGTTGAGTCAAAATTTGTCGGTATTGGTGATTTTACGCTATGTAGCGTATCTGAGCGTTATTCTGATCGTGATTTGGAAGGTACAGCCTTTCTTTTTGACGCGACGTGGTCTCTTTTCCGGAAAAATAGCGATTTCGGAAAAAAACACGGATCCCGCATCTTCTCTACCGATGGCGTTGCCGGCACCCTTAACGAAAGCCGAGAAAAAAGATTTTTTCTCTATCGGCTTTGTGGCGCTCTTTAATAACAGTGTATCCAGTCTCCTTTATATTATTGACGGATGGCTAATCGGTTCCATTATTGCGGATCCGACGGTGTTGGCCGATTATCACATGGCTACCCTGATTCCATTTGCAATGACCTTTGTGCCTTCCGCCATCATCACCTATGCCTATCCCTATGTAGCCAGTCGGCGCAACGATAAACGTTGGCTCAGCCATCGTCTGAAACAGCTTTACGGTGCCATGGCCATTGTTAACGGCCTCATCAGCGCCGCCCTTTGCCTATTTGCTCCATTGATTTTCCGTCTGCTCTTTCCGGCTTATGCATCGGCAATTCCAATTTTCCGTGTGCTGTCCGTGGGTTTTTTCTTCTCAGGTACGCTCAGGATTCTATCCGGGAATGTGTTGGTGATGCTCCATCGCTTGAAGGTGAACAGTGTCATTGCGGTGATTTCCGGCGTGCTCAACATTGTTTTGGATTATCTCTGGATTAAGCAATTCGGCTCCATCGGCGCGGCTTACGCAACGACGGCCATTTATATTATTTCAGGTGTGTTAAGCACCGGCTACGTCGTTTATTATGTGCATTGCCACCTTTCAAGTGATAATCAGGAGATTCCCACAAAATAAGCGTGTAGAATAAGGTATAATAAAGTGCTAAAGCGTATTGCACGGAGGCAATAATGAAGATTATGACGGTGGTGGGCGCCCGTCCACAGTTTATTAAAGCGGCGGTCGTTTCCCGCAAAATACGTAAACAGCATCAAGAGATTCTGGTGCATACCGGACAGCATTACGATGCAAATATGTCGGAAGTTTTTTTTGAAGAACTTTCTATTCCAAAACCGGATTACAATCTGGGCGTAGGCAGCGGTACGCATGCTCGGCAAACGGCAGCAATGCTTATTGGCATTGAAGATTTGCTTCTGCAAGAGAAACCGGATGCACTCCTAGTGTATGGTGATACGAATTCCACGTTGGCGGCGGCTTTGGCTGCCTCCAAGCAGCTTGTACCGGTGTATCATGTCGAAGCCGGTCTGCGCTCGTTTAATCGGGCCATGCCGGAAGAGCAGAATCGCGTCTTGACGGATCATCTTTCGGCATTACTTTTTGCGCCGACACAGACAGCGGTGGATAATTTAGCTAAGGAAGGCATCTCAAAAGGCGTGTATGCTGTTGGCGATGTCATGTGTGACGCCGTCCTCTACTATACGGCGTCCATGGAAAAACAGCAGAAGGATAAGATTTTTTCCGGACTTAAGGTGCTGAAAGGCACCACAGAGGGCGTGCACGAGTGGATTTTAGCTACGATTCATCGAGCCGAAAACACCGATACCGAAGAAAAATTGCGGCAGGTGTTAATGGCCTTTGAACAGCTCCCCTATCCGGTTCTTTTTCCGGTACACCCGCGTACGCGACAAATGGCCATGGCCATTATGGAAAAGGAGCACTGCCATAACACCATCTTAGTGGAGCCGGTTGGCTATTTGGAGATGCTCTTTTTAACGAAATATGCGAAAAAGGTAGTGACCGATTCAGGCGGCTTGCAGAAGGAAGCCTATATTTTGCACACGCCATGTGTAACGGTTCGAGACCAGACGGAATGGGTGGAAACCCTCCGCGGGAATTTAAACATTTTGGCACGCCCCTCAGCAGCAGACATTGTGCAGAAGGTCGTGGAAACAAAAATTGATGAGACGGCACGCCGTCCGTATTACGGGGAAGGCGATGCAGCGGATAAGATTGTAGCTCTGATTTCGAGCAAAGGAGGAAACCAATGAATTACGCATTGATCGGCTGCGGACGCATTTCCATTAACCATGTGTACGCAGTCAAAAATAACGGATTGCATTTTGTGGCGCTCTGTGATGTCAAAGAGGAAAAGATGGATGCGCTCTTGGAGCGTGCGGAGCTCGATCCGACTACCGTTGCCCACTATACCGATTATAAGAAAATGTTGGATGAGCATCCGGAAATCGAGCTGGTTTCCATTGCTACTGAAAGCGGCTATCATGCGGAAATTGCGCTGGAATGCATACGTCGCGGCGTCCACGTCATTATTGAAAAGCCCATGGCTATGTCGCTTACCGATGCGGATCGCATCATTGCGTTATCCGAAGAGAAGCATGTAAAAGTGGCCGCTTGCCATCAGAATCGCTTCAATGTAGCCATTCAAAAAGTACGCAAGGCGATGGACGAAGGACGCTTCGGGCGTCTCTCGCACGGATCCATCCATGTGCGCTGGAATCGCGGACGCGCTTACTATGAACAGGCGCCGTGGCGCGGTACTTGGGAAGAGGACGGCGGGGCGCTGATGAATCAATGCATTCACGGCATTGACTTATTGCGCTGGATGCTTGGCGATGAAATCGTGGAAGTGGTCGGACGTACGCGTCAGCAGTTCCATGATTATCTGGAAGCAGAGGATTTGGGCACCGCCATTGTTACGTTTAAAAATGGCGCCATTGGTATTGTTGAAGGCACGACGAATGTGTATCCGAAAAACTTGGAAGAGTCGCTCTTTCTCTTTGGCGAAACCGGTACGGTGAAAGTCGGTGGGAAATCCACCACGGATATTGAAGTTTGGGATTTTGCGGATCATAAGCCGGAGGATGAGGGCTTGGTGGGGATGAAAGAGCCCACTTCCAACATTTATGGCAACGGCCATACCGCCTTATTCCGCGATGTGATCCAAGCCATTGAAGAGGATCGCGCTCCCTATGTGGACGCCCATGCCGGACGGCGCGCACTGGAACTTGTGCTGGCGATCTACAAGAGCCAAAAAACGGGCGAAGCGGTTAAGTTGCCGTTGACAGATTTTGCTTCCACGGACATGAAGGGCATTTTCGGCGAAGGTTCTCTGCAATACGATCCGGAGGCGCCGGTTGTTGAAGCCAACTGATGGCATCCATCGAGTGATCCGTAAAAAGCATCGGAAAGGAGAGACTATGGCAGACTATTTTGTTCATGAATCCAGTTACATTGACCCTGACGTCACTATCGGGAAAGAGACGAAAATTTGGCATTTCTGCCATATTCAATCCGGCGCACGCATTGGCGAACGTTGCAGCTTCGGGCAGAACGTCAATGTCGGTAACAATGTTACCATTGGCAATGGCGTTCGCGTACAAAACAATGTTTCTTTGTATGCGGGTGTGCATTTGGAAGATAATGTGTTCTGCGGGCCTTCCTGCGTTTTCACGAATGACCTGAATCCGCGTGCCGCTTATCCGAAGGGCAGCGCGCACTATGTGGAAACGCTCGTAGAAAAAGGCGCCTCCATCGGCGCCAATGCAACCATTGTGTGCGGTCATACCGTACATACGCAGGCTATTGTAGCCGCCGGCGCCGTGGTAGCGCATGATGTGCCTGCCCATGCGCTGGTAGCGGGTGTGCCGGCAAAGCGTATCGGCTGGGCCTGCACCTGCGGTCATTTGTTCCATGACGAGGACGTACACGACGGCAGTGTCACCTGCCCACAGTGCGGTCGCCATCTGCAACAAGACGGCGAAGGAATGAAAGAAATTTACTGATATCGCAGCTTCTCAGCTGTGGAGGAGGATCCATGCAATTTATTGATTTGGGGCGGCAATATGAATCCGCAAAGGACGCTATTGATCAGGCAATCCGCGATGTGGTGGAGAACCAACACTTCATCATGGGACCGCAGGTCAAGGAACTGGAAGAAAAACTGGCGGCCTATGTCGGACGGAAGTATTGCCTGACCTGCTCCAGCGGCACGAGCGCCCTGTATTTGCCGCTTGTGGCCTATGGACTGGAACCAAATGATGCTGTTTTTGTTTCCAGCTTTACGTACTTTGCCTCAGCCGAAACCATTCGTCTTGCAGGGGCTACGCCGGTCTTTATTGATTCGGATGACACCTATTTGATGGATCCGGCGCATCTGGAAAAAACGATAGAGAAGACACTTGCCGAAGGCAAGTTGCGTCCGCGCGGCATCATGACCGTCGATATTTTCGGCTTGACCTGTGATTACGATCGGATTCAGGCTATTGCTGAAAAGTACGATTTATTCCTGATTACGGACGACGCACAGGCTTTTGGCGCCACCTATCACGGTAAACAGAGCTGTGCCTTTGGCGATGTTTCGGCCACATCCTTTTTCCCCGCCAAGCCTTTAGGCTGCTATGGCGATGGTGGCGCGGTTTTTACGGACGACGAAGAACTGTATCATCTGATGCATTCGCTGCGCGTTCACGGCCACGGCGAATCCAAATATGACAATGTGCGCATTGGTATCAATGCACGTCTGGATACTATCCAGGCGGCGGTTTTGCTCGAAAAGCTGAAACTGTTGGATGGCGAGATTGAAAAGAAGAATGCCCTGCGCCGCCATTATGACGCCGTATTGGGCGATACCTTTGAAACGCCGATCATTCCGGACGGCTGCAAGACCTCTCTGGCACAGTATACGATTCTCACCAAGACGCCGGAGGAGCGCACGATGCTCCTGGAAGAAATGCCCAAGCACGGTGTTCCCGTCATGGTGTATTATCAGATTCCAATGCATGAACAGAAGGCGTTTGCGGATCTGGAATATGCACCGGAAGATTTGCCGGTCTGCCATGACCACAGTAATCGCGTGTTGAGCTTGCCCATGCATGCCTATATGACAGAAGAAGAATTCGAAAAGATTACTTCTACGTTGCTGACATTGGTGCAGGATGTCCGCAAAAAACAGAATTGAAACGGTACGAGGAAAGAACATGAAATCTGAAAAAGTCTCTAAATTTCAATGGCGACGCTTGGCTGCGGTGATATGGGATATTCTTTTAGTCAATATCGCCTATTTCGGCTCCATTTGGATTCGCTTTGATTTTCGTTATAGTTTGATTCCGTACGAATTAAGCACCCATTTGATCAAATCCGCGCCGCTTTTTACGCTTCTAGCGCTCTTGATCTACTGGGGATTTAAGATGTATCAATCTCTGGCGGCCTATGTTGGCTTTCCGGAGATTGTGCGTAGCTTACTCGCCAACAGCCTATTTGTCATTGCACAAAGCATCATCATGCGCTTTACCTTTGAGGACGCTTGGATTCCGAACGGCTTCTATTTAATCGAGTTTTTCCTGTTGTTCATCGGTATCACAGCGCATCGTTTCCTATATCGCTTTCAGTTGCTGATGGAGCGCTTCTTGATGCGCACGGCAGAGGAAGAAAACAGTATTCCCACGTTGATTGTAGGCGCGGGGGAAGCCGGAAGAACGCTCATCCATGAGATGAATGTATCCGAAAAAGTGAAAAATCATGTGGTTGCCTTGATTGACGACGATCCTTCAAAGCACGGCCGCGCCATTGAGGGCGTGAAAATTTACGGTGGACGAGATAAGCTTGAGTCCGTTGTCAAGAAATTGGGCGTGCGCGAGATCATCTTAGCCCTTCCTTCTTCTAGCCGTCAGCAGCAGAAGGAAATTTTGGAGATTTGTCAACGCACGGATGCGAAGATGAAGATTGTGCCCGGCATCTATCAGATCATTACGGGAGAAGTATCCGTCAGCAAGGTGCGCGATGTTTCTTTGGATGACCTTTTGGGGCGTGAATCCATTGAGATCAACACCTTTGAAGTGGGCAATTATCTGGAAGGCAAGCGCGTTCTGGTCACCGGTGGCGGTGGCACCATTGGCAGCGAGTTATGTCGCCAGATTGCGCGTTTCCGTCCGCAACAAATCATCATCTTGGATGTGAACGAAAACGGCTCCTACGATGTACAGATGGAAGTGAAGCGCCATCATCCGGAATTGGATATTCGCATCCTGCTTGGCTCCATTCGTGACAAAAAGCGACTGGCGAGCATCTTCGAGGAGTATCGTCCGGAGATTGTGTACCATGCGGCGGCGCACAAACACGTTCACCTGTTGGAAGCCGCGCCCCATGAATCCATTAAAAACAATGTTATCGGCACGCGCAATGTTGCTGAAGTGGCGGATCGTTACGGGGTGAAACGCTTTGTGTTGATTTCGACGGATAAAGCCGTGAACCCGACCAGTATCTATGGCGCCGGTAAGCGCATCTGCGAAATGATTATCCAGGAATTTGCTGCACGCTCCAAGACCGATTTTGTTGCGGTTCGCTTTGGCAATGTTCTTGGTTCGAGTGGCTCAGTGATTCCGCTGTTCAAGAAAGAAATTGCCGAAGGTGGCCCGGTTACGGTCACGCATCCCGATATTGTCCGCTTCTTTATGACCATTCCGGAAGCAGTCTCTCTGGTGTTGCAAGCCAGCTGCTTTGCGAAGGGCGGCGAGATTTTCGTGTTGGATATGGGTGAACCGGTTCGCATTTTAGACATGGCTAAAAAACTCATCCGTCTCTCGGGCTATCGCGTGGGCGAGGACATTGAAATTGTCTTTACGGGTCTGCGTCCGGGAGAAAAGCTCTATGAAGAGGTGCTCATGAGTGAAGAGGGCCTGAGAGAGACGAAAAATAGCCGTATTCGCGTGGCAGAGCCCTTGAATTTTGATTTGGATCGCTTTGATCAACAGTTGGATACGCTCGAAGCCCTGATGGCAGACGAAAAGACAGATGTCCGTGATACTGTTGCCGACATGGTGGACACCTTTAAAGTGCCCGTAGAAGGCATTCCTATCGATTATAAAGAGTATCAGGAAGAGGGGCGTAGTGCGCTGGAAGAACGTGTGCGAGAAGAGACGCATAAGTACGATAATATTCCGCCGCAAGCTTAAGAAGGAGATCGGCTGAGAAAGGAGCATCCATGACAGAGAAAAGAAGAGTGGCATTTTCGCCACCGGATATCCGAGAGGAAGATATCGAAGCGGTCGTCAAGGCGTTGCGCTCCGGCTGGATCACAACGGGCCCGATCACGAAGCAATTTGAACAGGAACTGGCTGCCTTCACGGGAGGGGAATGCGCCGTAGCCCTGAATTCGGCCACGGCTTCTTTGGAACTCACCTTGCGCGCGCTTGGTATCGGCTCCGGCGACGAAGTGATTGTCCCGGCATACACCTATACAGCAACCGCTTCTGTGGTGGAGCATGTAGGTGCGACGCTCAAGATGGTGGATAGTCTACCGGATTCGATTTTCATGGATCCTGCCGGGATTGAAGCCGCCATTACGGAAAAAACGAAAGCCATCATTTCGGTGGATTTAGCGGGCATTGTTGCGGACTATGACAGCGTCTATCGCATTGTGGAGAAGAAAAAATCCCTCTTTTGTCCGTCTTCAAAACGCCAAGAACAGCTCGGTCGCATTGCCGTTCTGGCGGATGCGGCGCACTCATTGGGCGCTGAGCAAAAAGGCAAACGCGCGGGAGCCATTGCAGATTTCAGCTGCTTTTCCTTCCATGCGGTGAAGAATCTGACGACAGCGGAAGGCGGAGCCATCGTTTGGCGCAAGGGCCTTCCCTTCGACACGGACGAACTTTACCATGAATTGCAGCTGTGGAGTTTGCACGGCCAAAACAAAGATGCTCTAGCAAAGACGAAGCTGGGGGCATGGGAATATGATATTGTGATGCCGGGCTATAAGTGCAATATGACCGATACGTTGGCAGCGCTCGGTGTGAGCCAGTTGCATCGCTATGAAGAGGTGTTACAGAGACGCCATGACATTGTAAAGCGCTACCATGCTCTTTGCGTGGACGCCCTGGGTTGCGAAGATTTGCCCCATGAGGGTGAGGATCATACCTCGAGCGCACATCTTTATATCCTGCGACTGCCGGGTTTTGACGTGCCCGAGCGAAACGCCTTTATTGAAAAAATGGCGGAGCGCGGCATCGCTACGAATGTGCACTATAAGCCCTTGCCGCGTATGACGGCCTACCAAGCCATGGGCTTTGCCATTGCAGACTATCCTCATGCGGATGCACTCTATCGCAATGAGATCACACTGCCGCTGCATACTGTTCTCACTGACGAGGACGTGGACTGGATCCTTGCATCCTTCCGCGCCGTTTGGGAAGAAATGCAGGCATAACAGACGAGGCAACTGCCTCGAAATGGAAAGAAACAGGATGTTACGACCTTTTGACAAACTTCCCGCACCTTTGCGGAAAGATGAAATTCGCCCGTATTATGAATCCTTAGCACACAAGCGAGGACAGCTTTTGATCAAACGCTGTCTGGGCTGGGTGATTGCTCTGCTTTTGTGTGTGGTGCTTTCGCCATTTTTGCTTATCATCGCACTGGCGATAAAGCTGGATTCACCCGGTCCCGTGCTTTATAAACAGGAGCGCGTTACCCAATATGGGCGCCATTTTCATATCTATAAATTTCGCACGATGGTAGCCAATGCCGATAAGATCGGGGCGGCGGTCACGAAGAGCGACGATTCACGAATCACGCGAGTGGGACATTTTCTCCGACGCTTACATTTGGATGAGTTTTCACAGCTGCTTAATGTGCTAAAAGGGGACATGACGTTTGTCGGTGTGCGCCCGGAGGTGCCGAAGTTTGTGGCACAGTATACGCCGGAAATGTGGGCTACGTTATTATTGCCGGCAGGGTTGACCTCACGCTGCAGCATCGCTTATCGCAACGAAAACGACAAGCTGGAAGGGGTTGAAGATCCTGAAAAGGTCTATGTTGAGGAAATACTGCCGGATAAGATGCGCATCAATCTGGCAGAGATGAAACGCTTTTCGCTTTTGCGCGACATCAAAACACTTTGGGATACGATTCTATGCGCTTTTTATTGATTGCATGAAATCGGGTATGCAACAAAGGACCATCAATACGAAGAACGTTTGAAAGGAGCCGATATGAAGAAGATCATACGTCGCTTGACGGCGGGAGTCCTTGCGTTACTCTTGACGTTTGCCATGACTGTGCCTGCCTATGCCGATGAGCCATCGGGAGATGCATGGAGCTGGTCAACGATCGAAAAGATCGCTGTGGCCTCTCCGCAGGACAACTATAAGGCACTGACGAAGGGCGGGACGGATGCCGTCTATTATGTGCCCTATACCAACAAAGGAGTTCTTCCTTTCCCGAGCGCCCTTGCTGAAGCAATGCAGGTGTCGCTGCAAAATTTGCTGGAGTCGGCTACGCCTGAAATAGCCATGACGGCCGTGACCAATCTGGAAGAGGGAAGCCAAAAGGGTACGGCACGCTTGACGTTTGCAAACGGGGAAACCTCGTCGCAGTCCCCCTCTGGTATTTACAAGGTGATGGCACTGCTGCCGGGAAAGAGCCAAAAGAGTGCATACGGCTATGTTCTTTTGAACCCCAAAACGCCCGAAACCGCACAGGGCGTTCATGTTCGTGTTTATGATGATGCGGTTTCTTCCGCTGTGCGTCCGGTCTATCAGTCGAAGACTATTGATGTGCCATATTCTGCGCGCGAATCCCGTGCGCCTTTCTCCGGCGATCTGATCACCTATCCGACCGCCGTGGATGCCTTATTGGCCGCACGACAACAAAACGACGGCTTGACCGCCGTCAATACCTATCCGTATCAACAAAAAAGCCAGGACGCCATCGTGGCGGATTTGCAAATCGGTGATAAAAACTATATTGAAACGGCCCAGGAAACCGGCAATAAATGGCGCTTTGCCGTTTATGATCGCAACGGCAACCGTAAGCAGAGCCTGATTCCCGGTGTCGCAGACCTCTATCCGATTCAAGACGGCGATACTGTAATCTGGGCGCTGACCGCTCGTGATTTCCCGACCACCCTGCCGAGTGTTCCGGATCAGGAGAAACCGCAAGAACCCGGTGCGTTGCCGGGGAATGTGCTGGATATTCAGCGATGGACCGGTTCGAATCGCCAAGAGGTGGCGGCAAATGTGGCCAAATCCTTCTTTGCGGATGCCAACACCGCAATCCTCGTGAACAACGTTGCCTTTGCGGATGCCATTAGCGCAACGAATATTTCGCAGGGCGAAGCACCGATTCTCTATACGCAAGCCAATCGATTGTTGCCGGAAACACGCAAAATCCTGCAGACCATTCATCCGAAGCAGGTATACATCATGGGTGGTAAGGCCAGTGTGAATGCCTCCGTTGAAGCCAGTGTCAGATCCCTTTTAAAGGGCACGAAGGTGATTCGCATAGATGGTCGAGATCGCTATGAGGTCAATGCCAAAGCGGCAGCCCAGAACTTCCCTTCCGGTGTAACAAAAGCCGTTGTCACCACGGGTATCGTCTATTCGGATGCTCTCACGGCAACGCCTTTAGCGCAAATCCAAAAGGCCCCGGTTCTCTTGGTCAGCCCGACTGCGGTATCGTCCTATACAAAAGCCTATTTGCGCCAACAGCCGGCTATGAAACTGACTATTTTGGGTGGCAATCGCTCCGTCAACCGCACGGTACAAAAACAGCTGGAAAGCCTGACGCAAAACAGTGCACAGCGTTTTAACGGTGCGAATCGCTATGAGGTGGCTGCTAAAGTGGCATCCTCCTACTTCCCAACGGCCAAGGTCGGCATGGTTGCCAGCGGCGAAGTGTTCTCCGATGCCCTGGTGGCGGCGCCACTCAGCCAAAAACTGAATGCACCGATCCTGCTCGTACAAAAAACAAATCTTGGGCAATCGATCGAAGCCTATTTAAAGAGTAACAAGGCGATTTCCCTGTTGCATGTTTTGGGCGGTGAAAATACCGTTGCTTCTTCCGTCCTGACAAAACTGGGCGAATTTGGGCGCCCGAGCAATACGACAATGCCGATTGTGCGTTAGTCTTGCTTGCGCAACCGCAAAGGGTATGCTATACTCATAAAGCTATGCATTTGAATTTTTAGCAAAAGAGAGGTGAGATCATGAAACAAGGCATTCACCCGGAGTATTACGACAACGCGACGGTTACCTGCGCTTGCGGTAACACGTTTACGACCGGTTCGACCAAGAAAGAGCTGCGTGTAGACGTTTGTTCAGCGTGTCATCCGTTTTACACGGGCAAACAGAAGTCAGCAGAACGTGGCGGTCGTGTCGAACGCTTTAAGAAGAAATATAACATCGACTAACACCAGTAAAAAGGACCGGCTATGGCCGGTCCTTTTTCAGTGGAAAAACGTATGGCAGGGGGCATCTATGGAGATAAGAGAAAACAGCATTCGCGCCTGCGCGGCACGCCTTCCGCAAGGAGAAGGTTATTTGGCACTGTCCTATGTGCTGGATACGACGCCTGGTGCGTTGCGCGCAAAAGCGGACAGCCTTCTGCCGCCGGAGGCGCTAGAACGCTACGAAGCCATCGTTGTGCGACGCCTGCACGGTGAGCCGCTGCAATATGCCATTGGACAGTGGGAGTTCTACGGGCATCTCTTTGCTGTGGATCGCCGTGCGCTCATTCCGCGTCCTGAAACGGAGCGATTGGTGGAAATCGTGCTGGACGAAGGAGTGGGCGGACAAGCTGTGGCGGACATCGGAACAGGCACCGGCGCCATTGCACTGAGCATTGCGCTTGAAGCACAGCCTGCGCCGAGCGTCGTGTATGCCACCGATCTTTCGCGGGAGGCACTGGATTTGGCCAAAGAAAATGCGACCGCTTTGCTTCAGCCTGCCCGGGCTGGCATGGTAAAATGGATCGAGGGGGACGGCCCTTCCGTGTTGCCGGAAGCTGTGGATGTGTTGCTGTCCAATCCGCCGTATATAGATCCCATGCATAAGAAAAATTTACAAGAAGAGCTTAGCTATGAGCCCTCTTCTGCATTATTTGCCGGTGCGGCGGGTAAAGGAGGAGTGGCACTCTATGAGGCATGGATTCCTCAATTGAGCACGGTGCTAAAACCGAGGGGCCGTGTGTTTTTTGAAATCGGAGACGATCAAGGTGAAGCGGTGGCAGATCTGTTTTGTGCCGAAGGATTTGCAGAAGTTGCCATCTTACAAGACTATACAGGACGGGATCGAATGGTGCGGGCACGGCGCATCGTTTGAGAGAGGAGTAAGGATGTTTGAAAGTTTAGCCAATATCGACAGCCAATTACGCGATATGGAGAAGAGACTGGCGGATCCGGAATTGCTGGCAGACATGAACGCTTGGCGCAAAGTCAACCGCGAATATGTCGAGCGCAAGCCTATTGCGGAAGCCTACGAGGCCTATCGTAAAGCGTTGCAGACGGCCAAGGAAGATAAAGACATGATTGCCGAGGCGGAGGATTCCGACATGGAAGCCATGCTGAAGGCAGACCTGGCCGAGCAGGAAGCGCTGGCGGAAAAAAAGGAAGAAGAATTGAAGCTCCTTCTGGTACCGAAGGACCCGAACGATTATAAGAATGTCATTGTGGAAATTCGTGCCGGCGCCGGCGGCGAAGAGGCGGGCCTTTTTGCCGGGGACTTGTATCGGATGTATCACATGTATGCCGAAAAAGAAGGCTATACGACGGAAGAAATCGATCGGACCGATCAGGGCATTGGCGGCATTAAGGACGCCACCTTTATGGTGAAAGGAGAAGGAGCCTATTCCAAGCTTAAGTACGAGTCCGGGGTACATCGTGTTCAACGCGTACCGGAAACGGAATCGTCCGGACGCATTCATACCTCCACTGCGACAGTAGCGGTCTTGCCGGAGGCGGAAGATGTGGATGTCGAACTCAATATGAACGATGTGCGCGTGGATGTGTATCGCTCCAGCGGCCATGGCGGACAATGCGTTAATACGACGGACTCTGCCGTGCGCGTGACGCACATCCCGACGGGCATTGTCGTTGCCATTCAGGATGAGAAGAGCCAGCTCAAGAACAAGGAGAAGGCGCTCCATCTGCTTAAAACCAAACTGTACGATCTGGAGCTGGAAAAACAGAATCAGGAGATTGCCTCGGCGCGTCATTCGCAGGTGGGCAGCGGCGATCGCAGTGAACGCATTCGCACCTATAATTTTCCGCAAGGGCGTATCACCGATCATCGTATCAATCGCACGATTTATCAGATTCATGATTTTCTCGATGGCAACATTGCCGAGATGATTGAGGCTTTACAGACGGAAGATCAGATGAAAAAGTTGGCCATGGTTTCGGATAAGCAGGAAAGCCGCAATTAAACCGAAGGAGGGGATATGGACAAAGAGCAGTTTCTCCAACAATTGAATGACAACGCAAAACATCTGTTCTGTAAAACGTATGAGAGCGCCTCGTCCTTTGAAAAATATGCAGCGCTCTCTCGTACCGTGATGAATAGCTTGACAGATTCCTGGATGGAAACACGTGAAAAAACGAAAAAAATGCGCAATGAGTACTATTTTTCGGCGGAGTTTCTGGTAGGGCGCGCGTTGGGCAATAATTTGCTCAATCTGGGCATCCTCTCCGAAGTGAAGGATTTGCTCAAGGACATCGGCGTGGATTTTGAACAGCTGGAAGACGAAGAGGACGATGCCGCGTTGGGTAACGGCGGTCTGGGGCGCCTTGCTGCTTGCTTTATGGATTCCGCGGCGACGGAAGGCTATCCCGTACAGGGCTATGGCGTGCGCTACAGCCAGGGCATTTTTGAACAAAAATTCATTGATGGTTTTCAGCGTGAAGAGGGCGATGACTGGACAAAAAAAGGCGATTTCTGGTCACTGCGTTGTGAAGAGGATGCTAAAATTGTTCGCTTTCGCGATGAAGCGGTGCTTGCCGTTCCCTATGATATGCCCGTTATCGGCTATAAAAACGGCGTTGTGAATACCCTGCGACTGTGGCAGGCAGAGCCCATTGATTCCGGCTTTAATTTTGACCAGTTTAATAATTTCCAATACGATGCCGCCTTGCAGGCGATGAACCGTGCGGAGGACATTACCCGTGTTCTCTATCCTAACGATATGCAGCGTGCCGGCAAACTCTTGCGTTTCAAACAGCAGTATTTCTTTACCTCGGCGAGCATTCAGGACCTCATCCATCGCTATAAAAAGAACTTTCCGGATGATCCTACCTTCCGTTCGTTCTCCCAATATCATTCCATTCAGTTGAACGATACGCATCCCGTTATAGCCATTCCGGAATTGATGCGTCTGTTGATTGATCAGGAAGAACTCTCGTGGGATGATGCCTACGAAATTGCCACCCATACCTTTGCCTTTACGAACCATACCGTGCTGCAGGAAGCCTTGGAAAAATGGAGTTTGGACATTGTGGACGAAGTGTGCCCTCGCTGCCTCGAACTCATTAAAGAAATCAATCAGAAGATGATTTCTGTATTTCATCAGCAGGGAATGCCGGATGACAAAATCAATACCTATCGCATCATCCACGACAATATGGTCGAGATGGCCTACCTTGCTGTCTGGTGCGCTGTTGCCGTTAATGGTGTCGCGGAGATTCACACACGCATTCTTAAGGAAGAGACGCTTCATCAATGGTATGAGGCCATGCCGGAGAAATTCAGCAATAAAACCAACGGTGTCACGCCTCGTCGCTGGCTGCAATATGCCAATGCCGAACTTTCCGATTTTATCACGCGTAAGCTTGGAAGCGATGCCTGGCATCATGATCTGAGCCTGTTAAAGGGCTTGGAGCAATTTGCGGATGACCGGGAAACGCTGGAAGAGCTCAATGCCATTAAGATGACGAAGAAGGAGCAGTTGGCAGCGTATATTAAAAAAACCGAAGGCATTACGATCGATCCGCACTCCCTCTTTGACATTCAAATCAAGCGTCTGCACGAATACAAACGCCAGCTGTTGAATATTCTGCACGTTCTGTATCTCTATACCAACTTAAAGAAAAATCCGGGTCTTGATATGGTGCCGCGCACCTTTCTCTTTGGCGCCAAAGCAGCCCCTGGCTATTTCCGTGCCAAAGCGGTCATCAAATTCATCAACGAAGTGGCGCGCATGGTCAACGCTGATCCGGACACCCGCAAAAAATTAAGTGTCGTGTTCGTGCAAAACTATCGTGTAAGCTCTGCCGAGAAACTGTTCCCGGCAGCGGATATCTCGGAACAAATTTCCACCGCCGGCAAGGAAGCTTCCGGCACCGGCAACATGAAATTCATGATGAATGCTACCCCTACGATTGGCACGTACGATGGCGCCAATATTGAAATCTTTGAAAGCGCCGGGGAAGAAAATAACTTCCGTTTTGGCGCCACCGTCGAAGAACTGGCCGAGATAGCACCTTCCTACAATCCGGTCGAATACTATCGCAAGGATCCGGACATTAAGGTTGTCGTGGATTATCTGTTGGATCAGCGTCTTTCGGATCATGGCACGTATATGTTCCTGGACATCTATAATGCGCTGGTTGCGCCGCAATTTGGCGAACGCGGCGATGCCTACTACATTCTCTATGATTTCAAAAAGTATGTGGAAGCACAGGAACGTGTGGATGCCGCCTATCGCGATCGTCTGGGTTGGGCGAAGAAGTGCCTGATGAATCTGGCCAATTGCGGTCATTTCTCCTCAGACCGCACCATTCACGAATACGTAGAGGACATTTGGCATCTGGAGTCCATTCAATAAGGGATAGCGTTTCATAACGGAAAAACGTTATGGAGCGAGTCGTCATTGGCGTGGCAAAGACCACACGCCAAAGCTATAATGGAAAAGAAGATATGCTGGATCGCCATGCAAATGGCATAAAGGAGGAAAACATGCTGGTATCAGCCAAAGAAATGCTCGACAAAGCGGTGGCAGGACATTACGCTGTCGCGCATATTAACCTGAACAACCTGGAATGGACAAAAGCAGTACTCGAGACGGCACAAGAACTCAAAGCACCGGTCATTTTGGGCGTATCGGAAGGCGCCAACAAATACATGGGCGGCTATAAAACGGTTGCTGCTATGGTCAAAGCGATGGATGAATCGCTGGGGATTACGGTTCCGGTGGCATTGCACCTGGACCATGGCACCTATGAAGGCGCTAAGGGCTGCATCGAGGCGGGTTACACGTCTGTCATGTTTGACGGTTCCCATTTTGACTTGGAAGAAAACTTGGAAAAGACCACCGAGATTGTCAAATTGGCACATAAACAGGGCATCTCCGTGGAAGCGGAAGTCGGCACCATCGGTGAAGACAAAAACGGCGTCGTCGGTATGGGCGAAATTGCGGATCCGGAAGAATGCAAGCGTCTGGCAGATCTCGGCATCGACTTCTTAGCTGCCGGCATTGGTAACATTCATGGTGTTTATCCCGCCAACTGGCAGGGTCTTAACTTCGAAGCCCTGCAGAAGATCAAAGAGAAAATCGGCGATCTGCCCCTAGTTCTTCATGGCGGCACCGGCATCCCGAAGGAAATGATTCAAAAAGCCATCTCCCTGGGCGTGGCCAAGATCAACGTCAACACCGAATGCCAGATTGCCTTTGCTAAGGCAACCCGCGCTTACATTGAAGCTGGCAAAGATCAGCAGGGTAAAGGCTTTGACCCGCGCAAACTGCTCGCACCCGGTGCCCAAGCCATTAAAGACACCGTGAAAGAGAAAATGGAAATGTTCGGCTGCATCGGTAAAGCTGAATAAAAACTGCAAATGCTGGTTCGGCACTTGTAAAACTTAAAAATGGCGCTGTTGTGGCGCTGTAAAAAGGAGGGCGGCCCCGCAGGTCGTCCTCCTTTTTAATATCGTCGAGGGCACAGATTACGGGTCAAAACCGCAAAATGGCAAAATGCCCCGTAAAGTTAAGGCGCGGATTACGGGTCAAAATCGCAAAATGGCGAAATGCCCCGTAATCTGCGCCTATCGCGCTACGGGTGTTGCTCCGGCGGCACGTCGCCACACCCACCGCCCCGTCACCACGCCCGCCGGCACGTTACTACGCCTGCCGACGCGCCGCCCGCTCGCTTTTCTGTAGCGTTATCTCTCCAAAAATCATCGTTAAAATTGCGCTCTCTTTAGGTATCGCTTCCGTTTCATGGTATACTAGCCATGAAGAAATCGCATCTCATTTGACTATGCGTTCATTTTATTTATTTTTTCGGAGGAACCCCTTTGGATCATTATTATTCGATGAAGAGAGCAGAATTGAAAGATTTGGCCGAGTCACGCGGGCTAAAAAAGGCATATACCTTTCGCAAAGATGCGCTGATCGGCTGGCTGGAAGCGCAAGATGCACGAGAAAATAACGAAAGTCTGTCAGGAGAAAAGGCATCTGCGGCTTCCAAGAGTGCGGCTACCCCGTCGAAAAGCGATAAGGCAGGCGCCAAGAAATCCGCCGTTTCGTCGAAAGGCGACAAGGCGGAAGCCAAGAAAACGGTAGCGAAAAAAGGCAGGGCAAAAGCCAAAAAAACTTCTGCGTCAGCTAAGAACAAGCCGACATCTGACAACGCCACTTCCCAAAAGGAGACATCTGACGATAGCCTGCCTGGCAATGCAGCATCGGATGAAATGTTTTGCGTCGAAGAGACAGCCGGTGCAGAACCCGCATGTGACGAAACGAACGACACCGCTTCGGACACAGCCAAAAAAGCGCGCCGCGATTTGCCTTCGGACAGCGGTGTTTTGGAAGTCATGTCCGACGGCTATGGCTTTTTGCGCGGTGAAAAAGAAGATGGCACGCGTACGGATTATTATGTGCCGGCCATTCAGATCAAACGCTTTAATCTGAAGAGCGGCGATATCGTGGAAGGCATCGTTGGGGATGCGCATGATAAAGACAAGTACGCGCCGATCATTTATATCAATGCCATTAACGGCACAAGTCCTACCAGCTATGTGCGACGTATGGAATTTGATGATCTTACCCCGATTTATCCCAATGAACGCTTGCGCTTGGAGACGGTGCCGGAAGGTATTTCCAATCGCATCGTGGATCTCGTAGCGCCGGTGGGACGCGGACAACGCGGCCTTATTGTTTCTCCTCCGAAAGCCGGTAAGACCACCTTGCTGAAATCCATCGCACAGGCCATAGAGCTGACGTATCCGGAAGTGTATTTATTTATTCTGCTCATCGATGAACGGCCGGAGGAAGTGACGGATTTCGAAAACAGCGTCAATCGCATGCGTAAGAACGATGACTCCATTCGTACGGAAGTCGTTGCCTCTACCTTTGATAAGCAGGCACAGAATCACACGCGCACGGCGGAAGAATTGCTGGAACGTGCTAAGCGATTGGTGGAAAGCGGGCAGGATGTTATGATTTTGCTGGATTCACTCACCCGCTTATCGCGTGCGTATAACATTACCACGTCGCCATCGGGACGTACGCTTTCCGGCGGTCTGGATCCGGTGGCACTGTACCCGCCAAAGAGATTTTTCGGCGCGGCACGTAACATCCGCGATGCCGGCAGCCTGACCATCCTGGCCACCTGCTTGAAAGATACCGGATCACGCATGGATGATATGATCTATGAGGAATTCAAGGGGACGGGAAATATGGAAGTGCATTTATCCCGCAATCTGTCCGAAATGCGAATTTTCCCTGCCATCGATATTTTCTCGTCGGGTACGCGTCGCGATGATTTGCTCTTGACGAAAGAAGAACAAAACGCGATGCTGGAAGTGCGCAAACAGGGACGCAATGCTGACGAAACGGCAGTGATGGAACAGTTTGTGCGGCTGATGAAAAATACGGAAAACAATCAGGAATTTTGTCGCGTCATTTTAGGCAACTCTGCTGCTGCCGGCGAGGCAAGGCGCCGAGTCTCTCCTGCAACCCGTCGCTTCGCACAACGAGAAGCCATTTCTTTATCACGAGCGAAGACAGCCACAGAAAGGAGCGAAGAATGAAAAGAGTCGGGCAATTCTTCTGCTTAGCCGCAGCGCTGATCGTGCTGATGGCGGGATGCGGACAGGGGAAAAAGCTGAAAGCCGGCACGTATGAAGGTAGCGGCCAGGGAAATGCAAAGGGGACGCCCATTCGCCTTTCTGTTACCATCGATGAAAGCGGAAAAATTTATGAGATGAAAATCCTAGAACACCAGGAAACACCGCAGATTGGCGGAAAAGCATTGGACAAATTGGTGGAGCAGGCGACCACTAAAAATACCGCAGAAGTAGATACTATTTCCGGTGCCACGCGTACCAGTGAAGGCTTCCGCGACGCTTTGCGCGCTGCTTTGGCAAAGGCTGCCGGAGAAGAAAGCTCTGCTACAAATGAGAAAGCAACGTCTTCCGCATCGGAAGAAGCCGCATCAAAGGTACAATAGAGAGCCAAAGGAGGGCTTCTTGCGGCAGAAATGTTGAAAAATCCCTCTTTTCGCATTATAATGACGCTATATGTGTTTTATTTAAGGAGGAAGTATGGCGGAGTATACATTAAACGCGCAAGTGCGTGAAGTGTCGGGTAAAAACCGAGTGGATAAATTACGTGCAGAGGGCCTGATTCCGGCCGTGATCTACCAAAAAGGGGCAGAGAACGACATGGTACAGGTCAAAGATTTGGAGTTCGCTCATGTTTATAACAAGGCCGGTACCTCGAGTCTGGTCGAGTTGAATATGGGCAATGAAAAAAAGACCGTATTGATTAAGGAAGTGCAGAGACATCCGTTCCGCGATGAAGTGCTGCACATTGACTTCCAGGGCGTTCGCATGGACGAAGCGATTCGTCTGCTGGTTCCGGTCGTATTGGTGAACCGTGATGAGATTCGTGTACAGCCGTCTGTATTACTGCAGATGCTGGACGAAGTCGAAATCGAGTGCTTGCCGGGCGATATTCCGGCACAGGCCGAAGTTGACGTACAGAATATGCAAATCGGTGATGTGATCACCGTTGCTGACCTGGATGTGGCTAAAAACGACAAAGTAACCGTTCTCATCAATGAAGAAGAACCGGTGGCTTCTTTGAGCGAACCGCAGGAAGAAGTGATCTCGGAAGAGACGGAAGAAGAGACGAGTGCAGCCGATGTACCTGTTGTTGGCGAAAAAGAGAAAGAAGAAGCCGAAGAAGAGTAATCGCAACAGAGATATTGGTATCGATATCGGACGGGGGTAGGCAACTACCTCCGTTTTTTGGTTTCGAGTGTATCATTTTATTGCGGAGGCTTTGATCGCGTAGAAGGGAGGGAAAATGGACGGTGTTAAGGAGCCTAGGCCATCGATCTACATGGACTATGCCGCTACATCTCCCATGCCGCAGGAGGTATGGGAAGCCATGCAACCGTATTGGGCAGAGTGCTTTGCCAATCCCGCGAGCGTCCACCCGATGGGTAGTGCCGTCAATTGGGAAGTGATGCAGGCGCGTGAAAGCTTGGCGTTCCTGCTCAATTGCCAGCCACGAGAGCTCATTATTACCTCAGGCGCCAGCGAAGCCGATAATCAAGCGGTTTGGACAGGGTGGCATTACGGGTATGCACGAAAAGAAACGAACGGCATGCCGCATATCATTGCTACGGAAATGGAGCATGAGGCGGTGCGTGAACCCCTGCTTTTCTTGCAACGCGAACACCTGGCGGAGGTCACCTTCCTGCATCCGGGGCCATCGGGGCTGATTCAGCCGAACGCTTTGCGCGAAGCCATTCGACCGCAGACCTGTTTTGTATCCATCATGGCGGTGAACAATGAAGTAGGCACCATCCAGCCCATTGCCGAACTCGTCGCGTGCGTGCGTAGCTGTGAAGGGAAAGACCATATCCTATTTCATACCGATGCCGTACAAGCGGCACCCCATTTGCCCATTGATTGCCAAGAGTGGGGCGTGGACATGCTTTCGTTATCTGCCCACAAATTTGGCGGTCCAAAGGGCATCGGTCTTCTTTTCGCAAGACAAGGTGTTCCGGTGGAACCACTGATTCGCGGCGGTGCGCAGGAACGCGGCTTGCGTGCCGGCACCACGCCTGTGCCGGGGATTATCGGTATGACAAAGGCGTTGGAATGGACGCGTATTCACCTAAAAGAGGAAGAAAGAGCCTTGCATGCGTTGGGCCATGCGCTGACGGAAGGCCTGCGTAGGATAAAAGGCGTGCATCTGACCGTAGAAGAAGCGGACCGCTTGCCGGGGATCGTCCACATTACCGTGGAGGGGCAGTCGCATGAAGTATTGCTGGCTCAATTGGGGCGGCGCGGCCTGTCGCTCTCTGCCGGTTCCGCTTGTCAGGCGGGTGCCGTTACGGATAGCTATGTGCTTGCGGCTCTAGATGTGCCGGAAGCGCGGCGTCGCGGTGCACTGCGCTTCTCACTGGGATGGAAAAACACGAAAGAAGACATTGCGTTTGCGGTGCAGGCACTTCAAGATGTGATCGAGAAAGGATAGGCATGAAAAAGCGCGTATTGGTAGCAATGAGCGGTGGTGTGGATTCCAGCGTTGCTGCGGTATTGCTGCAGGAACAAGGCTATGAGTGTGTCGGCGTCACCATGCGTCTTTACGAAAATGCTATGGTGGCCAATCCCCGTCACACCTGTTGCAGTTTGGACGACGTGGAAGATGCACGCCATGTGGCGTATTCGCTGGGCATGGAATACTATGTCTTCGATTTTTCGCCGGAGTTTGACGAAAAAGTCATCCAAAAATTTGTGCAGTATTACGAGAAAGGCTGGACGCCGAACCCCTGTATCGATTGCAATCACTATCTTAAATTCGATCATTTATTAAAACGTGCCGACGAGCTGGATTGCGATTATATTGCAACAGGACATTATGCGCGTGTCGCCCAGGAAGGAGAACGATTCGTCCTGAAACGCGGCTTGGATGCCCATAAGGATCAAACCTACGCGCTCTATTCCTTCGGACAGGACGTGTTGTCCCATACTTTGCTTCCGGTGGGCGAGTATGAAAAAACAAAGGTACGGGAGATTGCCGAAGCGCATCATCTCATCAATGCCCGAAAACACGATTCCCAGGATATTTGTTTTGTGCCGGATGGCGATTATGTGGCGTTTCTGGAACGCTATACGGGGAAACACTATGCCCCCGGCGATTTAGTGGATGCCGAAGGTAACGTACGCGGCAGACATCGCGGGGCGGTGGGCTACACTATCGGACAACGACGCGGCTTGGGCATTGCGGCAAAAGAGCCCCTCTATGTCTATGATAAAGATATGACGAAAAACCTAGTCAAAGTGGGCGGTCAAGAACAACTCATGGCAGATGGCCTTTTGGCGGCGGATTGGAATTGGATTTCTTCCGTGTCCGAAACACCCGTTCGCGCAACGGTAAAGATTCGCTATAATGCGAAAGATCAGCCAGCCACGCTCTTTCCTCTTCCCGCTGCGGATGGCGAGGGGGAGAACACCTTGCGCGTTGTTTTTGATGCTCCTCAACGCGCGATAGCACCCGGACAGGCTGCCGTGGCGTATCAGGGGGACAACGTATTGGGCGGCGGCACCATTGTCCAAGTCTTGCGACACACAAAATAAGCAGTGCGTCATGCCGGATCTGGAATGAGATATCGGTGGTACCCGTTTAGAGGCCATAAAAAGAGACCGTACCGAACAATGTTCGGTACGGTCTCTTTTTTTTATAGGGCTGTTTAACGGATGACGTTCGCTTATTCCGCCTGCTTCTCAATGGAGGCAACCACGGCGTCAGCCAAAGCAGCCACTTCTTTGTCCGTGGTGTCATCCGGTGAGGACATGAACGAAACTTCGGCATCCAGATAGAAGATGTTGAACATCTGATCCAAAATCTTCTTCATTTCAGCACCGGAGGTCGGGGCCCATGTACCGTTTTCGATAATGCCGACGGTACGATTCTGCATGTTCAATGCGACCATGTCGTTCAGGAAGTTCTTCATCGGCGGATAGACGCCCAGGTTGTAGGTCGGGCATGCCAGGATGATGTGGCCGACACGGAATGCTTCCGAAATCAGGTAGGACATATGGGTGTTAGATACATCCCAAACGGTTACGTCCGTAACGCCGCGCTGGACGATTTCCGAGGCCAACTTCAGAGCCACCTGTTCGGTGTTTCCATACATCGATCCGTAGACGATCATGACGCCGTTATCTTCCGGCGTGTAGCTGGACCATTTGTCGTATTTGTCCAAGATGTAGCCGAGGTTCTTTCTCCAAATCACACCGTGCAACGGGCAGAGAATCTTGATCGGCAGCGTAGCGGCAACCTTCAAAACAGCTTGTACGTAGGCACCGTATTTACCAACGATGTTGGTCAGATAGCGGCGTCCGGGTTCGAGCCAATCGCGATCCCAGTCGACTTCGTCATCAAACAGATGTCCGTCAAGAGCCTTGAAGGAACCAAAAGCGTCAGCACTGAAGAGGACGCCGTTTGTCGTATCCAAGGTTGCCATCGGTTCCGGCCAGTGCACCATCGGCATCTGGACAAACGCAAAGTTGTGTTTGCCGGAGCTGAAGGTATCGCCGGTGCCTACCGTGATACGTTTTTCGCAATGATAGTTGAACTGTGTCATGAAGTAGAAGCCTTTTTCCGTCGAAATAACAGTGGCTTCCGGGTGACGCAGAATGACTTCCTGGAATGTCGACGCATGGTCCGGCTCCCAGTGATTGATGATGATGTAGTCCAACGGACGTCCATTCAGGACATGGTCCAGGTTGTCCAAGAAATACGGTGCAAATTCGAAATCGACCGTATCAAACAACACTGTTTTTTCATCCAACAGGACATAGGAGTTGTAACTTACGCCTTCCGGAATCGGATGAATTCTCTCAAAAATATCGGTACGGTGATCGTTCACACCGATCCAATATAAATCTTTTACGACTTCACGAACATTTGCCATGCAAATCCTCCTTCACCTTTCTCTATGTGCTTTTCTCTTCTGTGCGGGTTTAACACGCGGTTTTTCTCTTGTTACTGTTCAATCGAAATGAAGCCGCTCTTCGGGTCACCGCACTTCGGGCACAGATAGGTGTCCGGAAGCTGATCAAACGGCGTTCCCGGTGCGATGCCACTTTCCAGATCGCCCTTTGCCGGATCATATTCATTGCCGCAGCCGTTGCAGACGTGGATACCGGATTTTGTACGCGGTTCCTGCGGGACGTTGCGTTTTTTCTTCTCAAAGTCTTGTGCCGGATGACGTTCCTGACCCTGATCCAGAGCCTTTGTCAAGAGCGGCATGATTTCCATCACATCGCCGACGATGCCATAGTCCGCATTCGCAAAGATCGGAGCAGCTTCATCCGTGTTCACCGCAACGATGGTGGCCGCTTCTTTGATGCCGCGCAGATGCTGGCCGGCACCGGAAATACCCATGGCAAAGTAGAGGTTGCCCTTGAACTTCTGACCGGACATACCAACATAGCGTTCAATCGGCAGATAGCCCAGCGTTTCCGCTACCGGACGGGAGCTGGAAATAGCTGCGCCGGCGGCTTTGGCCAATTCTTCGGCTACCTTCATGTTCTCCTTCGGTCCGATACCTTGGCCGACAGAGACCAGACGTTCCACTTCGTCCACCGGAGCGTAGGTATCCACCGTCGTATCAAATGCATAGCCATCTTTCTTCAAGGCTTCGACCAACTGTTTCACCTGCTCTTCCGGCGTTCCCTCGAACATAATGTTCTTACGCGGTCCGGTGACAGCGCCCGGCTTGCCCGTATCGGCAATGGCCGCTGCTTTTCTCTTGCGTCCGACACGACCGATGATCTGACCGGCAATAACGACGCGCATAATTTCATTCGTGCCTTCGTAGATCTGTGTGATCTTCGCATCGCGGAACATACGTTCTACATCAATGCCCTTAATGAAGCCGTTGCCGCCATGCAGCTGCAACGCTTCCGTAGTTACCCACATGGCTGTATCCGAAGCGAACATCTTGGCCATGGCCGCTTCCTTTGTATATTTACCATGATTCGTCTTGAGTTCCGCTGCCTGATAGATCAGGTGACGAGAAGCCTCAATACGTGTAGCCATATCCGCAATCTTAAAGCTTACGCCCTGGTTTGCCGCAATCGGCTGTTCGAACTGGATACGTTCACGTGTGTAATTGACGGTTGCTTCAAAAGCACCCTGCGCAATACCCAGCGCCTGGGAAGCAATACCAATACGGCCGCCATCCAACGTTGCCATAGCAATCTTAAAGCCTTCGCCTTCTTTGCCCAGCAAGTTTTCCTTCGGAACGATGACGTTCTTGAATTTCAATTCCGACGTCAGCGATGAACGAATGCCCAATTTATCGTACTGTGTCGGGAAAGAGAATCCTTCATAGTCTTTTTCAACGATGAAAGCACTGATGCCGTGCGTTCCTTTTTCCGGGCTGGTGACTGCGAAAATAACATACGTATCGGCACGCTGACCGTTGGTAATAAAGATCTTTCCGCCGTTTAATACGTAATGATCGCCTTCCAGTACGGCGGTTGTTTCCGTGCCGCTGGCATCCGAACCGGCGTGCTCTTCCGTTAAACCGAAAGCACCGATTTTTTCACCCTTTGCTAGGGGAACTAAGTATTTTTGTTTCTGTTCTTCCGTACCGAAAGCCCAGATCGGCCAGGATCCCAAGGAAGTATGTGCCGAGCAAATAACGCCGACGCCGCCGTCCACACGCGACAGCTCTTCCACGGTTATGGCATAGCTTGTAGCATCTAAGCCTTGGCCACCATATTTCTTCTCATACGGAATGCCTAACAATCCCATCTCACCCATGTGCTTTACAATCTCTTCAGGAAATTCCTCACCCTGATCCAGACGGAAAGCAATCGGCTTAACTTCTTTTTCCGCAAAATCACGAACGATCTTACGGAGCGCTTCGTGTTCCTGTGTCAGCTGATATCCCATACTTCCTCCTTTATAACCTTTCCTCCATCAATGCAAAACGTTTTCACGTTCGACACACGCCCTTTTCTTTACGTGCATCGGTTGCACTTCTCCCACATTTTAATGCAACGGCGAGCACCTTGCAACTAATTACTATGAAAATCCTCGGAATTAAAACGCCTGAAAATGAACGCTCACAGCACTCCATTTGGACACAAAGCCGCAATGAACGGCTGTTTTCTGCCCATTTCATTCTTCGTTCCGACAAGGCTTACTCGACCAATGTCCCTATACCCATTCCTAGCAGGAAATCGTATCAGTTTTCACGGACTTTGAGAGATGAAAGCTAAGGCCCAAAAAGGCAATAAAAAAGAAGGCTTGAAAGCCTTCTTTTTTTAGACGGAGAAGGTGGGATTCGAACCCACGTGTCCCGAAAGAGACAAACTGATTTCGAGTCAGCCCCGTTATGACCACTTCGATACTTCTCCATGCGTTGTACCCAACTATTCTACATGAAAGCATGAAAAGACGCAAGGGCACTTGAAAAGGCGGCCTTACCGTTTTGTCCGTCGAGAAAGCATATTTCTCTTTAAATATGAGAAATGTTAAATATGTGTAATTTTACAAAAAGAATCATGCTAAAATGGAAAAAATATGTATTATATAGAAAAAACATGTATTATATAACTGATCGGAATCTATTTCGTTAACATGGAGAACAGCGTGTGTTTCCAAATAGGACATGATCCATAAGATTAGAAAATCATAGCCATGGAAAGGAGAAAATATGAATTGCTGGACGAAAAAAATTCTTCCCTTTTTACTTTCGGCTGCGCTAATTATGCAGGCGATTGTTATTTTTCCTGCTGTTGAAGCGGAAGAAATGACGCCGGTTGAGGCAAGTTCATCCGAAGAAAGTGAAGAAACACCAAAATTGGAAGAAAGCCCCGAAGAGGCAAAGGAGAGCGTTAAAGCACCGAAACCTTCGGAGGAGCAACCTTCTGCTGTCGTGTATTTGGACGGAGAAAAAGGATCGGATACAAAAAGCGGCAAATCCAAGGAGGAAGCGGTTCAGACTTTTAAAAAAGCGCTGGAGCTTATGGAAGAAGATGGGAAGATTGTCGTTTCTTCTTTCCAGGAAGGCCATGATATTGTGTTTAATAAAAAGGGAACGTTGGAGCTGGCGAATGATATAACCCTAAAGGGAGCGAATAATCATGGTATTAAATTATCCAATGGGGCGAAACTCAAGGCAGGAAACCATACTCTCAACATGTCCGGATTTTCTTTAGCAATCGATGTTGCGGCAGATAGTACGATTCAAGACGGGCATTATGTGTTGGATAATAACGGCATTGCCTTTTATCTGCACGACAATGCGCAAATTTCGGGTACCGATCGTCAAAGTCTGACAATATCCGCTCTTCAGAATACGGCAAACGGCTTTCATTTTTCTTCCGACTCTTGGTTCCGCAACTGCACCGTTACCGTACAGGCTCGTAGTGAAACGAGCGAAAATTATGCCGGGTTGAATATGAAAAACGCCTCTTTAACGACCCGAGGAATCTGGTATTATTTTGACCCCAGTAAGGATCCAAAAAGCGGAATTTTAAAGGGCGGCATTCATCTGGAACAGTCGGACTTCTATGTATGTAAGGCAAAAGGATCGAAAAACTATAAAAATGCTTTTGCTTTATTAGGCCCCTCTTATCTTAAAAACGGTTCCACTGTGACAGCAGACGGCTCTCGCATAACGGTAAGCGCACCATTCACCGTAGAAGACTCAAAAGTCGTGATAAAAAACAGCAAGCAGGGCGGGCTGAATGTTGACTACGACGGTGCGGATGTCGTATTTAAGAATTCCATTTTAGAGACCAGCGGCCTAACGGATCTTCCATCCTTTGGCGTCGGGGCAGTGAGTGGTCCCTGTTCACTCACATTCGAAGGAAACAGCGTGGTGAACACGCAAGCAAAGGATAGCCGTGTTGACGATGGTGGCGTCTATCGGAGTCATCAGGGCAGTTATGTCGTTACAGGCGGTTCGTTTTTGCTGGCACATGATCCGAAAGACAGGCCTGACATTACAACGCCTACTAACGGCAAAGCCAATGGCGATGAAAAATTGACACTGTTTACATTGGCGGACAGCAGTATGACGACACTCCAGCCGATAAATAAATTGGGTAACACGTATTCTTATCCCGTTGCGAATGCCTCTGCCGATGGAGAAAAGCATGTTTGGGTACCGGCAGCCGTCGCTACGTTTACACTGAATAACGCGGATGCTACCTTTGCGGACAAGACGAAAGCACCGAAAATAGCACAGACCATTCGCGGATACTTTCTTAAAGATGTTACCGGCAATACGAATCCGGGCACCCCGTCCGATAAAAACGGTGTAAAATTCTTGGGCTGGTACTATAAAGATAGCAAGGGGCAGGAAAAACCCTTTATTTGGGCGGAAAAACTTACGGAAGACAGAAATGTATACGCAAAGTGGGAGTCCAAACAGGTTATTTATCACAATGGTCAGCAAGGACAGTATCTGGATAGATTGGATAAAGATGCCAAGACTGCCAAAGCACTGTCTTTTGATGAAGTATTGAAGAAGGAGTCTGCCTTTGACTTGAAGGGCAAAGTTTTCCAATCTTGGAATACAGCCCCAGATGGCTCCGGAAAGACGATTCAGCCCGGCGATACACTTTCTTTCGGAAAAGACGATACGCAAATCGATCTCTATGCGCAATATCAGACGATCGGATACACGGTGGCGTTCTCGGCAAATGGCGGCACATTCTCTGCGGAATCCATCTATAAGAAGAGAACGGATGTTTTTACCATTCAAAAGGAAGCGAGCGGAGGAGAGGTCGCCGTCCTGAACGCACAAGCTCATTACGGTGAGAAACTGTCGGATCTATTGAAGCAATTTAATGGAATCAATGGTAAGAGTTTGATGCCGGATCCCAACGCGAAAAAATTGGGGTATGTTTTTGGTAATGCACCGCAATTCCCAAGCTTCTGGCTTATAGCGCCGACAGCCCAAGGGGGAAGCATCCATTTTGACGATACCTCAGTTCCCGGACTTACTCTTCCCGGAGACGATCCCGTCATTACGGCGAATACTACCTATTATATGAATTGGAAGCCGGATCCGAAGGTGACGGTTATCGAAGGTAAGAACATGGAATTGTGGGGAGACATCTGGACGAGCTTTAATGGCCAAAACAGTACTGCCCCCAAAGTCATCTATAAAGGGAAAGCTTCAACCGAAAAGGAAAATTTTGTGGTATATGCCCATGTTGAAATCTCTTCCATTGCTGAGAAAATGCAGGCGATCGAGGAGCAATTCAATAATCCGGAAGATTTAACGGCAATTAAACTATCGGCACCGACATCAGTATTTACCGCTACCTTGACGGTACCGGAGGGGATAGATCTCTCCAAAGCTAGCGCCGAAGCAGTGGGATTGGGGAATTGTTTTGATTTGGGAACACCAAGCGTGCAGGGACAAAAGATAACGGTATCCTTTACCCTCAAGCCTGGTATCACGAATTATAAAGAATTAAAAGATGCTGTTGCATCGGCTGGTATTGCCGAAGAAGAGCCACAGGCTCGCAGCATGGAACGCATGGCTTCACCTCAAAAGCAGAAGACGCCGAAAAAATACATCACGCTTACTTTAAAGAACGTCGCCTTGGATCATGGCACTCTTGAGAAAAGTAAGGACAACACGCTTCAAATCAAAGGAACCTTGAATGGTACCTTCCAAGCCGTTGCCCAAAAAGAATCCACCCTCGAGCGTTTCGATTTCTCTTGGGCAGGTCGACAAGAGAGCACCGGTAAAGATGCGCTAGCCCAGAATGATACCGATATTCTGTATAGCCTTTTACTGCAAACACCAATGGCGCTCACATTGCCTGGCGATCTGGAAGTCAAAGGAGAAAACGACCAAGACTTTAACACCGAACATCAGACCGTTTACCTCTGCACGCGGGATGACACGTTGACATTTAGAGGAAACTTGGACGTTTCTTCGATACAAAAACAAATGGATGTGTTAAAGGAAAGCTATGCAGGCGATACGGACGCAATCCAAACGCAAAATGTCGCCTCACAGTTTGTTGCAACACTTGCGTTGCCGAAATGATTGCAAGCCCCTTCGACGAGTGATCTGGAAAAAATTCAATTGGTGCAAGGCAATACAGAACTTTTCAAAATCAAGGAAAAGAAGGTAGACGGCGCAAAAATCATCATTACCATGGAACTGAACAAGAAATACGAGAAATTTGATGATTTATACAAGGATGTACAGGCTGTGAACAAAACGCTGCAAGTCCTCGTGCCGGGCATTACGTTAAAAGCGGATGCTACCGGGCAACAGACGGTGATGGGAGCGGTAAGCGGTGACTTTTGCGGAGAAGCGTTCAAACCGAATGGCCGCATGGAGCCTTTCTACTTCCAGTGGAAGGCTGAGCAGAATGACGATGGGCGCGATGCCGTGCTTGCCACGAAAACGGCGCTGACCCCTGAAGAAAGCAAATCGATTCAGCTGACCTTGCAAGCTCCGGTCGTAAGTACGCTTTATGGAGACATTCTGATTGGCAAGGATACCGAGTCAAATGCTTATCATAAGGTGAGTGCAGGAGAAGAGCTCACCTACACTGGCCGCCTAACGGTGAAGCCCATTAAAGATCTCATCCAACAATTGAAAGATGCATACCAGGGTGATTCAAATACGATTACAACGACGGATATTGCGAGTTCGTTTACGGCACGCTTGACGTTTCCTAAAGGACTCGAAATTCCGCAAGATCTTTCAGGTGTAACGTTAACCGACAATACGCTTTTTCAAATTAAGTCGGGAGACGTAAAACGAGAAGATAACACCATTGTTGTGACGATGACCCTGAAGAAGAAGTACACTACATTCTCGGAACTTTTTAAAGACGTAACCGACGTATCGGATACCTTGGACGTAACCGTTCCCGGAATCGTGGTGGATGCCAACGCAAAACCGAACACAATCTATACGGTTATCGGCGCTGTAGAGGGATTCTTTACAGGAAAGGCTAAGAGCAGCAGTGGAAACACGCAAATCTACAACTTTGCATGGACTGCAGAACAAGATCCGGAGGGGGTTGATTATCTCTTAACGAATAAAGACAAGGAAGAGCAGAGAGCTATTTCCTATACGATTATTGTCAGCGATACGACTTCGTCAACTTCGACATCGAGTTCTTCGGAGAACAAACAATCTTCAGAGAGCACACAGTCTTCAGAAAGTTCGCAGTCATCAGAAAGTTCGCAGTCTTCAGAAAGTTCGCAGTCCTCGGAAAACTCGCAAATGATAGAAAAGTCGTCCGACGCAGTATCCGTGCCCACGGATTCACAAAGTGTACCGGAAGAAAAGCCGGAGCCGAATCCCTCATCGAATACATCTTCAGACACCACAACAGAAGAAGGCTCCCCAACAAGACCTACCGCCAAACGCACGGATTCGAATGCTCCAAAAACGGGAGAACTGCTGAATCTCGTATTTTATGCCGGAATGGGAATCTTCGCTTGTGCCGGAGCTTATCTCATCAAGAACAACAAGCGTCGAAAGAAGTAAAACGGACGTGGCGTGAAAAAGGCTGATTCGTAAGCCGGAAAACCGCACAACAAAAAAAGCACTGCAGCCGAAGAATTTCAGGCATGCAGTGCTTTTTTTACTCCGTCATCCGATAATGCCCGATGATGTCGTTGCGCTCTTCAAGAAGGTCTTCTTCGTAATTGGACTGATCGGAGGAAGCGTGGTGCAGGAGATAAGGGATGCCGCGGGCGTTGCGGCGATCGGACGCGATGCCGATATAGCCTTCAAAGATGACGATATCGCCGCCCTGCCAATCGTCAAGCTGATGAAGATCCAGTGTTTTAGAGATGGCGTGACGCGCCAAAAAAGTATGCTGATTTTGAACGCGGCGAAAGTCGATGGACGACTCAGGCGTTGCAAAGGGGTAGGACGATGGCGATGAACGAATATCCTCGCGCATCAGGGAAAGAAGATCATAACCGGCGTCGCGGAGGGCGAAAGCGATCACATCGGTACAGATGCCGCACGCATCATCGGGATAGCCGGTCGGATAGTTGCGGCTTTGATAGCGGGGATTTGTGGAGAGATAGCGCAGGGCACCCTGCAGAATGTCCGTTTGATCATCGATACCATCGCGGTCGCGATCGCAGGAGCTGTGAAAGGGTTGAATGGATTTTGCATAGCGATCGGGCAGGCGATGAAAAGTGTGCTGTGCGGGACGGAAGGAGGGGCTTTCGGCATGTGCCAGCAGCTGTATGGCAAACGTCCCCGCAAGAAGAACGATAAAGAGGAGAGGAAAGAGAAGTTTTCTGGGGGCAGGCCCGGGATCTTCCGAACTGTGATGCGCTCGTTCGGCATGACGCTGCAGCGTGGAACGGATAATGGGGGAGGGTTTTGCGATGCGTTTCATAGGCGCCTTCTTTCGTTGCTTTCGCTGGAACGATCCTACTTCATTATAACGCATAAGTCACTAAAATAATTGTTTATTTATTAATTTAGGATTGAGATATTTGGGAGAACGGAAGAGGGGACATTTCAATGGGATAACGTTTGACAATACAAGGGGTACATGGTACCTTTAAAGTGCTGTGAAGCGTCCAATCGAAGGGGCGTTTTTTTACGCAAAATTCATTTTTGCTGGAAGGGCAAGAGCAGGAAGCTTTCAGAAAGGGGAGCAAAATGACGAAAGTTTTGGTAACGGAAAAAGTCCATCCGGACGGAATAAAGAAGTTGGAAGATGCCGGCTATGAGGTAGTATGGAGCAAAATTAAGAGCTTGACGGATTCGGAAACCCTGGTCGAAGAATTCAAAGACATTGATGCTGCGCTGATTCGCATTGCCGAGATTCCGGAAGAAGCGATCAAAGCTGCCAAAAATTTGAAGATTATCTCCAATCATGGTGTCGGTTATGACAACTATCCGCTGGCTTTACTGAAGGAAAAGGGAATCACCCTGACCACTACGCCGGGCGCTAACGGCCAAGCAGTTGCCGAATTTACCGTCGGTCTCATGATGACCATTTCGCTGCAGATTGCGCAATCCTCGCGTCGCTATAAAGCGGAGAGCTGGGCGGCTCGTTCCAATACGCCAATGGGCTACTCCATTCAGGGAAAGACCTTGGGTATTTTGGGCTATGGACGCATCGGTCGCGCCATTGCTGATATCTGCATAAACGGATTTGGCATGAAAGTGGTTGTCTATGATCCGTATGTCAAACGCGATGATGCACGCGTCACCTATGTGGACGATGTCGATGATGTTTTGAAGGTTGCGGATTATGTCACCCTGCACTTGATGCTGACCGATGAAACGCGTCATATGATCAGCGATCATCAGTTTGACGTGATGAAGAAATCGGCTATTTTGCTCAACTGCGCACGTGGTCCGATCGTTGATGAAGAAGCATTGATTCGTGCTTTGGACGAAGATAAGATTTTTGGTGCCGGCTTGGATGTTACGGAAACGGAACCCTGCGATCCGAATAGCCCGCTGTTCAAACATGAGCGCGTTGTGTTGGCCCCGCATTTTGCGGTGAAGACGAATGAATGTGAATCGGCGGTCTGCACGATGGCAGCCGAGAACATCATCAACTTCTTCAACGGCAAAGAGCTGAAGGGACAGATTAAGCTGTAAAAATCCGTTTGCTATTGCGGTTGTCGGGAAAAAGACGATTATCGCATGCGGCGACAATAAGAAGTAAAAGGACTTGGCTTCGGTCAAGTCCTTTTTTTGTGTGGAAATGCTATGATATACTGAGAGAAAGTTTCGATGGCATTGCCATCGAAAAGGCAGGAGGGCGCATGAAGGCAATCTTATTTGATATGGACGGTACGCTGCTGGATTCACAACGGGCGTGGTATGACGCAGAGGTCAGTTATTTGGAAGACCAAGGCGTGGATGCACGCGATGTGGATTACGAATTGCTGCTGACGTCCGGTTCACAAGGCGTCGTGGAATATTTGAACGATCACCTGCAGTTGGAGTTGGATGCGGCACAGATGCGCAGCAATGCCCTGGAACGCATGGAGCAATTTTATGCAACTACGGTAGAGCCGAAAGAAGGCGTGCGGGAAATGCTCCAAGTATTGCAACAGCTGGGTATTCCGATGGCGGTGGGCTCTGCCACGCCGGGGGAATTATGTGAGTTGGCATTGGATACGACGCGTTTACGACCGTATTTTGACTTTGTGCTCAGCTCTTCCGACAACAATATCGATAAAAGCAATGCGAAGTTTTTTGCGATTGCGGCGGAACGTTTCGGCGTGTCACCCGACGAAATGGTGCTCTTTGATGATGCGCTGCTGGCACTACGGGCCGCCGGTGAATTGGGGTGCCATACGGTTGGCATTGCCGATGACGGCTATCCGCAGGACGAAGATGGCCTGCGCATGACGGCCGATGAATTTTATTATTCCTTTGCGGATTTACGCACAAAAGAATGGGCTGATGAACTTGGCCTGAACCATGCTTTGGAGGACGAACAATGAAACAATTTGAAGGCGGACGTTGCCTCGTAGCCAACCGCGTAATTGATCAGATGATAGCCATTCGTGCCGCTGAAGTGGACGGCGTGCTGGAAGTACGCGGCTTTGATGCATCCACCGGCGCTTTGCGCCACGGGTATGACAAGTCCATCATCACGGAAACGGAAAATGGCGACTTGTCTACTGAATTGTCCATTATTGTGGACAAAAACAGCATCATTATCGACGTGGTCAAAGAGGTGCAGGAAGCGATACGGCTGGAAGTGGAAGCCATTTTAGGTCTTAACTGCAAACGCGTGGATGTTCATGTCATCTGACGAGTAACAAACGATGCAAACGAAGAGAAAACCACTAAATTTATTGAAGGGGCCGATTTTGCCGCTGCTCTTGCGGTTTGCGGCTCCTTTTGTGATGACATCGCTGTTTACGACGCTCTATACGCTGACCGATCTGTTTTGGGTCGGGCAGGTGGCTACCGAGGACGCCGTAGCCGGCATTGGCATGATTAGCTTTGTCACCTGGATGGGCGATGCCATTGCTACGGGCGTTCGTACCGGCTTGGGCGTCGTGACGGCGCAAGGATACGGTGCCGGTAAAAAAGAGAAAGAACTAGCGCATATTTTATCCACGGGCTTTCAGGTGGCACTTTGTGCGGCAGTGGTGTTTTCGCTCATTGCTCAGCTTTTTTTGCCGCTTTTTGTGCGCTTTTATGCCTTGGGACCGACCATTTCGTCCATTGCGATGCGTTACGGACGCATTGTGTTTATCGGTATGGCCTTTAAAATGATGCACTTTTCCTATTCGCAGGCGTTTCAGAGCTTCGGCGATTCGGTCAGTGCCTTTCGCATTAATTTTTGGGGCCTGTTGTTAAACGTCGTGCTGGATCCGTTACTCATTGCCGGCGTTGGGCCGTTTCCTGCGTGGGGAGTGGATGGCGCGGCATGGGCCACAACGCTTTCTCAAGTGGCGGTGTTTTTCCTGTTCCGGCGTGCGGCGCATCGCTTAGGGCAGAAAAACTCCTTCGCCCAGAATCCGACGTCTCTCTTGGATCGCATGCGCTGGCTTGCGCCCATGAAAAAGGATGTAGCGCAGCGTGTGGTGCATATCGGGGTGCCGGTGACGCTTTTGATCGGCACGTTTTGTATCATCAATTTATTGTTAAGTCGTATGTTGGCCGGCATTGGTGCGGCCGCTGTGGCGGTTACCACGCTGGGCTCCCAAATGGAAAGCCTGAACTGGATGACGGCCGACGGCTTCGGGGCAGCCTTAACGTCTATGGCAGCGCAAAACATCGGTGCGATAGAGAAGGGCGGAGAGGCACAAAAAAAGCGCGTTAGCGATATTATGCGCACGGGCATTCTATTTATGACGGCGATCGGAACCGTCATCATGCTCCTTTTCATCGGCTTCGGCCGTCCGCTCTTTTCCTTATTTGTGCCGGGCCAGGAAGAGGCCATCGCCATGGGCGGCGCATATCTCTTCATCTTTGCCTGGTCCGAGCCGTTTATTGCCTTTGAAACGTCATCCACGGCTTGCTTTAATGCATTTGGAAAAAGCCTTCCACCGGCGGTCAACTCAGTCGTTTTCAATCTCCTGCGCATCCCGTTGGGCTTTTTATTCATGCAGCGTTGGGGCGCGTATGGGATTTGGTTTGTCATGAGTATGACCAGCCTGGCAAAAGGCTTTGTCATCGGTTATTTGTTATTCCGCTTGCACCGTCAATACTCTTCTTCGTCATCGCTGTCACTGTCGTCATAAGAGAGCGTAGCGATGCTGTCGGTATTGAGCCAGTCGCTGTCGGGGCGGGACACTAAGCGGGAATTGCTGTAGGCAAGATAGAGAGGCAGAATGGTTTCGCCCTGGTACGAGCCAGAAGGATGGCGTACCACCACGAGCGCCAGATCCACGAGTTTTTCATCCACGAGTGCGAGGGGCAATAACAAAGAGCCTCTATTCGTCCGCGGGTTATACATGGGAATGGCGGTTTTATAATTCCATTGCACGCGCTTCAAAGCCAGATTCACCGCGTCTTCGAAGCGATTTTTTAAGCGATTGAATACGCGTTGGTTGGATTCGATGCGATGTCCGAGCTCCTCAAAGAACGCCTTCTGCTTAAACGGAGGCGCTTTATAGGCTTCCTGCAGTGTCATACCGTCTATTTCCATCATGTCGCGCGACAGATTATCCTCCAAGAAGGCCAAAGGTAAGCGACGCGTGCGCTCCACAATGATGTGCGTGTAGTCACAGGAGAGATCTCCGGTGGCGCTGTCGTAGAGCATGTTTTCGACTTTATTTTCGAAATAATCGGCACGCATCGGCAGAGGATTAAAGATGCGTACCAGCGTTTTACCGATGTCTTCACCGGCAATCACAAAATCTAAAAGATACCAATATTGGGATTCGTAGCGCGTATTTTGTTTGAACAACGCATAGATATCGTCATATTTACGATCCACCAGCCCTGTATTAAAGGCAGCGTAGGTATCTTGTGGCGATGTAGAAGGCGGAGAGATCAATACTTTATTTTCCCATACCAATCGCCGGAAGGTGTAATTCAAATAATTTTTTAACAGCGGTACCGGATCGCCTTTCGGCGCCGTATTGCCGTAATACCATTTTTCAGGCAAGGCTAGGTTTGCCAGTTCTTCAAATTTTTTATAGTGGATAAAAGCCCAATCCGTCAGACGCATTTTGGGCATGGGATAACGCTTATCATCGGTGGCCCGTACTTCATGAGCCACATAACTTTTTAACCGGACGAAACGCAGCGTCAGGCCATCTTCGTCGCGTTCTTTACACTCAAAGAAGTCGGGATAGTTTTGAAACAATTCAAATAGTTCTGTCGGCGATTTTCCCTGTAGTTCGCCCTCCTCTGGCAGAAATGGCATTAAGCGTTCCGGCAGAATCCAGCGTCCTGCCTCCGGCTGCGCTTTTTTCAGGAGTTGTGCCAAGGAACTCGCCGCACCATAATCCGGTGCATCGTTGAAATATGAGTAGTCCAAGCCAATTCGTCCTTTCTTGTCATCTTGTTTAATTTTTATAAATATTATAATGTTTTATAGAAATTCCAAATCTATTCTAACATTTACGCATTATCTAGGGGAGTTTTTTGGCAGATTTCGGTATAATAAAAGCAGTAGATATCGTTTTCAAAGGGGGCTTTATGTTATGGGATAACGCACTGAAAATTATGCAGCAAACGATTCACGCTGTGCTGCCGGATAAGGCGGTGGCGCGTGCCCTGCGAACAAAATCTTTCGGGAAAGGAAGGTTGCGCTTACTGGCTGTCGGAAAAGCAGCTTCCTGTATGGCGGAAGAAGCTGTGGAACAGTTGGGCGATCGTCTGGAGTGCGGATTGGTCATCACGAAGTACGGGCATGCGGGAAAGCCCCTGCCGCGTATCAGCTATCGTGAAGCCGGCCATCCGGTACCCGACGAAAATTCGTTTCGCGCTACTCGCGAGGCTATGGCATTGGTGCAGGATCTGGAGGAAGGGGACACGTTGCTTTTGCTTCTTTCCGGCGGCGGATCAGCTCTCTTCGAACAACCGATGGTGACTGGGGAAGAACTGCAGAGCATCACACGTCAAATGCTGGCTTCTGGGGCGGATATACGGGAGATGAACACCGTACGTAAGCACTTGTCGCTCGTGAAAGGCGGTCGATTCGCAGCGCTCTGTGCCCCGGCCAATGTGTTTAGCATTGTTCTCAGCGATATCATTGGCGATCCGTTGGACATGATTGCCTCCGGGCCAACCGTTCCGGATTCTTCCACAAGTGCTGAAGCGCTGGCTCTGGTGAAAAAATACGGATGGTCTTTTTCCACAGATGCGTTGGAGGCTTTGGTGCATGAAACGCCAAAGCATCTGAGCAATGTGGAGACGGTGATCACAGGTAGCGTCAGTGAACTCTGTCGTGCTGCGGCAAAGGCATGTGAGGATTTGGGCTATTCGGCTGAGATTCTTACGGATGTAATGGACTGCCAGGCCGCAGAAGCCGGTTCTTTTTTGGGCTCTATTGCTGTAACACGTCACAAACAAGGGCAGCGTCAGGCCATTATTGCAGGCGGGGAAACCGTGGTGCAGCTCAAAGGGGAGGGGCTCGGCGGTCGAAATCAAGAACTAGCCTTGGCGGCGGCCGAAAAAATAGCTGGTCTTCCCGGGGTTGCTTTGTTTAGCTTTGGCAGTGATGGTACCGACGGTCCTACCGATGCCGCTGGCGGCTTTGTGGACGGCAGCACAAAAGCGCGTTTGCAGGAACAGGGAATCAAGATTTATGACGTACTGCAGAATAACGATGCCTATCATGCGTTGGAAAAAGTGGGCGGTTTGTTGAAAACCGGTCCTACAGGGACGAACGTCAATGACGTTTCGGTTATTTTAATGGAATAAGAAGGAGACAATTATGTCAGGAGTATCTTTATTAATCGCTTTTGTCATTGCGATCGCCGTCATGATCTTCATGATCAGCAAACTTAAAATTCATCCCTTCCTGGCTATTTTGGCGGTTTCATTTGTCTTAGGTATTATCGGAGGGATCCCTCTTAATGATGTCAAGGCGGATGGCGAGGTTGTTAAGAAAGGCATAGCAACCGTCATAGGTGCAGGCTTTGCCGGAACGTTTACCAGCATCGGTATTGTTATCATTTTTGGTACCATCGTAGGCTCTTTACTGGAGCGTACTGGTGCAGCCATTAAATTGGCCGATATGGTGGTCAAAGTAGTCGGCCCCAAACATCCGGTATTAGCAATTCAGCTCATGGGCTGGGTTGTATCCATTCCGGTCTTTTGTGATTCCGGCTTTGTCATTTTGAACCCGATTCGAAAAGCGATGGTCAAGCGCACCGGTGCCTCTTCGGTGGCCATGACGGTCGGCTTATCCTCTGGCCTTTATGCATCACACGTTTTTATTCCGCCGACACCCGGTCCGATTGCCGCTGCGAACACACTTGGCGTAGGCAATGAATTGCTTTTAGTGATGGGGCTTGGTGTTTTAGCCTCCATTCCCGCTCTCATAGGCGCCTATTTTTACGCAAACTATATCGGTAAAAAAGTGACCGCCGAAGATGACGTCAATTCGGATGAAATTGTTAAAACCTACGAAGAAATTGTTGCTTCCTATGGCACAATGCCCGGCGGATTCGCCTCTTTAGCGCCCATTATTGTACCGGTACTCCTGATGGCAATGTCGAACATTGCTGCTATCTTAAAATGGACCGGTGCTCCGAACATGATCTTCCGCTTCCTGGGTACTCCGATTATTGCCCTTGCCGTTGGTATGCTTTTCGGTATTGGACTTCTGGTACAGCGTAAAAAAGGCAGCGAACTCTACAGCATTATCGATGATTGCTTAAAAACCTCCGGTCCAATTCTGTTTGTAACGGCTGCCGGTGGTGTCTTAGGCACCGTCATTGCGAACACCAATCTCGTGACCTTCATTGCAGACAATGCCACGGTATTTGAGAAAATCGGTATTTTCTTCCCGTTCCTGCTGGCAGCCATTCTTAAGACGGCCCAGGGCTCGTCCACCGTTGCTATTACCACCTCTGCAGGCATTGTCGCACCGCTCCTGTCGGTCCTTGGCTTCTCCGGCTCCGTCGGTTCCGCCCTGGTCGTTATGGCAATCGGTGCAGGTGCTATGACCGTTTCACACGCCAACGACTCTTACTTCTGGGTGGTGACCAACTTTGGTGCACTGACCCCGCAAGACGGTTATAAGACACAGACCACCGTTACCCTGATAGAAGGTCTCTGCGGTATCTTAGGCGTCTGGCTGATGAGTTTGGTATTGCTGTAATGGATAGTCGCAAAAGACCAGATGCCGTCCGTCAGGGCTGACCGAAAAGGACATCCCTGCTGAACAAAAACAAAAATAGCGAAGTTTCGACGCAAGCGTGTTGAAACTTCGCTATTTTTCTTTAAGGAAGGGGGCGTTAACTCAGCCCTTTTTCTTTTCTTTCAGGGCTTCCCGGGCCATTTGTTCCGCACGCACCATTTGGTCCACGGCGGCCTGCTCTTCTTCGGCAGTGGTAACGTCGGTATCTTCGACGTTAAGGTCGAGGGCGCGCGTTTCCTTGTCAGAGAGTTTCTTCAGAACAAGACAGGTACGACTCGGCACGTAGAGCGTCAGCCCCTCATCCCAGTCGATATCGTCCATCGGCTCGGTGCGGTAGACGATGTCTTCGACAATCCGATCGAAACCGCCATATTCCGGGCGATCGCTGTTGAAAATGACACGGTAAGCGCCTTTTTCATTGGTCGGGAAGCGCAAGCTCTCGTACGAGTTTTCCGGATGGAAGTTGTAGACGAAGAGCAGATTATTTTTGCGATAGACGATGATCTTGCGATCCTCATAGATGCGAATGTACTGCATCCCTTGCGCGCCTGCCAGCTTCTCCTGTTTGGCAATATCCAGCATGTCGCGGTCAAAGCGTGCGAGATAGCTGTATTTCAAGTCTTCGTCGAGCATCAGATGCCATTGGCGGCGGGCATAGTGGAAACTCCAGTCATTTTCCTGGCGCGGGAAATCGATCCATTCGGGATGGCCGAATTCATTGCCCATGAAGTTGAGATAACCGTCCTGTCCCGTAGTGAGGGTGATGAAACGGATCATCTTATGCAGCGCGATGGCGCGATCGATGATGTAGTTGTCATCGGATTTGCGCATATGCCAGTAGGCCTGCTCGTCCGCCAACCAGAAAAAGAGGGTCTTATCACCGACCAGCGCCTGGTCGTGCCCTTCGGCATAAGCAATTTTTTTCTCTTTCGGACGGCGCGTGGTCAGTTCGAAATAAATTTTATGCATGGACCAATCGTGATCGTCGGTTTGCATGAGCTTGATCCAAAGATCCGGAATGCCCAACGCCAAACGATAATCAAAGCCGATGCCACATTCCTCCGGCGGCAGGCAGAGACCGGGCATGCCGCTCATATCCTCGGCAATGAGTACCGCCTCGGGTTTTAATTCGTGAACGAGAGAGGTGGCCAGCGTCAGATAGGAGACCGCGTCGATATTGGTATTCATGGAGAAATACTTTGCATAGCTGTCAAAATTGGTGCCAAGGCCATGGTCGTTGAAAAGCATGGAAGTGATGCCGTCAAAGCGGAAACCGTCCAGATGGAATTCCTCCAGCCAATACTTCAGGTTGGAGAGCAGGAAATGCATGACGGCGGGTTTACCGTAATCAAAGCACATAGAATCCCAAGCCGTGTGATAGCCGGCATCGCCGGGAAGGAAAAATTGCTCCTGCGTCCCGTCAAATTGATTGATGCCTTCTTCGGTGTTCTTTACGGCGTGTGAATGCACCAGATCCATATAGACCGAAAGGCCCATCTGATGCGCAGAGTCCACAAGGTATTTGAAGTCATCGGGTGTACCAAACCAGCTGGAGACCGCAAAGAAATTGGAGACATGGTAGCCGAAGCTGGCGTAATAGGGGTGTTGCATGATGGCCATCAGCTGCACCGCATTATAACCGGCTTCCTTAATTTTCGGCAGGGTATATTCCACGAATTGACGGAACGAACTGATCACGCCCTCTTCTTGTGCGATGCCCACATGAGCCTCATAGATCAGCGGGGCGGCCTTGACCGGGCGAAAATCGGCGTCATGCCATTCATACGGCGTTTCCGGATCCCAAATGACACCCATCCAATCGATGGAACCATCTGCATGGACCTCTTGGACCACACGATGGCAGTACAGAGGGATTTTGAAATGATCGCCGTAATCGTATTGCACCATGACTTTGATGCGTTGGCCATGTTTTAAAGCATCATGTCCTTCGAGATGAATTTCCCAATCGCCGTGTTCATTGCGATGAAGGGGATGCGTGTAGCGTTGCCAATTGTTGAAATCGCCCACTAAAAAAAGCAGATGTGCGGAGGGCGCCCATTCGCGGTACACCCAGCCGGTTTCCGTCCGATGGAAACCATAGTAGTGATGCCCGTTGGCAAAATCGGACAACGTTCCCTCTTTACCTAACAGTAAACGACGCTTCGTTTCCAGATTATCCATACGAAGCTTCAGGTCGTTTCGATAGTTGTTCAGCCAAGGATCAATGTCTAGAATCGCTTCAATGGCGGCTTCTCGTCGCTCTTCAAAGCGCTTGTGACTCAAATCGTTTGCCATAACGTCTCCTTCCGCACCATCCGACAGATATCTGCCTTCAGTATAACACGACCGCTACGTGGTTACGGTCGAATTTCAATAGGGGCTATGATAAAATAGCAACGAATCAGGACTGACAGACGGAGGGAACAATGAGAAAAAGAATCGGTATTTTAACCAGCGGCGGAGATTGTCAAAGTCTCAATGCCACGATGCGAGGATTTGCCAAGGCAATGTATCGCCAAGAGCCGGATACGTGCATTTACGGCTTCGTGAATGGCTATTGGGGCTTAATGTATAACGAATATATTGAAATGACACCGGATCAGTTTTCCGGTTTATTGACGCGCGGCGGCACCATTTTGGGGACAAGCCGTCAAAGCTTTAAATATATGTCCGAACCGGATGAAAACGGAATGGATAAAGTTGAACTGATGAAAGGCACCTACAGCCGTCTGAAGCTGGATGCCCTCGTGGTGTTGGGCGGCAATGGTTCGATTAAATCCGCACAGTTGCTGGCAAAAAACGGCTTGAATGTTGTGGCCCTGCCCAAGACCATCGATAACGATCTTTATGGCACGGATCTCACCTTCGGTTTTCATTCCGCGCTGGATGTGGCTACTTACGCCATCGATTGCGTACATACCACGGCAGCATCACACAGCCGCGTTTTTATTGTAGAAATCATGGGACACAAAGTGGGCTGGCTCACCCTTTACGCCGGTATTGCCGGCGGAGCCGATATTATTTTATTACCGGAGATCCCCTATTCTGTCGATGCCATTTGCCGTGGGATTGCTCGTCGCCGCAGTCAGGATCACAAATTTACCATTATTGCTGTGGCGGAAGGCGCCAAGTCAGTAGAAGAAGCAGCCATGAGTAAAAAAGATTATAAAAAGGCCTTATCGGAGCGTGATACCACCTCCGCAGCCTATCATCTGGCGCAAGAAATCCAAAAATCCATCCAAGCCGAGGTGCGCGTCACCGTGCCAGGACATATGCAACGCGGCGGATCGCCGACGCCGTATGATCGTCTCATTGCGACACGTTGCGGCGCCGCTGGCGCAAAGGCCGTAAAAGATGGGGAGTTTGGCGTGTTGGTGGTGTTCAAAAATGGAAAAACCACAACCATTCCTTTGGAGGAAACGGCTGGTCGCCTGAAGACCGTGCCGGCAGATCATCCTCTGATTCAGGAAGCTCGTGCTGTGGGCATCAGCTTCGGCTCAGAAGATGATGATTAAACGTGATAGAGAAAAGGAGGGATCGTATGCCGGATAAGAAGCATACGTCCTCGGTTGGCAAAGACGAAACAAGACGAAAGCCTGTGCGTCGTGCCACCCCGGAGAATGCAAGTCAGACAAAGAATAACCATGTTGCCGTGGATGCGTGGATTCGCAAAACAGAAGCGGAAGACCAACGGCGGCATCGCAAGGTTCAGGTGCAGCATCGTAACGGAGGAAGTGCCGGTGCGCCATCGCCCAAAAGAGGAAGCGGTCAGCAGGGTGTCATACCGAGTGGCGGTTTTTCCCGTGTGATGGTCACAGCGGCCACCGTCGTGTTTTTATTGGTATTGATTTGGTTCATGGCGACGATTTTCATCGGCGCCATGGGAAAGCCGAAAGAAAAAAGCACAGCGGAATCTTCCGCTTCGGAAGTGGCGCGAGCATCGGAGTCCGCTGCCGATTCGGGGCCCGCTAAACAAGCACAGGAGAGCTCCTCGGACAGTGTGCCGAAACCTTTAGTGGAAGGGGATGCGGATTACCGGGATCCGGATTCTTGGGTTGGTAAGACATTTTTAGTCGAGGACGATGCCAATGTACGCAGCGACGGCGGGACGCAAAATTCCGTGATCTTTAACGTGGATCCCGGCGAAAAAATCGTGGTAAAAAAGGCCAAGATGGTAGATGACGCCGTTTGGGTACAGGGCCCCATCACGAAAAAAGACGGCACCACGAAAGAGGGCTGGATTTACGCCTATGCCCTCAGCAATAAGCAGAAATGAGAATGGGAAAGGGGCAATGATGCGAGGATGGGTGCGCACTGCCACAGCGGTTCCGCCGCTTCACGCCGGCGATCCGCAGGCGAATGCGAAGGAAATCATACAAGTATTAGAGGAAGCGGAGACGAAGGAAGCGGATGTGGTGGTACTCCCGGCTTTTGCTTTGACGGGAGCCACGCTTGGGGATTTATATGATGCGCCGACGTTGCTGTTGGCAGCGGAGGAGGCCCTGGAAGAAATTGGGGAAGCCACCAAGAAAAAACACCCTGCCCTCGTTTTAAGCTTGCCGCGTTGCGCCAACGGGGCGGTTTATGAAGCGATCGTAATCGTGCAGAACGGGATGGTGTTTGAGACCTCTGATTTTACCCTCGTGAATCGCTATGACGGATCGCTGTTGTGCCGCTGTACGGTGGCGGAGGCAGAAGACCTGGAATCGGGTACGCCTTGGGATATCTGGCAGGAAAACGGCGTGGATCTGGTATTGATCCCGGCGGCTTTACCGGCCGGCATGGGAAAAGCTTCGGCGCTGACAAAACAGGTGAAGGCGCTCTCGGCACGCGGCTTTGGTATTGCGTTAGCCTCGGCGGGAGAAAATGAAACAGGCTTGGATGCCCTCTACGGCGGAGATCGGCTACTTGCGGAAAGCGGAATGCTGCTTGCTAAAGGTGGCACGCTGGGTAGCCATACGCTTCTTGCGGATGGCATACCGGCAGAGGCAGAAGGTCTCTTTACCCTCTATGCCGATATGGATCTGGATCGCCTGGAAGGCACGCGTCAACAAGCGTTGGAAGCACGAGGCGTGGAAGTCGAGGAAGAAGAGGACGTTGAGACGTTACCCATGACACCGCGGCGTGAAGCGGCGTGGTGCGCCGTGGATGTGGCACCCATGGTGGCCAAAACGGACGAAGCGTGTGAAGAGGTGTTGCAGATACAGGCGCGCGCCTTAGCACGTCGTATGCGGCATGTGCATACGAATCAGGTATGGATCGGCCTTTCCGGCGGGTTGGACTCTACCTTGGCAATGTTGGTATCGCTACGGACCTTCGCCTTGGGAAATTGGGACATAAGGGGCATTCATTTGGTCAGCATGCCGGCATTCGGTACGGGCAAGCGTACGCGCAGCAATGCTTCTGCCCTGGGGGAAAGCAGTGGTTGTGATTTTCGGGAGATTTCACTGACGGAAGTGCTGACACAGCATTTTCAAGATATCGGTTTGCCGAAGGGCGACCATTCAGTGGCGTTTGAAAATGCGCAGGCACGCGAACGCACTCAGATTTTGATGGATTTGGCCAATCTGCACGGCGGGTTGCATGTGGGGACCGGCGATTTCTCGGAAAGTGCGCTGGGCTGGTCCACCTATAACGGGGATCACATGTCCATGTTTAATGTGAACGGCGCCATAGCTAAAACGATGGCACAGGCGCTTGTCCGTTATGAAGCAAAGCGTTTGCCGACCCTGCGGCCGATTCTGGAAGATATCTTGCGCACACCGATATCGCCGGAACTTTTACCTGGCCGGGAAGGGGAAATTGCGCAGAAAACGGAAGATCTGATCGGCCCCTACGAGATCCACGATTTCTATCTATATTATTTCCTGCGGTATCGCTATGAACCGGAAAAGCTGTTGACACTGGGAGAAAAAGCGTTCGCGGGACGCTACGATCGAAAAACCTTGCTATGGGTCATGCATCGTCTCTTTGAGCGCTTCTTTGCCAGCCAATTCAAGCGATCGGTGATGACGGACGGTGTGGATATTGGCATTCTTTCCCTTTCGCCGCGCGGAGGCTGGGAGATGCCATCGGATGTACGTGCCAACGCATGGCTTAGGGAAGTCGAGCAGTTAGCGGAAGAGGGAGAAGCGTAATGCGGGGACTCTTTATTGCCTTAGAAGGATCGGATGGCTCCGGCAAAACGACGGTATTAAACGGCATTCGCAACCATTTTGACAAAGCGGGCATAGAGGTGCTCTATACGCGAGAACCGGGCGGTCCACCCATTGCGGAGAAGATTCGCGCCTTGCTGCTGGACCCTATGAACGGTGAAATGACCGCCATGACGGAGGCCTTGCTCTATGCGGCTTCTCGTGCCCAACATGTCGAAGAGGTAGTGCTTCCGGCACTGGAAAAGGGCGCCATCGTTCTGACCGATCGCTTTGTATTAAGTTCATTGGCGTATCAGGGCGCAGCACGTGGCCTCGGTCTACCCGCCGTGGCAGAAATCAATCGCTATGCAACGGGCGGACTAATGCCGGATTTGACGCTTTTCTTGGATGTAGATCCGGTGACCGTGTTACGGCGTAAGGCCGAAACGGCCAAAAAAGATCGATTGGAAGAAGCAGGTGACGCTTTTTTTCAAAAAGTTTATAATGGATATCAACAAGCCATCCCTATGATGCCGCATGTTGTACGAATTGACGCCTCGAAGCCTGCGGAAGCCGTCATCGAAGCGACTTGGCAGGCGATTGAAAAAAGCCACGCACGGTGGCAAAAAGGAGCCACGCGATGAAACTATTAGTATGTATCGTTCAAGACAGCGACGCAGCGCCCTTAACGGAGGACCTCGTTGAGAATCAGTTCCGCGTTACTCGTCTGCCGTCCACCGGCGGATTTTTGAAAAGCGGCAATACCACGCTGCTCTTGGGCGTAGAAGAAGTTCAGGTGCATGATGCGTTGGATATCATTCGCCGCAATTGTTCTCGCCGCAAGACCATTGCGCCCATGATGAGCCCGCAGATTGATCCGAGCTCGTATTCCTCAATTCCCATTGAGATTGAAGTTGGCGGCGCTACGGTATTCCAGCTGGACATCGATCAGATGTATCGTTTATGAGTAGCACGGCAAAACTATCGGAACTGTCGCACGCCTATCTCATCGAAGGCGAGCGAGACATAGCGCTTCGAGAAGCGCGCCGTTTGGCGCGCGGGATTCTGATGCCTCAAGACGAGGCCACTCCCCTCGAAGCGCTGCGTGATTTTAGGGAAGTTCCGGATGAGAAGGTTCCCATCGCTATGGTACGGGAGCTGACGGCCGGTATGTACCAGAGACCGCTTGAGAGCGCGTATCGTGTACTTCTTTTGAATTATGCGGATCTTCTGCGTGAAGAGGCACAAAATGCCCTGTTAAAATCGCTGGAAGAGCCGCCTTCTTATATTGTTTGGATTTTAGTCGCGGAAAATTACCATAAACTGTTGCCCACGATTCGTTCGCGCTGCCGTTTGATACATTTGTCGCGTGCTCGTCAGGATAAGACCTCTCTTTCTCCGGAGGAAGAGGAGGCGTTGTTTCAACTGTTGCGCAAGAGCCTTGCGGGCGAAGGGGCGGTTGTTTTTGATCGTCGGGAGACGTTGAGTCCCTGGGTGGATAAAAAAACAGAGACGCTATCCGCTATCACAGAGATTCTGCAAAATATGCTACAATATAAAAGTATACAAAGTTTTGTATCCGCAGACCCACGACGACGGGCGCATTGCAAAGCGCTGTGTCAGGAAGTCTCGTTTTCACAGATTTGTCTGGCCATCGAGCAGACAGAACAACTGCGGGGGCTGTTGGATGTGAATATCAACATGCCCATGGCATGGGAGCACTTTTTTTTGCATCTCGGAAGCAATTCCGTGAATTCATAGATGTTGCATAGAAGGGAAAACGAATGACGGAAGTAATTGGCGTTCGTTTTCAACGCACCGGTACCATCACCTATGTGGATCCGAATGGTGAAAAAGTCGCGAAAGATGAGGGAGTCATCGTTGCTACCGATCGTGGTGTTGAATTCGGAACGATTCGTATAGAGAATATTGAGTTACCCGGAGAGTTATTGCCGCCGATTTCGGCAACGCTTTTGCGCCGAGCGGATGCGGCTGATCGGGAGACTGTTGAGGAAAACAAGCGTTTAGCCAAGGACGCATTGGCGCTTTGCGCGATAAAAATCGAAGAGCATCAACTGGACATGAAGCTGGTGGATGCAGAATATACGTTTGATCGTGATAAGTTAATTTTTTATTTTACGGCGGAGGATCGTGTGGATTTCCGCTCTTTGGTGCGCGATTTGGCGCAAAGTTTTCATACGCGCATTGAGCTCAGACAAATCGGTGTGCGTGACCAAGCCAAGATGATTGGCGGTTTGGGACAGTGTGGTCAGCCCGTTTGTTGTCGTCGTTATTTGAGCGATTTTATTCCGGTTTCCATTAAAATGGCAAAAACGCAGGGGCTTTCCTTGAATCCGACAAAGATTTCGGGAGTTTGCGGTCGTCTGATGTGCTGTCTGAATTATGAGCAGGACCATTACCTGAGCAATACGAAACGCGTACCGGCCAAAGGGACGCTGGTGTTGACGCAGGAAGGGCAAGGCTATGTCGTGGATCGCGATGTGTTGCAAACGCGCGTACGGGTGCATGTGTACAAACCGGACGGTTCGGAAGATGAAAAATACTATTATGTCAGCGATATCGAAGTGCTGGCACGTCGCAAAAAAGGTCAGCCGCGTCCCGAACTGCGCGATGAAGAGGAGCTGCAGGAGCATGAGTTTGTGACGGAAGGCGAGAAGGCCGAGCATCACAAGGAAAGGGCAGTATGCCCTGCTTGTCACTGCAAACCGTCCAAAGAAAATGCGGCGGTGGTCATGACTTCGGAGGAAGTCTCCATCACCGAAGTAATGGTTTCTGACGACCATCATGTGGAAACAATGACGGTGCAGGAGATGAAAATTCTGCGCGGAGAGACGAACGAGACGAAGGAGCCTTATGCGCAAAAGGGGCGCGTAAAAGCGCGGTCGCGTCGGCGCGAACGACATCGTTGATTTCTTGACATACTTTTCAGGAACGATTATGCTGTTCCTAACAGCATCGCTGTTAATGTGGAGTGAGAATTTAATACTTATAGGAGGTAGTATCATGGCACATGTAATTCATGATAACTGTATCGCGTGTGGGACGTGCATCAGTGAGTGCCCGGTAAATGCTATCAGCGAGGGAGACATCTACGTCATCGATCCTGATGCTTGCATCGATTGCGGTGCTTGCGCAGGTGTTTGCCCGACCGGCGCCATTGAACCGGAAGCCTAAGGAAGGAAGGGAGTGCACTGCACTCCTTTTTTTGTTGCTCCAATGAAGGAGGGATTATGCAGGAGACACAAAATGAAAAACAGGGACAGCTGATTCTGGTGCCTACGCCCATTGGGAATCGTAGCGACATTACGCTTCGCGCTCTTGAGGTATTACGCGCGGCAGACGTGATTGCCTGCGAAGACACACGTCACTCCGCTCCTCTCTTGGACGGCTACGATATCCATCGCCCTCTGATTTCTTATCATATGCATAACGAACAGGAACGCTCGGAAGAACTGCTGGATCGCGTGGAACAAGGCGAACGTGTTGCTGTCATTTCGGATGCCGGTATGCCCGGCGTTTCGGACCCGGGCGGCGTTCTTGTGCAAAAGGCCATTGCGCGGGGCCTTTCTTATACCGTATTGCCGGGCGCCTCAGCGGTAACCGTTGCCGCGGTCGCCGCAGGCCTTGGCGATGGGCGCTTTGCTTTTCTGGGTTTTTTGCCGCGTTCTGGCAAAGAACGCGAACAGGCGTTGATGTTCCTGGATACCTTGCCCATCGCCGCTCTTTGTTATGAGTCTCCATTTCGCATCCGAAAAACAATACTCGAGATGGGGGCGCGTTGGCCGGATCGCCATTTTGCCCTTCTGCGGGAATGGAGCAAGCAATACGAAGAAGCGCTGCACTTTATCGGACACGAAGCGGAATCTCTCTCGTTTGTAGAAAAAGGCGAATTCGTCCTGGCCATCGGCCCCGCCATCGCCACGGATACGACTTGGAGCGATGTTGCCGTTTGTGAAGCGTTGGAGCGTCTGGAAAGCAACGGTCTTTCGCCCAAGGCAGCCATGAAACAGGTCATGGCGGAATCCGGCCGCAGTCGCAATGCTATTTATCGCCTGCGCGAGGAGAGCCGCAGCAGCAACTGATTCTGCTAGCGTTGCCAAGGGAGCCGGCCTGTGAGAGAGCTCCCTTTTCCAGCACCAACCCCCTAAAAATATTACATATCTGTAATAATTTGTTCCAGTTTTTCCTAAAACCTAGGCTCGAATTTGCAAAATTACCATCGCCTCCATATAATAGTTGAGCAAATCGTAACAAAAGTATTACAATAGTGACAGTTTCGTTACAGGCACATCGGACTTCGACTCCCGATAAGGACTGACCATCCTGCCTGACGGATTGCACACCTTGCTAAGCAAGGGGGGAGGCTAAATGAAGAAACATTCGAGTAGAAGGGGACGTGCGCTTATTTTAGCGGGCGTTCTGATGATGAGCGCTGTCGCCGGCGGTTTTGTTTACGCGCAGCGTCCGAAAGTAGTTCATGTTACATATAATAATGAACAGAGAGAATTAGTAACCAGCAAGGAAACACTCGGTGATGCGTTAAAAGATGCGCGTTATGCGGATCTGGCAGATGCCAAGATCAGTATGGATCTGAATCATGCCGTCAAAGATGGGATGAACCTAGAGATCCTGACAAAAAAGAAAATTACCTTTTATAACGGTGGCAAAGCCGTGACGCGTGAAACGTATGCGTCCACCGTGGGCAGTTTTCTCACGGAAAACAACATCGATCCGGATCAGGATGACGTGATTCAGCCGGCGCGTACCGAAGACTTGCATAAGGGCGATACCGTTCGCGTGGATTATTACGAAACCCAAATGGTAACGGAGAACACGCCGTTAGATTTTAAAACGCTTACGAAAAACACAGACGATCTCAACATCGGCAAATCCAAAGTCCAACAAAAGGGCGAAAAAGGCAATCGCCAAACGGTGACCAAAACCATCCTGAAAAACGGACAAGTAGCGGAGAAACAAGTGGTATCGGATCAGGTGACAAAACAGCCGGTGGAAGAAATCATCCTAAAGGGCACACATGATTCGTCTCCACGAAGCCCCCAACTTTACACCTTAAGTCAGTTCCGCTTCCAAGGCGTGGTGTACTACGGCGGTTACAAATATACCTTCTATTCCCAGAGCGTCTTGCCTGGTGGTGGTCTCTATATTCCGGGACGTCATATTAACGCCGGTGGCTATGTTGTGGATGGCGATGGCTATATCGTGTTAGCCGGCAGTGCTGCGAAGGGAACAGTATTCCCGACACCATTTGGCCATTACGGCAAAATTTATGACCGCGGCACCTCAGGCAATCACCTGGACGTTTACGTTCGCTAAACTAGTAAAAAGATTATGAAGGCGACGTTTCAACAGTTATGTTGAAACGTCGCCTTTTTCTTTTGGCCGTCGGGGAAAAACTCTTATTGCACAGGCTTGTTTTGAACGGCGTGATGCGGCGGGGAGAGGTGGTTGGGCGAGGTGGCGGGACAACTGGGTCGGGCGATGCGGCAGGTTGAAGTGGTGGCGCGACTGGGCCAGGCGACGCGACGGGCCGAGCTATGCGGCGGATTGAGCTATGTGGTGGGGCGAGCTATGTGGCGGGGCGAGCTATGTAGCGGCGCGAGCTATGTAGCGGTGCAACGGAAGATGGAACGGCTAGCAGAATGCCTGCAAAACGGTCATCCGTACCGTGGGTTTTGGCAAAATCGCAATTACCCACGGTAGGAAATGGGGTGATGTTGTGCTTAGCGTACCGTGGGTTTTGGCAAAAACGCGATTACCAACGGTAGAAAATAGGGTGATGTTGTGCTTTGCGTACCGTGGGTTTTGACGAAATCGCAATTACCAACGGTAGAAAAAGGGGCGGTACGGCGCTACGCATACCGTGGGTTTTGGCAAAAACGCAATTACCAACGGTAGAAAAAGGGGCGGTACGGCGCTACGCATACCGTGGGTTTTGGCAAAAACGCAATTACCAACGGTAGGAAATGGGGCGGCACTGTGCTTAGCGTACCGTGGGTTTTGGCAAAATCGCAATTACCAACGGTAGGAAATGGAGTGATGTTGCGCTGAGCGTACCGTGGAGTTTGGCAAAATCGCAATTACCAACGGTAGAAAATGGGGTGGTACGGCGCTACGCATACCGTGGGTTTTGGCAAAAACGCAATTACCGACGGTAGAAAATGGGGCGGCACAGTGCTTGGCACACCGTGGGTTTTGGAAAAATCGCCAAAACCCACGGTACCTATCCGAATGGAGCTCGTCTGCACGCGCCGTTTCCCGTCGCTCGCCGTTTTCCCATCTCCCGCCGTTTTCCCATCTCCCGCCATTCCCCTTCACCCGCCGTTCCCCTGCGCCCGCCGTTCACCCTCGCCATACACTTGGCTTCCATAACTGTTGCCACCTGAATCTGGTATTATTAAGCCGAGGATTGTAATACAGTTGCGGTGACGAAATAACGCGTAATATCAGGCCTTTCAGAGTTTAGGCAATCACGCAATCGCGGACGACGTGCTGGCAGGATAATGGCAGGTTCTCAGAAATCCGGCAACCCGGGCCATCATAAACCCTTGGAAATCCGGCAACCCGGGCCATCATAAACCCTCAGAAATCCGGCAACCCCGGAAATTACAGATCCTCGGAAATCTGGCAGCATAGGACATCGCAAATACATAACAACCCCAACACAAACACACAGAAAACCGCAGAAAATACAAAGGAGGCATTATGCAGTACGAACTCAAGGGCGGGAGCTTTCCCGTGGTGATCTGTCAATTACAAAACGGCGAAGCCATGAAAACCGAAGCGGGCTCTATGGTCTGGATGAGCGATACGATGGAAATGTCGACCAATGCGGGCGGCGGCTTAGGCGGCATGTTTTCACGTGCGTTTTCGGGTGAGAATATGTTTCAAAACATCTATCGCGCCCATGGCGATGGTATGATTGCTTTCGGCTCCAGCTTCCCAGGGAAAATTTTGGCCTTGAAAGTTACACCGGCTCAAAACTTTATTTTGCAGAAGAAGGCATTCTTGGCCTCAGAGATGGGCGTGGAACTGGCAATGTATGTGAATCGCAAACTGGGCGCGGGCTTTTTTGGCGGTGAAGGCTTTATCATGCAGAAGGTCAGCGGAAACGGCATTGTCTTCGTGGAGGTTGATGGCGAATTCATGGAATATGAATTACAAGCCGGACAGCGGATGATCGTCGACACCGGGTATTTGCTTGGTATGGAGGCATCGGTAAACATAGATATCCAAGAAGTGCCGGGGCTGAAAAATAAACTGTTGGGCGGCGAAGGCCTCTTTAACACCGTACTGACCGGTCCGGGCAAAATTTGGTTGCAGACGATGCCGATTAGCGGCTTAGCAAAGGCACTGTTGCCGTTTTTCCCGAGAAACTAAAGCAAAACGGGGGCCGAAAGGGTCGGTTTCTTGACACGCTCCGTTAGGAATCGGTATCATGAGGCGATAAGGGGGATTTGCCATGAAATACTTTGGTACAGATGGATTTCGCGGAGAAGCGAATCGATCCTTGACGGCCGCACATGCTTTTAAGATCGGCCGTTATTTAGGCGCGCATTTTGTGCAATTGCAGAAAGACTTGCGTGCTTCTTGCGGTGGTGGCCGCAATTTGCCCGAATGGGCCGAGGAAAAACGTCCGCGCATTGTCATCGGTAAGGATACGCGCCGTTCAGGCTACATGCTGGAAAATGCATTGGCCGCAGGCATTACGACAAGCGGCGCAGATGTCAGCCTGATGCACGTGACTACTACACCCTCCGTCTCGTATGCGGTACGGGTGGATAATTTTTGCTGCGGCATTATGATCTCCGCCAGCCATAACCCGTTCTACGATAATGGCATTAAGGTCATTAACAGCGCAGGCGGTAAGATGGAAGAAGCCCTACTTCAAGAAGTGGAAGACTACATGGATGCGGAAGAGGAGACGCTACCGCTTGCCGGACGTGGCGATATCGGCATGGTCGAAGACTATTCGCGTGGCCGCAATCGCTATATCGGCTATTTGATTCAGACGGTGCGTCGGTCGTTTAAGCGTATGCGCGTCGGCTTGGACTGTGCCAACGGCGCTTCCTTCACGATTGCGAAAAACGTCTTTGATGCGTTGGGAGCGGAGACGCATCTCATTCACGACAATCCGAACGGCCTGAACATTAACTTGGACTGTGGTTCCACCCATATCGAAAGCCTGATCGAGCTGGTCAAGAAACAGAAACTGGATTGCGGCTTTGCTTTTGATGGCGATGCAGATCGCTGCATTGCTGTGGACAATCGCGGTCACGTGGTCAATGGCGACGCAATTCTTTACATTTGCGGCAACGATATGAAGGCACATAATGCGCTGCCTAACGATATGGTTGTGACCACCATTATGAGTAATTTTGGCCTGTATAAGGCGTTTGAAAGGGCCGGCATTGCCTATGTTAAGACACCGGTTGGCGACAAGAATGTCGCGGCGGAAATGTTTGAGCATGGTTACGCCTTAGGCGGCGAACAGTCCGGCCATATCATCTTTTCCAAATACGCTACAACCGGCGATGGCGTGCTGACAGCGTTACGGCTGGCAGAAATCATCGTCGAAAACAAAACCGATCTGGCATCGTTGCATCAAGACCTTTTCGATTATCCGCAGGTGTTGTGCAACATCCTTGTTGATGATAAAGAAGGCGCTTTGGCCAATCCGCGTGTGCAGCGCGCTATTGAAGAAGCCAATCGCGTTCTTGGCAATGAAGGCCGCACGGTGGTGCGTGCTTCCGGCACGGAACCGCTGATTCGCGTGATGGTCGAGCACTTGAAGGATGATTTATGTCAGCAAATGGCGGATCATATTGTGCAAGCCTTCCGCGAAGAGGGCTATACCGAATGATTTTTCCAGACGAAGCCCTGGAAGTGCTGCGTCGTTTGGAGGAAGCAGGCTATGAAGCCTGGTTTGTCGGCGGCGCCGTAAGGGATCGCGTTCTGGGACGCGAAGCGGCAGATGTGGACATCACGACCAGCGCCACACCATCGGAGATTGAGGCGGTCTTTGCTGGAGAGCGGACGCTCGATGTGGGCAAATCCTTCGGCACCATTCGCGTCGTGATGCCGCAGGCGGTATATGAAGTGACGACCTATCGGGCAGAAAGAAACTATATCGATGGTCGACACCCTGAGACGGTGGAATATTCCCGTCATATCGAAGACGACCTCAAACGCAGGGACTTTACGATGAATGCGATGGCTTGGCATCCCGAACGGGGTCTCTTGGACCTTTATGGCGGACGCCAGGATCTTGCGGCAGGTCTCTTGCGCGCCGTGGGCGTGGCAGCGGAGCGTATGGAAGAGGACGGTTTGCGCATGCTTCGCGCAGTGCGCTTTGCCTCCCGCTTTGCTATGAAACTTGAGCCATCGCTACGAAAAGCCATTATTGATCAACATACGCAAATCGAGTGCATATCGGTTGAGCGATGCTATGAAGAATTAGAGCGGATGCTTACGGAAGGCCATCCCGATCGCGCCGTGGATTTATTGGCGGAAACGGGGTTGTGGGAGGCGTTGTTCCCGGAACTTCCCGCAGCAAATGTTTCTCGCCCGCTTTTGCGTGCGGTGGCAGATGATGCCGCCTCGCGCTGGGCGGCTGTCGGCAGTGGAAATCGAACCTTGCGCACCCGGGAAGTCGAGGAGAATACCTCGGCAGAACGGGAAGCCGGGGCTAAGGAACGCGCCAAGCGAATGACGGAGATTTTGCATCGCTTCAAAGCGTCCACGAAGCGCTCTTCGGATGTGCGGTTATTACTCGAAGCACGTGCGGAAGCGCTGCCGCAGACCCTACCGGAAGCACGAAAATGGCAGGGCGAGCATCCCAAGGACACGCGGCGTATACTGCAATTCTTAGCAGAAATAAGTCCCGTGCTGTATCCGGAAGGCGCGTGGCGGACGAAAACCCTGGAGCGCATTACCCACACCAGCGCATTAATCGATATAATAGAAGAATCGCATCTGCCTGTAAGCATTAAGGATCTGGCCATACGCGGCGAGGATTTATTAGCGCTCGGTATGAAACCAGGAAAACGCGTCGGGGCGATGCTTCTGTATTTGCTGGATCAGGTTATCGAGGAAAAACTGGAGAATACGACATCGCGTCTTTGCGAAGCTGCGCGTCGTAAGTTGGAAGAGGGAGAGAACGGATGAAGCCGATCATAGTTGCTGATTCAAGTTGCGATTTAAACGACGTGCTGGCCAAGGAAATAGCCATTCAGCGTGTGCCTTTCGCATTAACCAGTAATGGGCATCACTACGTGGATGACGAAACCATGGACATCAAAGCCTTCTTGGCAGACATTGATGCTTCCGAGGAAGTCACGCAGAGTGCGGCAATGTCTCCGCAGCATTTTATCAACGCCGTGGGGGATGCCGAGGAAGCCTTCCTGATCACGATTACGGGACGACTGAGCAGCACCTATAATAATGCCTGCATGGCAGCACGAGAGATGCGGGAAGCCGGCAAAAAGGTTCACGTCTTTGATTCACAAGCGGCTTCTGCCGGAGAAACGTCGTACATGTTCCGCATTCATCAAGCCATTGAAGCGGGCATGACGTTTGAAGAGATTGCTGCCAAAGAAGCAGAAATTGCACAAACCAACTACACATACTTCATTTTAAATAATTACAGTACGTTGACGAAGTCCGGGCGTCTTCCGCGCATTGCCGGCAATATTCTGACAAGTCTCTCTATTTGCCCGGTTTGCCGCGGCGTGAATGGAGAAATCGGCTTAAAGTCTATTGCACGCGGCATGGATAAGGGCGTGAAGCGATTGGCGCAGCACATTGCTGCCGAAGCGGTCGACTTTTCCCAACGCACCCTCTTTATTACGCATATTGATGATCCGGAAAGAGCGGAGCAGGTGAAGGAAGAAATCTTGAAGCTCTCACCGTTTCCTCGTGTTGAAATTATGGCAGGCACCGGACTTAATACCTGCTATGCCAACCGAGGCGGGATTATCATCGGATTTTAACCAATTGCGCTTGGCACATATGGTATAATCATAAAATCGTGTTAAAAATGAAACAATAAGTTTTTCTAAAAGGAGTTTTAAAGCATGGCAAAACTGCAATCACATGAAGACAATCGCGCGGTCTATACGTTTGAGATCGCATGGGATCTTTTCGACAAAGAAGTGAACAAGGTCTACAACAAGAACAAGAATCGCTTCCAGATTCACGGCTTTCGTAAAGGCAAAGCCACCCGTAAAATCATTGAAATGAGCTACGGTGAAGGCGTCTTCTACGAAGATGCGCTCAATAACCTTCTGCCCGAATACATCGAAAACGCCTCCAAAGAATTGGAATTGGAACCCATCGGCCGCCCGGACGTGGATGTGAAGAAGCTGGAAAAGAAAGAAACGATTGAGATCGAAGTTTCTACAGATACCAAACCGCATCCGACCTTGGCAGACTACAAGGGCATGGAAGTTGAACGTCATCCGGTGACCGTTGAGGAAGCGGAAGTCGATCAGGTGATTTCCTCAGAACAGCAGAAAAACGCCGTCATTCGTCCGGTAGAACGTGCTGCAAAAGAGGGCGATACGGTACAGATTGATTATGCCGGCAGCGTGGATGGTGTTGCTTTTGGAGGCGGCACCGCAGAAAAGCAGCAGTTGGAATTGGGCTCCGGTTCGTTTATTCCCGGCTTTGAAGAACAGATTGTCGGTCATAAAGCGGGCGAGAGCTTTGACGTGAACGTCACGTTCCCGGAGAAATATCATGCCGAAGATTTGGCCGGCAAAGATGCCGTGTTTGCGGTTGTGCTGCATGAAGTGCAGGAGAAGGATATTCCGGAAGCCGACGATGATTTTGCGCAGGATGTCTCCGAATATGACACCATGAAAGAATATCGTGACGCCATCCACAAGGATCTGCAGGAAAAAGCAGAAGAGCGCGACCTCAATCGTCGTCAGAACGATGCCTTGGCAAAATTGGCCGAGATCTCCGATGTCAAAGTACCGCAGTCCATGATTGACGATCAGGTTGAGGTGGAAATCCGCAACATGGCCAACCAGCTGCAGCAGATGGGCCTTTCCTTTGATCAGTACCTGCAATACAGTGGCCAGAGCATTGATATGATGCGTGCCAACTATACTCCGATGGCACGCGCCCGTGTTGCCGGCGATCTGGTACTCGGCAGCCTCGTCGAAGAGCAGAAATTCGAAGCGACGGAGGAAGAAATTGCGGACGAGATGAAAGAGATTGCCCAAACGTATGGCGCACAGGATCCGGAAGACTTCATTCGCCGCATGAAAGAGATGAACCAGGAAGAATTGGTGGCGGATGATATCCGTAAAAAGAAAGCGCTCGACTATCTGCTTGAGCAGGTAAAATGGGTGGACGCGCCGGAAGAGACGAAAGAAGACACCGATGAGACAAAAAAGGACGAGAAAAGCGTAGAGAAAGAGTCAAAGTCGGGGTACGATAAGAAGGCAGACAAAAAGTCTGCAAAAGACAAAACGGAAGAAAAGTAAGCGGGCCACAGCGTTGGCCCGAAAGGAAGAGAGGAAAATATGCCTTTAGTCCCAACTGTGATTGAAACGACCGGACGCGGAGAGCGTGCGTATGATTTATTTTCACGCCTCCTGGAAGAACGTATCATTTTTGTGACCGGACCGATTGAAACACAAATGGCCAATCTGATTGTCGGACAGCTACTGTTCTTGGAGCATAAAGCGCCAAACAAGGATATTCAGTTGTACATTAACTCGCCCGGTGGTGAGGTAACGGCCGGCATGGCTATTTTTGATACCATGAACTACATCAAAAGTGATGTCTCCACCATCTGCGTGGGGATGGCAGCCAGCATGGGAGCCGTACTTTTGGCGGCCGGCACGAAGGGCAAGCGCTATGCACTGCCCAACTCGGATGTTATGATTCATCAGCCATCCGGTGGTGCGCAGGGTATGGCCTCCGACATTGAAATTACCGCAAAGAAAATTCTCGAGACGAAAATGCGCCTGAATCAGATTTTGGCCGACGCTACCGGTCAACCCCTGGAGATCATTGAGAGGGATACGGACCGCGATCGCTGGCTGAACGCCGAAGAGGCAAAACAGTACGGCCTCGTGGACCAAGTCATTACCTCCATGAAGTAAAAAGAACAAGGAGAAGAAATGGCTGATTTTCACGAAGATCCGGTTCGTTGCTCATTTTGCGGCAAAACATCGGATGAGGTGGAACAGATTGTGGCCGGTCCCGGCGCTTTCATTTGTAATGAATGCATTGCTCTTTGCGACGAGATGATGCGGGAACGGAGTCAGGAAGCGGCCAAACAAGCCTCGCAACAACGCAAATTGCCCACGCCTGATGAAATCAAGCGGGCGCTGGACGATTATGTCATTGAACAAGAAGAAGCAAAAAAGGTGCTGTCGGTGGCGGTTTACAACCACTACAAACGCATCTATCGCGGTGAAGAAACCACCGTGGAAATTCAAAAGTCCAATATTTGTCTGATCGGCCCCACGGGTTCTGGCAAAACGTTGCTGGCGCAAACGCTGGCAAAGACGCTGCAAGTGCCCTTTGCCATTGCGGATGCGACAACGCTCACTGAGGCCGGCTATGTGGGTGAGGATGTCGAAAACATCATTCTGAAACTTCTGCAAGCCGCCGATTATGATGTGGAATTGGCACAACGCGGCATCATTTATATCGATGAGATTGATAAGATTGCGCGCAAATCCGAAAATCCGTCCATTACCCGTGACGTTTCCGGTGAAGGAGTGCAACAGGCTCTGTTGAAGCTCATCGAAGGAACTGTAGCCAATGTGCCGCCACAAGGCGGACGCAAGCACCCCAATCAGGAATTCATTCATGTGGACACCTCAAACATTCTGTTTATTGTTGGCGGTGCCTTTGCCGGGATCGAACAGGTCATTAAAGACCGTCGGGAGAAAAATCCCATCGGATTTAATCAGGCCGTAGCGGATCACTCGGAAGAAACCATCTCGGAGACTTTGCAAGAAGTGATTCCCGAGGATCTGATGAAATTCGGACTGATTCCTGAACTCATCGGTCGCGTTCCCGTTCTAGTGGCATTGAATGAGCTGTCTGTGGAAACGCTGGAACGTATTTTGACCGAGCCAAAAAATGCTCTGGTCAAACAGTATCGTGAGCTGTTCCGCATGGATGACACAGAACTGACCATCACGCCCGAAGCCATTCATGCGATTGCAGAAAAGAGCTTTGCGCGAAAGATGGGCGCGCGCGGATTACGCTCGATCATGGAGTCTGTTCTTATGGATGCCATGTATCAGGTCCCTAGCGACACCTCTGTTCGTCAAGTGGTTGTGGATGAGGACAACATCCGAAAGGAAACGCCTTTGCGGATGGTGAAAGAAACAGAAATGCCGGGACAGCAAAAAATGTCCTTGCACGAAAAGTAAAACACGGGGCACCGTGAAGCTTACGGCGGCCGACAGCCGGGAAACCGGCTGTTTTTTATTAGGAGGAGCAATGTTACCCAAGTATTATGAACTAAAAAAGACGGTCTTACCCATTCTCTTGGTGCGCGGCTCCGTTGTGTTTCCCAACCAGGTGATTCACTTCGATTTGGAAAGCGAAGAGGCGGAAAGCGTCCTGGAATGGGCGACACGCAATCATTCGCCGGTAGTGGTCGTTCCCATGACGGATCCTACCATTGAAGAGCCCTCATTGGGCGATTTTTCCGAATTCGGTACGGTGTCCAGCATTCGCCAATCATTCCGCTTGCCCGGCGGCTCCAGCAAAGTCATCGTGGAAGGTATCGCGCGGGCTAAAATTGCGCATATCATTCGCACGGATCCTTATGTCGAAGGCGAAATTTTAACCTACACCTATCTGCCGGATGAAGTCGAGGTAGACGAAAAACTGCAAAATGTGATGCGCCTGACCGCCACCGCTGCCGTGGATTATCTCAAGGAATCCATGCAGGTGCCGGAAATGTTCCTGTATCCGCTTCTGGACGCCAAAGATCCCGGCCTTTTAAGCGATGAGCTGGCCTCTCATCTGGACTTGCGCCATGATGAAGAATTGGCCCTCTTACAAGAGCTGAACTTACAGGAGCGCTTGTATCAATTGCGCGCGGATATCGCTCTGTTGACCCAATTGTCGCGTCTGGATAAAGAAATCAGCGAAAAGGCGCAGGAGCGTCTGCAGCAGTCACAAAAAGAATTTGTGCTTCGCGAGCAAATGAACATTCTGCGTGAGGAACTCGGTGAAACCGGCGGGGATCCCGATAATGCCGTCGAAGAATATCGCGAAATCTTCGCGCATCTGCCTCTTTCCGAAGAAGCGCGCGCGGCAGTCGATAAAGAGCTGGAGCGATTGGCGTATTTATCGCCAATGTCCCCGGATTTAAATGTATCCCGTGCCTATTTGGATACCCTGGCAGCCCTTCCATGGGGCGAATATACGCAGGATCGAAAAGATCTGGCCGAGAGTCGTGACATTTTGGATCATGACCACTACGGCTTGAAGGATGTCAAAGAGCGTATCTTGGAATTCATTGCCGTGCGTCAGCTGCGCCAAGATTCCAAGGGCTCCATTCTCTGCTTTGTCGGGCCCCCGGGCGTTGGAAAGACTTCCATTGCGCGCAGCATTGCGGCATCCATCGGGCGTAAATTTGTGTCCATGCGTTTGGGCGGCGTCTCGGATGAATCGGAAATTCGCGGGCATCGCAAGACCTATGTGGGTTCCATGCCGGGGCGAATTATTTACCACATGACCAAGGCAAAAAGCATGAACCCCGTATTCCTTTTGGATGAGGTGGATAAAATCGGCAGCGATTTTCGTGGCGACCCAGCCAGTGCCTTACTCGAGGTCTTAGATCCGGAGCAAAACAGCTCCTTCCAGGATCGCTTTTTGGAAATCCCCTTTGATCTGTCACAGGTTATGTTCATCACGACGGCCAATACGACGGAAACCATTCCGCGTCCTTTGCTGGATCGTATGGAAGTGATTCGTATCGAAGGCTACACTGACCAGGAAAAGCTGGTCATTGCCCAGAAACATCTGCTTCCGAAAGCGCGCAAGGAAAGCGGCTTGCTGGCGAAACAGATGGTCCTGCCGAAGATGGTTTTGGAGGACATTTTACACTTCTACACGCGAGAAGCCGGCGTACGTGAGTTGGAACGGCAAATTGAAAAGATTAGCCGGCGCGCGGCCAAACGTATCGTCGAAGGGGCAGATTCGGTGCACGTGGGAAAGAAAAACCTGAAGGATTTCTTGGGCGTCCCTAAATTTAATGATGAGCCGCTGGCAAAGACGCCGCAGATCGGCGTGGTGAACGGCCTCGCCTGGACGGAAGTCGGCGGAGAGATTCTCAAAGTCGAAGCTAACCTCATGAGTGGTCACGGCGGCGTATTAACAACCGGCTCCATCGGTGACGTAATGCGCGAATCCGCGCAGCTTTCGCTTTCCTTTGTACGCGCCAATGCCAAACGCTACGGCATTGATCCGGGCTTTTACAATTACTTTGATACGCATATTCATATGCCCGAGGGCGCCGTGCCGAAGGACGGTCCCTCTGCCGGCATTACGATCTTAACGGCGTTAGTTTCGGCGCTTACGAAGCGTCCCGTCCGCAATGATATAGCCATGACGGGCGAAATGACGTTAACGGGGCAAGTACTGGCCATCGGTGGTCTCAAAGAAAAGATTCTGGCGGCTCGTCGCTATCAAATACACACTATCTTTTTGCCGAAAGAAAACCATCGCGACCTGATGGAAATCGAAGAGATCGTTCGGGAAGGCATGCAATTTGTGGAAGTTTCCCATGTGGACGAAGTGTTGCAGGCAGCACTCCTTGAACCGGTGGAAATGAAGAAGCCTGTCGTCTTCCGTTCGCGGGAGAAGACGAGCCATCTGGGCTTTCATATTTCCTCTACCTCGGGGGACATGTCGACACAAAGCGATGGCCCTTCGGCTGAAAACAACGGGAGCCTTTTATGAAAATCATTACGTCTGCCTTAGAGGCCATGGCAGCGCTGCCATCGCAATATCCGACGGAAGAATTACCGGAGATTGCCTTTGCCGGACGCTCCAACGTCGGCAAATCCACCCTCATCAATTCACTCTGTCAACGCAAAAAGCTGGCCTATACCTCCGCTACCCCGGGAAAAACGCGCACGGTCAATTTTTATCGCATTGAAGCCGAATGGGAGGAAGCACGCCATGCCTTTCGCCTGGTGGATCTGCCTGGCTACGGCTATGCGAAAGCATCCCGCAAAGCCCAGGAAGAATGGGCCGCCGGCATTAATACGTATCTCGAAAGCCGATCCATGCTTCGGGAGGTCATCCTGCTCTGTGATTTGCGTCATGCACCAACAGCGTTGGACAAGCAGATGTACACCTGGATTCGCTCGAACGGCTATGTCGGTCATGTGATTGCCACAAAGGCGGATAAAGTTCCCGTCACGAAAATTCGCGCCCAACAAAAAGTGTTGGCACAGACACTTGGCACCGATGTCGCACACATTCATCCTTATGCCGGCAATGTTGCCACAAAGAGTTTCGGGTCAGAAGAACTTCGCCTGTTGCTGTTACCCTTTGTTTCGTAGGGAAGGCGAAAGCGATAGAGCGGCACGCAGCGGACTTGCCGGCGCCAGCCCTGCCACGTTTGCCAAGGATTTTATAAGATCTTTAAAATTTGCCCATAATGCTTGAAACGCCTTTGCTATACTGAATAGGGAAGGGAGGAGACATGAAGGTATTACTCACCAGTGATTTAAATCCGGAGTCCGTGAATGGCGTGATTGTCTCCGTACTACTGTTGAAACGAGAGTTGGAACGGCACGGCTGTGACGTCAAGCTGTTGACGCTGTCGTCCACGTTCCGTACCTATCAGCAGGATGACGTGTATTACGTGGGTTCTATTCCACTTGACGCAGTGTATCCCGACTTGCGTGCTTCGCTGGACACGCACAACGGCCTCATTGATGCGTTGATCGATTGGAAGCCGGATATTATCCACTCTCAATGCGAATTTTTCACCTATTCTTTCGTACAGCGCATTGCGCGCAAGTGTCGCTGTCCCATTGTGCACACCTATCACACGCAATACGAGTACTACACCAAATACGTATTGCCGGGCCATTGGGATTCACTCTTGGCCCGAGGCATGGCCCTGCGTCTGCAAACCGCTGATGTAGTGATTGCGCCGACGGACAAGACGCGACAGTATCTTCTTAAAGAAAACATCTGTTCGAATGTGCGCGTGATTCCGACCGGCATTGATCTGGAAGCCTTCTCCCATCCGGGCACACCGGAGGAACAGCAGAAAATTCGGGATGCTCTCGGCGTGCCGCCCACCTGGCGCCTCTATGGCAATGTCGGGCGTGTTGCGCATGAAAAGAATCTGGACGAAATATTGCGCATTCATAAAAAAGTGCGGGAAATCCGCTCGGATGTAGGTCTTCTCCTTGTCGGCGATGGCGCAGCCATGAAAGAGCTGAAAAAAGAAATCGCCGCCTTGCAGTTGCAAGACAGCGTGTTTTTGACCGGCATGGTGCCAAAGGACTCGGTCGGGACGTATTATCGATTGCTCGATTTCTTCGTTTCCGCTTCCGTATCGGAAACACAGGGCCTCACCTACATCGAAGCGCTCTCCATTGCCCGTCCCGTCATTGCCCGTCGCGATGCCGCCATCACCCAAGTGGTGCTGTCCGACATCAATGGCATGCAATATGACACGCCGGACGAATGCGTCCAAACCATCTTGCGCCTCTTGGATGACGACGCCCTCTACGACCGCTGGCAAGAAGGTGCCATCACCACCAGCAAGCAATTTGGCAAAGAGATTTTTGGCGATCGTGTTCTCGCCTTGTATCAAGAAGTCTTAAACCGGGGCACTTTACCCGTTGGCACACAGAAATGGCTCAGCTCTCGTGTTTCTCAACGTCTGCGAGAACAGCAGGAAGCCAGTGACTACGGCCAATGGCTGGTCGAAATTCGTCGCTTTTTACAGCGACAGGCCTATGAAAAAGTAACGGAAAAGGCTGAGAAAGCAGCACCGGAAACCGGTGGCGATGTTACCGACCGAATGCCTGGGAGGATCGATGAAAGACGATAAGACACCCACAAACGAGTTGAATTCGCCTACGACGGAAACGCAGCACAAGCACTCCTTGAAAGAATGGCGAAAAGAACATGAGCTCAGTCCGGAGAAAGCCGCAAAATTGCGCCGCTTTGTGACTATTGCTACGATCGTTGGCATGGGACTGTGCTTAGGTCTCGGCCTTTATGGTTGGCACATGGGGATTTTTACCGATGCCAACGCCATGCAGGCTTTCATTGCCAAGTCGGGCATTTGGGGCATGTTTTTCTTCTTTTTATTGCAGATTTTGCAATGTATTATTCCCATTATTCCCGGCAATGTCACCTCACTGGTCGGCATCTATTTCTTTGGTCCTTTACCCGGCTTTTTGCTGAATTACTTCGGCATATACGTCGGGGAAACTATATTGTTCCTACTGGCACGTTTCTTCGGCCCCAATTTTGTCCACGCCATGGTCAAGCCTGAAACCTATCAGAAATACAGTAAATGGATTGATGAAAATGATGCCAAAATCAAAAAGTTTTTCATCTGGACCATGGTGCTGCCCGGTATGCCCGACGACATCATCTGTCTGGTCATGGGCCTTACCAATATGTCCTTTAAGACTTTCGCTTTCCATCTGGCTTGGACCAAATTCCCGGCGCTTTTCATCTACACCTTCTTCCTAGAGTACGTCTTTAAGAAGGGCGGCACCGTCTTGGAATGGTTTAAAGCACACTTTATGAATTGAGAAGTAGAAGGAATCGGAAATAGAATCAAGAAAGGCGGCCGCGATGGCCGCCTTTCTTCTTTAGCTTTTAAAACAATTATTCTTCGACGGGCTCAAATTCGTCTTTGCCTACGCCGCAAACCGGGCATACCCAATCATCGGGCAGATCTTCAAAAGCCGTACCCGGCTTAATACCACTGTCCGGATCGCCTACAGCGGGATCATAGATGTGTCCACAAGCGGTGCATTCATATTTTTTCATACTCTTCCTCCATTTTTTTTGATACACGTTATGCTTTAACGTTCGTTTTCTTTATACCTTATTTGATGTTTTTCAAACAGGATGTCATCCTGCTCAGAATTCCATGCTTTCGTTAAAAATAGCTGTTTTTTGGGTAAGAAAAGAATACGTTGAGGATGGAGTGAAACTGCATGGAAAGGAGGATTTCGTGACCTATCTTTTTTCTGGTGCTGTTCCCAGCGAAATCGCTTCGATATGTGGTTTGGTGCGGGAACAGGTAGAAGAGATGCGCAGGCGCTGTGCCTTGGATGGGGACCAGCTGATGGATCTGCGATTGATATTGAGTGAGCTGATGATTAACGGCTGTGAACACGGCAATCAGAACGATCATTGTAAATGCGTACATTTGCGTTTGCGCGTGACGGAAAATCAAATTCAAATCGCTGTAAGGGATGAAGGAGAAGGCTTTGTGCCGAATCTGGAACCAAAGGATGAACGCCATCACATGGACTGCGGTGGGCGAGGTTTAAGAATTGTGTCGCAGCTGGTGGATCAGATGGATGTGCAGAAGAACGAAGTGCGCTGTACGCTGTATCGGGTGCACTAATGTCCGCCGAAAGCATAGCAAACGAAGCAACATAGCAGAATGGAAAGAAATCAGGGGAAACCCCTGATTTTTTTATGGTAACGGGGTCTCTGTGTTAAAATAATAGCGATTGTGATCAAAGGAGAGTTACATGCAAGATAGAGAAGCAATACGAAACGTGGCGATTGTGGCCCACGTCGATCATGGTAAGACGACGCTGGTGGATGCGCTGTTGCGCACCAGCGGGACGATACGTAAAAATCAGGAAGTGGTGGAGCGCGTGATGGACTCCAATGATTTGGAGCGGGAACGCGGCATCACCATTCTGTCAAAAAATACCGCTGTATACTTTGACAAAACAAAGATCAATATTATTGATACGCCGGGACATGCGGACTTCGGTGGAGAAGTCGAACGTGTATTGAAGATGTGCGATGGCGTTATCCTGGTGGTGGATGCCTTTGAAGGGCCTATGCCGCAAACTAAGTTTGTGCTGCGTAAGGCGATCGATTTATCGCTGCCTGCCATTATCTGCATCAATAAGGCGGATCGCCCGGATGCACGCGTGGATGAGGTACGAGAAGAAATTTATGACCTGTTTTTATCCATAGATGCCCCGCTGGAGTATCTGGACAGTCCCGTGATTTATGCCTCAGCTAAGAACGGCTGGGCCGTGGATGATATGACGTGGCGCGCGGCAGAAGAAAAGGGCAAGGAAGCCGTCGGAGAGGATATGCGCCCGCTGTTGCAGTGCGTCGTGGACACGATTCCCGCCCCGAGTGGCGATATTGATGCGCCCTTCAAGCTGTTGATTTCGACGGCAGACTATAATGATTATGTCGGCCGTATCGGTATCGGCAAGGTGGAACAGGGACAAGTGCATGTCAATGACGAAGCTGTCATTGCTAACTACAATGCGCCGGACAAGCATTTGAAGATTCGTGTGACGAATATTTTTGAATTTGACGGGCTGAAGCGCGTACCGGTGACGGAATCAGGCGTTGGCTCGATTGTGGCCGTGTCCGGTGTGGAAGGCATCGAAGTCGGCGATACATTGTGTGCGCCGGATGACGTGCAGGCGCTGCCTTTTGTGAAGATTTCAGAGCCGACGCTACAGATGACCTTCTCCGTGAATGATTCTCCCTTTGCGGGGCGTAGCGGCCAGTTTGTCACATCGCGCCATATCCGTGCGCGTTTGGAAAAAGAATTGCATACTGACGTGAGCTTGCGCGTGAGCGATGGCGATTCCACGGATTCCTTCCGTGTGAGCGGCCGTGGCGAGTTGCATCTGTCGGTATTGATTGAAAAGATGCGCCGTGAAGGCTATGAATTCATGGTGTCCAAGCCGGAAGTACTGTATCGCCAGGATGAACAGGGACATCGCCTGGAACCGATTGAGGAAGCTACGGTGGACGTCGACCAGGAATATGCCGGCGCAGTGATTCAGGCGCTCGGTCAGCGCAAGGGCGAACTGCAGGAGATGAAAACATCGCCGTCGGGCTATACGCGTCTGGTATTCCGTATTCCCGCCAGAGGCCTCATCGGCTATCGCCAGAGCCTCATGACGGACACGCGCGGCACGGGGGTGCTGAACAACGAGTTTGCGGGCTATGAGCCTTATAAGGGCGAAATTCCGACTCGCTCGGTGGGATCCCTTGTGGTGTTTGAAACCGGTACGACAACAACCTACGGCCTCTTTGCTGCGCAGCAGCGCGGATCGCTATTTTTGGGCGCCGGTGAAGAGGTCTATGAAGGCGAAATTATCGGATCGAACCCGAAGGGCGAAGATCTGGACGTCAATGTATGCAAAAAGAAGGCGTTAACCAATATTCGTTCGGCGGCCGCTGACGATGCGCTGAAACTGACGCCGCCGAATCGCCTGAGCCTCGAGCAAATGATGGAATTCATTGAAGCGGACGAGCTGATTGAAGTGACGCCGGCCGCGTATCGTATGCGTAAGGCCATTTTGAGCGGTCAAGCACGCTATAAACAAGCCAAATATAAGAAATAACGCGAGCAAAATAGAAGTGGAAGGGTGCCATGGATCCGTTATACCTATTCAATCTGTTGGCGCAAAATGCGTGGTGGATTAATATCTTGCTGGCCATAACGATTGTGTATTCCAATCGTCGCCGACCGGCACGCTCCACCATGCTCTGGATCATGATGATTGCTATTTTCCCCATCGTGGGCTTCATTCCGTATCTGCTTCTGGGACGTGATACACGTCGTCGTCGCCTTTTCCGAGCCAAAGAATCACTGGACGTGGATGTGTTGCATCATGCGCTGATCAAGTGGGATGAGGTTACGACACAGGTACCGGTGGAGGAAGAAGGACGCTTTCAGGACTATCTGGAACTGATCCGTCTCAATGTACGCACAGGACTGACGAGCTTATCCGGCGATAATGACGTCGAGACCTTTTTCGACGGCGCCTCGAAATTTCAGAAATTACTGGAAGATATCGATGCTGCGCAGGAAGAGATCAATTTTCAATATTATATTTTGAAATCGGATGTGCTTGGCACGACGGTGATTCAGGCACTGATCCGTGCCGCACGCCGCGGCGTTGTCGTGCGCGTTTTGACCGATGGCGTCGGCGGACGCGCCCTTTCGAGCGGCATGAAACGCGTGATGCGCCAAGAAGGCATTCAGGTGGGCATTTTTTATCCCTCTTTTTTGCGCTATATCAATCTGCGTTTGAATTATCGTAACCACCGCAAAATCGTTACCATCGATGAACGCATTGCCTATATCGGCGGTTTCAACGTTGGCGATGAATACATAGGACGCAATTATCGCTTCGGTTTTTGGCGCGACACGCATTTGCGTATTGTCGGCTCTGCGGTTGCAGATCTCAAAGTGCGTTTTCTGCAAGACTGGAATTTCGTGACCGGCGGCGATGAAATGGAAGAGCGCGAGGTGATTGCGCATCCCAGTGAAAATGGCGATGCCTTCTGCCAGCTGGTTTTCAGCGGCCCCGATTCGCCACAAGCGAATATTAAACTGTCCATGCTGAAGATGATTGCTTCGGCAGACGACGTGATTTATATGCAGACACCGTATTTCATTCCCGATCAGTCCTTCTATGACGCTTTAGTCGTAGCATTGCAGCAGGGAGTGGAGGTGAACCTCATGATTCCGAATCGTCCCGACCATCCGGTCGTCTTCCCGGCCACCATGTCCTTTGCCGGGGATCTCATTCGCGCCGGGGCGCGCGTGTATCGCTACGAAAAAGGGTTCATGCATAGCAAAGTGATGATTATCGATGATTACGTATCCATGGTAGGCTCCTGTAATATCGATGAGCGCTCCTTTTCGTTAAACTTTGAGGCATCGGAACTGGTTTATTCGCCGCGCATCAATGCACGTCTGAAACGGGCGTTTCACGAAGATATGCAGGAGAGCACGTTGTTGACACGGGAAGTGTATAACAAACGCTCCTGGCTCCTGAAGTTGAAGGAGCCCATCTGCCGTCTATTCGCACCATTACTATAAGGAGGAAACCATGAAGAATGCGCATGAACCGACGCGATTGGGAAAATTGCTGACGGTATTATTGACCGTCAGTCTGGTTCTCTTTGCCATCAGCTATGTACTGCTTTTTGTCATTCAAAATGTGGCTGCCTCTTGGGCCATGGTCGTATTGGCGGTGCAGGTACCACTCAATGCGGTGATTTGGCTAGGATTGTTTTTTCATGTTGTGGGCATTTTCCTGCGTCGCCCAGCCAGCGCCGGCGATGTCTGGATCGGCCTGGCGGAAGGGTTGCTTTTGTGCTGCTTGACGCCGGAGGTCTTTACCACTTGGCAAGCCTTTACGGAAGATCCCGGTTTATTGTTTTCGATGTTACGCCAGCCGTTATATTTTCGCTTTTGGACACTGGCGCGCATGATCAGCGTGTTGACGCTGCTCGTAAAATATGTGGGGCCGCGCTGGCTGCAGCAGGCTCCGAAAGCGCCGCTCACCTTGGAAGAGGTTGCGGGGCGGGCTTTCAATAGTCCGTCGGAAAACGGAGAGGATCCGTCTCACTGACGCATTGGGACGGGTAGGAGGAGAGTATGGAAAAAGCGATTTCGGGAGCGGTCATCCGACGATTGCCGAAGTATTTGCGCTATCTGATTGCTCTGCATGAACAGGGCGTGGAGCGCATTTCATCGCAGAAGTTGAGTGATATCACCGGTTTTACCGCTTCACAGATTCGGCAGGATCTGAACCACTTTGGAGGCTTTGGACAGCAGGGGTACGGCTATAACGTGGAGTCCCTGCGAGAACAGATTACGCGCATCATCGGCCTGCATCAGGAACATCATGTAGCCATCGCAGGTGCCGGCCACTTAGGCGTTGCGCTGGCCAACTCGGATTTGTTCAAAGAAAACCACCTGCATCTGGAGGCACTTTTTGATGTGAATGAAGCAATGATCGGCAAGACCATCGCTGGTGCGCCGGTATTGTCCGTGGATGCGATGGAAAAAACAATCGCTGAAAAACAGATTGACATCTTAACCATCACCACGCCTCGACATGTGGCGCAGTCCGTAGCGGATCGCGCCGTTGAAGCCGGGGTGAGCGGCATCTGGAACTATGCACAGACGGACCTGCATCTTCCGCACGGGGTAGTGCTGGAGAATGTTTACTTAAACGAAAGCTTGTTTAGCCTGATTTATTACATGGGCAACTGGAAAGATTACAAGGGATTTGAAACGGGCAGCGGCGCGGTGTTGCAGTAGCGTCAAACGCTCGATGAAGAGTCCGACGGCCTTAGAAATGAGCACCGCATGGCAGAAATGACCATTCAACAATTGTATAAGAGCTATGGCGTGCATTCGATTTTGGAGGACGTGTCCTTTTTGGTAGAAAAAGGCGAGAAGATCGGTATCATCGGGGTGAATGGCTCGGGGAAGACGACGCTTATGCGCCTGCTTGTGCATGAACTGGAGCCGGATCATGGCGCCATTTTCCATCGTGACGATTTGCGCATCGGCTATTTGGAACAAAATGTCCATATCGAAAGTAACGATACCCTCTATGACGAGTGCAAGAAAGGGTATGCCCGCGCCTTCGCACTGGAGAAAAAATTGCGTGCCCTGGAGCAGGAGATGGGTAAACTCGCCGATAAACCGAAGGAACTCGAAGCGGTCATGGAGCGGCATCGCCTGTTGACAGATCGCTTCGTGGACGAAGGCGGTCTTTCTTATGACTCGGAAATTCGCGGCATATTAAAGGGGATGGGCTTTTCCGAGGAGCAATTTGACACGCCGGTGAATGTTCTCTCCGGTGGCGAAAAATCGCGCCTGGAACTGGCAACGATGCTCTGCGGCCGTCCCGATATCCTCTTTTTGGATGAGCCCACGAACCACTTGGATATGGAAGTCACCGCCTATCTCGAACAGATGCTGGCCTCCTTCCGCGGGGCAGTGCTTCTCATTTCCCATGATCGCTACTTTTTAAATCAGGTGTGTCAACGCATTTTGCTGGTGGAGCATCGCAAAGTCTTTTCGTATGCCTGCGGCTATCAGGAATATACACGTCGCCGCGAAAAGGACTTGGAAGTGCAGCGTCATGCCTATGAAAATCAGCAGGAAGAAATTGCGCGACAAAAAGAAATCATTGATCGCCTGGGCCATCTGGGCGGTTCGAAACGCAAGCGCGGCATTGCCCAATCCCGTTCGCGCCAGAAACTTTTGGATAAAATGGTGTTATTGGAGAAACCGCCGGAAGATGTGCAGCATATGCGTCTGCGTCTTACCCCGAAATATCCGAGTGGGGAAGATGTCCTGGCTGTCGATGGCTTAGGCAAAGCCTTTGGAGAGCGCATTCTTTTTCAGGATGTCAGTTTCAATATTTATCGGGGCCAGCGCATTGGCCTCATTGGTGAGAACGGCGTCGGGAAGACGACACTGTTTCGCATTCTCCTGCAGCAGGAACAAGCCGATCAAGGCACGGTTTCCTTTGGTTCCTCGGTGAAGATTGCCTTCTTCGACCAAGAGCAGCGCACCTTATCCCCGGATAAAACCATTCTGGATGAACTGTGGGATGCCTATCCACAGATGGACCACTATACGGTACGCGCCCATCTTGCCCGTTTCCAATTCATCGGCGAAGAGATTTTCCGTCTGGTGGGGGAACTGTCCGGTGGTGAAAAAGCCCGTCTTGCCTTGTTGAAGCTCATGCTTTCCTCGGCAAACGTCCTTTTATTGGACGAGCCGACCAATCACCTGGATATCGAAAGCCGCGAAATCTTGGAGCAGGCATTGTTGGATTACGAGGGTACCGTCTTTGTCATCAGCCATGATCGCTATTTTCTAAACCACGTTTGCACGCATATTTTCCGTCTGCATCCGACGGGCATGGAAATGCATCTGGGTAACTATGATGCATATCTGCAGCATAAGAGCGATGGCACCGTTTTGCCACAGGAAGCACAGGGAACAAAGACAAAGACGCAAGAGAAAAAGGAAAAGAAACAGGCGCAGCAAGCCAAAAAGCAGCTACGTCAGATGCGCGCGCGCATCAATGCGATCACGCGGGAAACGGAAGAGCTGACGGCGACGCAAGAGGCGTTGCAGCAGAAAGCCTATGATCCTTCGCTCTATGAGGATTACGAAGAAGCACAGCGTGTCCACGATGAGCTCACGCAAATTCAAAAGAAATTAGAAGCCCTTGGCGATGAGTGGCTGGAACTGGAAACGGCGTTGGAAGAAGAGGAAGGGGAAGAGGTATGAAAATCTATTCCTATCGCGGGGATCACGAGCATTTACCGGAAAACACCATGATGGCTTTTCGCCAGGCGCTCCTAAACGGCGCGGAGGGCATTGCACTGGATGTTCTGATGACGCGCGATCATCAGCCCATCGTCTTCCGCGATGAAGCCTTAGGCATTGCCACTGATGCCATCGGTCTGGTACGCCATCATGATCTGAGCGAAATCCAAGAAGCAGAGTTTAACGAGCCCTACACGAAATTGGATCAGCATATTCCATCGCTGAAGGAATACTTAACTTGGGCGGAGCCATTGCCACACACCACCATTTTGATGGTGAAAAACGCTAAATTCCCCTATTCCAATTTTGAAGAAGACCTCATGAATTGCCTGGCCGACGTCGAAGGCAAAGAGCGCTTGCTCTTGGCCTGTTCCCGTCTCTCCAGCCTGCGTCTTTTGCATACACGCTACCCGGACATCGCCCTTGGTTTGATTCCCGATACCCTTGACGAAGAAATCATTGCCAAGCTTGAAGAATTGGAGATTCACTACGTTCTTCCCACCCTCACGCAAACCACGCGTCAATTCGTCGAACTTTGCAATGCGCATGATCTGCAGATTATGACTCGGGACGTCTCCACCCCGGAGCAAATGCAGCGGCTCCAAGAGCTCGGGGTCAAGAGCATCCTTGTTACCGATATGGCCACCGCGCGGGCAGCCCTTGACGTCAAGAAAATGCCCTATTCCGCCGAAGCCCTGAAATTTGCCACGGAAACGGAAGCGCGGCAAGAGAAGAGCCACCAACCCATGCAGTCCCTGGCCCAAAAAGCCAAAAATCTCACCAATGTCGGTAGAAGCCGCAAAGGCAAAGGCAATTTCTTAGCCGTCGCACTTTGCATGGTTCTAAGTGTTGCCGTAGCTACATTCTTGGCCGGCCTCTTCATGAATCTGATGAAGGGCGTGCTGAAATAAATCGCTTATGCGATGCAATTTGATACAGTGAAGGCGGCCCAAAAGGCCGCCTTCACTGTTATTGCATGACTGTCGGCCGCAGGTTGATGCGGCATTAGTTTGCTTTCTTCGCCTTTTTCGCTTTGGCAGCGCGATCCCACTGGGACACCGCAAGGGCGGCGGTGGCATCGCCGGTGATGTTCAGGGTCGTACGGCCCATGTCGAAGAGACGGTCAATACCGGCAATCAGGGCAATGCCTTCGACAGGGAGGTTAACACTGGTCAGGACCATCGCCAGCATGATCATGCCGGCACCAGAAACGCCTGCCGTGCCAATGGAGGCAAGAACGGCGGTAAGGACGACGGAAATCAGCTGAGGGATGGTCAAATTGACACCATAGCAGGCGGCGATGAAGAGACAGTTGACGCCCATGTAGATGGCCGTGCCGTCCATGTTGATCGTTGCGCCAAGGGGCAGAACAAAGGAAGAAACGCTGGGATCAGCGCCCAGATCGTTGGAGCATTGAATGGTAAGGGGCAGAGTCGCATTAGAACTGGAAGTCGTGAAGGCCGTGGTCATGGCGGGCATCATGCCGCGCAAGAATTTCATGAGGCTCATCTTGGCAAAGAGGTGGACACTCAAACCATAGACGATCACGATGTGGGTGAAGTAACCCAGATAGGCGACGCCTAGAACGATGCCCAATGAGGAGACGATGGTAGCCCCATTGATCGCAATGACGTTGGTCATTAAGCAGAATACGCCGATGGGCGTGAGACGGATGATGATTTCCATCATTTTCATAACCACGGTGTAGATGCTCTTCACACCTTTGCCAACGCGTTTGCCGTCCTCACCGGAAAGAAGAATACCCACACCAATGAGAAGCGCCATCAAAATCAGCGGCAACATATCCGCCTTTAGCAGCGGCTCCAAAATATTTTTCGGGAACATCGCCACGATGACTTCCATGAAATTGGCACTTTTGGCTTCATATTTCAATCCCGCCGTCTGTAAGAGCGGGAAAAATCCTTTAAAGAGCGTGGCAAAAACAATACCAATGACCACCGCAATGGCGGTGGTTGCCATGTAATAGACGAAAGTTTTCCAACCAATAGACCCCACACGACGAATATCGCCTAAGGAGATGGTTCCATCGATGATGGAGAAAAGGACGATGGGCACCACCATGAATTTCAAGAGGTTAATGTAGATGGTACCAATGGGCTGAATATAGGCTTTTGTAAAATCCCCCTTTCCCTGCAACAGAATGCCGACAAGAATGCCGAGCGCTAGGGCGATAAAGATCTGTATCGCCAGACTGAAACGTTGTTTTTTCTCCATAATGAATCCTTTCTTGTACACCCGTCAGGAATGGCGAGAGTGATGAACGCCGCTCATCCCACAGCGGCGCTGCTCTTTGCTAAATCATATAAAGAAATGCAAAAACTTACAAGAATGAGAAAAAATTAGCAAGCGCAGAATCTTTTGAAAAAGCTTGTTATTCGCCAATAAGCGGAGTATAATAACGGTAAGTCAAAGATGGTCAAAAAAATAAGCGAAGAATGCTCTTCGCTGTCCATAGATTGACCGGAAAGGAGGATGCTTTGCAATATCAAGACTATTACAAGACGCTTGGCGTCGATAAAGGGGCATCCGCAGCAGAGATTAAAAAAGCGTATCGCAAGTTGGCGAAAAAATATCATCCGGATCTGCATCCGAATGACACCGCGGCGCAGGAAAAATTCAAAGAAATTAACGAAGCCTACGAAGTCCTCGGTGATGTCGATAAGCGTAAAAAATACGATCAGTTTGGCACCAATATGAATTTCCAAGGGGGTCAAAACTTTGACCCGCGAGATTTCGGATTCGGAAACTTTGGCAATGGCCAAGGAACCTATACCTATCAAACGAACGGCAGCGGCGACTTCTCCGACTTCTTCAATTTGATTTTTGGCGGTGGGGCGCGACAGGGAGGTCATGCCGGCGGGAATTTCAGCGGATTTGGCGATCTGGGAGATTTGCTCCACGGTCGTTCGGGCGCCACGTATCGGACCGGTTACGGTCCGGCGGGCTACGGCGCCGCTGCGAACGGTGCTGCCGCAAGGCGTGCACAGGATCGCTATGAAACCACGATGGATTTGCCGCTCCGGGAAGCCTATCAAGGCGGTGAAAAGACCCTGCAGTTTCAAATCGGTGGGCAAACGAAAAAAATCACAGTGCGCTGGCCGGCAGGCATTCAGGACGGTAACCGCATTCGCGTAAAGGGTGAAAAGTTCGGCCTTGACGGTAACCTGATGGTCAAGATTCGCTTGCTTTCCCCCGATACCATCGAAGGCGTGGATATTGTAAAAACCGTAACCCTGCTTCCCTGGGAAGCCTATTTTGGCACGAAGAAAACCGTTGATACGTTCGACGGTCGCATTCAGGTGAACATTCCTGCCCGCATGGCAACAGGTAAACGCATGCGCGTGCCGGGGAAGGGCTATCGCAATCGCCAAGGAACGCGCGGCGATTTGTATTTAGAGATGGCCATTCAGAATCCTGCCGTGCTTACGCCGGAACAGGAAGCCATCTATAAAAAATTACAGCAATAACAGACTCCGAATCCGCAGAAAGGAGAGTCATGATGGAAGATAAATATACAAAAAGAGCATTACAAGCAATTCAGGACGCACAAAATGCGGCCATTAAAAACGGAAATCCGGAATTGACGGATCTCCACTTACACGATGCCTTGATCCGCGAAACGGACGGCATGGTGGCGCAGGTGCTGACGCATCTGGGCGTACAGATTGCGGCCTACCGCACGGCGGTGCGACGGGCCATGGAAAATTTACCGCAGCAACAGGGCGCTTCGCAGGTCTATCCGAACGCGATTTTCCAGCGCATCTTGCTGAATGCAAAGGATGAAGCCACGAAGATGGGCGACGAATACGTTTCGACGGAGCACTTGTATTTGGCTTTGCTGTCGGAACGCCATATTCCGTCCGAAGAGATTTTGAAACAGTATCATATTACGCGTGATGCGTTCGAACAAGCGTTAAAAGCCGTGCGCGGCTCTCGCAAGGTGACAACGGACAATCCCGAAGAAACGGAAGATGTCTTGAAGAAATACGGAACGGATCTGACTGCGAAAGCGCGGGAAGGTAAGGGGGATCCCATTATCGGTCGTGATGAAGAGATTCGCGATATGACGCGCATCCTCTCCCGTCGCACGAAGAATAATCCGGTGCTCATCGGTGAACCGGGCGTGGGGAAAACGGCCGTTGTAGAAGGACTCGCCCAGCGCATTATCAATGGCGATGTGCCGGATGGCCTGAAGGACACGACGATTTTTGCCCTGGATATGGGCCAGCTCTTAGCCGGCGCCAAGTATCGCGGTGAATTTGAAGAGCGTTTAAAGGCCGTGCTGGAAAAGATTAAGGCATCGGATGGCAATATCATCCTCTTTGTGGATGAACTGCACTTGATTGTCGGTGCGGGACGTACGGATGGCGCTATGGATGCGTCAAACCTCATGAAGCCGGCACTTTCCCGCGGCGAAATCCGCATGATCGGCGCGACGACGCTTAACGAATATCGCCAATATATTGAAAAAGACGGCGCGCTGGAGCGTCGTTTCCAGAAAGTCATGGTGGGCGAACCGTCAGTGGAAGATACGGTTTCCATTTTGCGTGGCATTAAATCCAAATACGAACTGCATCACGGTCTGCGCATCTCGGACGGTGCGGTTGTTGCTGCGGCAAAACTCTCGGATCGCTACATTACGGACCGCTACCTGCCGGATAAGGCCATCGACCTCATGGATGAGGCAGCCGCCATGGTGCGCACGGCCCTTGACTCCATGCCGGAAGAATTGGATGAAAAACGTCGTCGGATATTACAGCTCGAGATTGAAAAAGTCGCCCTGCAAAAGGAAACCGACGAGGCATCCAAGAAACGCCTGGCGGAGTTGGAAGCCGACATGGCCAATTTGAAAGAAGCCTACAACGAGGGCTTTATTCAGTGGCAAAATGCGAAGGCAGCCCTCGAAGGCCAGACGAAAATTAAGGAAGAAATTGACCATACCCGTCATGCCATTGAGGAGGCAGAGCGCAATTTCGATTATGAAAAAGCCTCGACGCTGCGTTACGGCAAGCTGGCGGAATTGCAGAAGAAGTATGAAGAGAGTGAAAATGCTCTCGAAAAGGATAACGATGCGGTAAAAGAAGAGGTCACGGAAGAGGAAGTGGCGGAAGTGGTCTCCAAGTGGACGCACATTCCGGTAACCAAGCTGGTGGAAAGCGAGCGACAGAAGATTCTCCGTTTGCCGGAAATTTTGCATCGCCGCGTCATCGGTCAGGAACAGGCCATCACGGCAGTCTCGGAAGCGCTCTTGCGCGCCCGTGCCGGCCTCTCCGATGCTACGAAACCGCTCGGCAGCTTTATCTTCCTCGGCCCCACCGGCGTCGGCAAAACCGAGCTTGCTAAGGCCTTAACGGAAGCGATGTTTGATGACGAGCGCAATATGGTGCGCATTGATATGTCGGAATACATGGAAAAATACTCCGTGTCCCGTCTCATCGGTGCCGCGCCGGGATACGTCGGCTATGAAGAAGGCGGTCAGCTGACGGAAGCCGTGCGTCGTAAGCCCTATTCCGTGGTCCTCTTTGACGAAATCGAAAAGGCCCACCCCGATGTCTTTAACATCCTGTTGCAGGTGCTCGACGACGGGCGTCTGACCGATAACCAAGGCCGTACGGTGAACTTCTGCAACACCATCATCATTATGACCTCGAACCTTGGCGCCGACACCATTTTGCATGGCTTAGATGCGCAAGGCAACCTCACCGATGCAGCACAAAAGACGGTGGACGAAGCCCTGCATCGCGCCTTCCGTCCCGAGTTCCTGAACCGTATTGATGACATTATCACTTTCAAGGGCCTCACGAAGGACGAAATTGGTCGCATCATCGACCTCAACCTGGCAAAGATTTCCGCTCATCTGGCGGAACGCGACATCACCATTGAAGCGGATGCTACTGCCCACGATTTCATCCTCTCCCATGCATACTCGCCGCAGTTCGGCGCACGTCCGATCGAACGCTATCTGCAGAAGCATCTCCAGACCATTCTCGGCCGTATGCTGATAGAAGGAAGCATTGCCGATCACGATCACGTGACCGTCACGGCAGACGCCAACGATCTCAAAGTACAGGTCGAACCGCGTCCTGCCACCGAGAAAGCGTCGGAAGATTTTCATAGCGATGACACCTACGAGGTGGTGGAATAACATGGGCGAAAAAGAGTAACCCACTGAAAATAGGCATAAAGAAAAAGCGCCCGGTCGGGCGCTTTTTTTTGTGCGCCAAACCGAAAGGCCTGCAACGAATCATCGGTTCTTAGAAGAACGATTGAGGTATAATAAATATGGAATTAATGTATTTTTCAGATAGGAGCTTGTAGAAAGGGGACAACAATGGATTTAAAGAAATTCAATAATTTAAAAACGTTCGACTTGATCCAATTTATTTCGAGGCTGGTTATTCTTGTGGCAACCATTTTTATCTTTGTCTGGTCTGCTTCGTTACAAAACATTAATGCCAATGACCTCTCTTCCTTAAAGAAGATCGGGGAACTGACGACGTATCACAATCTCTTCGTTGCAGCATTTGTTATCAATGTAGGCTTTTTTGCCTATAGCGCGTATATTCGATCCAAGCTGGGAAAATCTTTTAAGAGCATGCAAAATTTCATCGCTTTGGCAGCAAATATTGCGTACTTAATTGTTTATTTTCAAATGAAACCCCTTGTAAAGCTGGCAAAGTTATTCTCTCAATTTACCTCGGGCTCGCTTTTTAACGGTTCCAGTGCTTTACAGGATATAGTGAGCGGCGGTAGTGAGATCTTGGCCGAACTTTCAAAATCCGGATCCGGTAAAGATTACGGCAATACGTTGGGGATTTTCTTGCTCATTGCTTTCATATTAATGGCCATTTCCACCGTCCTCCTCTATTTAAAATTGTTTAAAGGTAAGACAAATAAGGAGATTGAGGGGAGCATGAGTGCTTTCCAAAGTGAGCTGAAAAAGAAAACAGTTGAAATTAAGAATAAGTCCATTGAAGCGGGCAAATCCTTAAAGAACTCTTTTGACAATATTTCGGATACGAAGAATTATCAAGATTATGATGATGAGCCAATCCCGACCGACCACACGGCGACAAGCGATAACGCTACCGTAGAAGTGGCAGACCGTCTGGCGGAAACCATTGATTCGGAAGAAAAGGATCAATAAGAAAGCAACGCTTCCGGAAAGAACCCAAGCGTTTCTTTCGTAACGAAAAGTCTGTCTTGTGCGTCAGCACAGGCAGACTTTTATCTTTTATCCGTTCCGGGCGCCCCACTTTCATAGCGGTACATCTTTGCATACGGCAGACGGTCGGTGCGATTACGGGTCAAAAACGAAAAATGGGGAAATGCCCCGTAAAGCCATCGCCATAATTACGGGTCAAAAACGCGAAGTGAACTGTCCCCCAAATGGTAGAGTGTAGATTTATCATTTCTACCTCATCCGTAATAAGCCTCGTAAGGGGTTTGGTATCCGTTTGTCGCATGCCT